>SWCE01003660.1_pt1 | contig 57039 bp, 53 predicted proteins | sample 4690061 | NCBI WGS metagenome assembly SWCE01 (sample SAMN10267279, study PRJNA491770) | bioreactor metagenome | isolation source: DHS bioreactor inoculated with subseafloor sediment | place: Japan: off Shimokita Peninsula | collected 2012-10
CCCCCGCCGGGAGCGTTCTAATGGGAGTGGCTTGACCACCCTCGATAAAGAAAGCGGGCCGGCGCACGGCCCGCTCAGACAGCCAGGAGCGGCCATGAGCAACGGCACCATTCTTGATCGCATCATCGAACGTAAAGAGCAGGAGATCGCCGACGGCAAACGCCGTTACAGCATGGGGGATTTGCGGGCGCTGGCGGAGAATCAGCGTCGGGCGAGAGGTTTCCATCGCAAGCTGTATGATCGCGTGGCCGAGGGCAAACCGGCGGTGATCGCGGAAATCAAGAAAGCCTCCCCCAGCAAAGGGGTCATTCGTGAGGACTTCGATCCGGTGGATATCGCCCGGCGCTATGAGGAAAATGGCGCCGCCTGCCTGTCCGTGCTCACCGATCAGGAGTTCTTCCAGGGGCATGAGGACTATCTGCGCGCCGCCCGTAACGCGGTGTCGTTGCCGGTACTGCGCAAGGATTTCATTGTTGACCCCTGGCAGGTGTTCGAAACCCGGGCCATGGGGGCGGACGCCATTCTGCTGATCGTGGCGGCACTGTCCGATGCTCAGATGGATGAGCTCTACCACGCCGCCCAGCAGGCCGGCTGTGATGTGCTGGTGGAAGTGCACTCCGGTGAGGAGCTGGAGCGGGCGATGAAGCTGAACGTGGAAGTGGTCGGCATCAACAACCGCGACCTGCGCACCTTCGAAACCCGTCTGGACACCACTCTGGAACTGGCTCCGCAAGTACCCGCCGATCACCTTGTGGTCACCGAGAGCGGCATCCACACCCGCGCCGACGTGCGCCTGATGCGTGACAACGGTATCCACGGTTTCCTGGTCGGCGAGGCCTTCATGCGCGAGGAAGACCCCGGCGCGGCGCTGAAAAAGCTGTTTTTCTAGTTAATAGTGAACAGTGAATAGTTAGCAGCGAAAATCAAAAGCAAAGAAAAAGCCAAGAGGCCGCTCCAACTTCTGGACGCGGCCTCTTGGCTTTCAGTGTCCGCGGCGCTTTATCCGCGAGCTATTCACTGTTCCCTATTAACTATTCGCTGCCTTCATCAGCGCGTGCCATACACCACCATGGTCTTGCCCTTCACGGACACCAGGCCCTGTTCTTCCAGATTCTTCAGGACCCGGCCGACCATCTCGCGGGAGCAGCCGACGATCCGGCCGATCTCCTGGCGGGTGACCTTGATCTGCATACCATCGGGATGGGTCATGGCGTCGGGCTGCTTGCACAGGTCCAGCAGGGTGCCGGCGACCCGGCCGGTGACGTCAAGGAACGCCAGGTCGCCCACCTTGCGGGTGGTGGCGCGCAGACGGCCGGCCAGTTGCGCCGATACGGCGAACAGAATGTCGGCGTCTTCCCGGGTCAACTGACGGAATTTGGCGTAGCTCACCTCGGCCACTTCGCACTCGGTTTTCGCTTTCACCCAGGCGGAACGGGAAGGGTCGCTCTCGAACAGGCCCATTTCACCGAAGAAGTCACCTTCGTTGAGATACGCCATGATCATTTCGCGACCGTCGTCGTCCTCGATCATCACCGTGACCGAGCCACGGAGAATGTAATAAAGGGCGTCGGACTCATCGCCAGCGTAAATAATGGTGCTCTTCGCCGGATACCGCCGACGGTGGCAGTTGGCCAGAAAGTGGTCCAGATTGGGAATAATCTTGTTGCCGTCGCTCATGGGGTCTCTGCTTAAGCCAGAAGAATGTCTTAGCCGATTAAGCTCAAGGATATTGCCTGTTTTTCACATCGCTGCCAAGGGTAGGAGCCCGCGAGAGCTCGAAGGGGTGACGCCGGTCCGCTGTTGGGGGCGGGCGGAGGTGGTAAACAGGGTGGCGTGGAGACCATGAGCAGGCTCTAAGGGTATGGTCGCGGGGTCGCTCTGTGGTAATCTGCGCGCCCATTTGGGGGCGGGCCCGGCGGGCCGCTCCGGTGCCGAGCAGGAGTAGGTGATGAAAGCTGTGGTTGAATGGCAGGGCGAAGCCTGTTTTCAGGCGGAATCCGGTTCCGGTCACACCATCCTTATGGACGGTCCGCCCGATCATGGCGGCCAGAATCGCGGTGCGCGCCCGATGGAAACCCTGCTGATGAGCGTTGGCGGTTGTTCCGCGTTCGATGTGGTGCATATTCTGCGTAAATCCCGTCAGAACGTGACAGGCTGCCGCTGTGAGCTGAGCGCGGAGCGGGCGGAGGATGAAGTCCCCGCCGTATTCACCAAAATTCATTTGCACTTCGTGGTATCCGGCGAGGATCTCAAGGAGGCGCAGGTGAAACGGGCGGTGTCATTGTCGGCGGAGAAGTACTGCTCCGCGTCGATCATGCTCACCCGTGGTGGTGTGGAGGTCACCCACAGCTATACCATCGAAGCCTGAGCGGATACCCTTCGCCAAGGCGGCGAGGTGCCGGGCGGACCTGGGCCGGCGCCAAAAACCTGCGGATTCCCGGTGCGGTCAGCCGTATCCGGGGTTGAGTGAGTTAACCACGGGCGGTGACGACCGCCAACGGGGAAATGCGGTGGTAAAAGATCCCAATCCCAAGATTTCGGTGCACGGTTTCAACAACCTGACCAAGTCGCTCAGCTTCAATATTTTCGACATCGCCTACGCGAAGACCGAGCAGCACCGCAAGGAGTACATCGAGTACATCGATGAGCTCTACAACGCGGAGCGGTTGACTGAAATCCTCACCAACGTGACGCGCATCATTGGCGCCAACGTCCTCAACGTGGCCCGTCAGGACTACGATCCGCAGGGCGCCAGTGTGACCATGCTGATCGCGGAACACGAAACCCCGCCGAGCGGTACCGACTGGGACGAAGAAGCGCCCGGGCCGCTGCCGGACACGGTGGTGGCGCACCTGGACAAGAGCCATGTGACTGTCCACACCTATCCGGAGTCCCATCCGGACAACGGTATCTCCACTTTCCGGGTGGATGTGGATGTGTCCACCTGTGGCGTGATCTCACCGCTGCGGGCGCTGAACTACCTGATTCACAGCTTCGACTCCGATATCGTCACCATCGACTATCGGGTCCGCGGCATGACCCGGGATCTGGACGGCACCAAGCACTACATCGATCACGATATCACCTCGATCCAGAACTTCCTGGTGGAGGACACGCAGAACGCCTACCAGATGATCGATGTCAACGTGTACCAGGAGAACATCTTCCACACCAAGATGCTGCTCAAGGACTTCGACATCGAAAACTACCTGTTCGGCGCCGGCAGCGACGAGTTCGACGACGCCGAACTGGCCGAAATCAAGGAACGTCTGCAGACCGAAATGCTGGAGATTTTCTACAGCCGGAACATGTAAAAAAAGCAGTGAAGAGTTAACAATTAACAGTTAACAGCGAAAATCAAAAGATAAAGAGGCCGCGCCCAACACCTGGACGCGGCCTCTTTCGTTGCAGCGTACGGAGAAATTCATCCGCGCGCTATTCACTGTTCACTATTCACTGTTCACTAGATCCTGTAGGTGGTGAGCGTCATCACCTTGCTCATCAGGGTCATGGCGCGGCGGATCGGGGTGGGGAGGGGAGCGCCGCCGGCGTCTTCGGCGGTGACGGCGTGTTTCAGCTCGTCTTCGCGCATCTGTTCAAGGATGGCACGGGTGCGGTGATCGGCGGCGGGCAGTTCGGACAGGTGGCGCTCCAGATGGCGCACCACCTGATGCTCGGTTTCCGAGACAAAGCCCAGGCTCCAGCGGTCTCCGGCCAGCCCGGCGCCGGCACCGAGAGTGTAGCTCATGGCGTAGAACAGCGGATTCAGACGGCTGGGCACGCTGCCCAGTTCGCGGATACGGTCCTCGCACCAGGCCAGATGATCTTCCTCCTCCCGGGCGGCTTCCTCCATGGCATGGCGCACGTGGGGCAAGGTGGCGGTGCTGGCCTGGCCCTGATACAGCGCCTGGGCACAGACCTCACCAGTGTGGTTGATACGCATCAGGCCGGCGATATGGCGCCGCTGCCGGGCGTCCAGGGCGGCGCTCGGGTCCTTGATGGCGGCTTCGTCACCGCCGGGCTGGGCGGCGGGCTGCCGGGAGGCCCGGGTGGACCCGGGAGTGAGGGTGCGCAGCGCGTTGTCCACGCGGCTAAGCAATTGGTCCACTGGCGTCAGGTGACGACCCGTCATCACGACTTCTCCACGATGCTCACGGGGCGGATGGTAAGCCGGCCATGCCGATGTCCGTGGCGGACGGTGGCATGGCCGGGCCGATAGTGTAGCAGGCAACGCTCGCCATCGTCGCGGCGGCGCGCCTCGCGCGGGTCAGGTTTCTTCACCGGATTCCTCGACCTGGCCGCGCCGGGTAAAGCGGATCAGCACGTCACGAAGCACATTGAGTTCCACCGGTTTGGGAATGTGGGCGTTCATGCCGGAGGCCAGGCTGCGCTCCCGGTGCTCGCGCAGGATATGGGCGGTGAGGGCGACGATGGGGACCGCCACCAGGCCGTTTTCCCGCTCGTGGGCACGGATCCGCCGGGTGGCCTCGAACCCGTCCATCTCCGGCATCTCGCAATCCATCAGGATCAGGTCATAACGCTTCTGGGTGGCACGGTGGAGGGCTTCCAGGCCGTTGGCGGCCAGTTCCGGAGTAATGCCCAGTTTGTTGAGCATGCCGCGGATGACTTTCTGGCTCAGCTTGTGGTCCTCGACCACCAGTACCTGCAGCCCGGGGTCCGGGCTTTCGCTGCGTTGGCGGGGCGCCGACGGGCGCTGCAGGCCCAACTCCTCACTCAGTACCTGTTTGAGGCGCGGCGCCGACACCGGTTTGGTCAGCACCCGATGAATACTGACGTTACGCGCGTCCACATCGGTGGGGGAGCTGCTGATACCGGTGAGCATGATCAGCACCGGTGAGTGGGTGATGACCGGATCCTCGTGGATCCGCGCCGCCAGCTGCACCCCGGTCATGCCCGGCATCTGGTGGTCGAGCAGCACCACATCGTAGGGCTCATTGATATTGGCCTGGGTACGTAACGAGGCCAGCGCTTCGCGCGGATCGTTGCTGGCGGTGACGCGCATGCCCCAGCTCAGGGCCAGATGGCGGATTACCCGGGTCACGGTGGTGGAGTCATCCACCACCAGCATGCTGCGGCCCAGCAGGGGCACCCGGTCCGCCGGATTGTCCGGTGCCGGATCATCCAGCGCCGACAACGGCACGATGAACCAATAGGCCGGTTCCTGGTTGTGCCCGTCGCGGTGTCCACAGCGGCCACTCATGGCTTCCACCAGCTGTTCGGCGATGGCCAGATTCAGCGTGCTGCTGTCCTGGCGGGCGCCGTTTTCCCGTAGATCATGCAGGGTGCCGGCACGCAGAGCGGTACCGGAGAATTCAAAGCGCACCTGACCGGCCTGGCCGGTGGGTTCCAGCGACACATCGATGATCAACTCGCCGTGCTGGGCCTGGCGGATGAAGGCGCCGATCAGGTTGGTCAGCACCTGACGCAGGCGCCCGGGGTCCCCCTCCATGCGCGCCGGCACATTGGTGTGCACGTGGGTGATCAGTTCCACCTGCTTTTCCTCGGCCCGCTCGCGGAACAGGTCCACGGCGTCCACCAGCAGCTCGTGTACATCCAGGGCTTCATGGCTGATTTCGGCGCCGGAGGTCGACAGCTGGGAGTACTCCAGCACATCGTTGATGATCTTCAACAGGCTTTCGCCGGCATTGTGAATGGCGCTGACGCACTCCTTCTGGTTCGGTGTCAGCGGGGTATCGTCGAGCAATTCGGCCATGCCGAGGATGCCGCTGAGCGGGGTGCGGGCGTCATGGCCCATGCGCGCCAGGGTTTCGCGCCGGGTGGTCTCGACGGTCTCGGCGACGGCCTGATTGCGCAGTTGTTCCGCCTTGAGTCTTTGGCGGCGCTGATGCTGCAGGCGCAGACCGGCGGTTTGCAAGGTGCCCGCCACGGTGAATACCAAAAGCAGCGTCAGGGGCACGTCCAGGCCGGTGTGCAGCAGCCCCAGGGTGACCAGGCAGAGAATGGCCACCGGAACGCCGACCAGGATGCTGGTGAAGAAGAACAGGGCTCCGGCCGGCACTTCCCGATGCCAGGCCTGATAGCCCAGCGCGATTAAACAGGGCGCGGTGAGCAGCACCAGTATGCAGCACAGTCCCATGGCCGCCGGTGACGGCAGAATCAATAGCAATGGGATCTGAACCAGGGCCAACGCGCCCAGCACCAGCAGAATGTAATGCAGCGCCGGGCTGTGCTGACGGCTGTCGACAAAGGTGCGCCCGGCGCCGCAGGCGGCGAACAGAGCGCCGGAAAGCAGGGTCAGGCGCAGCGGATGATCCCAACTGCTGAGATCGTCCGGATGGCCCAGAAAGCCGCTGCCGATGACGATCAGGCCGACGACACAGAAACCGAACAGGGCGTGGTAACCATGGCTGGCGGCGGAGCGCATCAAGGCCAGGGCCAGATGGTACAGGGACATGGCCAGCAACATGCCGATCAGCAGCCAGTAGACGCCGTACAGTGGGTTGTCGCCGAGCGCTTTCTGCATGGTGGTGAGCGTCAATGAATAGACCAGCTCACCATGAGGATTTACCCGCCAGTAGAACACCTGGGGCTGGCCCAGCGGCAGATCGAGCACCTGGATCGGGTAGCGGTGGACAAAGGACTCATCCGGCAGTGGCGTACGATAACGGGTGGTACCGGGTGGGCCATCGGGAAGGTAGAACTGGCTGTCCTGGTAGGCGCGGGGCGCCATCACCAGCGCGAAACGCTGCTGGTCGGACAGCTCATTGTGGATGGAAACGCGGATCCACCAGTCGTGGTTGCTCAGCCCGAGCCGCTCAACGAAACGGGAGGCCGGTTGGAACCGGTGGTCCAGGCCGCCGCTGACCACATCCTCCAGGGAATAGTGGTTGTCCGGGTCGGGCAGGTACTCGGAATAGATGGTGATGCGGGCGTTGTCCGGCTCGCTGTTGACCACGAACGGCGGCGGGGGAGCCGCCCAGGCGCGACCGGCGACCAGCCAGAGCAGGCCGAATATCAGCGGCAGCCATCGCGCTGGTGTGTTATTCCGTGGCCAAAACGTCCTTGGTGGCATCATCCGTCGTCGTTTCCCGATCCAGCACATACGCTTCCAGGCCGGCTTCGGAAAGGATATAGGCTCCCAACTCGCTGCGTCGACCGGCGGAACACAGTATATAAGTGAAATCCCGCTCCAGGGCGGGGGCTTTTTGTCTCAATTCGCCCAATGGAATGTTGCGGGCCCCGGGAGTCCGGTCGTGCCGGAACTCCGCCGCCAGCCGCACGTCGAGCAAAATACAGGCGTGATCGCCGTCGCGAACCATGTCGTTGAGAGTAGCCTCATTCAGATGGCGGATCACCGAGGCTTGCAGAATTTCCTGGAAATCATCCTGCCCCAGGCACATCAGCACGCCATCGCTGGTCATGGTAACGGTGGCGTTGCGCGGCTGATCGCTGATCAGAGCATCTTCGCCGAAAAAGCGGCCCGGGCCCAGGGTGGCCAGGGTATTGGCGCCGCGCCCCTGGCCGCGGGTGACCATGGCCTGGCCCTGTTTGAGCACATAGAAGGTGTCTCCGCTGTCTCCTTCGCGGACCACGGTGGTGCCCATTTCCACTTCCCGGGGCTGGAACTTCATGAACAGCGTATGCAGTTTCGCTGGCGCGATGCGGGCGAACAGGCCGGAAGCCAGCAGCGCGTCGGTCCAGTCCCTTTGCTCGTCCTGCCCTGGCGGCGGCAGCAGATCAACCGCGCCGGTCCAGGCCATCAATAAGTCCAGCTTGTCCCGATCCAGGGTGTACAGGGTGGCGTCGGTGCGGGTAATGGCGTTGACGGTATGGGGCGCGTAGTTGTCCAGGGCAAGGTAATTCTCGTCGTCGGTGGCGGAGAAGGGCCGCACGCTGAAGCCGGCATCGATCAGATCCAGCTCACCGTCCACCAGAAAGTAGGCCTTGTCACTGTGCTGGCCCCGTTTGAACACCATCCGGCCGGGTGGCAGATTCAGCGCTTCCAACTGGCCCTGGATGGCGTGCAGGTGAGTGTGGCTGAGACTGTCGAACGGAATAAACTCGGCGAGCCGGGACGGATCCGGCGTGGTGATGGACATACTTTCCCCCTGAACAAACGCACGGCATCAAAAGAAGCCGGGCACCCTTATCGGGCGGCGATCATTATGGTTGTGATGAGACTCTCGGTCCCGAAACGTCGCGTTTGGGCTGATGATAGCGGCTACTCCAAGCGTTTTCCCGCCGTGCTGCCCGGCGGGCCGCGGTTTTGTGATAAGAGTCCCGCCAGAGGGAGGGGCGGCACGCCAAATCAAAGCCCAGCGGTTGCTACAAAGTCGCTGTAGGTCAGGCGGTCAGTGCCATCAGCAAGGTGCCGCCGCCGGAAAGCATCAGCAGGGCGAAGATGCCGCGCCGCAAGGTGCGCTCGCTGACCGGCGGCGGGAAGCGGTTGCCGACCCAGGCCATCGCCGCCACCACCGGCAGCGACAGCAGCCCGATTTTGACCACATCCAGGGTCAGATCACCGTGCAGTCCGACCACCACCAGGCGCCCCAGCGAAGCCAGTGAGAACAGGGTCAGCAGGGTGATGCGGATGGTCTGGACCGGGATCGGCTGCCGATAGAGCTGATAGACGATGGGCGGACCGCTGACGCTGAACAGGCCGCCAAAGAACCCGCCCAGGAAGCCGGTGCCGACAAAGGCGGCCGGCGAGGAACGCCGGGGCAGTGGATCGGGGCGGCAGACCAGTACCAGGCCGGCGGCGATGATGACGGCGCCGAGCAGGGCCTTGAGCAGGTTCTGGGCATTGCTGTTGAGATAGCTGAGCAGCAGTACACCGATGACCATGGCCGGCACCAGTCCGATCAGGCTCTGTGCGACGATACGGCCATCCGCCTTTCTCAGCTGGGGAACCACCACCACCGCGCCAAGGGCCAGGTTCATGATGTTCAGGGCCGTCGCCGTGGCGGGGATGGAACCAAGATGGAGCAGGGTCACGGCGGCCAGCAAAAAGATGCCAAGGGCGAAACCGGTGACAGCCTGAATATAGGTGCCGATGGCAACGGCCAGCAGAAACAGCGGCAGCGATTCAGGCATGGAACTCCCTGCGTGGGCTGACGGCGGCCGGTCAGGCCGCCGGGGTAATCGGCACGGAGGCTAGGGCCTGTTCACCCTAGTTCTGTTCCCGGGCCACGGCGCGATAGCCGATATCGGTACGGTGGTAGGCGTCTTTCCAGGAAATCCTGGCAACGCCCTGGTAAGCGTTGCGTTGCGCGTCGGCGACGCTGTCACCGAGGGCGGTGACACAGAGTACCCGGCCGCCGTTGGTGACCACCTGGCCGTCCTGCTCGCGGGTGCCGGCGTGGAACACTTTCACCAGATCGGAATCGGCCTGCTCCAGCCCTTCGATGGCATCCCCTTTGCCGTAGTCATCCGGGTAGCCACCGGCGGCCAGCACCACACCCAGTGCCGGGCGTGGATCCCATTGGGCTTCCACCTGGTCCAGGCGGCGATCCAGGGCCGCCTGGCAGAGCCCGGCCAGATCCGATTGCAGACGCAGCATGATCGGCTGGGTTTCCGGGTCACCGAAACGGCAGTTGTACTCGATCACCTTGGGCTGGCCGGTGGCGTCGATCATCAGACCCGCGTACAGGAAACCGGTATAGGGCATGCCTTCCGCGGCCATGCCGGCCACGGTGGGGCGGATCACCTGATCCATGATGCGCTGGTGCACGGCGTCGCTGACCACTGGCGCCGGCGAATAAGCGCCCATGCCGCCGGTATTGGGGCCGGTGTCGCCGTCGCCCACCCGTTTGTGGTCCTGGCTGGTGGCCATCGGCAGGATGTGCTCACCGTCGGCCATGACGATGAAGCTGGCTTCCTCGCCGTCGAGAAACTCTTCCACCACCACGCGGTGGCCGGCGTCTCCGAAACGGTTGCCGGCGAGCATGTCGCGCACCGCGTCTTCCGCCTCTTGCAGCGTCATGGCGACGATCACGCCTTTGCCGGCGGCCAGGCCGTCGGCCTTGATCACGATTGGCGCGCCCTGTTCACGAACGTAGGTCAGGGCTTCGTCCACATCAGTGAAGTTGCCGTAAGCGGCGGTGGGGATCCGGTGGCGGGCGAGAAAATCCTTGGTGAAAGCCTTGGAGCCCTCCAATTGGGCGGCGGCCTTGCTCGGGCCGAAGCAGCGCAGGCCGCGTTCCTGGAAGTAATCCACCACGCCCGCCACCAGCGGTGCTTCCGGACCGACGATGGTCAGAGCCACCTGCTCGCGCTCGGCCAGGTCAGCCAGGGCCGGCAGATCAAGCACGTCCACCGCCACGTTTTCCAGCTTGGCTTCGCGGGCGGTGCCGGCATTGCCCGGCGCCACCAGCACTTTTTCCACGTGCTCCGCCTGGGCCACTTTCCAGGCCAGGGCGTGTTCACGGCCGCCGGAACCGATGATCAGAACTTTCATCCGTGTGTCTCCGTTGCTGGCCGGTTAGTGACGGAAGTGGCGCATGCCGGTGAAGACCATGGCCATGTCCGCCTCGTCGGCGGCGGCGATGACTTCCTCGTCGCGGATCGATCCGCCCGGCTGAATCACGCAGCGGATGCCATTCTCGGCGGCGTTGTCGATGCCGTCACGGAACGGGAAGAAGGCGTCGGACGCCATCACCGAGCCTTTCACTTCCAGGCCGGCGTGTTCCGCCTTGATGGCGGCGATGCGGGCGGAGTTCACCCGGCTCATCTGACCGGCGCCAACCCCCACGGTCTGCCGGTTTTTGGCATAGACGATGGCGTTGGATTTGACGAACTTGGCGACCTTCCAGGCGAAGATCAGGTCGTGCATCTCGGCTTCCGTCGGCGCCCGCTTGGTGACCACTTTCAGATCCCCCTCGGTGATCATGCCGACGTCCCGGTCCTGCACCAGCAGGCCACCGTTGACCCGCTTGTAGTCCAGGCCGGCGGCTGCCGGCCCGTTGATTTCACCGCATTCCAGCACACGGACGTTTTTCTTGGCGCCGGTGATCGCCAGGGCTTCCTGGCTGACCTTCGGCGCGATGATCACTTCCACGAACTGACGGTCGACGATTGCCCTGGCGGTGTCCGCGTCCAGCTCACGGTTGAACGCGATGATGCCGCCGAAGGTGGATTCCGGATCGGTCTGGAAAGCCAGCTCATAGGCCTTGCCGATGCCGTCCAGGCTCACCGACACGCCGCAAGGATTGGCGTGCTTGACGATCACGCAGGCCGGTTTGGTGAACGACTTGACGCATTCCAGCGCGGCATCGGTATCGGCGATGTTGTTGTAGCTCAGTTCCTTGCCCTGCAACTGGCGGGAGGTGGCCACGGATGCCTGGGCAGGTTGCCGCTCGGTGTAGAACGCCGCCTTCTGATGCGGGTTCTCGCCATAGCGCATTTCCTGGGCTTTGATGAAATTCAGATTGATGGTGCGCGGGAAGTCGGCGCTGCCGTTGCCGACCCGGCGGCCAAAGTAGTTGGCGATGGCGCTGTCGTAGGCGGCGGTGTGCTCGAACGCCTTGATCGCCAGATCGAAGCGCAACCCATCGGACAAGGCACCACTATTGGCGTCCATGTCCTCCAGCACGCGGGCGTAGTCGCCGGCGTCGGTGACGATGCCCACGTGGGCATTGTTCTTCGCCGCGGAGCGCACCATGGTGGGGCCGCCGATATCGATGTTCTCGATGGCGTCTTCCAGGCTGCAATCCGGGTTGGCGACGGTCTGCTCGAAGGGGTAGAGGTTCACCACCACCAGATCAATGGGCTGGATGTCGTTATCCGCCATGACCTGATCATCCTGGCCGCGCCGGCCAAGGATGCCGCCGTGCACTTTGGGGTGCAGGGTCTTCACCCGTCCGTCCATCATTTCCGGGAAGCCGGTGTAATCGGATACTTCGCGAACGGCGATGCCGGCCTCCTGAATGGCACGGAAAGTGCCGCCCGTGGAGAGCAGTTCCACGCCCCGGTCGGCCAGGGCCCGGGCGAAGTCGACAATACCGGTTTTATCGGAAACGCTGATCAGCGCGCGTTCTACCACCTTGCTCATGGGAGAGTCACCGAGTCTGGGTCAAACAAAAAAGGGCAGTCAGCACTGCCCTTGGATCATCAGGGAAAGGGTTACAGCAAACCGTACTGCTTGAGTTTCTTGCGCAGCGTCCCGCGGTTCAGGCCCAGTAACTCGGCGGCCTTGGTTTGGTTGCCACGGGTGTATTCCAGGACTTTTTCCAGCAGCGGGATTTCCATCTCCGCCAGCACCATCTGGTACAGGTCGCTGACCGCTTCCCCATCCAGCTGATTGAAATAGTCGGTGATGGACCGTCGCACGCAGTTACGCAGTGTATCGTGGGTTTCGCTGCGGGCGAGAGTCAGATGCGGTTTACGCGATTCAGCGGTGTTCATTTCTGTCAGTGTCCGTGCAGTGACTGTCTTCATGGAAGAAAGGGTCATGCGGCCAATGCTCCGTCTTTGTTCCGGGCAGACACCCCGCCATAGCAACCGATGCGCAACCGGTCACTGCTGGCGCTGATCTGTTGGAAAAACTGCTCGATGGCCCGCCGTTGGTCGGTGGCCTTTTCCAGGTTGTTGAATCCGCGCCGGAAATGCTCCCCGCCCGGCAGATTCTGGGTGTACCAGCCCAGATGTTTGCGAGCGATGCGCACACCGGAATACGTGCCGTAGAAGTCATGCAAGTCACTCAAATGAGCGAGCACGCGAGCGCGTACTTCTTCCACCGATGGCGCCGGGGCTAAACGACCGTGCTCCAGGTAATGCACCGTATCCTGGAATATCCAGGGGTTACCCTGAGCAGCGCGGCCGATCATGATACCACCGGCACCGGTGCTTTGCAGTATCCGTTGCGCTTTTTGTGGGGAATCGATATCGCCGTTGGCGATAACCGGGATCTCCACGGAGCGTGCCACCTCACCAATGGTTTCGAATTCCGCTTCGCCATTGAAGCGGTCGGCGCGGGTGCGGCCATGAATGGCCAGCGCCTGAATGCCGGATTGCTCGGCGATGCGCGCGATCATTACCGCGTTGCGGTTGTCGCGGGTGGGGCCGGTGCGGATTTTCAGGGTGACCGGTACCGGCACGGCGGCCACCACCGATTTGAGAATCCGTGCCACCAGCTCCGGCTCGGACAGCAAGGCGGAGCCGGCGGCCCGTTTGCAGACCTTTTTCGCCGGACAGCCCATATTGATGTCGATGATCTGGGCGCCCAGGTCCACATTGGCGCGGGCGGCCTCCGCCATCATCAAAGGGTCAGCGCCGGCGATCTGCACCGAGATCGGGCCGGGCTCGCCGCTGTGATCAAGCCGGCGCGAGGATTTTGCCGACTGCCAGAGGCGGGTGTCCGAGGTCACCATTTCCGACACCACCAGACCGGCGCCCAGTTCCCGGCACAGCCGCCGGAACGGGCGGTCCGTGACGCCGGCCATGGGGGCCAGGATCACCGGGTTGGGCAGGGCATGGGGGCCGATGCGCATGATTGTCCTCGGTTGGACGCAACAGGTTCACCGGGTGGAGACGCCGGCATGGGGGCGCCAATCATAGAGGTCCGGGCGCCGGGAGAAAAGGCCGGTGCCGGGGTTCCGCGGGTCAGTGGGCATCGGAAAGCCGTGCCGCCGGCGTTTCGCCCGCCGGCAGCAGCCGCAGATGGTAGCTGACCGCCTTGCGCCCCGGGTCGACGATTTCCAGGGAAACGTGTACCGGTGTCCGGATTGGCATGGCCGTGGCGCCAGCCAATTCCCCGCGCAGGTATTCATTGGCATGGAAGCGCCGCCGGGCCACCGGCTTGCCTTGCAGGTCAATAAAGGTCAGCTCCAGTTCCGGGAACGGCTGCGGCCAGGACGCCTCATTGAACAGCAGAGCGTCCACCACCAGGGCATTGTCGAACCTCGGGTGACTGCGCACCACCAGGTTGGTGCCGCGCAAGCGGTTGGCATCCACTCGTGGCGGCAGGGTGCAGCCGGCCACTGCGCAGGCCTCGGCAAAGGCGGGGCGCCAGCGCGGATCCCGGCTCAGGCTGTCGAAGTGAAAAATCAAATACTGACCGGCCAGCACCGCCAGGGCCGCCAGTGAAGCCGCTGTCCAGCCGAGCAGTGCCAGCGGGCTGCGGCGGGGAGGGGAATCCAGTTCGCGGCGCGCCGCCGAGCGGGCGGTGGCCGGTCCGTTGAGAAATTCAAAGGCGTCGTCCGTGGCCGCTTCCGGCTCGGCGCGAGCGGGCTCCGGCGTCGCGGGTTCGGCATCGGCGGTTACCGGTTCCGGTTTTGGCTCGGGGTCCGATTCGAGCTCTCGCAGCAGGGCTTCGGCCCAGGATTCATCGGTTTGTTCATGGGGGTGGTTACCCAGCTCCAGATCCAGGTCTGGGATCGGGTCTTCCTTTTCCAGAGACAGGAAACTGTCGCTGAGTTGCAATTGGCCGTCGTCTTCCGCGTGAGGGCGGTCATGGCCATCGGTGGCCGGAGCCGATGCTTCCTCGGGCAGGGCCGCCGACCAGTCCACCGCGGGCGGCCGCGTTTCTTCCCGCACCAGCGGCGGACCTTCCAGAAGATGCTCGGTGGCTTGAAAGACCCGCAAACAGGAGCCGCAGCGCACCGCCCCCTTGGCCTGGGCCAGGTGTTCCTCGCTGATCTTGAATTGCGCCTCACAATGGGGGCAGCGGGTCTTGTAAGGGCCGGTCATGCGCTGGCGGTCCGTGGGTCGGATTTTTCGTGTAGGGACTGTGTAAGGTGTTTTACCGAATCATGGTGCCCCACCGCAACTGTTATGCGGACAGCTTGCGAACCCCGTCCACTCTTACCCAGTCACCGCGCTGCTCGATCGGTGACAGATCGAACCAGGGCCGGTAGGCCTCCGCCACGGCTTGGGCCTGCTCGGCGAGAATGCCCGATAACGCCAGCAGCGCACCGGGTTTGCAATAGCTGGCCAGGGTCGGGGCCAGCTCGATCAGCGGCGCCGCCAGAATGTTGGCGACCAGAACATCGCACTGGAATCCCGCCGGCATGGCGTCCGCCGGGCACAGATCGAGCCGGTCGGCCACCTGGTTGGCTTCGGCGTTGGCGCGGCTGGCCAGCAAGGCCTGTTCATCGATGTCATTGCCCAGGGCCTGCCCGGCGCCAAGCAGCAAGGCGGCGATGGACAGCACGCCGGAACCGCAGCCCACGTCCAGCACCCGTTTTCCGGCCAGCGGCGCCGCTTCCAGCCATTCCAGGCACAGCGCGGTGGTTTCATGGGTGCCGGTACCAAAGGCCAGCCCCGGATCCAGGCGCAGGTTGACCGCCTCCGGATCCGGCGGCTCACACCAGGTGGGGACGATCCACAGCCGCTCACCGAAGCGCATCGGTGCGAAGTCGTCCATCCAGGCCCGCTCCCAGACCTGATCCTCCAGCCTTTCGATACGGTGATCCTGGGGCGTCAGGCCCAACGCATCCAGGCGTTGGAGAACTTTTTGCAGGTCGTCCTGGTCCGAGAACAAGGCGGTGACCACGGTGGCCCGCCATAGCGGCCGTGCGCCGGGCGGCGGTTCGAATACCGGTTGGTCGGCGCCGTCGGTCAGCGTCACCGCCACCGCGCCCAGGGTTTCCAATGCGTCTTGCAGGGCGTCCGCTTGTTGCGAGTCGGAAGCCAGATGTAGTTGTTGCCAGGTCATGACACCTCCATGGAGAAGCGGCAGTATAGCGATGACAGGAAAAATTTGCGCCGTGGTGGGCTTGGCCGTCATGGCCATTGACACTTGCGGACCGGCTATTTTTTCACCGGCCGTTAAGGGGTACTATCCGGATTCGTCTATCGGACTGACCAGCCTATGACTGAAGATGCCGCCGAGTTGATATTGGTGCTGATGGTGATCGCCAGCGCCTTGCTGTACCGGTTCGCGATGCCGCGTTTGCGGCGTCCGCGTGTGCCGGCGCGCACCTCGCTGGATCTCGAGAAAGTCATTCTGGTCGGCATGATGTTTTGCACCATGGCGGTGATTCCTTTCCTGGATATGATGGTGCCCTGGTTCGAGTTCGCCGACATCGTATTCATGGATGAAGTGGCCTGGCTGGGGCTGCTGCTCGGCAGTGCCGCGGTGTGGCTGTTCTGGCGGGCCAAGGAGGATCTGGCCCGATGCTCCCGACGTCCGGTGGATAGCGGTATCTATCGTTATCTGCGCCATCCGGCCTGTGCCGCCATGCTGCTTTGGTCCCTGGCGCAGTTGCTGCTGTTACAGAACTGGCTGGCTGGCCCCGCGGCGGCCCTGACCTTTACAATGGTTTACTTGCTGCAGTTGCCCAGGGAAGAGCAACGTATGCTGGAGCGGTACGGTCATCGCTATCTGGACTATATGGCGCGCACTCCGGCGATTCTGCCGCGTTTCTCTCGTTATCGTTGATTTTCCCTTTTCGCGCCCCCATAGCGGTGGTCGCCTTTAAAACGGTTCAGGAGCCGTTTTACCATGATTCGGATTCATCCCCTCCGCCGCCAGCAGCTGGAGGACGTGATCAGCCACTCGGAAGTGGTCGAAAGCGACGGGCACGGCATCAAGGTGCTGCGTCTGCGTGATGGCCGCTACCTGAAATACTTCCGGCGCAAGCGTTTCTTCAACCGCGAATTGTTGTCCCCGGCGGCGGTACGGTTTGCCCGCCATGCCCGGCAACTGGCACAACTGCGCATCCCCACCCTGGAGGTGGAAAGCCTGCACCGCATTATCGGTGAGCCGCATACGGTGGCGGTGTACCAGCCGATGCCGGGTCTGACGTTGCGTCAGATGTTGGCTCGCGGGCAGGTGGATACCCAACTGATGTACCGGGTGGGCGTATTTATCGCCCGTCTGCACCGGCTGGGTGTGTTTTTCCGTTCCGTGCATCCGGGCAACATCGTCATCGACGGTCTGCGCATTGGTCTGATCGATGTGCTGGATATGAAGGTGCGGCCCTGGTCCATGTCCCGTTGGGCCCGGCGCCGTAACTGGCTGCACTTCCTGCGTTGCGAGGAAGATCGCCCGCATCTGCGTGATGATCTGGTGGAGGCGTTACTGGTGGGCTACCGGGATGCCGCCGACCTGCCGTCCCATGAGATCGGCGAGGTGGCGGAGCGGGTCCGGCATTTGCTGGGCTGAGGCATCGCGGCTCTTTCCATACAAGAAAGAGCCGCGATGCCTTAATGATTACCCAGCTTCTTTTCCAGGTGGTGGATATCCACGCCGCCTTCCTGGAACGCGGTGTCGCGGAAGATCTTGTCCCGATGCAGGGCCACGTTGGTCTTGATGCCTTCCACCACGATCTCGTCCAGAGCGTTACGCATGCGGGCAAACGCCACGTCGCGGTTCTCGCCCCAGGTGATGATCTTGCCGATCAGTGAGTCGTAGTAGGGCGGTACGGTATAACCGCCATAGACGTGGGAATCCACCCGCACCCCATTGCCGCCCGGTGCGTGGAAGTAGGTGATCTTGCCGGGGCTGGGTACGAAGGTATTGGGATCCTCGGCATTGACCCGCACCTCGATGGCGTGGCCAAGAAAGGTGATGTCTTCCTGCTTCAACGTCAGGCCTTCGCCGCCGGCGATGCGCAGCTGTTCCTTGACGATGTCGACGCCGGTGATCATCTCACTGACCGGGTGCTCCACCTGCACGCGCGTGTTCATCTCGATGAAGTAGAAGCCTTCATTTTCGTACAGGAACTCAAAGGTTCCGGCGCCCCGGTAGTTGATCTCCTTGCAGGCATTGACGCAGCGTTGCGCCACTTCTTCCTTCAGGTGAGCCGGAATGCCGGGGGCCGGAGCCTCTTCCACCACTTTCTGGTGACGGCGCTGCAGGGAGCAGTCCCGGTCGCCGAGGTGTATGGCGTGGCCGGCACCGTCGGAGAGCACCTGAATCTCCACATGGCGTGGCTTCTGCAGGAATTTCTCCATGTACACGGTGGCATCGCCGAAAGCGTTTTTCGCTTCGGAACGGGTCAGGGTCACCGCGTTGAGCAATTGATCCGCATGCTCCACCACGCGCATGCCCCGCCCGCCACCACCGGCGGCGGCCTTGATGATGACCGGATAGCCAATCTGCTCGGCCATGGCCTGGGTGGCTTCCGGGTCATCGCCCACCGGACCATTGGAGCCGGGAACGGTGGGGACGCCGGCTTTTTTCATCGCCTCGATGGCGGACACCTTGTTGCCCATCAGGCGGATGGTGTCGGCGCGCGGCCCGATGAAGGTGAAGCCGGAACGTTCCACGCTTTCGGCGAAGTCGGCGTTTTCCGCCAGAAAGCCGTAACCGGGGTGAATGGCATCCGCGTCGGTCACTTCCGCCGCGCTGATGATGGCGGGGATGTTCAAATAGGAATCGGTGGATGGCGCCGGGCCGATACACACCGCTTCATCGGCGAGACGCACGTGCATCAGATCGCGGTCCGCCTTGGAGTACACCGCCACGGTACGGATGCCCATTTCCTTGCACGCGCGCAGCACGCGCAGGGCGATCTCGCCGCGGTTGGCAATGACGACTTTTTCCAGCATTTCGACCTCCGTTAAACGATGGAGAACAACGGCTGGTCGAATTCCACCGGTTCGCCGTCCTCGACCAGGATGGCATCAATAGTGCCGGATTTGTCCGCTTCGATCTGATTCATCATTTTCATCGCTTCGACGATGCACAGCACGTCGCCGGCGTTGACCTTCTGGCCCACCTGGGCGAACGGGGTGGCGCCGGGGGAGGAGGCCCGGTAGAAAGTGCCCACCATGGGAGAGCGCACCAGATGGCCGGCCGGGGAGGCCGGTTCCGGTTCGGCCGCCGGGGCCGCGGCGGGTTGCGGAGCCGCCGGAGCGGGCGCCACCGGGGCGGGGGCAGCGGGGGCGGGCGCGGCGTTGCGCCAGCCGCCCCGGGTGATGCGTACGGATTCTTCGTTTTCGTGAATTTCCAGTTCTTCGATTCCGGATTCTTCCAGCAGCTCGATCAATTTCTTGATTTTTCGAATATCCATGTCCAGTCCTGTTGGGAGCTGTTGATGTTAAAAGTCAGATGTCGTCGTCGGTGCCCAGACGGCGGATGGCCGCGTCCAGCGCCAACTGGTAACCGTCGGCGCCAAGACCGCAGATCACTCCCTCGGCGATATCCGAGAAATAAGAGTGATGGCGAAAGGTTTCGCGCCGGTGAATATTGGAAAGGTGCACCTCGATAAACGGAATGCTCACCGCCAGCAGGGCATCTCTCAGCGCCACGCTGGTGTGGGTGAAGGCCGCCGGGTTGATCAGAATGAAGTCGACACCTTCCGCGCGGGCGGCATGGATGCGCTCAATCAACTCGTATTCCGCATTGCTTTGCATATGCTGCAGATGATGGCCGGCCTTCCGGGCCCGGATCTGCAGGGCCTGGTCGATTTGCGCCAAACTAGTGGCGCCATATTTGTCCGGCTCGCGTTGGCCGAGCAGATTCAGGTTGGGTCCGTGCAGAACCAGAATGGTGGCCAAGATGGATACCCCTGAATGTGTCGTTATCTGCGGTGAACAGGAGGGAAAAACGGCATCAGGCCGGGGCTTTTCCCGAAGTTTGCAGTCTAGGGGGAATCGCCCGGCGAAAAAAGAACTTTACACTATTCGTTACATGTACCGGCGCCCCTGATCACGGGATCGGGACGCCGGTCACGGCGGCGGGTCAGGAGGCGGTGACCGGCAAGACAGTTTGTTCCAGATGGCGGATGAACCGCTCTGGCCCCATCTCGCCGAGCACCCGGGACTCCGGGACTTCCTCGCCAGCGGGGGTGAAGAACACCAGGCTGGGCAGACCGAAGATGTTGTATTCGGTCATGATCGCCTGGTTTTCGCTGTTGATGTCGGTGATATCCACCCGATAAAGATCGAACCCCTCCATGGTGGCCAGCACGTCCGGGTGGCTCAGCGTGGTTTCCTCCAGCACCTTGCAGGCCACGCACCACTCGGCGAAGAAGTCCACCAGCACCGGCCGTCCGGCCCGGGAGGACTCCGCCAGGGCCTGACGCAGCGCCGCCTGGCCGGTGAGTGTGCGCCAGGGACCGTGGTCCTCCTTGGCCGCCGTGGGTTGCGCCGTACCAGTAGTAACGGCCACTGGTGCCGCCGGTTGCTGCCAGTGGGCCAGCGGCTGCCATGGGTCGCGGGCGCCGGAGGCGGCGCCGATCAACAAAATCACGCCATACAGCGTCAGCACCAGAGCCAGGCCCCGTTTCAGGCGGGAGCCGCCTTCTTTCACCGGTTCCAGGGCGCCCAGTTGGACGCCGTAAATGGCCAGCAACAGGCCGTACAGCGCCAGGGTCACCGGCGCCGGCACGATGCGGTCCAGCAGCCAGATGGCGACCCCGAGCATGACCACGCCGAAGAAGCGTTTGATCTCCTCCATCCACAGGCCGGCCCGGGGCAGCAAATGGCCGCCGCCGGTGCCGAACAGGATCAGCGGCACGCCCATGCCGATGGACAGCGCGAACAGGCTGGCGGCGCCGGTCAGGGCATCGCCGCTGCCAGCCACATAGATCAAGGCGCCGGCGAGGATCGGGGTGACGCAGGGGGATACCACCAGGGCGGAGATCATGCCAAGCAGGGCGGCGCCGGCCAGCCCCTTGCGCTTCGGTCCAGTCTGGTTGAGACGGTCGCGCAGCGCCGCAGGTAACTGCAACTCATAAAGGCCGAACATGGCCAGTGCCAGCAGCACGAAGATCACTACACTGGTGATGATCGCGGCCGGCTGTTGCAACAGGAACTGGAGGTTCAGCCCGGCTCCGAACAGGGCCACCAACAGCCCCGCCAGGGTGTAGGGCACCGCCACGCCGAGCACATAGGCGCTGCTGAGCAGGAAGCCGCGGCGGGCGCTGGGGTGCTGTTCCCCGGCGATGATACCGGAGAGGATCGGAATCATCGGGAAGACACAGGGCGTGAACGCCAGCAATAGACCGCCGGCGAAGAACAGGGCGATCACCAGCCCCAGGCTCTGACCGGAGATCCAGCGATTAAAGGCGTTGGCGTCCTCTGAAAACAGCGTTTCCAGGAACCCCCCGTCGCTTGTGCTCGCGGCGGCGGTTGGCGTGGCGGCCGGTGCGGTGGCGCTCAGCGCCGTGGGGGGCTTGCCGGGACGGGGCTCCTCGAAGGCGAAGGTCTTGCTGGCCGGCGGGTAGCACAGCAAATCCTCGATGCAGCCCTGATAACGCACCTCCAACTCGGTATCGGCCAGCGGCACGCTGCGCAACGGCAACGACACTTCCAGCCGCTGGTAGAATACCTCGACGTCACCGAATATGGGATCCACCTTCGGTTTGCCCGCGGGCATCTGGAAACCGGAAAAGTCATCGAGAACGTTGCCGTTGGTGTCGCGGAGAATGAACTCAAAGCGTTGGCGGTACAGATAGACGTCGTCGAGAAGTTCAAACCCCACCAGCACGGTTTGTTTGTCCCAGTCGGCATCCGCCATCACCTGGATCGCCTCGTCCACCGTGGGCGGCTGGTCGTTGCCCAACCCGCCGCTGCTTCCCCCGCCCAGAGACAGCGCAAGCGCGGGGCTGGCGAGCAGCCCCAGCACAAAAAGGGATAATAGTGAACGCAAGCGTTGTGACATTGATTTCTCCAGATAACCGGTTTTGTCCTTGGCCCGGTCTCCCCCAAACATAAGAGCACGGCCACGGCCCGCTGGCGGTGGCCCGGTGCTACCCGTATTCCTGATACTCCGGGTAAATATAGAGGCCGCCTGCGCGGATCGGTTCCCAGTCTGCGCCTCGTGGATTAAAGGGGCTTTAAGGCAGTGATAGCAGGTGGCGGCGAAGAACGCATTGTGCCCCCATGCCGAAATGGACGCAAAGACCGCCGCCGCCGGCGGCCGGGACCCTGTCGTTGGCGACAAAGGCTGTTATATTGGCGCACAATGCCGTGGAGCCCCGAGCCGGGGCTCCGACATGATGGAAAAGGCCGCTGCCGGCCTGAGAGGACGCGAGTGGGGATCACCGATGAGTAATGAGAAGTTCTCCCAGAAGATGGGCGACCGGTTGCTGGACCCGGCCAATAACCGGATATGGAAAGGCGCCCTGTGGCTGATCGTGATCCTGCTTCTGGTGGACGTACTGCTCGGCTGGTACTGGAGCTGGGAGCCGGATCTCCAGGAAGTGCGGGCACTCGCCAATGCCCAGCCTGGAGAGGTCACTACGCTGGAAGTGATCAACGTGGCCAGTACCCTGCTGGACAAACCGGGCGGTTATTTGAGCAACGACGTGCTGCCGCATCGACTGTGGCTGGATAACATGCCGTCCTGGGAGTTCGGCGTGTTGGTGCAGTTACGCGATATGGTGCGGGTGATGCGCCGGGACATGAGCCGCTCCCAGTCCCAGAGTCAGGAAGACCGTAATCTGGCGATTGCCGAGCCGCAGTTCAATTTCGACTCCCGCAGTTGGGCCATGCCCGCCACGGAAAGCGAGTACCGTAGGGGTATCCGCGCGCTGGAGCGTTACCTGGAGAGCCTGCGCAGTGGCGATGGCCGGTTCTACGCCCGGGCCGACAACCTGAATTCCTGGCTCAACGAAGTACAGAACCGGCTTGGCGCCCTCAGCCAGGACCTCAGCCGCAGCGTCGGGCGCACCACGCTGGACACCGAGGAAAATACCCCGGTGACTCAGCTGGACAGCAAGGAACGAGTGGTGAAAACCCCGTGGATGAAAATCGATAATGTTTTCTATGAAGCGAGAGGGGCGTCCTGGGCACTGGTGCAACTGATGCGGGCGCTGGAAGTGGATTTCGCCGACGTGCTGCGCAAGAAGAACGCCACCGTCAGCTTCCGGCAGATGGTGCGCGAACTGGAAGCCACCCAGGAAACGCTGTGGAGCCCGATGGTTCTGAACGGCTCCGGCTTCGGCATCTTCGCCAACCATTCCCTGGTCATGGCCAACTACCTGTCCCGCGCCAACGCCTCCCTGATTGATCTTCGGAAGTTGCTGCAGGAGGGGTAGGAAAAGCAGGGAACAGTTAATAGTGAATAGTTAATAGCGAAGAAAAAGGTTTGCGGTTCCGCAAGGCGTGTTTGTGTATCCGCAACTTTCTCTGAGAAACCTGTTTGATGGTTTTTCCTGAAAACGAAGAGGCCGCGCCCAGCCCTTGGACGCGGCCTCTTTGCTGTCCGATCAACCTTTCTTGTCTCGCGCGCTATTCACTGTTCACTATTAACTATTCACTGCTTTTTTTGTTCCGAGAAAACCGGCGAAGTTATACCACTTGAAAAACACGTCCACGTTGTCCAGGCCGGCGCGGGAGAGGAGCTTGAGGTTCTCGTCCAGGCGGTAGGGGATCAGGACGTTTTCCAGGGCCTCGCGTTTTTGCGCGATTTCGGTTTCCGAATAGCCGTTGCGCTTCTTCATGTCGTAATAGAGCTTGATCCACAGACGGTTGAGGAAGGCGTCGTTGCCCAGCACTTTTTCCACCAGAATCAAGGTGCCGCCAGGTCTTAGTCCCGAGACGATTGAGTACAGCAGGGCTTCGCGATTGAGCGGGCGCACGAATTGCAGGGTGAGATTGAGCACCACCACCGAGGCGTCTTGTACCTGGACGCCCTCATTGAGATCGGCGTATTCCAGACGCACACGGCCAGACAGGCATTGCTCGGCCAGATTGTGCCGGGCCCGTTCCAGCATCGCCGGGGAGTAATCGCAGCCCACCAGTTCCACACCCGGCGCCACGGTTTGATCCAGCGTTTTCAAGGTGATGCCGGTGGAGCAACCCAGGTCGTAGATGCGGGAGCCCGGCACCGCGAATTCCCGGGCCAGTTCCCCGATCATCCGCTGTTGCTCCCAATATTGAGGGATGCTGCGATCGAGCATGTCGTCGAAAACGGCGGCGGTGTTCTCGCCGAAATCGAAATCGCTGATTGCCTGTTCCTCGGCGGCGAAGAGACGGTCCTTTTTTTGGGATGTCATAAAGTTGTCCCCGAAATCAACCAGGATCGGTGGTCATTGCCTTGGTTCTGATGTGCTGGCGCATGCCGTCTCCCTGGAGTATCCCGCAGGATCATGACAGTTGTGTTGATTTCGGGGCCACGGCTGGAATCCAGGGCGCGCGCGGAAAGAGGGTATTCCGCGCGGTACACACCCAATTGATGCGATAGTCGAACGGGAGGGCCTCTTGTCCAAAACCTCGATGCATAAGTATAAGTGGGAAAAATACCTTCCTATCCGGCGCACCAAACTGCGCAGCTATCTGGTGGGGGGCGGCGTGCTGCTCGGCCTGGCGGGGCTCAATGCCATGGCGGCGTTGCCGTTTTCGGTGGGCGCGGTGTTCATGGCCCTGGCGGCCTGGCTGCACGTTTGGGCGAAAGGGCATTTGGACAAAAACGCCACTTTGACCCGGTCCGGTCCTTACCGTTGGGTCCGCGACCCATTTCATCTGTCCAATTTTTTCATGGACCTGGGGCTGTGCCTGATCATCAATAGCGGGGTGTTCACCTTGGTGATGATGACGTTCTGGGTCATCGCCTATCGGCACCGATTATGGGAGGAGGATCAGCAACTGGTGGAGATTTTTGGTGACGAGTACCTGGATTACCGCGCCCGGATTCCACGCATGATTCCCTACAGGCCGCCGATGGAAAAGAAGTACGACAAACCTTTCTCGGTCAGGCACGCGCCGATCTACCGGGGCAGCGTCTGCACCCGGTTATTCCGGCTCGCTTCTTATCCTTATTTATTTTTTGTTGCCGCGGAGATCGGTCAGAAAGGCACCGACCTGCTTGCGGCGCAAGAGCATCCCGCTTTTTACTGGGCTCTGACGGGCTTTCTGTTCTTCCACTTCCTGTCCCGAGCGGCGGGTGAGATCACTAAAAGGCGAGCCTCCATCTTGCCGCTGTGGACGTTGCGTCATCCGGCCCGGGGCGTGATCGTGTCGATAATGGTGGCGGCGCTGCTGGCGGTGGACATGTTGTGGTCCGGACCGCGCATTCTGGAATGGCATCTGGACAGAGGGCAGTGGCTGATTTTGTTGGTGGCGGCGATGTTATTGGTGGCGACGCTGCGCGGGCTCTGGCACAGCGTGCGCTTTCGCCGTCTGATCGAGGGCACCGCTCTGGTCGTGGCCTGGTTGTTCACCCCGGTGCCGTGGCTGGCGCTGGTGCCGGCCTGTTATTTCTCCGCCGCCTTTCTGTACGGTGATCCGGACCAGCCCGAGGCCGATGTGGACCATGTCTTTCTGGCCACGAAAACCGACGGCGCGGCGTTGGCGGCACTGGGGTTGTGGATGCCACTGATACTGATCGGTCTACCCGCCACCTGGTTCTAGGGCGTTCCATAAGACGGGGCCGCGCCCAGGGCTAGGGCGCGGCCTCCATGCTTTCGGATGAACCTGTCCTGTCTCGCGCGCTGTTAACTATTCCCTGTTAACTATTAACTGCCTTCACGCCACCGAACTGACCGCCGGCTCCGGCAGGGTGTCACGCCATTTCGCCACCAGATCGGTGTTGTCGTCGTCCCAGGGATGGAAGCGCGGGCTCAGATAGCGGAACCAGGCCGGTACGGTGGAGCTGATCACGCCCCGGTAACCGAACAGACGCCACAGGCCCTTGGCCAGCGTCAGCGGTTGCCGGTGGACGCCGTCCTGCTTCAGAAACTGCCAGGTGAAATAGCTGGTGAAGGTAATCAGATAGGCGGTGCTGATCAGGAAGGCGCGTTGGCGCTGCCAGTAGTCGCCGTCCACATCCTGGTACAGATCGAAGGCCACGGCCTTGTGTTCGGTTTCCTCGATGGCGTGCCAGACCCACAAGGGGCGCACGGAAGGATCCATGCTCTCGATCACGTCCTTGTGGCTAAGAATGGTGTCGGCGAGGATCGCGGTGATGTGTTCCAGACCGGCCGTGGCGGCCAACTGCCGCTCCGGTGGCAAATGCTTGCGGGCACCGGCCAGCAGCTTCTGCGTGACGTTCAGGGCGCGTTCGACCAGCACATCGTAACCCTGTCCCGCCACCAGATCGTTGAAGGCCTTGTGCTCCAGGGAATGCATCGCCTCCTGGCCAATGAAGCCGGAGATGTCCTTCTGCCGTTGCGGGTCGTCGACGCGGTCGCGGAAGGCGCGTACCGCGTCCACGAAAAAGCGCTCGCCGTCGGGAAAGGTGATGGAGAGGACGTTGAGAAGATGGGTGGCCACCGGATCATCGCCATACCAATAGCCGGCTTTCTCCAGACCTTTGAAATCGAAGTTCATGCGCCGCACCTTGATCGGCTGGCGTGATTCGCTACGTCGACGGGAAAACAATCGCATCGGGCTCTCCTGGCGATTCTGCCAATGTTGAATGTCCGTCAATATGCTCCAGTAGCGGTGACGGGTCTTGTCGTGGAGGGCCAACCTGTGGTGACTTTGGGCCGTGCCTGGTTCGATGCCGGTATCCCCGGCATCTATGTGGTGCTGTTGTGTGATGTGATGAAAGGGCTGGGCAAGGACCCCGCCGCTTTGCTGGGGGGCGTCGGCGAAAGCCGTGAGCAGCTGCTGGCGCCGCAGAGCCGGGTGCCGCTGGAGCTGGCCCAGCGATGCGCCGAGCAGGCCCTGGACATGGCCGGCACCGCCGGGCTGGGGTTCCGTTATGCCCGGGCCATGCGCATTACTCTGCATGGTCCGGTGGGGCTGCTGGCGCTGTCCAGCGCCACTCTCGGGGATGGTCTCGATGCCGCCCGGCGCTACCTGGGGCTGCGGGCGCCGTTCTGGCACATGGACCGGCGTGAGGAGGCGGGCCGGGTGATTTTCCCGCTGGTGGCCACGGCCGACCCCGGACGGATCCATGCCTTCGTGGTGGAGGCCATGCTGGTGGGGTTCATCCATATGTTGGAACAGTTGCTGGAAGCAGTACCGGAAGGGGCGGAGCTGCACTTCCGGCAACCGCCACCGGCCCATGCCATGGCGCTGAGAGGGGAAGTGCCGGTGCCGGTTCGCTTCAATCAGGATGAGGACGCGCTGGTTTTGCCGCAAGCACTGCTGTCGGTGACGCCGCTGTTGGCGGATCCGCAGACCGCGGCACTGGCGCGGGAACAATGCGAGGCGGAAGTCAGCCGCTGGCGTGCGGAACAGGAGGGGCCGCTGGCCGAACGGGTGAGGGCGGTGCTGCGTGATACGGCGGCACCGTTACCGGATCTGGCGGCCATGGCGGAACGCATGGCGGTATCGCCGCGGACACTGAAACGGCATCTCCAACAGGCCGGGTCAAGCTACCGGCAAGTGCAGGACGAAGTGCTTTATGAACGGGCCCGGACGCTGCTCAAGGATCGCCATCAGCGGGTCAGCGATGTGGCCTATGCCTTGGGCTATAACGATGTGGCGAACTTTTCCCGGGCGTTCAAACGCTGGAGCGGGGAAACGCCGAAACAATTCCGCAACGGGAGGTCCTGACACAGTCCTGCTGGCGCCCCAGCAGTCGAATGAACCGTTCCTCGAACCGATCCCCTTTTCGAGTGGTCCAAAAGAAAGAAAAGGGGTAAAGCGGAATGCGAATTCTTCTCGTGGAAGACGATGACTTGCTGGCTGACGGACTGGTTAGGGCATTGCGGCATGACGGCTACACCGTGGATCATATCGCGCGCGGCGACCTGGTTTCTTCGGCGGTGGCGGATGGGCACTTTGATGCGGTGTTATTGGACTTGGGGCTGCCCGGCGAGGATGGATTGAGCGCCTTGAAGCAATTGCGCGGGCGCCGAGACCCGGTGCCGGTGATCATCATCAGTGCAAGGGACCGGCTTGACGATCGTATTCTGGGGCTGGATGCGGGGGCCGATGATTATCTGATCAAGCCTTTTTCGGTTGACGAATTGAGAGCCCGTCTGCGTGCGCGTCTTCGTCGTGGTAGTGAGCCGGCACGTACCGTTGTGCACGCCGGTGACCTGACTATTGATCCGGATACGATGACGGTGCAGCGGGACGGAGAGCGGCTCCATTTGCCGAGGAGAGAAATGGCGTTACTAATGGAACTGGCCAGACAACCCGGCCGGGTATTCAGCCGCGATTACCTGGAGCAGGCCTTGTATGGGTGGAGCGACGAAGTGGAAAGCAATGCGCTTGAAGTGCACGTGCATCATCTGAGACGCAAACTGGGAAACGCCTTGATTCGTACCGTACGTGGCGTGGGCTACGCTTTCACTCTTCCCGATGACAGTAATCGAGTCTGATGTTTTCCATTCGCCGTTTTTTGATGACCACGCTGATTGTCCTGATCCTGGGTAGCGGAATGTTGTTGGTGTGGGGGACCTATCGAACGCTCTATCATGAGATGGACGAGCAATACGATGCGGAGCTGGTGCAAAGCGGCCGTCTGATGGCGGCATTCTGGCGGGAAGGCCACCCACCGCAGCCGGAAATCGCCCAGCTTGAACCCCGCGAACATCGCTATCAACGGTATTTCGTATATCAGCTTTGGCGTAATGGAGAGCTGATCCTGGCCAGCAGTGGTGCGCCGGATCACGCTCTGCTGCCTCTGGACAATCCGGAGGAAGGCGGCAGGTATCGGGAGACAGGCGGCTGGCATGCCTATGCATTACCATTGTCCGGCGGGCGCTGGGTGGTGGTAGCGGAAAGCGACAAGGCACGCCGCTCACTGGTGTCGAATACCGCCATGACACTGTTGGCGCCCTATGTGCTGAGCGTTCCGGTGATTCTGCTGCTGGTATGGCTGGCAATTCGGCGAGGACTGGGGCCTTTGACCCGTCTTGCGAGGTCCGTTGAAAGCCGGGACGCGGATAACATGACGCCGATTCGTCAACGGCCGGTTCGGGAGTTGGCACCGCTCACCGACGCGATCAATACACTTCTAGCACGTCTGGTAAACACTCTGGAACGTGAAAAACGATTCACCGCGGACGCCGCCCATGAACTGCGGACATTGCTAATGGCGCTTCGTCTCCACGCCGATAATGCCGCTCAGTTGAATGATCCGGCGGAGGTGGCGGCATCCATGTCGCAGCTGAGAAAAGCGGTGGACCGGGCGGCAAGAACCGTCGAGCAATTGCTGCTGCTGGCGCGCCTGGATCCGCAATCCGTGTCGGCGCAACAGCATTGCGATGCGGTTGCCGTGGCGAGAGACTGCGTGACGTTGGTGGCTCCCCTCGCGGAACAACAGGGGCAAACAGTGACACTCAAGGCACCGCCACAGGCTTGGTTGGGGTTGCCCGCGGAAATGGCGGATATGTTGATGCGTAACCTGTTGGACAACGCCTGCCGTTACTCTCCCCCGGGCACCGACGTTACCGTGGATATCAGCGAGGGCGACGGTAATGTCAGGATCGAGATCAGCGATGGCGGTCCGGGGCTTACCGAGGAACAGCAGCGTCGCTTTAGCGGACGCTTCAGTCGCGGACGGCAGGATGTCCCTGGGGCCGGTCTGGGACTGTCCATTGTCGAACGCATTCTCTCCATCCATGGGGGGGTGTTGCGATTTCGTCTGCGCTCATCCGAGCGACCGGCCGCCGCCGTGCTGACATTGCCGGCCGCTGGTGGTTCCGGTTGACTACTTGTCCAGTGATTTCAGCTTCGCCTGAATTTCGCCGCGCCGTCCTTCGTCGGCGAGGAGACGCTGTGGTCTGGCCGGAGCCTGTAGCGCGGTGTTGAAGTAACGGCGAGCGCCAGCCTTGTCCCCCTGATCAAGCAGAAAGTCAGCATAGAAATAATTGCTGTCGATGCCATTCGGATTGATCTCCAAGGCGCGCGTCAGCAATTCCCGGGCCTTGTCACCATCGCCAAAACCCACCGGCCAGCCCGGAACCTGGTAATAGAGGGAACCGAGCGAGGTCAAGGCGGAGCCGTCCAGGCTGGTCGGATCCTCGGCGATGGCGGCTTCGAACTGTTTGCGCGCTTTTTTTACCAGCGATAGCGCTCCGAGACCGCCTTTGGCGCCGGCCCAGGTGCTGAGTACGATGCCATCCCAGATTTTGGCCTCTGGCCGTTGCGGATGATTTTCGGCAAAAACATGGGTTTCATTCTGTAGCGTTTCGAACGCTTCGGCGCGTTGATCCTCTGGCAGCCGGTATTGAATTTCCGCCCAGCGTTTCTGGATTGAGAGCAACTGATCGTCAAAGGCGTCCGCCCGCGCTTGCCAGGGAAACAGGATCGCGAGCAGAAGCAATAGACGTGGGATCAGAGAGGATGGGATGGTCATGGTGAGGCCGCTCCTTTTCTCAAAAACCGCTGAATGATGGGAAGTTGCTTGCGCAGCGCTTTGTCGACCAGGGCCGGCAACAAGGCATTGATGCGGATGAACAGTTTTTCCGGCCAGCCCAGGAAAGTGGTGGCACGGCGTCCGCTGAGCGCCGAGATGATGTGCTCGGCGACCTTCTCCGGTGCATCCATGTGGTTGCCCAGTTGATGGTTGAGCGCCTCCACTTCGGAGCCGTTCATATCGGTACGAGTGGCCCGGGGGGCTACATAGCGGACGCAAAGGCGGGTGTCTGCCAGCTCCCGGCGCAACGCTTCAACGAAGCCACGCAGTCCGAACTTGCTGGCACAGTAGGCGCTGTAGCCGGGATAGCCGATGCTGCCGAAGGTGGAACCGACAAACAGCAAGGTACCGCTTCCGCGCCGGTGAAAACCCGGAAGTAACTCGCGCGCGACGACCATGGCACTGCGTAAATTGACGTCGAGTATTTCCCGCAGGCTGAGGTCATCGTTCCCTTCCGCGGAGACGAATCGATTGACGCCGGCGCAATGGATCATGCCATCGGGGAGTCCGTGCCCGGTAATAACCTGCTCCAGCTGCGCGCCGAGATCCTGGGCAGCCAGATCCAGCCTCACCGGGATGACGCGGGAGCCCCCGGGCCACTGATGAAGCGGCTGCGGTTGACGCACGGCGATGATGACGGTGGCTCCCAGATCCACCAGCCGGTCGAGTACCGCGCGGCCAATCCCTCCGCTGGCGCCAATCAACAGCCAGGTCTGATCATGCAGGCTGTTCATGGCGGGACTCCTGTTGCAACTGACCCGGGGCGGTGATCGGTATTTGATGCAACATCTCACCGTAGAGACGGTAGACGACACGGCTGGCGTGGATTACCGCCTGCTGATCAACGGTATCCGTGATGCCGTTCATCAGTTTTGTGAAGAACCGAAAGTGTTCCTGATCGAGCGCGCCGTGGGAATATAAGTAGCTGAACGCTTCCTTGGGTAGATGGAGGCTTTTCTGCACTTGCTCTCCCAGTGGAGTGGCGAGAGCGATGCTGGTGCCTTCCAGAACATGAACCATGCCGAAAAATGACACCGGGTTGCCGCGCTGGATGATGTCGTAGAGCCAGGAGACCATCAGCTCGATGGGGAGATCCGGTCGGCCATGGCGTATCGCTTCGGCGTCCGCTCCGGTGGCCTGGAGGTCATTGAGGATCCACTCCTGGTGTCCGTATTCGTCCTGGATGTATTCCACCAGAGCTTCCCTAATCCATTCCAGGCGGGCCGGCAAACGCGAACCGCAGGCCATCATCAAGGGTACGGTGTGTTTGACGTGGTGATAGGCCTGGCCGAGAAAGTAGCGGTAGCTGTCCAGGTTGAAACGACCTTTGGGGATCGCGGCCAGTACCGGCGCGCGCAATAGATGCGCGCGAGCCTCCTCGGTCTGTTGTTGCAGAGTGTCAAAGAACATTTGGGGCACCTCTTGGTGTCATGCGAGAGAAGCGTCGACCGGCGTGGCCAGTCGGGTGGGGTAACGTTGCAGGATGGCGTCGCGCCTTGGGCGGCCATTGGTGGTGGCCAGACCATTCTCGGGGGAGAAGGGGGCATCGGCGATGATGAAGGTGCCGATCCGGGCATAATCCGGCAGCGACGGATTAATGTCGGCGATCTGCTGCTTCAAGTGACTGAGTTCGGCGTGAGGCATGGGCACGATGACCGCGGTGAGATGCGGTTCGCCGTCGCCCTGAACCACCAAGCTTCGTATGCTGTCGCAGCGCTGAAAGGCGCTCTCAACCCACTCTGGATTGACGTTGCGACCAAAGGTGGTGATCAGCAGGTTTTTACGGCGGCCATTGACGTACAGGAAGCCATCCTGGTCATAGTGGCCGAGATCCCCGGTTGCCCAATGATCGCCGACGGGCTGATGTAGATAGCCGGTCATGACAGCCCCGGACACCTGAATCTCGCCATTACCGTCGATGCTGATGCGCGCGTGCTCAAGAGGCCGACCGACGCTGCCGGGTCGGTCCGCGCCAGGCAAATTCAGAGCCACCACGGACCCGCATTCGGACAGGCCGTAACCTTCATAGACCGGCAGGCCGAGCTCACGGGCCTGTAACAACAGTGCCGGATCGACCTTGCCGCCGCCGACCGCGATGAAGCGGAAGCTGTCCGGCATCGGCAATCCCCTGGAGGCCAGCATGGTCAGTACCCGAAGCAATTCCGGGACCAGAATCAGGCTTTGCGGGCGCCACTGCTGTAGCGAGGTATAGAAGGTCCCGGGATTGAGTTGCGAGCTGCCGCCGAAGCCGAGCGTGTCCAGCGCAGGCAATAACACACAAGCCCCCAACGACAGGGGAACATATATACCTGCCACGTTTTCCAGCAGAGTGGCCAGCGGCAGCACGCACAGATGGCGATCGCCGGCATGGGGCGCCAAAGCATTGGCGAGGGCTCGAACGGTACGATCCAGATGGTCGGAGCTTAGACAAACCCCCTTGGGCTGGCCGGTGCTGCCGGAGGTGAAAGTGATTTTGCTAACGTCGCCCCATGCCTCGCCCGGAGGGGCTCCGGTGGCGGAAAGGATGCCCGTGTCACCGTCATAGACGGCATCCAGGGCGGCATCCTGGAATATGTGTTCCCGCTGTCCCTTGCTGAAGAAGGGGGGGACCGGCACTACGGTCAGTCCCCGGTGTTGGGCGGCCAGATCCGCCGTCAACCAGCCGATACAGTTGCCGCCGGTCAGTGCCAGACGCCCAACACCGTGGTCGCCGAGTGCCGCTGACAATTCGGTAATCTGTCGCCAGAGCGCCGCGTAGGTAAGACTATGGTCGCCGTCGTCGACGGCGATCCGGTCGGGGCAGCGCGTGGCGTGTGCATGGATTTGTTCAAGCAACCACGTCATGGCGGACCTCCCTGCCGGTGATCCATCCGGCTTGAACCAGACGATCATGTCCGAGGGCCACCTGGCCGGCCATCACCTGTGGATCGTGGTCGTAATAGCGTCCCCAGCACTCATGGCCACCGTTCAATCGGCCGGGTTCGGCGGTGGTGAGGGCAACAGGGCCAAGTCCCAGGCGGTGGAAGATGTTCCGTACCTGGCGCGTGGCGGTGAACGCGATCCAATCACCCTGAAGGTGGGGCAATAGGGCGGTCACCGCGATGAATAACAGTCGACCAGTACCGGAGCCGTCCGCGGCGAGACTGGAAATCTCGATGATGTGGTCACGTGATACCGGTACCCCGGCAAGCAGCGTGATGCAGTGTTCCAGCGGCTCCGGCAGGTACTGTTCCAGGAACACGCTCTGGCCGGCGGCGCGAGTCAGGCCGGCGGCGGCGCGGCAATGGCCCTGGTCGTCTTTCAGCACCACAAGGAATGGGGCGTTAACGCGTGGCCGGGCGCCATAGCTCAGCCAGTAGCGGCGACGGATAAAAGCCGCGCCATGCCGATAGTCAGTGTCACCCCGGCGTGTGAGGGACACCTGCAACGGCACGCCGCGCAGGGTCAGCCGGCGCTGCAGAGCGTCTTGGGGGTTGAAATGAGAGAGAGACTGGCACATGGAAGGACTCCCGCTTTGAGAGTCCCAGTTGGCCGGGTCAAGCTTAACAAGATCTTAAAGATATCCGCTCTAAACGACGAAGACCGGGGTAAGCCCCGGTCTTCGTGTGGCAAACAAGGTGCCGGTCGGCGACCTTACTTGCTGTTGAAGGCTTCCACGGACTTGAGGATTTCCTTCTTGGCGGCTTCGGCGCCGTCCCAGCCGTCCACTTTCACCCATTTGCCGGCTTCGAGATCCTTGTAGTTCTCGAAGAAGTGCTTGATCTGGGCCAGCAGCAGCTCGGGCAGGTCGTTGATGTCCTTGACGTTGTCGTACAGCTTGGTCAGCTTGGTGTGCGGTACCGCCACCAGCTTGGCGTCCTTACCGGCTTCGTCGGTCATGTTGAGAATGCCCACCGGCCGGCAGCGGATCACGGAGCCGGGTACCACGGGGTACGGGGTCACCACCAGCACGTCCAGGGGATCGCCGTCCTCGGACAGGGTGTTGGGGATGTAGCCGTAGTTGGCCGGGTAGAACATCGGGGTGGCCATGAAGCGGTCGACGAAGACGGCGTTGCTGTCCTTGTCGATCTCGTACTTGATCGGATCGGCATTGGCCGGGATTTCGATCGCCACGTAGATGTCTTCGGGAATCTCTTTCCCGGCGGGTACCTTGGTAAAATCCATGAATCGGTCCTTTCAGCGAGGGTTCAAATCGACGATGGGCGCGGATTATAGCAACCGTGACGCGGCGCTGGCTAATAGCCAAAAGTATCGACCTCATGCCCGGTCGAAGTGACCGGCCGAAAAGCGCAAATGCCCGGCATGCCCGGCCTCCGGGTTTGTTCAGCGGCGGATAACCCGACACAATAGCGGCTCTTACTAGATCGTACCCGAAGCGCTGAAAACGGAGCCTCCATTCGATGAGTGTGAAAGAAGTTGCCCATCCGCTGGTGAAACACAAATTGGGACTGCTGCGGCAGCACAAACTGAGTACCCGCAGTTTCCGCCAGATCACCAGTGAATTGGCGGTCTTGCTGACCTACGAAGCCACCGCCGACATGGAGCTGGAGCCGGCCACGGTGGAAGGCTGGTCCGGACCGGTGGAAGTGCAGCGCATCAAGGGTAAAAAGGTCACCGTGGTACCGATTCTGCGTGCCGGGATCGGCATGCTCGATGGTGTGTTGGAGCTGATCCCCAGCGCCAAGGTCAGCGTGGTGGGCCTTTATCGCAATGAGGAAACTCTGCAGCCGGTGGCCTATTTCGAGAAGCTGGCCCATGACATTCATGAGCGCACCGCCCTGATCATCGATCCGATGCTGGCCACTGGCGGCTCGCTGATGGCCACCATCGATATGCTGAAGGCGGCGGGCTGTGAACGGATCCGCGCTCTGGTATTGGTGGCGGCCCCGGAGGGCATCCATAAGGTAGCGCAGGCCCATCCGGACGTGGACATCTATACCGCCTCGGTGGACGAGGGCTTGAACCAGGACGGCTATATCGTGCCGGGCCTGGGCGATGCCGGGGACCGCATTTTCGGTACCCGCTAACCGATCACGTCACGGAGCCTCCATGTCCGCCACTCCCGGTTTCTTCGCGCCACGCACCGTTCTGGTGGGGGCGCAAATGTTGTTCGTTGCCTTCGGTGCTCTGGTATTGATGCCATTGCTCACCGGACTGGACCCGAGCGTGGCGTTGTTCACCGCCGGGGTCGGCACCTTGTTGTTCCAATGCATCACCGGCTTCTCGATCCCGGTGTTCCTGGCGTCCTCCTTTGTCTTCATCGCGCCCATATCCCACGGCGTGCAGGCCTGGGGCCTGCCGGCCACCATGGGCGCGCTGATGGTCACCGCCGTGGTCTATGTGGTGCTGGCGGCACTGGTGCGCTGGCGCGGGCCGGGATTCCTGCACGTGTTGATGCCACCGGTGGTGACCGGGCCGATCATCATGGTGATTGGTCTGAGTCTGGCGCCCACCGCGGTGAACATGGCCATGGGCATGGACGGCAGCGGCCAGGAGACCTTGTTTCCGTACGGGCAGGCACTGACGGTGTCGATGGTGTCGCTGGTCACCACCTTGCTGGTGGCCACCCTGGCAAAGGGGTTTTTCCGGCTGTTACCGATCATGGTGGGGGTGCTGTGCGGTTACCTTTCCGCCCTGATGCTGGGCATGGTGGACTTCGCCGTGGTCACCGAGCGCGCCTGGCTGGCGCCGCCGGAGTTCGTGCTGCCGACGTTCGAATGGCAAGCGATCGTGTTCATGGTGCCGGTGGCATTGGCGCCGGCCATTGAGCACGTTGGTGATGTGCTCGCCATCAGCAATGTCACCGGGCGGGATTATGTGCGCAAACCCGGCTTGCATCGCACCCTGCTCGGGGATGGCGTCGCCAGCATGGGCGCGGCGATAGTTGGCGGACCACCCAATACCACCTATTCGGAAGTGACCGGGGCGGTCATGCTGACCCGGGTATTCGACCCCCGGGTGATGGTGTGGGCCGCGGTTTTCGCCATTGCGTTGTCCTTCCTGTCCCGCTTTGGCGGGTTGTTGCAGAGTATCCCGGCGCCGGTGATGGGGGGCATCCTGATCCTCATGTTCGGCTCCATCGCCAGTGTCGGCATGAACACCCTGATCAAGGCGAAGGTGGATCTGGCGCGCCAGCGTAATTTGGTGATCGTCGCCACCACGTTGGTGTTCGGCATTGGTGGCATGGTCATCAGCGGTGGTGGCTTCACCTTGCAGGGGATCAGCTTGTGCGGAGTACTGGCGGTGGTGCTGAACCTGCTGCTGCCCGGCCGTGATCCCGTGGTTACCGATCTGCGCCAGGAGCAAGCGGTGGTGGATGATCTCATCGAGCATACCCGCTCAAAGGATTGAGACCATGCAAAGAGCCGAGCGGCTGATCGTATTGGTCGACACTTTGCGCCGGCATCGCTGGCCGGTAACCGCCAGCGCTCTCGGCGAGCAGCTCGGAGTGTCCACCCGCACCATCTATCGCGATATCCAGAGTCTGATTGGTCTGGGCGCGCCGATCGATGGTGAGGCCGGAGTCGGTTATCTGCTGCGCAAAGGGTTTTTCATGCCGCCGTTGATGTTCAGTCCGGTGGAGCTGGAGGCGCTGTTGCTTGGTGCCCGCTGGGTCGGGCAGCAGGGCGACAAGGAACTGGCCGATGCCGCCAACAGCGCTCTGGACAAGATCGCCACGGCGGTGCCGCCGGCGTTGCGCGAAGTGCTGGAGGACACGGGCCTGTGGGCGGGCCCCTCCAGCGCCCCCCGACGTGGCGAGCCGCTGTTCGTATTGCGCCGCGCCCTGCGTGAGGAACTGAAGCTGCGAATCGTCTACCGGGATGTGGAGGGCCGGGAAACCGAGCGTACTGTCTGGCCTTTGACCTTGGCGTTTTTCGAAGGCGCCCGGATCCTGGCAGCCTGGTGCGAACTACGCGAGGATTTCCGCCACTTTCGCACTGATCGCATCGCCGATTTGCAGGTCATGGAAGAAAGCTATCCGGGATCCCGCCGGTTATTGGCGCAGCGTTGGTTGCAGGCGGAGCGCCAGCGACGGTCCCGGAAGGAGTCGTAGTGGTTTGCTGGAAAAATGGTGTCCGCGCTGGGATCAATTCATCGACAATTGCTTCCGGTAACAGGCTTCCAGCTCAGTGTGCAACGCCCAGAATGATGGCGGCGTGGTCTCGTTCAGCTCCGCCACCAGAATAGCCAGATGCGTATGCCAGCCAGTGGCCACGCTGGTTTTTTCCGTGTCGCTCAAGCGCTGATGAGTAACTCGCAAACGCACTTGGTTGTCCTCGGGGGTCAGCTCGAAGGTCACTTCCGAACCGCCTTCTCCCCAGGTGAATGCCAGAAGATGCGGGGCCTCACAGCGGGTAACAGTGCCTTTCAGCACCGCGCCCTCGGCGTCGGCATGGTATTCGGGGGCGGTATCGCCGGGTTCCGACAGTTCATTATGATGAAATTCAAGGGTGACCGCGCCGCCGGCGAACAGTCCCATGGGGCCGGCGGCCAGCCAGCGGGCGCGTTTTTCGGACTCGGTCAGAAAGGCCCAGATCCGTTCCACCGGGCCCGGCAGCAGCCGCTCCAGTGTCAGAGTGTCGGGTTTGGTCAGCTTGGCGTAATCATCCATGGTGTTCTCCTTAAGAGTGGGGCCCGGGTCGGGGTGAAGGTCAGTCGCCCTGGCGCAGGGCCTGTTCCAGAGCGTCCAGCCGTTCGTTCCAGAACGCCTGATAATGGCGTAGCCAGTCCATGGCCCCGGCCATGGGAGCGGCATTCAGCCGGCAGACGTGGACGCGCCCTTGCTTTTCCCGGGTCAGCAGTCCCGCCTGTTCCAGCGCTTTGATGTGCTTTGAGGCACCGGCCAGGCTCATGGAGAAAGGCGCCGCCAGCTCTCCCACCTTGCGCTCACCATCAGCGAGCAATGCCAGCATGGCGCGGCGGGTGGGGTCGGCCAGGGCCTGGAAAACGGCATCGAGTGTGTCGGGATTATTGTTAACCATGTGGTTGAATATGGGGGTGGGTGTTTTAATTGTCAACCAAAAGGTTAATTATTTTCAGGAAGGCGCCGGCCGTTTAAGTGGCCCGCATTACAGGTCGCCGGCAGTGCTTTGAGCTGACGCATCAGGCCGCCAGCGGTGAGGACCCCGCGTATTGGTGCTCCGGCTTGCCGTAGCCGCTCCGAGCTCCAGCGATTGCAGGTGCGGCCGAGCCAGAAGGTGCCCTCGGCCTGGAAGAACAGGCTGGCGCCATACAAACCGGGGCCCACCGTCCGCACTGTTCCGTCCGCGTTCCGTTGAAAGTCCGCCGCCAGTGCCCGGGTCAGGCGGTGCCAGTGATCCGGTTCCGGACACAGCGCGGCCAGATCCTTGTGCGGCAGTTGCGCCGGATGCCGTTCCAGAGCCACCACGTGCAGCACGCTGTCGGTGGGCCAGAACAGCGCTTTGAGCAGACGCGGGATGCTGTTGTTGTGTTGGTAGAAGTCGGCGTCGCCCCAACCGAACTCGTAATAGCCGGTATCCGGCAGATGATCGCGCAGAAACCGCAGGTGAGGGTCGAGCTTGCCGGCGGGTATCACCAGACCGGTATGCCAGCGGTGCCGTACCACCAGCAAGGATTCTCCAGGGTCGGCGTGGGCCGGTACGGCGAGGATCAACACTGCAATCGCCAACAGAAATTTCATCAGCTCATCCCCGCTCGGGGCCGTGGAGGTGGTGTCAGGTTCCGTTACGGAACGGTCCCATATCAATACTGGAAGACACCAATCCATGGTAGCATCGCCCCGCTTTGTTTCCGTGCGCGTATCTTTGATTCAGAAAGGCTTGTCATGTTGAGACCTCTGGACATCTCCCAATATCGATTCCTTCCCGGCGGAGCAGGCCGGATTCTGTTCGCCATCCTGGCTCTGCTGTTTGCTCCCGGTGCCCTGGCCGCCACCGGTGGCCTTGATCTGACCGGCTCGGTGGCCGGGTTCATTGCCCTCGCTATCTTCGTCCTCGCCTATGCCCTGGTGATGGCCGAGGAAAAGCTGCACATGCGCAAGTCCAAGCCGGTACTGGTGGCCGCCGGTATTATCTGGGCGTTGATCGGCTGGGTTTACGTCCAGTCCGGCATGCCCGATGAGGCCGAGCACGCGTTCCGCCACACCCTGCTCGAATTCACCGAACTGATGCTGTTCCTGCTGGTGGCGATGACCTACATCAACGCCATGGACGAGCGCCGGGTATTTGATGCCCTGCGTGCCTGGATGGTGCGCAAGGGGTTCAGCTACCGGCAGCTGTTCTGGATCACCGGTATCCTGGCCTTTCTGATCTCGCCGGTCGCCGATAACCTGACCACCGCGCTGTTGATGTGCGCCGTGGTGACGAAGGTGGCGGAAGGGGACAAACCCTTCATCAACGTGGCCTGTATCAATATCGTGGTGGCCGCCAACGCCGGTGGCGCCTTCAGTCCGTTCGGCGATATCACCACTCTGATGGTGTGGCAGGCGGGCCTGATTCATTTCACTGAATTCTTCGATCTGCTGATCCCGTCGCTGATCAACTATCTGATCCCGGCGGTGGTAATGAGCCTGTTCATCAAGAGCCGTAAGCCCAGCGGCGTGAAGGAAGAAGTTGAGCTCAAGCGCGGTGCCCGCCGTATTATCGCCCTGTTCCTGCTCACCGTGGCCACCGCCGTGGCCTGTCACTCCGTGCTGCATCTGCCGCCGGTGCTGGGGATGATGACCGGTTTGGGTTATCTGCAGTTCTTCGGTTATTTCCTGCGCCGGACCCTGCCGCGTTCCTTGGAGAAGAAGCGCCGCCATTACCTGCGCCGTGGTGATGATAAACGCCTGTCTCAACTGGGCAGCATCGTGCCTTTCGATGTGTTCAACCGTGTGGCGCGGGCCGAATGGGACACCTTGCTGTTCTTCTACGGCGTGGTGATGTGCGTGGGCGGCCTGGGTTTCATGGGATATCTGGGCATGTTGTCCGAGGCTCTCTATACCGGCTGGAACGCGACCTGGGCCAATATCGCCCTGGGTATCATTTCCGCGGTGGTGGATAACATTCCGGTGATGTTCGCGGTGCTGACCATGGAACCGGAAATGTCCCACGGCCACTGGTTGCTGATCACCCTCACCGCCGGCGTCGGCGGCAGCCTGCTGTCCATTGGCTCCGCCGCCGGGGTGGCGCTGATGGGGCAGGCACGAGGCCTTTATACGTTCATGGGCCACCTGAAATGGAGCCCGGTGATTGCGCTGGGCTACGCCGCCAGTGTGCTCGCTCACCTGTGGTTGAACGCGGAAAGCTTCACCGTTTTCAACTAGTCGAAGTCCTTCTCGCCGGAATCGCGGCTCTTGTTCCACGCAAAGAGCCGCTCTTCGGCAAGTTTCCACGGCGGCCGCGCCGTTCTGTCCTCTGTGGGAGCCAGCCTGCTGGCGAATCAATCAGCTTTGGTATGAGGCTATTCGCTTGCAGCGGCCCGCCGCCCGGACGAGCTCCCACAGTGGCTGCCTGGCGCGATCAGCGCCGTCTTTTCATCGCCCATCCGATGATTACCAAGGGCACCGCCAACCCCACCCACGACACCACATCCAGGACGCCATTTCCCAGCAATGCCGCGATCAGGCCGATCAGGCTGGTGAGGGCGATCAGTACAGGCACCGCGAAAATGCGCGCCGGCGTATTGTGGCGCCGGTTGGGTGACAGCCGGCTCATGAGGCGCCTCCCGTGGGGGACGCTTGTGTCTGGCGGTGTGCCGCGCCAGCGACCGGGGAGCGGCGGGCGAGCCATAAGTAAAGGCCACTGATCAGCACCACGATGGTGATCACGTCGAGCAGCGCCCAGAGGATTTTCAGCGGCAAACCGCCATAGTCACCGAAATGCAGCGGTCCGGACAGCGCCAGGGTCTTGTTGTACCAGGGCATCTCACGCATGGCCGCGAACGCTCCGGTGCGGGCGTCCACCAGCGCTGGCGTGACGATGTGAGAGGTCAGTGGTGTGTTGCCGTGCAGAAACACCGCGTAGTGATAGTCCGTGGACCAATCGCCGCCGGGAAAAGCCACGAACTGCAAGGTCATGTCCTCGGCGGCCTCGCGAGCCTGGGCCACGGCGTCGTCCAGGGAAGCCATCTCCCGCGGAGTGGGCACGGCGGCGCCCTGATAGCCGGCGGTGAGATCGGCCAATGACCGGTTTTGCCAGGTTTCCAGAATCGGGGTGGCAAGGGTGTTGACCACGCCGGTGAGGCCCACCACGGTGAGCCAGGCCACGGTAACGATACCGAGCAGGTTGTGATAGTCCAGCCATTTAAGCCGCTTTGAGCGGTTGTTTCGCAGCGTGCCGAAATCCAGCTTGCGCATGAACGGGGCGTAGAGCACCACGCCGGAAACGATGGCGAGCACCAGCAGAACGCCCATGGCGCCCAGGAATAACATGCCGGGCAGGCCCAGGAACAAATCGGTGTGCAACTGCAGAATGAAATCCATGATACCGCCTTCGTGCCCGGGCACCACCTCGCCGCTGGTGCGGTCGAAGGAAGCGAAATGCATGTCGCCGGCGGCGGCGTCCGGGGTGGGGCCGGTAGTGACGTTGACCACCGGCCGGTCGGTATCGAAGCTCATGAACAGGGGCACTTCGCCAGGGCGGTGGGCGAGGGCGGCGTCGAGTAACTGATCCAGAGACAGTAGGGGACCGTCCGGATTGGCGGGTTGCCAATCGCCGCTGTCCGTCAGGGCGTCGATCTCGTCATGAAAAATCAACGGCAGGCCGGTGAGGCACAGCATCAGCATGAAGGCGGTGCAGATCAGGCTGGTCCACTTGTGGATGGCGGACCAGAACGTCAGGGTTTTCTGTTTCATAGAGGAGAACTGCCTGGGCGCCCCGGGGCGGGGCGCCTGGGTTGTCGAGTTAGTAGTCGAGGGTCGCCGACAGCAGGACGGTGCGGGGGGCGCCGACGGTCAGGTAACCGGCGCCCGGATAACCGCCGGCCGAGGCCCAGTAATCCTCGCCGGTGACGTTCTCCACCCGCCCGCGCAGGGTCAGGAACATGGAATCATTCAGTGCGATCAGATAACGGGCGCCCAGATCCAGGCGGGTCCAGGAGTCGACTTTCTGGGTGTTGGCCTCGTCCGCATACTGCGAGCTGGTGTAGATCACCCGGCCGTCCAACGCCAGATCCGGCAGTTGTGGAACCCGGTATTCCAGATTCAGGTTGGCCTGGGTTTCCGGTGAACCGATGGCGTCGTTGCCGTCCACATCCGCGTCCAGGAAGCTGACGCCACCGAGCACGGTGAGGTCACGGGTAAGGTTGCCGTAGGCCATCAACTCCACGCCAGTGTTTTCCTGATCATAGAGCTCTTCGTAAATGTTGGCGTCATTGAGACCGGCTACCGGCTTGCGGCTGCGATACACGGACAAGCTGCCGCCGAGACTTCCGCCATCGTATTTCACGCCGACTTCGGCCTGCTCGGTTCTATACGGGTCCAGTACTTCGCCGATGTTGTCGGCCCCCGCCGATTTAAAATCACCACCAACCCGCTCGCCTTTCTGCAACCCCTCGATATAGCTGGCGTAGACGGAAACGCTAGGCGTGATCTTATAAAGCACGCCGACGGTGGGAGTAACGGCTTCTTTGTCATAGCTGGAGGCCAGCCGGTCGCCGGACTCATAGTCATAGGCGTAATCCTTGAGCGCCTGGTAGCGCGCACCGAGGGTCACCAGCAACCGATCTCCCAGCATCGACAGCTGGTCGGCCACCGCGACACTCCGGAAACGTGTCCTGATGGTACGGCCCGGATCATCAAGGTCGCCTCCACCGACATCGTTGAGGGACGGACGGGCGAGAGGGGTGGGGTTGTAGATGTTGCCGCTCAGGTCACCGATATCGGAGTAAGCAAAGGCGTTATTGGACTTCAACTGGTAGCTGGCGCCACTGACGGTGACGCTGTGACCCACGGCCCCGGTCTGGAATGTGAACCGCACGCCGGTTTCACCGGTTCGCACCGAATCTTCACGGGCGGTATCAAACCGGTAAGCGGTGTAATGGCCCATGGCATTATCAACCGTGGGATTGGCGAAAATCGAATCTTCTTCGCCTTCCCGGGCCCCAAAGGCCGCCCAGGCAGTGATGTTGTCGGTAAAGTCGTACTCGGCGCGCAGAGTGCCGAACAGATCGTTGGAATCCGAATAGGTCCAGGACTGGCCGATGGATTCGTCGGCGTCCGGAGCGTCCAGGATCGGAACTCCGGAGGCGAAAGTAATGCTGGGTTGCCCGCCGTCGATACGATGCTTCTGGAACCCCAGGTCGGCGGAGACGCGCAGGGCATCACCACGGTAATCCAGGCCGATATGGGCCATGGACAGTTCCGACTCCTCGCCGTCCACGACGGTGTCACCGTCACGACGGGCGGCGTTCACGCGGATACCGAAGCGGCCGTCGTCGGAGCGGTTGGCCACATCGGCGGCGACCATGCCCTGACCGCCGCTCCGCGCCCCCAGTGTGATCTGATTGATCGGCTCGTTGGGGGCGCGCTTGGGCAGCACGTTGACGCCGCCGCCAAGGCCACTGCCACCGGGAGCGGCGCCTTTTAGGAAGGTATTGGCGCCACGGAACACCTGCACCCGCTCGACGAATTCCGACGCCAGGTACTGGCGCGGCAGCAGACCGTACAGGCCGTTGTAGGTCATGTCATCGGAATACACCGGCAGGCCGCGCACCAGATACACCTGCTGGTAATTGCCGAAGCCCCGGGCCACCCGCACCGCCGGATCGTTGAGCAGGATCTCGCCGACACTGGCGGCCTGCTGGTCCTCGATCAGTTGCTCGGTGTAGCTGGTGAAGCTGTACGGGGTCTCCATAACCGACTGGTTGCCGAGAATGCCGACGGAGCCACCTTCCGCCACCTGGCCGCCGGCGTACGCCTTGCTCAGGCCTTCGGCGGAGGCGTCCGCGCTGGATTGCACCTCCACCGGCGCCAGCTGATACGGCTCGGCGCCATCTTCTTCCCCGGAGGTTTGCGCCTGTGCCGTGGGGAAGGCGCCGATGGCAAGCAGGGACAATGAGAGAGAGGAAAGCCGCAAGGTGATTGGTCGCATGGTGATCCCCGTTATGGTTGGTTACCCAGGTGAGCAGGGGAATTGTAGCAATAATGAGAATGGTTTGCTTTGGTGGCGAGCCGGTCACCAAGAATATCGCCGTTGCTGGAGCACTGGTGTCCCGTAATTCGCTGGCAAGCCAGCTTCCCACAGAGGAACCACGAAGCCGCTGTGGGAGCTGCCTTGGCGGCGAATATTGTGCGAATTCAGGTCAAGCGAGCCAAAGCGGTCCGTGGACCACGATCTCTTCGAGACGGCTTATACCTCGAACTTATCGTTCAGCTTTTTCGCTACCGCGGCCAGTTTCAGTTTGGCGAATTGCGGCAGGCCATTCTTGTAGGGCGGATAGGATTCGCCTTCGATCAGCGGCGCCAGATAGTCGCGGGCGGACGGGGTGATGCCGAAGCCGTCCTTGGTGATGAACTTACGCGGCATTTTCTTTTCCACGTTGGCCACCTTCTTCAGCGGCGCCTCACCGATGGTCCAGCCGTACTTCTTGGTTTTCTTGCGCTCGATGGTGGGCATCACGGCGTTCTTGCCGGCCACGGCGAATTCCACCGCCGCGCGGCCCACCGCGTAGGCCTGCTCCACATCAGTGGCGGAGGCGATATGACGCGCCGCCCTCTGCAGATAATCACTGACCGCCCAGTGGTATTTGTAGCCCAGCTCGTTCTTCACCATTTGCGCCAGTACCGGCGCCACGCCGCCCAGCTGTTTGTGGCCGAAGGCATCGGTGGTGCCAGCGTCGGCCAGGAAGGTGCCGTCGGCGGTGCGGGCCCCTTCCGAGACGACGATGACGCAGTAGCCTACCTTCTTCACCGTCTCGTCCACTTTCTTCAGGAACGCCTGCTGGTCGAAGGCGATTTCCGGGAACAGGATCAGATGCGGGGCGTCCTCGTTCTGTTCCTTGGCGAGACCGGCGGCGGCGGCGATCCAGCCGGCGTGGCGGCCCATCACTTCCATCACGAATACCTTGGTGGAGGTGGCGCACATGCTGGCCACGTCCAGGGCCGCCTCGCGGCAGCTCACCGCGGTGTACTTGGCGACGGAGCCGAAGCCCGGGCTGACGTCGGTGATCGGCAGGTCGTTGTCCACGGTTTTCGGTACGTGAATCGCCTGGATCGGATACCCCATGGTCTTGGACAGCTGCGAAATCTTCAGACAGGTATCGGCGGAGTCACCACCGCCGTTATAGAAGAAGTAGCCGATGTCGTGGGCCTTGAACACCTCGATCAGACGCTCGTATTCGCGCTGGGAGGTTTTCAGGTCCTTCAGCTTGTAGCGGCAGGAACCGAAGGCGCCGCCGGGGGTGTGCTTGAGCGCGGCGATGGCGCTTTTGCTTTCCTTGCTGGTGTCGATCAGATCCTCGGTGAGGGCACCGATGATGCCGTTACGACCGGCATAGACCTTGCCGATCACGCCCTTGTGGGCGCGGGCGGTTTCGATCACTCCCGCCGCGGAGGCGTTGATCACGGCGGTAACCCCGCCGGACTGTGCGTAAAAGGCGTTTCTGGACCCCATTGCAAACTCCCTGAGCTGGCCGCGCCGGCGCGGCGGCCTACCGTTGAAATCGCGCGCATTCTAGCGGAAAAGGCACCGGCCTGTCCCCCGGGTTGCTCCCCAGGATGGTGTCCGGCTGCCGGCTCTGGAACAATAGCGCTCCGGGAGGAGATATGAACGCTTTGATTCGCCTGTTCTGGCGCCTGAGTCTGTTTCGCAAGGGGCCGGAGGATATGCCCTATACGCCGCCATTGCTGGTGATCCTGCTGGTGGCCTGGCTGATCATGCAAGGGCTCAGTGCCAATCTGCAGACCAGCCTGCCCGCCGGACAGTTGATCGCCGTGCAGTGGATTTCGCTGTCGCTGGTCACCGCCGTCACCACCGCCGCACTGGCCTTCAAGGGTTTGCTGACACGTTGGGTGCAAACCATGATGGCGCTGCTGGGGCTGGACCTGTTGTTGTCCCTGGTGGCGCTGCCGCTGCTGATCGTCAACATGGCCGCGGCGCAGCCGATCCCGATCATCGACGGCCTCTACTTCATGCTGGTGAGCTGGCAACTGGCGGTGCAGAGTTTTATCTATCACCGTTCCCTGGATGTCAGCCCGCTGCTGGGGTTGGCGCTGGCGTTCTCCCTGCTGATTCTCACCTACATGACACTGGCGGCGTTCATGCCGGAGGTGCTGAACCGCTAACGCGCCGCCTGGACTACGAAGCCGCTGTGGGAGCTTGCCTGCAAGCGAATGGGCTCGCGGCCCCCAAGATTCGCTTGCAGGCAAGCTCCCACTGCGGCCTTGTAGACATCTCTGTGTCCAGGTCTGCAAGAGGCACCTACACCCCCAGGCACCCCAGCGCCATGGCCGCCGCCGAGGTGCGGTTTTCCACCCCCAGTTTGCGGAACACCTGCTCCAGGTGCTTGTTCACGGTACGCGGGCTCAGGGTCAGAATCTGGCCGATTTCCCGGTTGGTCTTGCCCTGGGCGATCCACAGCAGCACCTGGGCTTCCCGGGGCGTCAGCCGCAATTGGGCGCGCAGGCGTTCCGCGCCCTCTTCCTCGTCGTGCTGGTGGATACGGAACAGGAACTCGCCGGGGGTGACCTCGCCCAAAAAGCGCAGGCGAAAGGCGGTATCGCCATCACTGACGGTATGCAGATCCGACGGTTGCGGCGCCCGGGCCAGCCAGTCCTCGATGTGCCGGGCGAGCAGCGCCAGCCGTTTGTCGCGATTGCCGGCATCGTCATTGAGCAACTGCTCCGCTTGCGGTGTGGCCCATTGCCAGCGGCCGTCGCGGCCGGTGGAGAAGGCGGCCTGGGCGAAGCGGTCCAGGGCGCTGCGGGCGCTCTGGGTCTGACGGGCATTGGTCAAATGCACGCGAATGCGGGCGATCAACTCCGAGGGGCGCACCGGTTTGGTGACATAGTCCACGCCGCCGGCCTCGAGCCCGCGCACCACGTCCTCGGCATCGCTGAGCCCGGTCATGAAAATCACCGGAATGGGCGCCAGCGGCGGCCGGTTTTTCAGTTGCCGGCAGGTCTCGAAGCCATCCATCTGCGGCATCATCGCGTCCAGAAGGATCAGATCCGGCACCATCTTTTCGGCGATATTGAGCGCCTGCTGGCCGTCCAGCGCGAGCAGGGCGGTCAGGTCCGCCTGTTCCAGGGCCTGGTGGATCATGCCCAGGGAGTCCGGGGAATCGTCCACCACCAGAACCAGGTCCTTGCGATCGGGTTGGCTCATGGCGCGCGCTCCAGCACTTGTATCACCTGATGGAAGTCGAAGCGGCGCAGGGAGGCGGCCAGGGTCTCGGCCAGGGGCGCCGGCAGATGCTGGTCCCGGAGGGCGCGTTCCAGACGTTCCTGCAAGCCCCGCAAGTGACCGATTTCCGCCAGCGCCACCAACTCGTCACGCAGTGTCTTGTCCAACGGCGGGATGGGGGTATCCCCGGCGGGGGCCGCCGGCGGGCGGTGTTCCCAGTCCAGGCGGAGGTGGCGTGCCAGGGTTTCCAATAGCGTGCTCAGTTTGAACGGTTTCACCAGATAGTCGTCGTGGGGACCGTCATTGAAAGCGTTGGCGCGGGCGGCTTCGCGGGCGTTGGCCGACAGCATCACGATCGGCGCCTGGCAGCCGGCCTGGCGCAGGGCCTGGGTGGTTTGCCAGCCGTTCAGCCCGGGCATGGCCACGTCCATCAGGATCAGATCCGGTGTGCTCTGGGCCTGCATCGCCAGGGCGGTGCGGCCGTCCGGCGCTTCCAGAACCTGAAAGCCCAACGGGGTCAGCAGATCGCTGATCAAGCCACGGTGGGAGGGATCGTCGTCCACCACCAGCAGGGTGCGGCGCGGGCCCCGGTAACCGTGCACCGGGCGGGTTGGTTCGCGGTCCTGGCCGTTGCCGTGTTCCAGGCTGGAGAGCATGACCGAGAGCCGGAATTCGCTGCCTTGTCCCGGGATGCTGCTGACCTGGATGTCGCCGCCCATGATGTCGGCGAGCAGCTTGGTGATGGTCAGGCCCAGACCGGTGCCGTGAACCACCGGCATGCCCGGCTTGCGCACCCGTTCGAACGGTCGGAAGATGCGCGCCTGATCCTCCTCGGCGATGCCGACACCGGTGTCGCGCACGGTGAACTCCGCCACCTGCGAGCGATAGCGGAAGTGCAGCGTGACCCGGCCCTGGTCGGTGAATTTGATGGCGTTGGATAACAGATTGATCAGAATCTGCCGCAGTCGCTTCTCATCGGTGGCTACCCACTCCGGAATGCGCCCTTGCGGCATGAACTCGAAGCCGATGCCCTTGTCCTCCGCCTGCAGCCGGAACATGGTCACCAGTTCGTCGATCAACGCCGGTACCCGCACCCGGTTGCGGTATAGCTCCAGTCTGCCTGCCTCGATCTTGGAGATTTCCAGCAGCCCTTCGATCAGATCGGAGAGGTGGCCGGTGCTGCGGCGGATGGCGGCGATGGCTTCGCGACGGCTGTCCGGGATGGCCGGGTCGTGCTCCAGCAGTTGGGCGTAGCCATAGGCGGCGTTCAAGGGCGAGCGCAGCTCGTGGCTGAGGCCAGTGAGATAGCGGCTCTTGGCCTGATTGGCGGCTTCCGCCAGTTCCTTGGCCTTTTGCAGTTCACGGTCGGTCTTTTCGTGGGCCTTGATCTCCGCCATCAGGGCGCGGGTCTGCTTCTGGGTTTCTTCTTCCGCCACCCGGCGGCTTTCGTGGGCGAGCACGAACAGCCACGCCACCACACCGCTCATGATCACCAGAATCACGAACAGCTTGGCCAGGGTGGCGGCCAGCACCGCCCGTGCCGGCGGTTCGCCGGCGGCGGCCTGGTAGTAGACCAGTGTCAGAAAGGCGGCCAGCAGCAACGTCACCACCAGCAACAGGCCTAGAAAATGCCCGATGCGGGTGCGCAGGTGGTTGAGGGCGCGATCCGGCAGGATGCCCGCGAGCCAGCCCATCAGTTGCTGCTGGAAGCGGGCATCCTGCTTGCAGCTGTCGTGGCAGCGGGCGTCCAGGGAACAGCATAGCGAACAGATCGGCCCGTTGTAGGCGGGGCAGAACGCCATGTCTTCCTGGTCGAAGGCGTGTTCGCAGATGCAACAGGGTTTGCCCTCCACCGACTCCGGCCGTGATGGCGGCCGGGCGATGTAGTAGCGCCCTCCAGTGGCCACGGCGATCAGCGGCGCGAAAACGAAGGCGGCGAACAAGGTGATGAACGAGGCCAGCGCCTCGCTGGCGGCGCCCAGCACGCCGGCCTTGCAGGCCAGGCCCACCAGGGTGGCCAGCAGCATGGCGCCGCAGCCCACCGGGTTGAGGTCATACAGATAGGCGCGTTTGAACTCGATGTGCCTGGGGCTCAGACCGAGCGGCTTGTTGATCACCAGATCCGCCACCAGGGCGCCGATCCAGGCCACCGCCACCATGGCGTAGCTGCTCAGAATCGACTCGAACGCCCGGTAAATACCGATCTCCATCAGCAGCAAGGCGATCATCACGTTGAACACCAGCCAGACCACCCGGCCGGGGTGGCTGTGGGTCAGCCGCGAGAAAAAATTGGACCAGGCGATGGAGCCGGCATAGGCGTTGGTGACGTTGATCTTCAACTGTGACAGCACCACGAAAATGCCGGCCAGCGCCAGCAGGGCGGCCGGATGGCTGGTGACGTGGGCAAACGCCATCAGGTACATGTGCATCGGTTCCTGGGCCTGGCCTTGCGGCAGACCGTGATGAAGCGCCAATACCACCAGAAAGGAGCCGGCCAGTGCCTTGAGGGCGCCGACCACGATCCAGCCGGGGCCGCCGGCGAGCATGGCCGCCCACCAGCGAACCCGGGTGGCGGGGGTCTTCTCCGGCAGGAAACGCAGAAAATCCACTTGCTCACCGATCTGCGCCACAAGCGAGAACAACACCGTGGAGGCGGCGCCGAACAGCAACAGGTCAAAACCGCCATGGCGGGTGTCGCCACCGGGGAACTGGAACCAGCGGTCCAGGGATTGCGGGTCCTGCCAGAGAATGAACACGAATGGCAGCAACTGCAGGATCACCCAGAATGGCTGGGTCCAGGCCTGGAACCGGGTCAGCTGGGTGATACCGTGGGTGACCAACGGAATCACCACGATGGAACTGGCCACATAGCCCAACGTCAGCGGCAGACCGAACAGGACTTCCAGGGCCATCGCCATGATGGCCGATTCCAGGGCGAAGAAGATGAAAGTGAAGGACGCGTAGATCAGCGAGGCGATGGTCGAGCCCAGGTAGCCGAAGCCGGCGCCGCGGGTGAGCAGATCAATGTCGACGCCGTCTCGGGCGGCGTAGTAGCTGACCGGGATGCCGAGCAGGAAGATGGTGACGCTGAATACGGCGATGGCCCAGGCGGCGTTGGTGAAACCATGGTTCAGGGTGATGGCGGCGCCGATCGCTTCCAGGGCAAGAAACGAGATCGCGCCCAGAGCGGTCAGCGCCACCCGGCCCGGTGACCAGCGCCGGGCGGACTTGGCGGTGAACCTCAGGGCGTAGTCTTCCAGAGTCTGGTTGGCGACCCATTGGTTGTAATTGCGCCGCACCGGAAAGATTCGTTGCTGCATGTCAGCGTCGTTCACCCACCCGAATGGAAGTGGTGCACGGTCTGGAAACACCGTGCACAGCGTCAAAGCCTCTTTGAATCAACGTTCTGCAAATCAAGGAAGCAGGATTCGTGCCCAACCTTTGATCATGGGCTGTCTTTATTCCCCGGGCCCGACGGTACCCTCGGGATGGCGGGCCGCCTATGGGGAGAATGACGTAGGGACCTGACCCAATCACCGAATGGGCCGCCCGCCGGCCCCTTCCCATACTCGTTGCCAATGACCGCCGGTCCTGGGGCCGGTCGGTCCGAACCGCTGACGAGGGGAAGACCATGACGAGAGCAAAGGTAACGGCGCCGGGTTTGAAACGGCGATTGGGGTGGGCCGGTCTGCTGGCCTGGGCCGCCTTGGGGCTGCCCGGGATAAGTGTGGCCGATGACGTCAACAGCACCGGCCTGGCGGTGACCGAGGACACCGTCAAAGTGGGGATCCTGCATTCCATCACCGGCACCATGGCGATCAGTGAAACCGGTTCGGTGCAGGCGGAAAAACTCGCCATCGAGCAGATCAACGCCCAGGGCGGCGTGCTGGGACGCAAAATCGAGTATATCCAGGAAGATGGTGCCAGCGACTGGCCCACCTTCGCCGAGAAAGCGCGCAAGTTGCTGGTCAACGACAAAGTGGCGACGGTGTTCGGGTGCTGGACTTCCGCCTCCCGCAAGGCGGTGCTGCCGGTGTTCGAGCAATACAACGGCATGCTCTATTACCCGACCTTCTATGAAGGGCTGGAGCAATCGCCCAATGTGATCTACACCGGCCAGGAAGCGACGCAACAGATCCTCGCCAGCATCGATTGGGTGGTGAAGGAGAAGGGCGCCAAGACGTTCTATCTGCTCGGCTCCGACTACATCTGGCCGCGCACCTCCAACAAGATCGCCCGCAAGCATATCGAGAAGAAAGGTCTGAAAGTGGTGGGGGAGGAGTACTACCCGCTGGGTCACACTCAGTTCAACTCGGTGATCAACAAGATCAAGCTGCGTAAGCCGGACGTCATCTTTGCTTCCGTGGTGGGCGGTTCCAACGTGGCCTTTTACAAGCAGCTCAAAGCCGCCGGCATTGATCTGACCAAGGAGAAGCCGCTGCTGCTGACCATCTCCGTCACCGAGGATGAAATTCTGGGCATCGGCGGTGAGAACGTGGAGGGCGCCTATGCCTCCATGAAGTACTTCCAGAGTCTGGAAAACCCGAACAACGAAGCCTTCGTCAAGGCGTTCAAGGAACGCTGGGGCGATGACATCGTGATCGGCGACGTGACTCAGGCGGCTTATCTCGGCCCCTGGCTGTGGAAAGCGGCGGTGGAGAAGGCTGGTTCCTTCGACGTCGACAAGATCCGAGAGGTATTCCCGGGCATCGAACTGAAGACCGCGCCGGAAGGTTATGTCCGCATCCACGAGAATCATCACCTGTGGTCCAAGGCACGCATCGGCCAGGCGCAAAAAGACGGCCAATACAAAGTGGTGTACGAGACCGAGGATCTGATGGAGCCGGATCCGTTCCCCGAAGGCTACAAGTAAGCAGACCGCCGGCACCCGTGAGGGTGCCGGCCCGATTCGACGCGAAAGGTTGCCCGGGAGAACGCCATGTTCGCTGATTATTCCATGCCGGAGCTGATGTCGATTTTCGCCATGCAAGGCTTTGCCGGCTTGTCGTTGTTTTCCATTTTCGTGCTGATGGCCCTGGGGCTGGCGATTATTTTCGGCCAGATGGGCGTCATCAACATGGCCCACGGTGAGTTCATGATTCTGGGGGCCTATACCACCTACCTGACCGCCAGCCTGTTTGAAACTGTGATGCCCGGTCTGTACGGCATTTATTTCTTTGTCGCCATGTTCCTCGCGTTCATTGCCAGCGCTTTGCTCGGCATGCTGGTGGAATGGTTGATGATACGTCATCTGTACCACCGGCCGTTGGATACGCTGTTGGCCACCTGGGGGCTGAGCCTGATTCTGCAGCAGGCCTACCGATCGATCTTCGGTGCCCGGGAAGTGGGCGTCAGTCTGCCGGACTGGATGATGGGCTCCATCGCCGTCACCGACCTGGTGGAAATTCCCATCAACGGATTGATCGTGATGGTGCTGACGCTGGTCATCGCCACTCTGGTTTATCTGTTGATGTTCCGTTCCGGCTGGGGGAGGCAGGTGCGCGCGGTGGTGCAGAACCGGCCCATGGCGGAAGCGGTGGGGATCGATACCGGCAAAGTGGACCGGATCACCTTTGCCCTGGGTTGCGGTATCGCCGGCGTCGCCGGCGCGGCCTTTACCATGATCGGATCCACCGGCCCCACTTCCGGACAGCTTTACATCGTCGACACCTTCCTGGTGGTGGTGTTCGGCGGCGCTCAAAGCCTGCTCGGCACCATTGCATCCGCGTTCACCATTTCCCAGGCCCAGTCGACCATGGAATTCTTCCTCAGCGGCTCCATGGCCAAGGTGCTGACGCTGCTGGTGGTGGTGGGCATTCTCATGTTGCGTCCTCAGGGTTTGTTCGCCCTCAAGGTTCGCCGTTAGGAGGCCGTGATGAAAACAACTCCATCCGCATCGTCATTGATGTCCCGGGAGAACCTCTATTTCCTGGTGCTGGCGGCACTGCTGTTGCTGGTGTTTCCGGTACTGCTGGATGCCTTCCGTCTCAATCTGGTGGGCAAGTACCTGACCTACGCCTTCGTCGCCGTGGGGCTGGTGCTGTGCTGGGGCAAGGGGGGCATTCTCAGTCTCGGGCAGGGCGTCTTTTTCGGACTTGGCGGCTATTGCATGGCCATGTTCCTGAAACTGGAAGCGTCCAGCCCCGAGGCCACCGCCAGTCAGTCCACGCCGGGCATTCCCGACTTCATGGACTGGAATCAGGTCACCGAACTGCCCTGGTTCTGGCAGCCGTTCCACAGTTTCTCCTTCACTCTGATCGCGGTGGTGATGGTGCCGGTGATCCTCGCCTTCATCATCGGCGTGGCCATGTTCAAACGGCGTGTCGGCGGCGTCTACTTCGCCATCATTACCCAGGCGATCGCCGCCATTCTCACCATCCTGATCATCGGGCAGCAGGGCTTTACCGGCGGCGCCAATGGCATCACCGACCTGCGCACGCTGATGGGCTGGGACATCCGCGGCAATGAAGCCAAGACAGTGCTGTACTTTGTTACCTCCGGTTTGCTGTTGGCCTGCGTGTTGCTGGCCCGCCATGTACTGGGCAGCAAACTCGGCCGCATTCTGGTGGCGATGCGGGACCAGGAAGACCGGGTTCGTTTTTCCGGTTACGACGTGGCCTCGTTCAAGGTGTTCGTGTTCTGCCTGGCGGCGGCGCTGTCCGGTATCGGCGGTGCCCTGTTCACCTTGCAGGTGGGCTTCATGTCGCCGTCCTTTGTCGGCATCGTGCCGTCCATTGAAATGGTGATCTTCTGCGCCGTGGGCGGACGACATTCATTGCTCGGCGCGGTGTATGGCGCGTTGTTGGTGAACGCGGCGAAAACCGGATTCTCCGAATCCTTTCCGGAACTCTGGCTGTACGCCATGGGCGCGCTGTTCATTGCCGTGGTGTTGGCATTCCCCAACGGCATCGCCGGACTGTATCAGCGCTATCTGATGCCGTTGGAGAAAAAAATACTGGGTGGTCTGGGTAAAGCCGCCAACACGCCGCCCACGGCCGCGACCCGCCGGATGGAGGAGACCCCATGAGCACGTCCCGGGATTTTATTCTCAGCGTGGAAGGCCTGACCGTATCCTTTGATGGCTTCAAGGCGGTCAATGATCTGTCCCTGTACCTGGAGCACAACGAAATCCGCGTCATTATTGGCCCTAACGGCGCCGGTAAGACCACCGTGCTGGACCTGATTTGCGGCAAGACCCGTGCCACCGACGGCGCCATCCGTTTCAAGGGCCAGGAACTGACGCGCATGAAGGAGCACCAGATCGTTCGCTCCGGAGTGGGCCGAAAGTTCCAGAACCCGTCCATATATGACGACCTCACCGTGTTCGAGAACCTGGAGGTGTCCTATCCGCGCGGGCGGTCGGTGATGGGCGCGCTGGCGTTTCGCCGCGATCAGCAGGTCCTCGATGCGGTACACGAGGTGGCGGAGACCATCTTTCTGGCGGATCAGCTCGACTGCCGTGCCGATCTGCTCAGTCATGGGCAAAAGCAGTGGCTGGAGATCGGCATGCTGCTGATCCAGAAGCCGGATCTGCTGATGCTGGACGAACCGGTGGCGGGCATGTCGGTGGCGGAGCGCAAGAAAACCGCCGAGCTGCTCAAAGTGATAACCCGCAATCACACGGTGCTGGTGATCGAGCACGACATGCAGTTCGTTGGCGATATCGCCGATCGTGTCACCGTGATGCATCAGGGCCAGGTGTTGTCCGAAGGCTCCCTGGCCCACGTCAAAGCCGACCCGAAAGTGGTCGAGGTCTATCTGGGGCACTGATTATGCTGAAACTGCAGAACTACTCCGTGGCCTATGGGCAGAGCAAGGTGATCCATGACTTGCAACTGGACGTGGGCGAGAACGAGATTGTCGCCGTGGTTGGCCGCAACGGCATGGGCAAGACCACGTTAATGAAATCCATGGTGGGCATGGTGCCGGCCAGGGAAGGCGTGTTGTCCATGCAGGGCGTCGATCTGATGCCGCTGAAAAGCCATCAAAGGATCAAGGCCGGGCTCGGCTTCGTACCGCAGGGCAGGATGATCTTTCCCACTTTGACGGTGAAGGAAAATATCGAGACCGGCCTGGCCGCGTCCGGGCGCAAGGGTATCCCCGCCGATCTCTACGAGTTGTTCCCGGTGCTCAAGGATATGGCGTCGCGCAAGGGCGGCAATCTGTCCGGTGGGCAGCAACAACAACTGGCTATCGCCCGTGCCCTGGCCACTGATCCCAAAGTGCTGATTCTCGATGAACCCACCGAGGGGATCCAGCCTTCCATCATCCAGGAGCTGGCGCGAACGCTGCGCAAAATCCGTGACACGCGGGGACTCTCCATTCTGGTTTCCGAGCAGGTACTGAGTTTCGTCATGAACGTGGCGGACCGGATTCTGGTGATCGAGAAAGGGCGCTTCGTGCATCAGGAAGAGCGCGAAGGCGCGAACCAGGAAAAAATCGCCGCCTATCTGGCGGTCTGAATTCGAGGAGACAAGCAATGCGTCATGGTGATATTTCCAGCAGTGCCGATACCGTCGGCGTGGCGGTGGTGAACTATAAAATGCCGCGTCTGCACACCCGTGAGGAGGTGCTGGATAACGCGCGCCACATCGCCGAAATGATCAAGGGGATGAAGCTCGGATTGCCGGGCATGGACCTGGTGGTCTTCCCCGAATACAGCACCATGGGGATCATGTACGACCCCGATGAAATGATGGCCACCGCCGCCACCGTGCCCGGCGATGAAACCGATATTTTCGCCGCCGCCTGTCGTGAGGCGAACACCTGGGGGGTGTTCTCGCTTACCGGCGAGCGCCATGAAGAACATCCCCACAAGGCGCCGTACAACACCCTGGTGCTGATCGATAATCAGGGCCGTATCGTGCAGAAATACCGTAAGTGCATTCCCTGGTGCCCGATCGAGGGCTGGTATCCCGGTGACAGCACCTACGTTACCGAAGGGCCGAAAGGGCTGAAGATCAGCCTGATTATCTGTGACGACGGTAACTATCCGGAGATCTGGCGGGATTGTGCCATGAAGGGCGCGGAGTTGATCGTGCGTTGTCAGGGCTACATGTATCCGGCCAAGGAACAACAGATCATGATGGCCAAGACCATGGCCTGGGCCAACAACTGCTACGTGGCGGTGGCCAACGCCACCGGTTTCGACGGTGTCTATTCCTACTTCGGACACTCCGCTCTGGTTGGCTTCGATGGCCGCACCCTGGGGGAATGCGGCGAAGAGGAGATGGGCGTGCAATACGCCCAGCTCTCGGTCAGCCAGATCCGTGATGCCCGCGCCAACGATCAGTCCCAGAACCATTTGTTCAAGTTGCTGCATCGCGGTTACACCGGTGTGTACAACTCCGGTGACGGTGACAAGGGCGTGGCCGATTGTCCGTTCGATTTTTATCGAACCTGGGTGCTGGATGCGCGGAAAGCCCAGCAACAAGTGGAGGCCATGACCCGCGATACGGTTGGTGTGGCGGACTGTCCGGTGGGCGACTTGCCGGTACCGGACAAGGAAAGGGTGGCGGGGGAGTAGACGCCGGTGCCCTTCATCAACGATCGCCTGATGGAACAGGCGGAGTCCCGGCCACCGCCGTTGACGCCGGGGGG
>SWCE01004029.1_pt1 | contig 56785 bp, 54 predicted proteins | sample 4690061 | NCBI WGS metagenome assembly SWCE01 (sample SAMN10267279, study PRJNA491770) | bioreactor metagenome | isolation source: DHS bioreactor inoculated with subseafloor sediment | place: Japan: off Shimokita Peninsula | collected 2012-10
CCCCCACCGACAATTCCAACTTTCAACTTCCGCATTCTCTACATCCAGGGTTCCGTTCGCACCCGGCATGCCGGTATAACGAACTCATAATATTGTATACGAATAGGGTTGGATTTTCGCCTCGAGCCGGCGCTCTGCGCCCGGCTTTGCGGCTAGCGCGCCCCTCCCCTCAAGCGCGGGTTGAGCACATCCGTAAGATGGTCTCCAAAGACATTCAGGGCTGCGACAGTGACCAGAATTCCGAGCCCCGGAAAGACGGCCATCCACCAGGCGCGCGTCAGAAACTGCTGCGCCTCGTTGAGCATCAGACCCCAGCTGGGATTTGAGGCATCGCCGAGCCCGAGAAAGCTCAGCCCGGCTTCAAGCAGGATCGCGGAGGAAACCTGCATGGTCATGGCCACGATCAGTGGCGGCATGGCATTGGGCAGTATCTCCGAAAAGATGATGGCGCGGGTGGACTGCCCGCCAGAGCGCGCGGCAAGCACATATTCCCTTTCGCGCAGGCTCAGGAACTCGCCGCGCGTGATGCGCGCCACTTCCGGCCAGCCGAGGAGACCGATGGTCATGATGATGAAAGCGACATTCGTGCCGAACAGAGCAATCACAAGCAGGGCGAGAAAGAAGCGCGGGATCACCTGAAACAGTTCCGCAATGCGCATCAGCACGATGTCGACGGCCCCCTTCATGTAGCCGGCGATGGCACCGAGCGTGACACCGATGATGCAGGAGGTGAGCGCGGCAAGAACGCCAACCGAAAGCGACATGCGCGCGCCATAGGCAAACCGGCTGAAAACATCGCGCCCCAGATCGTCGGTGCCCATGAGATAAGCCAGCCCCGGCGGCGCGAAGGAATCGGCTCCCATCGAATTCACGTCGCCCAGGAATGGCGGAACGACGAAGGCGAAGACCGCTATCACGACGAGCGTAACGAGCGCGACAAGCGAAGGCCCGTCGAGCCTCAGCGCGGAGATTCCGGCTGAAATCGTCGAGAACGCTCCCCTGCGGAGAACAACGGCAGTGTCTGAATTCTTGACGCTCATCCTACTTAAGCCCCACACGCGGATCGAAGATGCTGTAAACGATGTCGACGACCAGATTGGTGATGATGATGCCGATCGAAACGAAGACGAACATGCCCATGAGCAGCGGATAGTCGCGGGCATACATGGCGTCGTACATGAGCCGGCCCAGCCCCGGCCAGCCGAACACGATCTCCGTCAGCACCGCGCCGGCCAGTATGTCCGTAACGTTCAGGCCGAACACCGTGATGATCGGCAGCACGCCGTTGCGGAAAGCATGAAACATCACACGCCGCTCGCTCAGCCCCTTGGCGCGAGCCGTGGTGATATAGTCCTGGGAAAGCGCATCGCGCATGGACGCGCGCGCATAACGAAAGTTGATCGCAAGGTAGCGCATGCCAAGCACGCATGCCGGCAGGAAGAGGTGCAGAAGCACGTCGCCGGCATAGGCGAGCCCTTCATAGACATGCCTGCTGCTGGTCATGCCGCTCGTGGGAAACCAGCGCAGATTGAGCGCGAAGACCACAAGCGCGATCTGGGCCAGCCAGAAAGCCGGCACCGAATAGCCGATCACGGCCAGGATGGAGCCGATACGATCGAAAACGGAACGTGGCTTGCGCGCCACCAGAACGGCAAGCCCAACCCCAAGCACCGTGAACACCAGAAGTGAGGTCAGCATGAGAAGCACGGTGGCCGGAATACGCGCGGCGATAAGGTCGACCACATCCGCCTGCATCACATAGGAATAGCCGAGGTCTCCCTTGAAGACGGAGACGAGATACTCCCAGTACTGAACATAAAGCGGCTGATCGAGACCGAGCTTGGCATAAAGAGCAGCGACCTGTTCCTCGGTCGGCGCCGTCTCCCCGACCAGAATGCTGATCGGATCTCCCGGCGCGATATGCACGAGAAGGAAATTGACCGTGATGACGCCGATCAGCATGGGGATGGCGCTCAGGATCTTGAGGCCGATGTAACGAAGTGTACGAAGCCTGCCCGCCAGGCCCCTTTTCTCGTCGGCCGGCGAAGCCGAATTCACGATATCTGCGGACACGAACCTTCCTCTCGCATTTCTGAGTTCCCCGGCGCGCACTCGGCACACGCTCGTTTTTGATTGGCAAGATTGTATAACGTATTTTCAAAACAACACAATCACACCATGCGCACAAGCCCCATTTTCTCCCGAACTTACGGGAAAAACGGCTCAACTATATGTTTTTTAACATTATATTTTTTTGCGCAGAAATCAGCCGGCATATGAAATCGAAATGCCCTGCTTGACACCTGCTCAAAATCGACCTTAGATCATTTCGTGCACAATATACGTTATGCACAAAACGCCAGCGCGACAGAACGCGAAGGCCAAGAAAGCGCCCGGCTTCCCTGCAAGCGGCACGGGACATTCCAAGAGAGGGTTTTACGCAAGATGAGTAATCGGCAACTGAAAATCGGGCTCAGCCTGGTGTCGAACGGTACGCATCCGGCTGGCTGGAGGCTGCCGGAGGCCCGCGCCGATGCAGCGCTCGACTTTGCCTTGTGGAAGGAGATGGCCCAAGCGGCCGAAGCAGCCAAGATCCACTTCATCTTTCTGGCCGACGGCATTGCGGTTCGCACGGCCGCCAGCGATGACGATGCATTGAGCTATAGTGGTCGCATTGACCAGTTCGAGCCCCTCACCCTGATCGCCGGCCTCTCGGCGGTTACCGAACGTATCGGCTACATCGCCACCGCCTCCACGACCTATAACGAGCCATATCATATCGCCCGCAAATTCGCCTCGCTCGATCACATCAGCGGCGGGCGCGTGGGCTGGAACGTGGTGACGTCCTGGAGCGAGGCGGAAGCCAAGAATTTCAGTCGAGACAAGCATCTGGAACACTCCATCCGCTATGGGCGGGCGGAAGAATTCGTCGATGTCGTGCGCGGGCTCTGGGACAGCTGGGAAGACGACGCCTTCTGCCGTGACAAGGAAAGCGGGCGTTATTTCGATCCTGCAAAGATGCATGTCCTCAATCACGTGGGCGAGGACTTCTCCGTACGTGGGCCGCTCAACATCGCCCGTCCGCCCCAGGGCTATCCGGTCATTGCGCAGGCAGGCTCCTCCGAACCCGGCCAGGAACTTGCCGCCCGCACCGCCGATCTCGTCTACACGGCCAAGCAGCGCCGCGACGATGCGGCGGGCTTTTACAAGGGACTGAAGGCGCGCTTCCCCAAATATGGCCGCTCACCCGATTCCGCGATCCTGATGCCCGGCATCATGCCGGTCATCGGCAGGACCATGGAGGAGGCGCAGGAAAAATATGCCCGCATCCAGAACCTTATCCATCCGAAAGTGGGACTGGCCATGCTGGCGCGCACATTCGGCGATCTGTCCGGCTATCCGCTCGACGGCCCCCTGCCCGACAACCTGCCCGAGCTGGATGGCGTGAAAAGCCATCGCGAACCGCTTCTGCGCATGGCGCGCCAGGAAAACCTGTCCATTCGGCAGCTCTATATGCGCGTTACCGGTGCAGCCGGCCATCTCCAGCTCTGCGGCACGCCTGAAAGCATCGCCGACACGATGGAAGACTGGTTCAACGCCGGGGCCTGCGACGGCTTCAACATCATGGCGCCTTACTTCCCGGATGGGCTCTATGAATTCCTCGACAAGGTGGTGCCCGTTCTTCAGCGGCGCGGCCTTTTCCGCGCCGACTACGAGGGCAGCACGCTGCGCGAAAATCTGGGCATCGCAAGACCTGCCCATCCGGCAACCAAGATCAGGAATTCCGCCTGAACGCGGAACGCAGAAAATACCGGTGGCCGGTTTTCCGGCTGCCAGGAAAAGCATGACTGCATAACAAGCAAAACTGGGGAACATTGAGGAGTAACGATATGAGAAAGCGCGACCAGTTCGACATTTGCCGGGCGGGCCTCTCCCGCCGCGCCATTCTGCAAGGCATGGCCGCCTTGTCCGCGACACCGTTCATCGCCATGCCAGGCATGGCGTTCGCAGCCGGGGAGCCTCGCTATGGCGGCTCCTTCATCGTCGGCTCAGGCAGCGAGCCACGGCATCTGAACCTGAACATCACCACGGATTCCAGCACCAAGCTGATCTCCAACCCGGTCTTCAGCAAGCTCGTCGGCCTCAAGACAGATTTTACGCCTGTCGCCGACCTTGCGAAATCGTGGAAGGTTTCCGAAGACGGTCTCGTCTACACCTTCACCCTTGAGGAAGGTGTGAAATGGCATGACGGCGAACCCTTCAGTGCGGATGACGTGAAGTTCACCTTCGAGAAGGTGCTCTTCGAATATCACAATATCGGCAAGGCGCTTGGCCAGTATGTCGCCTCAATCACCACGCCCGATCCGGCAACCGTGGTCTTTACGCTGAAATCTCCCAACGATGTGTTCCTGACCTTCATCGCCAGCCAGAGCTATATCCAGCCCAAGCATCTTTACGACGGCACTGACATCATGACCAATCCGGCAAACACCGCGCCGGTGGGCACAGGGCCGTTCAAGTTCTCCGAATGGGCCCGCGGCCGCGAGGTCGTGCTGATGCGCAATGAGGATTATTTCCGCAAGGACCGTCCCTATGTGGACCGCATCGTCTCCCGTTTCATCCCCGAGGCCTCCTCGCGGGTCCGCGCGCTGGAAGCCGGGGAAGTCGACTACCTTGCCTATTTCGACCTCCCCCCTTCCATGGTCGGCACGCTGCGCGACAACCCGGATATCACCGTGGTGGGAGAAGGACACAATGCCTGGGGCTCCATCGTCGAGCTCATGATGAACCTCGACAAGGCACCGTATAACGATGTGCGCGTGCGCCAGGCGATCACCCACGCCATCGATCGCCAGTTCATTATCGACAAGGCGAATTTCGGCCTGAGCAAAGTCGCGACCGGCCCGATCTCCAGCCAGATTTCCTGGGCCTACAATCCCGACACACGCCAGTATCCCTACGATCCGGACACGGCCAACAAGCTTCTGGATGAAGCTGGCCTTGCCAGGGATGGCAACGGCATCCGCTTCAAGGCCGGAATCGTGGTCACCCGCACGATCGAGGCCAATGTGAAGTCGGCGCAGATCATTGCCGAGCAGCTCAAGACCGTCGGCATCGATGCCGAGGTGCTTGCCATAGACGATGCCTCCTCCAGCGAGACCGTCTATATCAAGCGCAGTTTCGACATGTATGTCCAAAGCCTCACAACCGGCCCGGACCCGGCAATGGGCATGCAGCGCCAATACATCTCCTCCAACATCCGGCCAATTCCCTTCACCAACGGCATTGGCTATCGCAATCCGCAGGTGGACGACCTTCTCATGAAGGCCGCATCAAACCCGGATCGCGCAAAGCGTGCGGAGCTTTACAAGGAGGTCTCGGCCGTTCTTTGCGAGGATGCCGCCCTTGTGTGGTTGTATGAAAACGCGGCGTTCTCGGCATTCAATTCCGCCTTCGGCAACCTCCATAGCTGGGCGGCGGAATCGAATTACAATTACGGTGACGTCTACTGGAAGGAAGGCGAGGAAAATCGCGCCTGACAAAGCGGCAAGGCCTTTTCCCGGCGAATGCCGGGAAAAGGCCGCCATAGGCGGCCAAAGCCCTCAGGTTGACGCTAGTTCCTATACAATATACGAAATTCTGACAAAGAATCGGCGACAAGGTCCCTGTCGGGCGCGGGCAATTGCAGGACCTGCGACGGCAGTTCAGGGTAGGAGAACGCACTTGGCGGGCAAGGAAAAAGCAGGACGAAGGCAGCCGGCGGCACGCAAAAGGACCGATGGCAGCAGAACGCGCATCGTCTCCAAGGAACCGATCCACGAGCAGATCCTTCCCCATATCCGGCGCGATATCGTGCTGAATCGCTGGGCGCCCGACGAGCGCCTCCCGGAGATGGAACTTTGCGAAGAGTTCGGCGTGTCCCGCACTCCCTTGCGCGATGTGCTCAAAATCCTCGAGGTCGAGGGGCTCGTCATGCTGGTGCCCCACATTGGAGCAGTCGTCACCCCGCTCAATCCCCCGGATCTTGCCGAGAAGCTGGAAGCCATGAGCGGCCTCGAGCAGATTTCAGCGATGAAAGTCGCGGCGCTGCAACCGCCAGCCGCCCTTCGCGAGATCAAGCGGTTGCACAAAGCCATGGAAGAGGCCGCCAAAAATAGTCAGACCAGCAAATATTATGCGTTGAACGACGAGTTCCATCGGGCCGTGGTTCTGGGCTGCGGCAATTCAACCATCGCCAAGATGCATGAAACGGTGATGTGGCATGTGAGCCGCGCGCGCAACTACGCCAATGAACGCGAGCCCCTGAACCAGAGCGCGGCGGAGCATCACGATGCGATCGTCGACGCTTTGGAGAGGGGCGATCCGGAAGGAGCCGCCCGCGCCATGCGCAACCATCTTGCCGAGGTGATCGCCAATGTGCTCGAACGCGTGACGGCGCCGACTTCACGCACAACCGATCAGGAAATGGAACACACGGCGGCCTGATGGCCGCCGCGAATGCAGGGAACAAATTATCCGGATTGACTGGCATGCCGGTCAAGATAAAATACAATATACAATATTCCCGGTCCTGCTCCTTTAGTTTCTGTGCCTTCAAAAGGGAACATCATGACCAGACAAGAAACACCGGAAATCCTCGAACAGGGTAATCCGGCCGAGGATGCCAAAGCCTTCCGCAGGACACTGGGGCAGTTCGCGACCGGCGTCACGGCCATCACCACCGCAACGCCCGACGGGCCTGTCGGGGTTACGGCAAACTCCTTTTCCTCCCTGTCGCTCGATCCTCCCCTCGTCCTCTGGTCAATCGCCCGAACCTCCCGCAGCTTCGACGCGTTCAGCAAGACGGCTCATTTCGCCATCAGCATACTTGGCGAAGATCAGATCGACGTATCGCAGAAACTATCCAGTTCCAGCGACGACAAGTTCAACGGCCTGGAATGGTCCCCCGGAAAGGGCGGCAGTCCCATCATTTCGGGGGCACTGGCAACCGTGGAATGCGCGAGGGAGGCCGTTCATGATGGTGGCGACCACATCATTCTTCTCGGTCGCGTGCTCCATCACCAGCGTTTTGCCGGCAAGCCCCTGCTCTACGCGCAAGGCCGATACGGCGTCGTGGACGAGCACCCGGCCTTCAGGACCTCGGCAAACTCGGCCGCGCCGGCCGGGCATGATGAACCGGCACTGTCCGAGCAACCCCTCACGACCCTTCTCTATCTTGCACATCATTACTCTTCCGCCGCCTTCGACCGGCACCGCCGCGAGGAAAACATTTCCCTTGCGCAAAGCCGCATCCTTTCGGAATTGAGGCGCCGCCCGCATCTTTCCAGAACCGCATTGATCGGCCGCGTCTATCTCACGGAAGAAAAGGTAAACGAAGCGCTGGAGTGCCTTGCCCGGCGCGGGCAAATCGAAACCGATGCGCAGGGGCTGGTTTCGCTGACGGAGTCCGGGCATGCTGTTGCCGCGTCCATCCGGCGAAGGGTCACGGCCTATGAAGCCGAGCAATTCGCCGGCATACCCGAAGACAAGCTTTCCATTACGCGGGATGTGCTGATCCGGTTCATCAACGGCCTCGCCCACCCCAACGAGACGGACCACGCGGCATGACAAAAGAAAAGTCCGCAATGGAACCGCTGCTATCGGTTCGCGATGTCACGATCAATCTGCCCGCCGGCATGGAGCGAAGCTATGCCGTGAAGGACATTTCCTTCGACCTCAAGCCGGGTGAAATACTCTGCATCATCGGCGAGTCCGGATCAGGAAAGTCCGTCACGGCCAATGCGATCATGGGCATCCTGTCGCCGGCGATCCGCGTTGCCGGCGGGGACATCCATTTCAAGGGCATGAACCTGCTGACGGCCGACAAGCAGACCTTGCGCGATCTCCGTGGTCGCGCCATTTCCATGATTTTCCAGGACCCCTTGTCCTCGCTCAATCCGGTAATGACCATTGGCGAGCAGATCACCGAAGTGATGGCAGCGCACAATGTGGGCACGCCTGCAAGCCGCGTGGAAAGGGCCATAGGGCTTCTTCACGAGGTTGGCCTGCCCGACCCGCATCTGATCGTGCACCAGTATCCGTTTCGCCTGTCGGGCGGGCAACGCCAGCGCGTCATGATAGCCATGGCGCTCGCGCTCGATCCCGATATCCTGATCGCGGACGAGCCGACGACCGCGCTCGACGTGACGACCCAGGCTCAGATTCTCGAGTTGATCCGCACCATCCAGCGCCGCAAGAATACCGGCGTCATGTTCATCACCCATGACTTCGGCGTGGTCGCCGAAATCGCCGATCGGGTCATCGTCATGGAAAAGGGGCACCTGGTCGAACAGGGACCCGCCGCCAGAGTGCTCAACGCTCCAGAGCACCCCTATACCCGGCGGCTTATTTCCGCAGTCCCCAAAATGGCGGAGGAAGATCGCAAGAAGGGCGGCGAGCCAGCGGTGGTGCTGGAAACACGAAACCTGTGCAAGGTCTATCACAGCGGCGGCCTCCTGGGGCGCGGGCGCACCGTGCGCGCGGTAAACGATGTCAGCCTGACCGTGCGCAAGGGGCAGACGCTTGGCATTGTGGGCGAAAGCGGATCGGGGAAATCCTCCCTCGGCCGTCTTCTGGTGAAACTTATGGAGAGCGATAGCGGCCAGATACTGTTCAACGGAACGGACATTGCCCCGCTTTCGGAAGATCGCTTCCGCCCCATGCGGCCGTATATCCAGATGATTTTCCAGGATCCCTTCGCCTCGCTTAATCCGCGCCACACCATCGGGCGCATTCTGACGACCGGTCCCATGGCCCATGGCATCGGCCACGCACAATGCAAGGCGAAGGCACTGCGTTTCCTTGAACTTGTGGGGCTGGATGCCGGGGCTTATGATCGTTATCCGCATGAATTCTCCGGCGGCCAGCGTCAGAGAATTGGCATTGCGCGCTCCCTCATGTTCGATCCCCTGCTCCTGGTTGCCGACGAAGCCGTTTCCGCGCTCGACGTTTCCATCCAGGCCCAGATTCTCGAACTGCTGGACAGGATCCAGGATGAATTGAAGATCGCGATGATCTTCATCACCCACGATCTGCGCATCGCGAGCCAGATCTGCGACGATGTCGCCGTGATGTACAAGGGCAATGTCGTCGAGTATGGGCCGCCCTCGCAGATCTTCAACGCACCGCAGAACGACTACACCCGCCGGCTGATAGCAGCGATACCCGGCAAGGAATGGAAGCCGGCAGCCTGAGCGGTCCGCCAGCCACCCACCGGTCGCATGCCGCTTCGGCTGTTGAGCCGTGGCGGCATGCCGGCAGCAAGCTCAAGGGAGACATCATCTTGGCAGAGCCCGACACACGCCCGGCCATCGACATCGGCATGTTCTGGAAAGCGCTTGGCGTCCGCGCAGTCGGGGCGGCGGTCGTCGCTGCAAGAAACGACACCGGTCCAGCGGGCCTTCTTGCCCTTTCGGCCACCCATCTGTGCGCATCTCCGCCAATCCTGATGGTATCGGTCGGCCGCAGAACAAGCGCCCTGTCGGCAATCCTCGACAGCCGTCATTTCTCCATCAATTACCTGGCGGAAGGCGATCTGGAACTGGCCGAGACTTTTGGCGGCAAGGGCCCGCTGAAAGGAGCCGAACGCTTCTCGCCGGAGCGCTGGACAACACTCAGCACCGGAGCGCCAATCCTCAAGGGGGCGATCGGCGCGCTCGATTGCGCGTTGGAAGAAGCCATCGAACGCCATGACACAATCATCGCCCTTGGTCGCCTCGTCGATTTTTCGACAGACGGCCTTGCCGGGAAACCATTGGTGAGCTTTGCCGGACGCATGGGCCTGTAAAGGAAGCCGCAGACCTCGCATGCCGGAAGGATGGCAGCACGAGTTTTACCCGCGAACATCTTGAAGATATCGAGAAATTCGTTGCCGACATCGTGACGGCTGGCGCCATCCCCTTGGGCGTCGGCGAGGGACCGACCTATCTTTCCTTCGATATAGACAGTCTCGATCCCGCCTTTGCGCCGGGCACCGGAACGCCCGAAGCGGGCGGACTGACGGCACGAGAAGCCCTCGAGCTCATCCGGGGCATGCGCGGCGTCAATCTGGTGGGCGGCGACGGGTCGAAGTCGCTCCGGCCTACGATCCCACCAACAACAACCGCACAGAATGGGGCGCGGATATTGTTCGAAATCCTGAGCGTGATGATGTTCAGCCCTTCGCGTCGCATTCGCTGAAACGCCTGGCATGAGGCCATCCTAGCGGCCTCACGCCACCACATCCACGGGATAGGGCAAGCGAAGCCCGCCGACCTTGTATGATTACGGTCGAACTGCGTCGCCGTGCCGGCGGCAGGATCCTGCGAGAGAGCGCTTCACAGGGGAGCGCCTAGCGCCTTGAAAACCCGGCTCGACGGAGCAATCCCGAGCCGATCGCGGCAAAACCGTACCGCGTCGAGAAGCGGGGTCATGGCGATACCCGTACCGAACCCCTGCTCCTCCAGCAGATAGATCACATCTTCCGTGGCGACATTGCCGGCAGCACCCGGTGCGAACGGGCAGCCGCCCAGCCCGCCGGCCGCCGCATCGACGGTGCGCACGCCAAGCCGCACCGCTTCCCAGACATTGGCCACCCCCATTCCGTAGGTATCGTGGAAATGCGCGGCGATGTCCTCCATCGAAACATGGCGCCCGACCGCTTCCACCACCGCGGCAATGCGCATGGGAGTGGCCTTGCCGAGCGTCTCTCCAAGGGCGATCTCACCGCACCCCATCGCGCGCAGGGCCTCCGCCACCGATGCAACCCGGTCGGGCTCAATCCGCCCGGCATAGGGGCAATCGGTAATGGTCGAGATATAGCCGCGCACGAACAGCCCGGCGTCGCGGGCCTGCGCCACGATAGGCGCGAAACGGTCGAGTGAGGCGGAAATGGTCGAGCCGATATTGCGTTCGGCAAACGCATCGCTCGCCGCCGTGAAGACCGCGATTGCCCGCGCTCCGGCCTCCAGTGCCTGCTCCAGCCCCCGCATATTGGCCACGAGAACCATGTCGCCGGGGCGGGAGCGCGAACCGGCGGCCTCCATCACCTGTGCCGTATCCGCCATGCGCGGCACACGCTGAGGCGAGACAAAGGCGCCGACCTCCATCCTTTGAACGCCGGCACACCGCAACATTCCGATCAGTTCGACGCGCGCCGCTGTTTCCATCGGCTCCTTGCGCGCCTGCAGACCGTCGCGCGGGCCGACTTCGACGATCGAGACCTTTCCGCTCACTGCCCGCCCCGGAGACGCTTCAGAATATCCTCGGCGAGATCCTGACGTACTTTTCCGAGAGCCTTCAACTCGCTCGCCACGAGATCGATCTCATCCCCCACCGCGCCGACCATCAAAGCGACATTCTGCGCATGCAGGGCCATGTGCCCCTTCTGGATACCGGTCGTGGCAAGCGCCCGCATGGCCGCGAAATTCTGCGCCAGACCGATGGCGACGATGACGCGGGCAAGCGCACCGGCCGTCTGAACGCCAAGCAGCTTGAGATTGGCCTGCGCAGTGGGGTGGACCTTGGTGGCCCCGCCGATCAGCCCCACAGCCATCGGCATCTCCAGGATGCCGACGAGATTGCCGTCGGCATCCTTCTCCCAGCGCGACATCGAGCGGTAACGGCCGCTTCGCGCCGCAAAGGCATGCGCCCCGGCCTCAATGGCCCGCGTATCGTTACCCGTCGCCAGCACCACGGCGCTCACACCGTTCATGATACCCTTGTTGTGGGTCGCCGCCCGGTAAGGGTCCGCATCCGCAAAGCGGTAGGCCGAAAGCATGTCGTCGCGCACCTGCGCGCCACCGATTTCCTCAAGGGGCCACACCGCGCGGGCACGCACGACACGCCGGTCGGCAAGGTTGGTCAGGATGCGCAGGAGGCTTCGCGCACCGGTCCACTCGGCAAGCTTCGGCGCCAGGGCTTCCGCCATGCTGTTGACGGCGTTTGCGCCCATCGCATCACGCGTGTCGACAATGATGTGGACGATGGTCATCGGCCCTTCATCCGTCTCGATCACACGGACTTCCAGGTCGCGAAACCCGCCGCCGAACTTCACCAGAAGCGGGTCGGTCTCATCGCAGATCGTCCGGATCTCCTCGAACCGCTCATAGACCTTGAGACGCACATTCTCCGGGTCGCTGGCACCCAGAAGCTGGATCTGCGCCGCCATGATCGGCCCACTGCCGGAGGTGAAGAAGCCGCCGGTTCCGCGGCAGCGCTTGGCCGCGTTGCACACCGCCGCGACCACCGAGGATTCCTCCGTCGCCATCGGCACCAGCACCTCGCGCCCGTCGACGATCATGTTCGTGGCAACGCCCACGGGGATGGCCATGGCAGAGATCGCATTCTCCACCAGACGGTCCGCAAGCTCGATCTGGCCTTCGGCTGCCGCTGAGAGGCTGTCGATGGCCTCGTTGCCGAGGCCGGCCTGGCGCGCCACGGCTTGCAGCCGCGCCGCCGGCGTCATCTTGTGGAGACCTTCTATACGGGACGATTGGACGTCGCTCATCATGTGACCTGTTTTCTACTGGAGCATGGATTTGGGAAGCCAGAGCACAAGCTCCGGGAACAGCGCGCAGATCAGGATGCCGAGCGCCTGAAGAAGCATGAAGGGGATGATTGCCCGGTAGACCGTTCCCATGCCGATACCGGCCGGCAGGACGCCCTTCATGTAGAACAGCGTGTAGCCGAAGGGCGGCGAGATATAGGCCATCTGCGCCGAGACAAGGAACAGAATACCGAACCAGAGGCGATCGAAGCCCAGGAAATCGATCACCGGCAGGAACACCGGCACGCACAAAAGAATGATGCCGATTTCGTCGAGAAACATGCCGAGGAAGAACAGGATCATCAGCATCACCGCGAGCACCACCCAGCGGTTGGCCTCAAGGTCCTGGATGAAGCCGAGGAGGAAATCCGCCCCGCCCGTTCCCGTGAAGATCGCCACGAAGGCGCGCGCGCCGATGGTGATCCACAGGATCATGGTCGTGACCTTCACGACGTCCATGCCGACCCCGCGCAGAAGCTCGAAGCCGAGCCGCTTTTCGATCAGTGCGGAGACGAAGGCGAGAGCAACGCCAACCGCAGCCGCCTCGGTTGGCGTGGCAATGCCCATATAGATGGTGCCAAGCACGCCGACGATGATCAGCATCGGCAGGATCAGGGATTTGAGCGCGCCAAGGCGCATCGCCCAGGTGATGTCGCCTTCATCGGCCGGACGCGGCGCGATGGTCGGATTGAGTGCCGCTCGCAGCACGATATAGCCGATATAGAGCGAGGCAAGCAGAAGACCCGGCACCACGCCCGCAATGAACATCTGCCCGATCGAGGCCTGGGCGGTAACCGCATAGACGATGGTGATCACCGATGGCGGAATGAGAATGCCGAGCGTGCCGCCCGCGCAGATCGTACCGATCGCAAGTTCCGGCTGGTAGTTGCGCTTGAGCATGGAAGGCAGGGCCAGCATGCCCATGGCGGCCACGGCAGCACCCACAATGCCGGTCATGGCGGCAATGATGGTGCAGATGGCGATGGTGCCGACGGCCAGCCCTCCCGGCAAGCGGCGCGACCAGAGTTCCATCGCCCGGTAAAGGCTCTCGATGACGCCTGAGCGCTGCAAGACGCTCGCCATCATCACGTAGAGCGGAATGGCCAGAAGGGCTTCCGAGCGCATCGTGTCGAAGAGGTTCAGCACCGTCACGGCAAGCGCTGCCGGGCCCCACAGCGTCACTGTGAAGAGCAGCGCCAGCGAGCCGAGCGTGAAGGCCAGCGGCACGCCTGTCAGAAGCAGGCCGACAAGGCTTGCAAACATGATGACGAGGACGAATTCGGATGTCATGACCGCGCCCCCTCACCCGACGGCGCAAGAAATGTCACGGCCACCTCCGCCAAAGCCTGCAGGAACAGCATGGCGAAGGAGAAAGGCACGATGAACTTCAGCCACCAGATGGGCGGGTTCCAGGCCGAGAAACTCGTTTCGCCCAACGCATAGGCATTCACCGCCAGCGGCCAGCTCACCACCGCGAAGACTCCCGCAAAAATGGCGATCACGAGACAGGCGAAGACATCGAGCGCGCGACGGGTCGGGCCTTGCGCCTTCTCGCTGAAGATATCCACGGCCACATGGCCCCGCAGATGCAGAAGATAGGGACCGGCAAGCAGGAAATGCGGCCCGAAGACAAGCGTGCTTGCTTCCATCGCCCACACGGTCGGCGCATCGAAGGCATAGCGTGCGACGACTTCATAGAGAAGCATCGGCACAACCGCGAAGATGATCGCGGCGGCAAGGATAAAGAGAAGCCGGTTGATGCCGGTGATTGTGGCGCAGACTGCTTGCATGAAACCGCCATCTGACCGCGCGGCGCGGCCCGGAAAAGGACGGGCGGCGCAGACGCCGCCCGGTGAATATTCAGCTAGATGAGGCCGAGCGACTGCATGAACGCGACCTGGCTGTCGACGATCTTGGTCGCCAGCGGATCGCCCTTGGTCGCCTTCTTCCAGGAGTCGACCGCCTTGCCGCGGGCCGTCGAGATATCGGCCGGGTCGAGCTGGAGCACCTCGACGCCCTTCTCGCGATACTTGTCCAGAACTTCGGTGTTCTGCACGATGATACGCTGGCGAAGCGAACCCGAAATCTCACGCGCAGCCACCGCGAGCGCCGCCTTGAAACTGTCCGGCAGCGCGCCGTAGGCAGCAGTGTTGGCCACATAGCTCGTGGCCGTCGTGGGCTGATGCACGCCCGGCAGAATGATGAACTTCGCCACCTCCGCAAGACCTGCCTCGTAATTGGCGGTCAGATCGCCACGGTCGGCGAAGTCGATCAGGCCCTTTTCAAGGCCGGAATAGACCTCCGCGGTTGCCATTGGCGTGACCGCCACGCCAAGATCGCCCATCACCGCCGAGGCAAGCCCCACGAAACGCCCCTTCTTGCCCGCCATGTCGGCGATGCTCTCGATCTTGACGGTCGAGTGCATGGGCTCCTCGCCATAGACGGTCGGCGCGATATAGGTCAGGCCTGCCTTGGCATAGGCCTCGCGCGCCATATCGAGCCCGCCGAGCTCGTAGAACCATGCCTCATACTGGTCGGGGTCCGGAAAGCCGAAGGGAATGGTCGAAGTGAAGGCGAAGGACGGAATCTTGCCGGCCTCGTAGCCGTCGAAGGTCTTCATCATCTGGAATGCGCCACTGCGGACGGCATCGAAGGCCTGTGCCGCCGGAACGAGCTGTCCTGCGGAAAAAAGCTTGATATCGAACTTGCCATCGGTCAGTTCGGCAACGCGGGCCACGAAATTCTTTTCGAACTCGTAAGGCGTGGTGCCCCCGTCCCAGAGCGCCTGCATGCGCCAGGACACCGTTTCCTGCGCGCGGGCCACGGCAGGCATCGCCAATGCTACGCCTCCCAACGCCGAAGCAGTCAGAATCCGGCGTCGTCTCAAATCAGTCATTGCTTCCTCCCAAGACAGCAAAGTTATCGATCGTCACAAAGTGTCCCCAAAAAAATTGGGACAATCAAGGGACAGTTAGACAGGAAATAAGGATGACTGTCCCAGTGATTTCCGTGGGACACCCGCCCGTTCGATCAGCCGATCGAACCGCCTTCGACGATGCTGACGGGCATCAGAAGATGGTGGGCCTCGCCCCCTTCCCCGCTGATCAGGCCAATCAGTATCTTGCTGATTTCCTGACCGATTTCATAAGCCGGCGAGGCAACGCTGCACAGGGTCGGCTTGGAGAATTTCTGGAAAAGGAAAGCATTGTAGCCGGTGACCATGAGGTCTTCCGGAACGGTGAGCCCGCATCGCTCCGCGGCCTGCATCGCCGCAAGGCCGAGCTGATCGTTGCCCCCCATCACCGCATCGGTGTTGGGGTGGTTTCGCAACCACGATTCGATCTGACCTATGGAGGCTTCGAAATCGTCTTCGCTGCAGGACAGATAATCGATGCGCGCCCGCCGTCCCGCAGCAGCCGCAGCGGCAGCGGCGCGGCGCTCCATGGCCGGCCAAATCTGCTGGGAAGCGGCGAACAGAATACGCTTGGCGCCCTTCTCGAGCAGGCGCTCGACAAGCATGCCGGCCCCCGCGCCATCGCCCTGGCAGACGGAAGAGATTTCAGGCAGGTCGGGCGGCGGTTCGTCCTGGATAACGACCATGGGGAGGTTCAGCCGCGCCAGCTTGCGATAGACCTGCACCCTTTGTTCACGCTCCCCCGAAACCATGACCGCAAACCCGTCATAGCCGAAGCTGCGCTCCATGAGCGTGTCGAGAGCTTCCGGGCTGCGCAACCCGTTCACCATGAGGCTGTAGCCGATGGTGGCAAGATAGTTGCTCATCCCGGCGGCAACCTGGGTGATGTAGGGATCGTCGAGAAAGCGCCGGTCGGGGTGCAGCACCGTCAGGCCGAGCGCGAATTCCTTTTGCAGCCTCAAGCTGCGACCGCTGCGCTGGGGACGATAATTGAGTTCACGGATAGCCTCGCGCACCCGCGCGGCCACCTCGTCGCCAACACGCGCCATGCGCCCACTGATGACATTGGACACGGTCATCACGGAAACATTGGCAAGTTTTGCCACGTCCTTGAGGCTCGGCTTTGGTGATCGCCCCGCGGCGGATTTCTTGGCCATTTCGCGTTCGACCCGACTGCCGCCCCGTCACAGGGGCCTTTCAACCTGCTTTCATTGATATACGCCGAATTACGGTTGGGCGGGCCTTGAGACTGTGGACAACCGGGGTCGTGCGCATCGGGAAATGCGGCTATCCGCCCTCCCGGACACATCCCCCAGCGGTGCAGCGTGTTCAGGCATTGTGAAGCGACTTCACCAGATCGATGGCAGCCTGCCGGAAGACGGTTTCCGCATCCTTCGAAACATAGCAGGCAAGCTCCACCTCGTAGCCGCCCTCGCCATAGCACTCGGCCGGCGGCAGATAGCCTTCCGTTCCGTTCGTGTAGCCCCCGACGAAGGTCATCGCGAAGGGCGAGGCCGCGCGGATGGCGAGCCCCGTTGCCGAAAAGATTTCCATGGGAGCCGAAACGAGCACCGCTTCGCCGATGCGCAGGGCACGGATGGGAATGGGCACCGTCGAAACGCCCTGCACGCGCCGTGCCATGACGAGCATGATATCGGCGCGCCGTGCCCGGAAATGGACATCGGCAAGCGTTTCATGATCCGCGCCATCGTTCTTCAACGCGTGGAGTTCCACCTTGGTCGCAGCCGCGCGTTCCTCAAGGACGCCGATGGCTTCGAACGGCTTGACCGGCAGTTCGGCGACAGCTTCCGCCACACCAAGCAGGGCGGGATTGTCGGCAAGAACCGTCTTCTTCTGAACACCGAGCGGAGCGCCGGATTCCACCACATGGCTGTAGTCCACGCGGTAGTTCATGGGAGACATCGCGGTAAGCGCGGTCGCGGCATCCGCTGCGATCCGATTGCCGATCCGCTCGGCAAGCCGGACATCGCCGCTCAGGGCCTCGAACGGGATCTGATCCCCCCGCGCTGCCCTGCAGGAAGAGGCAGGTGCCGCCGACAAGCTTTTCGACCCCCTCTTTCAGCGCTCCCGGAAACTCCGCGCTGATCGCCGTGTTCTGGTGGGCAAGCACGATCGGATGCGTGCCGTAACCCACCACGCTTGCAATCGTGTTGCCGTCGAGATCGTCGAAACGCATGAGCGCTATCGTGGTGTCGCGTAACCCGCCCTGATGCGGGCTGACCACCATCCGCCCCTCCGGCGTGGAGAAACGCCGGTTAAGCGTAACCTCGCTTGCGCCATAGCCGGAGGCAACACGCGCCGGTCGCAGGCTTTCCACCGCTATGCGACACGCAGAAAGAACGGCCTGCCGGCATTTTTCGCGCCAGGCCGGCATCAGGTCCATGCCGGGCATGTCCGGCGAAAGACCGTTGGTCGTCTCCGCATTCCAGACCGGCGCACTGTGTGTGTGCGTGGCCCCTATCGAAACATGAGCAGCCGGAACGCCCGTTTCCCGCTCGATATCAGCGCGCATCTCATCGCAGACATTCGTCGGCAATCCCGTCAGATCGAGATCGCAGACCAGAAGTCTTGTCCCATCGTTTTCAAGGCAAAGCGCCGTCGCACGCAGCGGCAGATGAATGCTTTCAGCAAGATCGACGGTACGCGCGCCCCACAGGATATGAGGAATGCCCACCGGCGGCGTCATGTCCGCGCGCCCTGCTCCGCATTTCAACAAGGTCGTCTCCTTCATCATACGTAATCCCGTGCCACGGCGGCTCCGCGCCGGCCCTTGAGAAGCTCGAAATCGCACCCTTCGTCGGCCTGCAAAATCTGGTCGGAGAACATGCGCTCGAAACCGCTGGCCGGCGGCGTGGCCGGCACCCATTTCGCCTTGCGGCGGGCAAGCTCCTCGTCGCCACTTCAAGCACGATGGAATTCGCGGATGCGTCGATGGAAATCATGTCGCCGTTTTCCACCAGTGCGAGCGGGCCGCCGATAGCCGCTTCCGGCGAAACATGCAGGATGACCGTGCCATAGGCCGTGCCGCTCATCCGCGCATCGGAAATGCGCACCATGTCACTCACGCCCTTCTGGAGCAGCTTGCGCGGCAGCCCCATATTCCCCACCTCCGGCATCCCCGGATAACCGCGCGGCCCGCAATTCTTCAAAACCAGAACACTGGTTTCGTCGACCTCCAGATCGGGATCGTCGATCCTCGCGTGATAATCGTCGATATCCTCGAAAACGACGGCAGCGCCGCGGTGCGTCATCAGCGAAGCCGTTGCGGCAGAGGGCTTCATGATCGCCCCGTTCGGGGCCAGATTGCCGCGCAGCACCACGATTCCTCCGTCCTCGGTGAGCGGATGGGTCATCGGCCGGATGACCTCCTCGTTGAGAACCCGGATCGCGCCATTGTTCTCGGCAATCGTCCGGCCGTTTACCGTGAGGCAGTCCCCGTGAAGGCGGCCCGCATCGAGAAGCCGCCGAAGCACCGCCTGCATGCCGCCGGCATTGAAGAAGTCTTCCATGAGGAAACGCCCCGAAGGCATCAGGTCGACGATGGTCGGAATGTTGCGGCCGATGCGGTTCCAGTCATCGAGCGAGAACGGCACCTCGACCCGGCCCGCCAGCGCCTGCAGATGAATGACCGCATTGGTCGAGCCGCCGATCGCCGCATTGGCGCAGATCGCATTCTCGAACGCCTCACGCGTCAGGATGCGCGACATGCACAGATCCTGATGAACCATCTCGACGATGCGCCTGCCGCTCATGAATGCAAGCACGCGCCGGTGCCGAAAAGCCCGGCCTGATCGACGACAATGGCGATCTGCGCGATCTCTCCGCCCACGTCACGGACATTGCCGGTGAAACGCTCTCGCCCGAAGGGCTCGCGGCTCTGGCAGTGCTCGACGCATCGTCCTTGCCCCGCATCGCGAACGAACAGCACCTGGGCCCCTGCATATCCGGCACGGGCAAGTTCATCTGCATCGGCCTGAACTACAGTGACCATGCGCGCGAGGCCGGACTGCCCGTTCCCACCGAGCCCATCATCTTCATGAAAGCCACCAGCGCGATCTGCGGCCCCGACGACGATCTCGTCATCCCGCGCGGTTCCACAAGGACCGATTGGGAAGTGGAACTGGGCGTCGTCATCGGAAGAACCGCAAAGCATGTGCGCAAGGAAGACGCACTCGATCATGTGGCCGGCTACTGCGTCCTCCATGATGTTTCCGAACGCGCTTTCCAGAACGAGCGCCAGGGGCAATGGACCAAGGGGAAATCCTGCGACACCTTCGGCCCGACCGGCCCCTGGCTCGTAACCCGCGACGAGATAGCCGATCCTCAGAACCTTGCCATGTGGCTGAAGGTGAATGGCGAGACGATGCAGTCCGGTTCCACCCAGACGATGGTGTTTGGCGTTGCGGAGCTTGTCAGCTACCTCTCCGATTTCATGTCCCTGCCTCCAGGCGATATCATCTCGACCGGCACGCCGCCCGGTGTCGGCATGGGCCTCTCCCCCCAGCGCTACCTCAAGGCTGGCGATGTGGTTGAACTCGGCATTGCAGGCCTCGGCCGACAAAGACAGCTTTGCGTATCGTCCGGCTGACATCCTGCGCAACTCCGCCAATGCGCGAATGATATTCCGGCGCATCGGCCTCTCCCTGCAGAAGCAGGAGATCTGACAAAATTTCCCTGCCGCGTCGGCCCGCTCTTCCAATGAAGGGCGGGCTTTTTCCGTTCGCGCAACCGGCGATCGCAGACGACCGCATCGGGGTCCTTCGGGTGCATCGTTCCAACCGGCCAGAAATGTCGGTTGTTTGTCTTGTTTTACGGGTATGGCCGCGTTGCGAGGCCTGCGTCCTTTGCCGTTAAATTCAAATACTTCCAAAAGAAAATGAAACAGAAACCGAGATCAAACCGGTCTGTGATGCCGTCGAACAAGGGTTGCGCATAGTGTTTAAGAAATTTCCAATCATCCCGGCTTCCTTCTTCGCAATGACACTAGGATTTGCCGAAACCGGGAATGCCTGGCGGAACGCGACCGCCACATTGAATGCTCCGGGCTTTGTAGGCGAAGTCTTCCAAATTCTGGCTGTCCTGTCGTTTCTCGTATGGGGAGGTCTTTTCCTCAACAAATGGATTTCCCATGCGGCGGCTGCGCGCGAAGAATTTCGCGATCCGATCCAGGCCTCGTTCATCGCGCTCATTCCTGAATCGATCATCCTGGTTTCACTGGCGCTGCACCCCTACAACCACTCCGCGGCCCTCGCCGCATTCTGGGTCGGCTCTGCAACCAATCTGCTCTACGGCGCCTATCGCCTGTCGAGAATGTGGGTGGAAAATCGAACGCCCGAGCAGACCACGCCCAACCTGTTCCTGATCTACGCAGCCAGCGTTCTGGTAAATGCCATTGCCGCGGGCGTGTTCGGTTACATCCTCTATGGGTGGGTGCTCTTCGGCATCGGCGCGATTTCCTGGCTGGTTCTCGACTCCGTCATCAAGCAGCAGCTCGTCACGGGCATGCTGCCTGCCAAGACGCGCAATTTCATGGGCATTTACATGGCGCCCCCGGTCGTCGCGCTGGTCGCCTATCAGATCCTCTCGGGCAACCAGGCTTCGATCCCCGTGATCTATATACTTCTGGGATATTCGCTGTTCATCACGGTGACGGTGATCATGTCCTTCCGCTGGCTGCGGGAACAGCCCTTTGCCCCTGGGTACTGGGCCTACACCTTTGGCATCTCGACGCTGGCGCAAGGTCTGCTGATCCTGGCGGAAACGGAAAAACACCCCACGATCCAGTTCCTGGCTGTGGCAACGCTGGCCCTGGCGACCGCCCTTCTCGGCTTCGTGCTGCTTGCCACCCTGCAGGCACTCGCACGCAACACCTATTTCCCCCCGCGCCCGGCTCCGGTTCCGGCAGCAGAACCGGGCCCCGCGGGATAAGACCGGCGCCCAGGCGCGAGCCCTGGGTTCTTCTCAACACTGGCTCTATCGAAGGTGGGACTGATGAAAAAGCTTACCCATGCAAACGGCGCCCCCGTTACGGATAACAGCAATCTCGAGACCGCCGGGCCACGCGGTCCTGCGCTTCTTCAAGACATCTGGTTTCAGGAAAAGCTCGCACATTTCAACCGCGAGGTCATTCCCGAGCGGCGAATGCACGCCAAGGGCTGCGGCGCCTACGGCACCTTTACCGTCACGCATGATATTACCCGCTTCACGAAGGCGAAGGTCTTCTCTGAAATCGGCAAGGAAACCGAGGTTTTCGTCCGTTTCTCCACGGTCGCGGGCGAGCGGGGCGCGGCCGACGCCGAACGCGATCTTCGCGGCTTTGCGGTCCGTTTCTACACGGAAGAAGGCAACTGGGACCTTGTCGGCAACAACACACCGGTCTTCTTCCTGCGCGACCCGATCAAGTTCCCCGACCTGAACCACGCCATCAAGCGTGACCCCAGAACCGGTTTGCGTAATCCGCATAGCAATTGGGACTTCTGGACCCTGCTGCCCGAGGCCTTGCACCAGCTCACCATCACCATGGGCGATCGGGGCCTGCCCCGCAACTACAGACACATGGACGGCTTCGGCAGCCATGCGTTCAGCTTTATCAACGCTGAGAATGAGCGCGTCTGGGTCAAGTTTGTCCTGAAGAACCAGCAGGGCACGGAATATCTGACCGACGAAGCGGCTGAAATCGAAATCGGCAAGGACCGCGAGAGTTTCAACCGGGATCTCTATTACAGCATCGAGAATGGCGATTTCCCGCGCTGGAAAATGTATGTGCAGATCATGACGGAAGAGCAGGCGCGGAAATCCAAGCGCAACCCTTTCGATCTGACAAAGGTCTGGCCACATGCCGAAAACCCGCTGATCGAGGTGGGTGTTCTCGAGCTCAATCGGAATCCGGACAACTTTTTCGCGCATACCGAACAGGCGGGTTTCACGCCCGCGCACATCGTTCCCGGCATCGGTTTCTCGCCGGACAAGGTCTTGCAGGGACGGCTCTTCGTCTATGGCGATGCCTTGCGCTACCGGTTGGGTGTCAACTTCCACCAGATTCCGGTGAATGCCCCGAAATGCCCATTCAGCAGCTTCCATCGCGATGGCCAGATGCGGGTAGATGGCAACCAGGGCGGCACTATTGGTTACGAACCCAACAGCTATCAGCAATGGGTCGACCAGTCGGACCTGGAGGTTCCCCAGCTTCCGGTTTCCGAAAGTGCGGGGCACTGGGATCACAGATTGGACGAAGACAATTTCTCCCAGCCGGGTGCACTTTTCCGGTTGATGGGAGCCGATGAACGCCAGCGATTGTTCGACAACACCGCGCGCGCGATCGCTGGCGCCTCCGACCAGGTGAAACGGCGCCATGTCGACAATTGCAGCAAGGCCGATCCCGAATATGGCGCGGGCGTCGCAAAAAGCATCATGCGGCTCTGCGGCAAGCTGCCGGTGGAAAGCGTACCCGCCTGAAGATCAATCGGTTATCCCGAGCAAGTTGGAAGACAAGATGAATCAGCACAATCTGCCTACCGCCTCGCTTTTCGATGAAGAAACCCAGCGCAGGGCCTATGCGATCGCCGCCAATCAGGAGTGTCTGGCCAGCACCGGGGATTTCTACGCCCAGTCACCCTTCTCGCGGCCTTCCCGGCCACAGGATCTCCCTCAATTCGTCTCCCAGGCGATGTCCGAAGGCGGGGACTTGCCCCCAAGCCTCGCACTGTTCGGGCATCGCCTGCTTTTTACCGGTTACGAGCAGGAACTGGTCTTCCTCCCACAGAAAACCACCTCCCAGATGAAATCCTACCGGTCCTTCTATGACAGCGAGGCGCGCGCCGCCGCCGCGGTCATACGCCCGGCTCTTGAAAAAAAGCTGTTCGGCTGGATGGACCGCGAAATCGAGCTGTCCGGAAAGTGGACCCTGGATGCCTTCCGGGAATATAGCGAGGGCGTCCTGGAAGACCTCGAAAAGAGCGACTCGACATTCCTGCGCCTGCTTCACGAATTGAACGACAAGAAGAGCGCCGTACAGTTCTTCATCGTTCAATGCGCCAGCGACTTTCTCTGCGAGGCTTCGGCCATGGCTCGGAATGTCTTGGGCAATTACGGTCCTGAACTCAGCGAACTGTTCAAGATACTGATCGACGAATATGGCTATGGCGTCCATGAAAAAAAGCACAGCACGCTTTTCGAAGAACTGATGCGGGATGCCGAACTCAACCCGATGCCGCACTATTACTGGCAGTTCTACAATACCGGCTCACTGAGCCTGGCCAATTATTTCCAGTTCATATCGGGGGATCACAACCAGTTCTTCCGCTATCTCGGCGCCCTCTATTTCACGGAAGCAAGCCTTGCCTTCATCACCCGTCATCAATCCGCCGCCATCAAGCTGGCTTTCGGACGGGATGCCAATACGCTGTATTTCGACGAACACACTCATATCGACACCCATCATGGTCGGATGGCATTCGAAAATCTGATCGTTCCGATCGTTGAGAAATGCGGCACGGGCGTTCTTGGCGAGATCGTCAAGGGGTTCGAGGAGTTCAGGACGCTTCTGGATCGTGCCGACGAGGAAATGCTCGCGCAGATCGCCTGGCTCGACAAGGCCGATAAGGCGGACAACGCTCCCGTCGGCACCAGGAGCGACGAAACGATGGTCTTCACCGAGGACGAGGGCGAGTTGTCCGTGACGCATTGCCATGACCTTGATGAATGGTTCGAGGTTGAAAAAGGCGCGATCGATCTGGTGTGCTCTCCCTTCAAACGTGTTCGCCTTGAGGCTGGCGAAGGGATGGTGCTGCCAAAGGGCATGCTCCACGGTTCCATTGTGGTTTCGGACAAATGCACCTACCGGGTCGCCCCAGTAGCCTGACCCCGCATCGGCAAAAGCCACTGCAGCCGGCGCCTGTCATTCAGGGACAATCGCCAAACTTTACCCCGCGCACGGGCTGCGAGGGGTAGAGCCTCGCAGGAAAGGATGTAATCCCATGGCCGTAACGACCCGCGATCTCGCCTCGTTCAATTCCCTCACGGTAGGCGAACAGCGGTTCTTCACACTCAAGATCAACGGGACGACGCTGGTTGTGCCGAGGGAATGCGCCCATCGTGGAGGGCCTCTCGACCTTGGTTTGATTGATCAATGCGAACGAACCGTCAAATGCCCCTGGCATGGAAGCACGTTCAAGCTGTCTCATTTCGAAAAGAGAGCGCTCCCGACGGTTCGGAACGGCAACATGATCACCATCGTGTCCGAGACGGCCCCCACACTCTTTTGGACCGAATATCTGCCTCATCTCGATGCGGAAAACAGAACTTCCAACGCCCCCAGTTCCAATGCCCCCAGGGCCGGAGATCAGTCATGAAAGTCTACAGACCAATGGAATTTCGCGGAGAAAAGGCGTGGCAGGCGCAGGACATCTGCGCCGTCAATGGCATTACCTGCCGCCTTCATTGGACCGACAAACCCTATATCTGGCACGTAAACGATGGCGAGGAGGTTTTTGCCGTCCTGGATGGAACGGTGAAGATGCACGTTCGCAAGGATGGCAAGGAAGAAACCATCGCCCTCAAGACCGGCGATGTCTTCTATGCCGGCGAGGGCGACGAACATTATGCGGAACCCGTTGGAGAAGCCCGCATCCTCGTCATCGAGAAGGAAGGCTCCATCTGATTGTCGTTCTCCCGACGGCGAATATCGCGCCGCCTCCCGAGCCCGGGCAAGGCCTCTCAAAAGGGGTCTTGCCCGGAACTACGGAGAAGATCGGTCAGGAGCCGAAACTGCTCCTGTATTGGATCGGCGTCACCCCAAAACGGGTTTTGAAGGCTCGGGAGAGTTTCTCCACCGTACCAAACCCGCTTTCATGGGCAACGACCTTCAAGGGCAACTTCGTATTGGCAAGAACTTCCCGCGCCGTATCGAGCCGGGCCCTGCGGATATATTCGATGGGCGTGATGCCCATTTCATCCTGCACGAGACGGCTCAAATGCCGAAAACTGATCCCCAATGCACGTGCCAGCGCCGCGTTCGACAACTCGTCGCGAATATTCCGTTCCACATGGGCCTTGAAGCGCTCTATCTTCTCGTTGCCGCTCTTGGAGACCACCAGGCTCGGACTGTATTGCAGTTGACCACCCAGCCGATGCGCGACGACAATGAGCTTGCGCGCCACCGCGAGCGAAATACCGGAACCGAAATCCTGCTGGACAAGAGCAAGCGCCAGATCGATGCCGGCCGTCACGCCGGCGGAGGTGATCAGCGGTTCATCGTAGATGAAAAGGGGATCGGGATCGACCGACGCGTGAGGGAACTTTTTCGCGAGAAGGGGGGCTGCTTGCCAGTGCGTGGTCGCCTTCTTGCCGTTAAGAAGACCCGCTGCCCCCAGATAAAAGGCGCCGGTGCAAATCGAGCCGTAGCGCCGCACATGCGCGGCCTGCTCACATAAATACGAGACGAGACGCACGTCAGGCGACGAGGTCGGTACATCCGGTCCACCGACCACGAGCATCGTTTCGTAATGGTCCCGAGCCGCCTCCACACAAACATCGGGAACAAGCTGCATACCATTGGAAGCCTGAAGAATATCAGGAGTCGGTCCGATAACGGCAATCTCATAGCGATCTTCAGCGGGAACAAGTCCATTCGCTTCGGCAAAGACATCAAGGGGTCCGGCCAGATCGAGCGCCTGAAAATTCGGAAAAACGAGAAACGCGATACGTCTCATCGTCTCCCCTCCGGCACGGGCGCAATCCGCCGGGCGCTTTTCAGGCAAGGAATTGCCCAACAATCCGGATCGGCGAAACCGGAGAATATACGCTCCATTTCAAATAATCGATTTAGATAAAATAAAGATAGCCGAATAATATCACTCGATTTCAACTTTGAAATTTCCGCCGCGCAAACATCGATTTCTAATTATCAGCCAGGAAACAACTATACAATGCTTGCGGCCGCACAATTCCGTCGGTCGTCCACGAAAATCTGAATATATTCCCCTGTGCGCTTGCGGGACCCTTCATGCTTGTCTGCAATGAACCGGTTCTGCATCTCTCGCTTGGTTTTTCCGGTTCAGCGGCTTCTCACACCTGCTCTTGGGACACAGCGCGACGAGCGCACAGATATCCGAAGCCACGCTTTGCCTGCCTTACCATTTCCGGCCTCAAAGGTCGCGCCCTTCGCGCCGAATAGACGGAAGGCCACTCGTTCCGCCCTCCCCCGAAGACCGCCCCCCCATGACCGGAGCCATAAGACCGGAGCCACAAGACCAGAGCCACATGACCTCCCGCATCGACCGGACCTGCCCCGCCAATCCTTCACGATACCATATTGAAATCGATTTCATTGTATGGTTCCATTCAAGAACCAACTTGGGAGGAAGCCTCGTGAAGAAACTTGCAGCACTTGCCATGTCCACGGTTGCGGCCATCGCCGTAACCGCCTTCTCCGCCAATGCGGAAGATTTCAAGATCGGTCTGTCCAACGGCTGGGTCGGTTCCGAATGGCGCACCCAGATGATCGAGGAGGCCCAGGCGGCCGCGGCGGCCTGGAAGGACAAGGGCGTCAATGTCGAGGTCGTGGTGCAGAGCGCCAATGTCGACGTACCGGGCCAGATTGCCCATGTCCGAAACTTCATCAATGAAGGCGTCAACGCCATCATCATCAATCCCAACAGCCCGACCGCCTTCGACCCTGTTTTCGCGCAGGCCAAGGAAGCCGGCATCCTGGTGATCTCCACCGATGCCGAGGTCTCTTCGCCCGATGCCGTCTATGTGGGTATCGACCAGAAGGCATGGGGGGCCGCAGGCGCCGAATGGCTCGCCAAGGCGCTCGACGGCAAAGGCAATGTGGTTGCCATCAACGGCGTTGCAGGCCACCCGGCCAACGAGATGCGTGTCGCCGGTTATCGCGAGGTTTTCGCCAATTATCCCGACATCAAGGTCGTCAACGAGGTCAACGCCAACTGGGATCAGGCGCAAGGCCAGCAGGCCATGCAGAACCTGCTTGCCACCTATCCCGACATCAAGGGCGTTTGGGTCCAGGACGGCATGGCGGCTGGCGCATGGAAGTCCATCATCGATGCGGGCAAGACAGGTGACATTGCTGCAACCGGCGAAATCCGCAAGGACTTCATCGACCTGTGGGTGAAGGATAAGCTGAATTCCGGCGCGTCGGTGAACCCTCCCGGTGTCATGGCCTCCGCGCTCAATGTCGCCGTCTTGATGCTTCAGGGCAAGGAGCTGAAGGCGCCCGCCACGGCCGGCCAGTACAAGAACGCCATGTATCTGCCGATCCCCTTCATCGATTCTTCCAATCTCGATGAGGCCGTGAAACAGGTCGAGGGCAAGCCCGGCTATTATTCCTACACCAGCCAGCTTTCCATCGAAGACGCAGAAGCCCTCTTCAAATAGGATTTCCCGAAACAGGATTTCCCGGCGGCGGCCAGGCATCGCGCTGACGTCGCCGGCTCCGTCGGGAAGGAGCATTCCATGTCGAAGCTGGTTCTCAGCGACGTAAGCAAGACTTACGGCGCAACGGTGGCTCTCAGCCATGGCGACCTCACGCTCGAGGCGGGCGAGGTGCATGTGCTGATCGGCTCCAACGGTTCGGGCAAAAGCACGCTCTGCAAGATCGTGGCGGGCAGTGTCCGGCCGGATTCCGGCCGCGTCGAGATCGATGGCAGGCCTGTTGCCATTTCCGGTCCACAGGCCGCCAGAACGCTCGGCATCGGCATATTCTATCAGGAACTCAGCCTCGCCGCCCGCCGCACGGTGGAGGAGAATATCTGCCTTTCCGATCTTCCGATGAAGGCCGGGCTGTTTGTCGACCGGGCAGCCCTTTCAGAGCGCGCCGCCCGCTACATCGCCCTGTTCGACGGGGTAACGGGTGAGGGCTTTGCTCCCGATGTGCCGGTCGATACGTTGCGCGCCGATCAGCGCCAGCTCGTCGAAATCATGAAAACCCTGGCAAGCGAAGCCCCGATCCTGATCTTCGACGAACCCACCTCCGCGCTTGACCGGGCCCAGGTGGATCGTTTCTTCGAGATATTGCAGGGGCTGAAGCACGATGGCCGCGCCATTGTCTTCATTTCCCACCGCATGGACGAGATTTTCGCCATCGGCGACCGCGTGACCATCATTCGTGACGGCAGGACCATTTCGTCCATGGCCCTTGCCGAAACGCAGCCCCCTGCCCTCATCCGCCTGATGGTCGGCGAGAAGGAGGAACTGGCTCCTGCCAGCGCGCCCACGGCCACAACGGACGCCGGCGAAACCGCGCTTGCCGTATCCGGGTTGACAGGCCTCGGCTTCGCGAATGTGAGCTTCGACCTGAAACACGGCGAAATCCTGGGTTTCGGAGGCCTTCACGGTCAGGGTCAGTCGGCGGCTCTGCGCGCGCTTTTCGGTGCAAATCCATATGCTTCCGGCACCGTCTCGCTGGCCGGGCATCCGGTGCGCGTTGCAAACCCCGCCGAGGCGATCCGTCAGGGCTTCGCCTATGTGTCGGGCGACCGCAGACGCGACGGTGTCGTCACGGGCCGTTCCATCCTGGAGAATGTCACACCGATCCATTTCCTGCGCCAGCGCCTTGCGCTTGTGCGGCCGGGGGCGCTGCGCAAGGCGGCCGAGCCTGCGGTTTCGGCGATGAAAACCCGCTTCGCCGGCTTTTCCCACCCCATCGATTCCCTATCGGGCGGCAACCAGCAGAAAGTGGTCATCGCTCGCTGGCTGATCGACAGGCCGGACATCCTGCTTCTCGACGACCCCACCAAGGGCATTGACCTTTCGGCCAAGGCCGATCTCTTTGCCCTGATCCGCGAGCTTGCGGCACAAGGCATGGCGATCATCCTCTATTCCTCGGAGGATGCGGAGCTTCTTGCCAATGCCGACCGCATTCTCGTCTTCAACGGCGGCAGGCCCGTCCGCGAGCTCACCGGCGAGGACCGCACCCGCTACAATCTCTACCAGGCCGCCTACGAAGCTGCCTATGGGGCCGCATGATGGCACGCATTCTTGCCCGTTATCCGTTTCTGCCGGCGCTTGTCATCGCGCTTGTGCTTCTGGCGTTGAACGGGCTCTACCAGCCGCGCAGCGTCAGCCTGATCGGCCTGACCGGCCTCACCAAGACCTATCTGGCGCTGATGCTGCTTGCCATCGCACAGACCTATGTCGTCTATGCGGGCGATATCGACCTTTCCGTGGGCGCCATCGTTTCGCTGGTGAATGTGGTTCTGGTGGTCCTGATGGAGCGATGGGGCGGTGGCGGGTTGTCCATCGTCGCCGCCATGGCGGCCGGGCTTGCGGTCGGCCTTGCCTGCGGGCTGGTTAACGGGTTCGTCGTCGCCGCCCTGCGTCTGCAGGCGATCGTCGCCACCTTTGCCACATCGATCTTCTTCACCGGTATCGCCCTTTGGATCCTGCCGGTGGCGGGGCTGCCTGCGCCCACCGCCTTCTGGCGCACCTATGGCGGCCGCTTTTTCGATCTGCCCTTCGTCTTCTATGCCGTTCTCGTTCTTGCGCTGCTTCTTTATCTGATGGCGCGGCTGCGGTTGACCACGCAGCTTCTGGCTGTCGGCGACGACGCGCAATCGGCCTTCCAGAGCGGCCTTCCCGTCACCGCGATCCGCATCAAGGGCTATGCGCTGTGCGGCCTGTTCGCGGCACTGGCCGCCTTCTGCATAACCGGCGACACGGCAAGCGGAGATCCGCTGGTCGGCGGCAAGATGACCCTGTTCTCGGTCGCAGCCGTGGTTCTTGGCGGTGCGGCGCTGTCCGGCGGCTTCGGCACGGTGGTCGGCTCGGTCTTCGGCGCGCTCATCATCGGTCTCATCAATTCGCTGGTCTATTTCGTGGGCACCCCGTCCGAGTGGCAGAACCTCGTTCAGGGTCTGGCAATCCTGATCGCCCTGATGGCCGGCATTCTCGTGGGACGGAGAACAAGGCGATGAACGGCGTTTCCTCCCTTTTCAGGCAGCCCCTTGCCATCGCGCTTCTTTTGATCGCCGCCCTTCTTGTTCTCGGCGAACAACTGAGCCCAGGCTTCGCCTCGATGCAGCAGATCCTGCGGCTGCTCATCGTGGCCGCCTTGCTCGGCATTGTCGCCGCCGGCCAGAACCTCGTCATTCTGGGCGGCCGCGAGGGCATCGATCTCTCGGTCGGCGGCATCATCTCCCTGTCGGCCATCATTGCCGGAAACCTGATGAACGGCGCCGATGCCGGCATTCCCCTCGCCATTGCGGGCTGTATCGCGGCGGGAGCATTTTTCGGCCTGCTCAACGGGCTTGGCGTCACATTTTTGCGCATCCCGCCTCTGGTCATGACGCTCGGCATGCTCGGCGTTCTACAGGGCCTGCTCGTGGTGATCCGAAACGGCATCCCCTCCGGGCGCGCCGCGCCCGCCCTTTCGCAATTTGTCACGCAGCCTTTCCTCTTCGGCCTGCCGGGCATTCTATGGCTGTGGATCGCCGTCGGCCTCCTGATGGCGCTCCTCTTGCGGCGCACCGTATTCGGCCAGCGCATCTATGCGATCGGCTCCAATGAACACGCCGCGATCATGGCCGGCGTTCCGGCAAAGAGGGTCCGCATCCTGCTCTTCGTCCTGTCAGGCGTCTTTGCCGCCATCGCCGGCATCTGCCTGCTCGGCTATTCGGGTTCCTCCTTCGCCAATGTGGGAGAGCAATACATGCTGCCCTCCATCATTGCCGTGGTTTTCGGCGGCACCTCGCTCGCCGGCGGCAAGGGCGGCTATACCGGCACCATGGCGGGCGCGGTCATGCTGGTCGTGCTCCAGAGCATTCTCACCACCATCAACATCGAGGAATCGGGACGCCAGATGATCTTCGGCGCCACGCTTCTCGTGCTGATGCTGTTTTATGGCCGGGGAAGGGCCATGCGCGCATGAGTTCCCGCCAGCCCAAGATGAAGGACATCGCTGAAAGACTGGGCGTTTCGCCCGCCACGGTCTCGCGCGCCCTGTCGGGCACGGGCCTTGTGGCCGAGCCGACGCTCTCGCGCATACTGGAAGCGGCCGATGCCCTGGACTACCGGCCCAATGTCAGCGCCCGCAATCTGCGCAGGCAATGTTCCATGACCGTGCTCATGGTGGTGCGCGACATCGGCAATCCCTTCTATCTGGAAGTTCTCAAGGGTGCGGAAGCGGCCGCCCGCGAGGCCGGCTACTCGGTCCTCATGGGCAACACGGAAAACGATCCCGAACGCGAGGCCGACTATTTCAACATGCTGCGCGACGGCAATGCCGACGGCATGGTGCTGATGACGGGCAAGCTGCCCTCAAGCCGTTTCAAGCTCGACAAGCTGCCGGTTGTGGTCGCGTTGGAGCGCATCGAAGGCTCCGCTTTCCCGCATGTGGAGATCGACAATGCGGGTGCAGCCCGCGAAGCCGTGCGCCACCTCCTGTCGCTTGGTCACCGCCGCATCGCGCACATTGCCGGCCCCAGGGGCGAGCCAATGGCCGAGGCCCGCCGCAAGGGCTATGAGCAGGCCATGCATGAGGCCGGTCTGGAGATTTCCGGCGGCTATGAGCAGCAGGGCGATTATCTCCTCCAGGGCGGGCGCGACGGCTGCCGCGCGCTCCTGTCCCTCGAAGACAGGCCAAGCGCCATCTTCTGCGCCAACGACGAAATGGCCTTCGGCGCGATACACGAATTGCGCCGCAGCGGCCTCGATGTGCCACGCGACGTCTCCGTCGTGGGCTTCGACGACATCTATCTGAGCCAGGCGATGTTCCCGCCGCTCACCACGGTCAGCCAGCCGCGCGCGGATATCGGGCGCAAGGCAATGACCGTCCTTCTCGACATCATCGCCGGCGGCAAACCCGCCGACATGCGCGTGATGATGCCAACCACGCTGATGCTGCGCGAAAGCACGGCACCCCAACAAGAAATCGAAACGCCACGAGGAAATGAGATATGACCAAACAGACGAGGCAGAGGCTGCGCATCGGGTTTGTCGGCACCGGCTTCATCGCGCATTTTCACCTGAAGTCGATGGTCGGCGTACGCAATGTGGATGTGACCGGCGTCTACAGCCGCAGCGCCGATAACCGCCAGCGCTTCGTGGATGCCGTCACCGAACTCGGCATGGGCGACTGCCGCAGCTATGAAACGCTGGAAGCCATGCTGCAGGCAGATGATATCGACGCGATCTGGGTTCTGTCGCCCAATCACACCCGCCTCGATATCATGCGCACCATCCACGCGGAGGTGAAGGCCGGGCGCTCCAAGGTGTTTGCGATTGCCTGCGAAAAGCCGCTTGCCCGGACAGTTTCCGAAGCACGCGAAATGCTGCATCTGGCAGAGGATGCCGGCCTCAACCACGGCTATCTCGAAAATCAGGTCTTCGCCACGCCGGTCCTGCGCGGCAAGGAGATCGTGTGGCGCCGCGCCGCCTCCACCACCGGCCGTCCCTATCTGGCGCGCGCCGCCGAAGAGCACTCCGGCCCGCACGAGCCCTGGTTCTGGCAGGGCGACAAGCAGGGCGGCGGCGTTCTCTCCGACATGATGTGCCATTCGGTCGAGGTCGCCCGCCATCTTCTGACGGCGCCCGGCGCGCCGCGCAACTCGCTGAAGGTCAAATCCGTCAACGGCACCGTCGCCAATCTGAAATGGACGCGGCCCGCCTATGCCGACCAGCTGCGCGAACGCTTCGGCAAGGAAGTCGACTACCGCAACCGGCCATCGGAGGATTTTGCGCGTGGCGTGGTGGCGCTTGAGGATGAGGACGGCAACGAACTGATGATCGAGGCCACCACTTCCTGGGCCTATGTGGGCGCGGGATTGCGGATCCAGCTTGAGCTGCTCGGCCCCGAATATGCGATGGAGTTCAATTCCCTCGCCACCGGCCTGAAGATTTTCATGTCGCGCGCCGTCACCGGCGACGAGGGTGAGGATCTGGTGGAGAAGCAGAATGCCGAACAGGGCCTGATGCCGGTTCTGGAAGACGAGGCTGGCGTCTATGGCTATACGGACGAGAACCGCCACATGGTCGAGTGCTTCCGCAAGGGCGAGACGCCGCTCGAGACCTTCCATGACGGGCTTGCCGTCGTGGAGATCCTGATGGGCCTCTACCGGTCTGCGGAGACGGGCGAGACCGTCCGCTTCCCCGCTCCCGAGCTGGAAGACTACGTGCCTGTGGTCGCCCGCAGGTCAGCCTGACCCGATACCGGCTGGGCCTGCCCTTCACGAAGGTGCGGGCCCGCCCCAAAATGAGCATCCCGATGCACACATCACCCGCGATCCTCGTTCTGGGCAACGCCAATGTCGATCTCGTCCTGGGCGAGATCGACGGCTGGCCGGCGGTCGGCACGGAAATCATGGTGGAACGCAGCGAGATGCGCGCCGGCGGCTCTGCCGGCAACAGCGCCCTTGCGCTGGCGGGGATGGGCGTCGACCATCTTTTCATCGCCTCCACCGGAAACGATCCCAACGGAGCCTGGCTGCGTGATGCATTCCGCGAAAAGCAAAGCATCTGGATCGTCGACGACTGCACCACCACGCTGACCGTGGGCATCGTGCACAAGGGCGGCGACCGGGCCTTCTTCACCACGCCCGGCCATCTCGACACGGCGCGCGTGGAAGACCTCGTCGCACGCCTGCCCCACGCGCCCTCGGGCCCTGCCTTCGCCCTCGTATCGGGCGGGTTCCTGATGCCGGGCCTGCGCAAGGGTACCGGCGAACTCCTCGACGCCCTTCACGCAAGAGGCTGGCAAACAGCCATCGATCCCGGCTGGCCGCCCGAAGGCTGGCAACCGGCCACCATAGGCCTCGTCAGGGAATGGCTGGATCAAGCCGACATCGCGCTCCTGAACGAGGTCGAAGCCGCTGCGATCACCGGCAAGGATGATCCCGATGAAGCAGCAGCCGCGCTCGCTCAAGGCATGGCTTCACCGCGGATGACCGTCATCAAGCAAGGCCCGGCAGGCGCCTCTGCCTATGCGAATGGCCATCGATTTCATGCATCCGCCCCAGCCGTTCGGGTTATAGACACGGTGGGCGCCGGGGATACGTTCAATGCCGGCTTCCTGGCGGCCCTTGGACAAGGCCAAGACCTTTCGCAGGCACTCGCGCGCGGCGTCGCGGCGGCCTCTCGCGCGGTCTCCACATCGCCCAGGCGCTATACGGATTAGCGTTTTCCGGGACACGCCGCAGGCAAACCAGCGGCGTATAAAGGAATGGCCCCTTGAAGGGGCCTTTCGAAAGCTTCGACCGTCAATGGATGACAGGTTTGCCCTGCGCTTCCCTCCCGCGTCCGATGCTCAGCACCTGATAGACGATCAGTGCCGCGAAAGTGGCCGTTCCGATACCGCCAAGTGCAAAACTGCCGATATTGAGCGTGAAATTCCCCGAACCGAAAACCAGCGTGATACCGACGGTAAACAGGTTGCGCGGCTCCGAGAAATCGACACGATTATCGACCCAGAGCCTGATCATCGCCGCAGCGATAAGACCGAAGACGGCCACGGCCAGACCGCCCAGAACCGGCGCTGGAATGGTGCGCAGCAACGCCCCGAACTTCGGCGAAAATCCAAGCCCGATCGCCACAAGCGCAGCGATAACGAAGACGAGGGTGGAGAAGACCCGCGTCACCGCCATCACACCCATGTTTTCCACATAGGTGGTCACGCCTGTTCCGCCGCCCGACCCTGAAACCATCGTGGCAATGCCGTCGCCAAGAAAGCCCCTGCCGATAAAGCGGTCCATGTTCTGCCCGGTCATTGCGGCGATAGCCTTGATGTGGCCGAGGTTCTCAGCCACCAGGATCAGCGCCACCGGTGCGATCAGCACCATCGCTTCGGGAACGAATTCGGGTGTGCGGAATGCGGGCATACCGAACCACGACGCCTGAGAAAGCTCCGAAAAATCCACGGGAGGCAGGAGCCCCATACCGTTACCCATCACGAGAACCGCCACATAGCCGATCGCGATACCGACCAGGATCGACACACGCCTCAGCGCCAACGGACCGAAGGTGGAAATCACCGCGACGGAGAACAGCGTCAGCAGCGCCACAATCACATGAGGTCCAGTGCCCTGCGTTCCCTGCACGGCCACGGGCGCAAGATTGAGCCCGATGGCCGCCCCGATGGCCCCTGTGACAGCCGGCGGCATCAGCCGCTCGATCCAGCCGGTTCCGGTAACCATCACCACGACGCCGATCAGCGCATAGAGCGCGCCGGCGGCGATGATGCCGCCAAGGGCCGGCCCGATATCCGGGTTGGGACCAGTCCCTGCATATCCCGTCACGGCAATCACCACGGCAATGAAGGAGAAGGACGATCCAAGGTAACTCGGCACCCGTCCGGCCGTGCAGATGAAGAAGATCAGCGTGCCAATGCCCGAAAACAGGATCGCCAGATTGGGATCGAACCCCATCAGCAACGGCCCGAGGATCGTCGAACCCGACATGGCCACAAGGTGCTGTATGCCCATCGGAACGGTCGCCGCCCATGGCAGGCGCTGCTCGGGCAGGACCGTCTCGCTGCGAGCCACCGGCCAGCGTGGAAAATAACTCATGATCTAACCCCCTGGGCCTCGGTCTTGCCGGCAAGCCCGCCTAACCATTGCAACACATCCGCGGCATCGGTCACGTCCGCATATTTCTGATCCATGTCGTAGAGATTTGCCTCGTGCGGCGCTGCCGCCCGGTCGGCACAACAATCACGCGGAACGAGCACGTTGAAGCCCGATTGCACGGCATCGACGACACTTGCCCGCACACAGCCCGAAGTGGTCGCGCCTGTGACGATGAGCGTGTCCACCCCTGCCCCCGTTAGTAATGCCGCAAGGCCGGTTCCGAAAAAGGCGGAGGCCCCCTTCTTGACGATCACCGTATCCGCAGAATGAAATCCGGTCGCCGCATCGATCTCCACCAGCCGCGATCCCTCGATGAGGGCTGCCATTCCAGCAGCCTTCCGGAGCCAGGGCAGTTTGTCGACCTCACCGGAGTGATAGGCGATCGTGGTGTAGATGACCGGAAACCCGGCAGCGCGTGCGGCATCGGTGATGCGACGGGTCCGGGCGATCTCTGCCGTCATGTCCGCTGCGGTGGGATAGGTCGTATCCGTGAAGCCATAGGTGAAGTCCACCACCAGGACAGCCGGTCTTCGTCCACGCGGCACGGCATGGCCGAAGCCCGCCGCCGCATAGACCTTGTCTTGCGTCATTCTTGTTCCCCCTGAAAAAAGGCGGCCCCGAAAGAGCCGCCATCCTGAAAGTCAGTTTCGCTTCATCTGGATTTCCTTGACGACGATATCGCCGTCAACCACCACCGGTTCGTCATCCAGAAAAAGCGAGCAGCTCCGCATCGGAATGTCGAGGTGACAGGCCGTATCGTTCGGGCCTCCCAACTCATTGTTGGGACCGGTCGAGAACATCACATTCCCGTAGAAGCTGCGTGGTTCCATGCCCATACCGCCGGGAAACTCTCCCGGAACCATGCGATGCCACTTGGCCTGCGGGTTCATGCCCCAGCCGACATGGCTCATGCCCTTGCCGCGCTCGTCGTTGAAGTCGGCCATATACGACTTCACCAGTTCCGCATCGAGCCCACCCCGGATATCGGTGATCCAGCCCTTCTCGATGGTGTAGACGATCGGCTCACGCACATAGATATTCTGCGGCAGCAGGATATCTCCCGGCGCAACGACGATCTGCCCGTCGACGCCATCGTCGTCCCCACCGGTGAAAACAAAGCCGGACGGCCAGTGATCCCAGCGCCCGGGCGTGTCATTGCAGGCATATTCCGCCATGGTGGGATAGGTGTTGAGCTTGTAGGTGACATCCGTGCCATGCGCAGAGGTGATCCGCATCACCTTGGCCTTTTCCAGCATGGCGGCAGCGATCTCCACCTTCTCGCGCAGCTCGGGATACGGCAGCATCCGGGCAAGGAGTTCAGGCGGTTCCACCGCCGTCAGAATACGCGTTCCGGCGGCCTGGATCGCAAACTGTTCCGGCGAGAACAGAAGAAACACGCAATCGATCAGCATGTCGCAGTTCTTCAAGACCTCCACGGCATCCGGCAGCGCTGCAAGGCCGGTTACCCCGACATTCCAGCCTCCGGTCGGCAGGGGGGCCGGCAGGCGCATGTGATACATTCTCGCACCGAGCCTTTGTCCCGCCGCCATGAAGGCGTCGGCATAGTCGAGGCGGTCATTGCCCTGTGTCAGCACGACGAGCTTCTCGCCCTCGTGGACACCGGACATCTTGAGCTGATGCAGGCAGATTTCAGTGAAACTCGCGTGATCCATCGGATCGCTCCCATATTGGTCTGTCGTTCAGTCGGCTCGGAAGTCCATGACGGCAGCAAGAAAGCCCTCCAGGTCGTCCCAGGGGATCATGTGGCCGGCCCCGTCCACACGGCGGATTTCGAGATGGGGCATCAATTCACGGGCTTCCGCCTCGTCCTCGGGCAGAACCACCGTCGCGCCGCCGGCAATCACCAGTCGCGTCGGCATCCGGATCTTCGGCATGTCGGCGTGAATGTCATCCGTGGCGAAGCCGTCGAAGGCGATGCGGATGGCGCCCCATTGGCAGGTGTGCAGCCATTCGGCGCGCAGCGCCACCTGCTCGTCTGTCCAGGTCGGGCAGAAAGCCCGCATCTCCCCGACGCCACACCCTTTCTGGGCAAGTCGGATCGAATCTCCATACCAGGCCCAGTTCGCGGGATAAGGCCGCCTGTTCGGCCCCGACATGGGGGGATCGACCAGGACGAGGCCGCCAATCGGAGCGGCATTGCGCGCGGCGGCGCGGATCGCTGTCCGAGCCCCCATCGAATGGCCGAGAAGAATGGGTTTCTCCATGCCTTCGGCCAGGGCGATCGCATCGTCCGCCATGGCATCGAGGGTATAATCGAGATCGCCCGCCTCGCTCAGCCCGCGCCCGCGCACGTCAAGCACATGCACGTCGAACCGCTCCGAGAGCCGTTCGGCCACGAAGCCCCAGGTGATTGCGGGCGAGGTGATACCGGGAATGAGCAGCATGGCCGGCCCCTTCCCCGGATAGTGAAGCAGATGCTGGCGGATGCCATTGGCATGAACGTTGTAGCCGCGTGCCATCTGAGCCCCCTCAATATGCGCCGGAAAGCAGCGTGCCGCCGCCCGGAACCCTGGTCTCGACCTGAAGCGCGCGCAGCATCTGCCATGTGGTGGCGATGGCAGCGGTGACAACGGGCTTTCCCGTTCGCGCTTCAACCATCGGCACAGCCGGAAGAGACGGCATCTGCACGCAGGCAGACAGCACGACCGCATCCACATCGTCGGTCTTCATTCCGGAAACGATCTCCGGCAGCTTCATCGGATCGTGCGCGGCAACGGCGAGATTGTCGGAAATCTCGAGGGCCCGCCAATCGCTGACCTCGATGCCCTCGTTGCGGATATAGTCCACCACCATCTCGGTCAGCGGTTTCATGTAGGGAGCGACCACCGCCACGCGCTTTGCGCCCATGGCCCGCAATCCCTCGATAAGCGCGCCGGCCGACGTCACCACAGGCGCAGGCGCGCCATTATCGACGGACACCTGGTGCAGACGCGGCCCCGAGACACAGTGATACCCATGCCCCATCGACATGATGGCGACGAGGCAGGCATAGCCCATCACATCCACACGCGCGTCGCTCAGTTCCAGGGCGCAGCGGTCGCTGTCGGCATCCATCGCCGCCAGTTCCTCCTTCGTCACATGCTTCATCCGCATGCGGGAGGAATGAAAGGTGAAGCGCTCGTCGCCCACGCTTTCACGCGCCCGCAAAAGCGCGGGGATTTCGGTTTCCATCGTCACGTTCGAGCTCGGAACGATCTGACCTACGCGGAAATGCCTCATGGAATTGAACCTCGGGTTGGAAAGCTGAACCGAGGATAAATTACAATTCTGTATAATTACAAGCCCGAATAATTTTCATCGGCCGCGCAAAACCCGGAACAGCCCCTCAGGAGACTGGAGCGGCAAGCCCCGCAGCGAGAAAGGCGACGAGCTCGCGCAGCATGGATTCCCGGTCGATTTCGCCGATCTGCCCATCTGTGAGATCGTTGAGGCGCCCCAGATCGTTGAGCATGAAAAGATAGGTGCCGACGAGAAAGGCCATGCGCAGGCTGAGGACCGGCCGGGGAATATCCGGCAATGCCTCCGAAAGTGCCTGAATATAGCGTTTGACCGAGGCGTCGTAGACCTCTCTGCGCAGGCGCAAAGCATGCTCCTCCGGCTCCGCATGCAACCGCGCCTGCAGTTTCACGAACGCCGCGCCGTTCGGGCCGCTATGCTTCATGTCCCATTGCGGTCGCAGGTAAGCCATAATGATTTCAGGGGCTTGAAGAGGTTCCCCACGCGCAAGAAGCTGATCGAGCTGTACGTGCCGCGCGCCCGAGACCAGCCCGCCGCGCCGGCGAAAAACCTCGTCGAAAAGATCTTCCTTGGTGCCGAAATAATAGCGGATAAGGGCCTGATTGACCCCCGCCGCGCTGGCGATGTCACGCAGTTTCGTGCCTGCGAAACCGGCCTCCGCGAAGGCGATTTCAGCCTGATCGAGGATCACATCGCGCATGTCCTCGCCATCTTTGGGACGGCCGGGCTTACGACGGGTCTCGCTCTTGGGAACGCTCATGGGAGGCCTCTTCTGCAATCCTGGTCCCGGTTCTGGCAGCAGCCGGAAGAACCCGCAAGAGGCAAATATTATTGATATGAATAATTAAATGGTGCCGTTTTCAACGCCGCACCACTTCACCGTCCTCATGCACGATCCGCAGGCGATCGCTGAAATCGAGAATATAGGAGAACTCGGCCGTCGCGCTTGTCTCCTTTCCCCGCTCGGGGCTTGAGACATAATAGTCATAGGTCCCGATCACGGCACAAATGGTCTTCTGGCACTTGGCATGCAGGGAATCCTCATGGACTTTGAATTCGCGTCTGCTCCGGCGCGAAAAATACGCTTTCTTGTCCTCAAGGATCTCGTCCTTCGAGGCCTTCCGCTTAAAATACTCGACCTGATCCGCATAGAATGCGCGGGTGAACTCCATGGCCTTGTCCGCCGCGGCGCTGCCTGCCTGAATGATCAGCACGGCAGCGTTCACCGCCCTCTGCTCTCCCGCCCCCCTCTGCGACCGCAAAGCAGCCGGCTGTTGCGGCGCAAGCGGGGCTGAACCGCGCCGGGTTTGCCGGAGGCTCCAACTCCTGAGAAGGTGGAGCTATCATGAGCAAGACGACGAACAAGTTTTCCCCCGAAGTGCGTGACCGTGCGGTGCGGTTGGTCCTCGACAATGAAGGCCAGCATGGATCGCGCTGGCAGGCCGTTATGTCGATTTCCGCGAAGATCGGCTGTGCGCCCCAGGCCCTGAACGAGTGGGTCAAGAAGGCCGAAATGCAATCCCGGCATCACCGCACCGGGGAGACGGAACAGACTTCCGCCTTGAGGCAAGCATGTTCGGTCGGCAACGATCAATTGCGATGGATCGACTAGGACTTGTGGGGATTCATTTTGAATTGATGATTGCTGCAGCGGGATAGATGATTGCCTGGAAGCTTTTGTCTGTTTTGCATGCCGCATGGCGATGCGTTTGAATTCTTTGCGCTTGCAGAAGTAGTTCTCGATCAGGTGCCGCCACTTGTAGATTTCGGCATCGATTTGACGGGGCATGGCTCGGCGGGAATGCCGGGATATGACGACCTTGGCGCCACATTCGTCGAGATCAGCTCCGCACGATCCAGAGCACAGCCTCGATGAACAGGCGGTTGTTTCTTCCACTCAGGCCGGGGCCAGTCGGCTTGCCAAGGCAATGAGGTCCAATCGGTCCATTGGGCGTCTTTCAGTACAAAGCGATCCATCAACAGTGTGAAGCACACAAAGACTGACTTGTGAATCCCCACAAACCCTAGTGCATTCGACCTATATGGCTCCCCGTTGCCTGCAATGCTATGGAACAGTCTTCACCCCGACAGTGCTCAGGAAAGGTGCCTTTAATTGCGCCAGGACCGTATCATCATAGCAGACGATCACCCGGTATTCCGGGACGGTCTGGCACGCCTGATCCAGCGTCATGAGCCCGAGGCCATCATCGATCAGGCCGCGACGGTGGATGAAGCTCTGTCTCTTGCCGGAAGCGGGCCGGCGCCAGGCACCTTCATTCTCGATCTGCTCTTTTCAGCCGGGAGCCTGGAAACACACCTGCCCGAATTGCGCCGGCGTTTCAGCCGCGCCTCCATCATCGTCGTATCGATGATCGATGACCCAGACGTCGCGCGCCGCATCATGGCCACGGGCGCGGACGGCTTCATCTGCAAGAGCCTGCCGCCGCACGAAATCGTTGCGGCGGTGGCTGCCGTGCGCAACGGCGATGCGGTTCTCCAGCTGGAAGCCTCCGGCCTGCCTGTCAGCGAAGCCGACCAGTCCCTTGCCGGCCTCACGCTTCGCCAGATCGATGTGCTGCGCCTGCTCTCTCGCGGGCTCAGCAACAAGGAGATCGGCCTGGAGCTAGATATCTCCCCCTTCACCGTGCGGGTCCATGTCTCGGCGGTACTCAAGGCGCTGGGCGTCACCACCCGCGCCGGCGCAGCCGCCAAGGCGACCGCCTGCGGCCTGGGTCAGTGATGCGCCGCAACCGCCTCCGTGGTGAGGACGGAGCGTAACTCCGCCGGCCTCACGGGTTTTGCCAGTATCGGTACAGAATCGTCTCCCAGATCCCTTTGCACGCGCGTTTCATCGTGACCGGTCACGATGATTGCGGGAATTTGACGCCCAACCAGCTCGCGAACCGCCACGATGCAGTCGGCCCCGGTCTTTCGCCCCCCCAGGTCGTAATCGGTGATCATCACATCCCACTCGGAGGCAACCTTGGGGATGCCGGTTTCCACCTGCACCGTGCATCCCCATTTGCGCAGCACCAGCGCCGTTGCGAGCAGGACATCCTCGTCATCCTCCACCAGAAGCACATGAAGTCCCGCGACCGCCGAAGGCGCGCTCGTCGCGGCGGGAACGCTCGGCGGGGCTACCTCGCGGCATGGTTCCAGGCCGGAAATGATAACGGAGGTCCCGCTCCCCGGCGTCGAGCGGAGCTCCACCCGCAATCCCATCAACCCGCCGACCCGCCTGACGATCGACAGGCCGAGGCCCACGCCTTCAATGTCGCGGTCGCCGCGTTCGCGCACCTGATAGAACTCGTCGAACAACTGATCGAGATGCTCCTCCGCGATACCGGGACCCCGATCGTGTATCTCGATGGAAACCCTCCCGTTTCGCCTGCGACAGCCAATCACGATAGGTGCGTCGGGCGCGTATTTGAGCGCATTGCTGACAATATTCTGCAACATGGTGGAAAGCAGCGCCGGGTCCGTGCGCACGACGAGGCTGCATGGAACCGCGCGCAGTTCGACATCCGCCCACTGCGCCATCTCCGAATATTGGCGCACCACATCGCCGATCACATCGCCAACACGCACCGGAGCAAGCTTCGGCTCCACCTTGCCGCTGTCGAGCGTCGCGATGTCGAGGAGCGAGCGGAACAATCCAGCCACGCTTTGCAAAGAGCGGTCGATGTTCTCGACCATCTGGCGCTCCTCTCGCCCGAGGCCCGCATCGCGCAGGCAGGCGGTGAACAGGCTGATTGCGTGGATGGGCTGGCGCAGGTCATGGCTCGCCTGCGCAAGGAAATTGGACTTGGCGAGGCTCGCCTCGCGCGCTTCGTCCAATGCCCCACGCAGGGCGCGCTGAAGGCTGTCGATATAGCCCGGAACGATCAGTGTGGTCAGCACCAGGGTAATGACCACATACGGTTCGGCCCGCCACTGCGCATTGAACACTGTGGAAATGGCAATCGCAGCAAGCGCCATGCCGGTCGCCGCCAGCAGATAGCGCGACCCGAAACGCATTCCATTGCCGACCGTCACCCACAGCAGGGTGGCGTAGATCGGCAGCATGCCCATTCCACCCACAGCCATGGCCAATGTCATCGCGCCGTAGTCGCCGCACATCGCGAACATGCGGCGCCAGACGAAATGTCCGGGTCGGCGCACGATGTGCCAAAACAAAAGGAGCGAGATGGGGATATACCCAACCACCGCGAAAACGGCTAGCCGCTCACCCATCGTGTCGAGACCGTCAAATGCCAGCACGGAAACGATGTAGATATCGAACAACGGCACAATGATCAGCCGGACGATCGCCTGGCCCCGCTCGGCATCTACACGCTTGCCTGTGATCCCCAGCCGCTCTGCAATCCACGGGCGCTGCCCCGGTAAAATTGCGGCTTCGGCATTCGACATCGGTTCCTCCCCTTGGTCGTTTGAGGAGAACCACTTAACGAGCCCGTCAGCCCCTTGTCCATGTCGGCCAGGTGCCACTCCTGGTTTTATCGCCGGTTTCGCACACACTCTCCCAAGGCTGGCCCATTTGTCTGAAAACGCCCAACGAGACGTGTCAGCCCCACCTTGACGGCGGGGCTGTACATTCCAACGGAACCGAACGCTACCGTTTGGCCTCCCGCAATTTCGTTATCGTCGAGCGAACGGAAATCGCTTCGGGGTCGACCTTCAGCTCGATCAGCGCAGCGGTATCGGCAGCCAGCGCCCGCTCAAGCGCCGCCTCGAAATCCTCGATCGCTTCCACCTGCTCGCCATGGAGCCCATAAGCACGCGCAAGAGCCGCGAAATCGGGATTGACGAGATCGGTTCCCGAGATCCGGTGCGGGAAATCGCGTTCCTGGTGCATGCGGATCGTCCCGTACATGCCGTTGTTGACGACAATGAAGAGAACCTTCGCATTGTATTGGATCGCCGTTGCCAGTTCCTGCCCGTTCATCAGGAAGCAGCCATCGCCCGCGAAGGCGACCACCATCCGCTCGGGGAAGGTCAGCTTCGCAGCAACGGCAGCGGGAACTCCATACCCCATCGCACCCGATGTCGGTGCAAGCTGGCTGCGATAGGTCTCGAATGGCCAGTAGACATGCACCCAGCCGGTATAATTGCCCGCGCCATTCGTAACCACGGTATCGGCAGGCAGGCGCGCCCGCATCTTGACGATGACTTCCGCCAGATCGAGCTTCAGCCCTCTCTGGGGCGGCTGGAGGGAGGCTTCGTAATCGGCACGGCATTCGGAGAGCCAGGCGCTTTCCTTTTTCCCCCTGGGAGTAAGCTCGCTGAGCACCTTCGCCGTTTCGCCCGTCGCCGCATTGATCGGCAGATCGGCCTGATAGACCCGCCCCAGTTCTTCGGGATCCGGATAGACATGGATCATTTTGACGCTTGGCTGCGGTGGCTGGACAAGGGTGTAGCCGGCAGTCGTCATTTCCCCCAGGCGCGACCCCAGCACGAGCAGAAGGTCCGCCTCCTTGAGGCGTTTGACAAGCTTCGGATCGGCTCCGATCGCGAGATGGCCGATATAATGGGAATGACTGTTGGAGACATAGTCCTGGCAACGCAACGACGCGACGATGCCCACACCGAAACGCTCGGCAAAAATTTCAGCCGCCCGCCCGGCTTCTTGCGACCATCCCCCGCCCCCGACGATCATCAGCGGCCGCTCTGCTGCCTCGACCATCTCCTGCAATCTGGCGATCCGGTCGCCAAGCGGCGCGGCGGGTACGGGTTGGGCCCGCTTTCCCGGCGAAACATCGCCCGCGACGAGCCCGCTCAGGACATCTTCCGGCAACGCCAGAACCACCGGCCCCGGACGTCCCGCCATCGCAGTCTGGAACGCGCGGTGAACATATTCGGGGATCCGCGCCGGATCGGATATCTCGGCCGCCCATTTGGCGAGCGGCGAGAACATTGCCCGGAAGTCGACTTCCTGGAAACCTTCGCGGTCCTTGATGTCGCTTCCCACCTGCCCGACGAAAAGCACCATCGGGGTGGAGTCCTGAAATGCCGTATGCACACCGATGGATGCGTTGGTGGCGCCCGGCCCGCGGGTGACGAAGCAGACGCCCGGCCGACCGGTCAGCTTGCCGTAGGCATCCGCCATGTTCGCAGCGCCCCCCTCCTGTCTGCAAACCACCAGTTCGATTTCCTCACGCACGTCATGAAGAGCGTCGAGGACCGGAAGATAGCTTTCGCCCGGCACACAGAAAACCCGGTCGACCCCTTGCGCCCTGAGGGATGAAACAAGGAGATCCCCTCCCCGCGTGCCACCATTTGCTGACTTCACCGTCATGAAAACCTCCGATATCCCTGCAGAAAGATTGCAGTCTTGTTGCTTGTTATGCCGCTGAGTTGGCCGGTATACTCACCAAATCCGACCTTTTCCGACCATTTCGAGGGAATGACGGCACAGGACAGCGTGTTGATGTTTGTGGAACACTTGCACATAGTGTAGGAGAGGGTTCGGCCAATACCGCCCTCATCCAGACCAAAAGTGGATTTTCATGCTTCAGGGATCCGTCGTAACCGTTTCGCCCAACGCCGGCATTCGAGCGAAATCCGAACAGGATGCGCAAACGATCTATCGCGACCTCAAGGCAGCGATCATGGACGGCACCTTTGCCGCGGGCAGCAGATTGCCGACGGAACGCTCGCTCTCGGCCCAGTTCGATGCCGCCCGCAACACGGTGCGCAAGACGCTGAACCAATTGGCCGATGAGGGACTGATCATCCGGCATGTGGGGCGCGGAACCTTCGTTGCCGAGAACGCTGGTCGCGGGGAGGGCCCGACGCCTGAATACGCGCTCGCCGAGCTTCTCGAGGCGCGTCTTCTGTTCGAGCCCAATCTGCCCGACCTCGTTATCGAGCGGGCGGGGCCTGAACACATCGCCCAGATGGAGGAGGCTCTGGTCGCAATGCGATCCGCCGAAAGCTGGAACGATTTCAAGGAAGCGAAATACGGCCTCCACATTGCCATCGCGCGCGGCTCGCGCAATCGCTTCATCATATCCATCTTCGAGCAGATACTGGCCTCGCGCCGGCGCGCCGGCTGGGGTCGGCCCGGCGGACACCCCGCTCCCGTCTCGGCCGTGCGCGAAACCGCCTACCGCGACAATCTGGAAATCGTCGAGGCGCTCAAGCGCGGTGACACGGCCGCCGCGCGCGAGGCAATCCGCGCCTATCTGCTGCGCACCCTCTCCAACGCCAGCGGCGATTGAGCCGGCGAACCCTTTCGTCAGCGTCTTGATCGCAAAGGCCAGTGCCATCATCGCTGGTCGACGCGTTTTTGCAGGGCCCGGCCAACCAGAATGAGCGAGAGCGAAGCCAAAAGCACCGCCAGGCCTGGAAAAACCGACATCCAGGGGGCAAAAAGGATGAAATCCTTGCCCTGCTCCAGGATCGCGCCCCAGTCCGGTGCCGGCGGCTGCACACCCAACCCCAGGAAACCGAGTGCAGACTGAATCTGCAGGATCAGTGGGAACAGGATCATGTACTGGGTGAAGATGAGGGGCATGACGTTGCGCGTCACATGCTTGCGCAGGATCGTCGCTTCGGTGATGCCCATGGAACGGGCCGCTTCCACATAGGTCTTGCCGGTCTCGCTCAGGGCCCCGGCACGGGCGATGCGGAAGAAGACCGGCATATAGACCATCGACAAGGCCAGGATGAGATTGAGCGTCTGCGGCCCCAGTATGCCGGTGATGATCACACCAAGAATGATCGGCGGAAAGCTCAAAAGCACATCGATGAGCCGCCCGAGCAACTGGTCGGCAAGGCCGCCGAAATAACCCGAAACCAATCCCAGCGTCCCCCCGATCAGAGCGGAGAGGAACAAGGACCCGGCGCAGATCGACAAGGTGATGCGGGCACCATAGACGATGCGCGAATAGACATCGCGCCCCACATCGTCCGTTCCGAACCAGTGCTCCGCAGACGGCGGCTGCATGGCCGCATTGACGTCGATATTGAATGGCGAATGCGTGGCAAAGAGCGAGGGGAAGAGCGCCACGACCAGGATGATCGTCAGGATCAGGAGACCGAGCGCCAGCCCCGGCTCCCGGCTCGCAAGGCGGCGCGCGCGCTGGGCCAGGGATGGCGAAACGGTGGAATTCACAGACTGAGACATTGTTTTCCGCACCTAGGAAACGCGTACGCGTGGATCGATGAGCCGATAGGTGAGATCCACCAGCAGATTGACCACCATGGCCGAAGCCACGACGATCAGCAGCGCGCCCTGAACGATCGGATAATCCCGCGTCTCGATGGCCGTAAGCAGCAGCCGTCCCAGACCGGGCAGCGCGAACAGCGATTCCACGATCACCACACCCCCGAGAATCTGGACAAGGATCAGTCCCATGAAGGTGACGATAGGAATCAGCACGTTGCGCAGGATGTGCTTGAAGAAGATGAGCCTTACCGGAACGCCCTTGGCGATGGCGGTACGGACATATTCCTGATGAAGCGCGGAAAGGACATTTTGCCGGACAAACTGGCTGTAAGCGGCAGCTTGCAGCAGGCCCAGGCTCAAGATGGGCAGGAGCAGAATTTCGAGATTGTCAGACAGCGACCGTGTCGGCGGTACGTAACGGAGCGGCGGCGACCAGGACACGGTCGCCGAAATGCCGACCAGAAGCATGAGCCCCACCCAGAATACAGGTGCCGACAAGCCCAGTATGTTGAAGCCCTGGATCAGATTGTCCAGCGGTTTGCCTTCGTAGATTGCAGCGACGATCCCGAGGGGTATGCCCACCAGCGTCGCGATCAGAAGCGTGAGCAGCCCGATCTCCAACGTGACGAAGAACGCCTGGGAAAGCAGCTGCGTGACGGGAATGCCGCGCGTCCAGCTTGTGCCAAGATCGCCTTGCAGAACCCGCATCAGCCAGTCGGCATATTGCACATAGATCGGCTGATCGAGCCCGAAGAACTGCCGCAAAGCGGTTTCGGCGGTTTCTCCACCGGCCTGCCCCATCATCTGCGAGACAACGTCGCCCGGCACGAGGCGTACGAGCAGGAAGACGAGAACCGATGCGAGAAGCGCTGTCAGGATCGAAGCCAGCAAGCGCTTGAGAAGATAGAAGCCCATAAGGATTGTCCGTTACGCCGAAAGACGCGGGAGCCTGCCTCCCGCTTGAAGATTCGGGCGCTGCCGGGCCGTGACCCGGCAGCGCAAAAACTCATTGCGCGAGATAGGTCCGGGCAAGCCCGTAATACCATCCGGTCGGATGCTGCACGTAGTTCATCACCTTCTGATTGCGCACGGTGATGTGATCGGGCGAAAACAGCATGATCGTGGGAACCGTCTCCGCCAGGATCGTCTGGAAGTCGTTGTAGATCTTGCGGCGTGCGGCGGGATCCGACGTCGCGCGCCCCTCGTCCAGCAACGCGCTGGCTTCCGCATTTTGCCAGTTTCGGAAGTCTGCGCCTTCGGGCTTCGAATGGAAGTGACGATAAAACAATAGATTGGGATCGGGCTGCGTCGCCCAGTCATTGAAGGTGAACCCCATCTTGCTGGACCTGAAATTGTTGATCCAGACGCCGAGATCCACGCGCTCGATATTGAGGGTGATGCCAACGCGCGAAAGCTGTTCCTTCAACGTGACGGCAGCAGCATCCATCCAATCGTAGCCATTGATGGTGGTGAGCGAGAGGGCGAAACCATTCTCCATGCCGGCCTGCTTGAGAAGCGCCCTGGCTTCTTCGGGCTTGGGCCCTTTCATCGGCAGGTCGGCGAGCGGCAATCCCCACTGCTCCTGAAGAGCGGCCGGCACGGTACCCAGCACCGTGCCGAGATCGCCGATAGACGCTTTCATGATCTCGTCCTTGTCGATGGCGAGCGAGATCGCCTGTCGGACCAGGACATTGTCGAGCGGCTTGGTTTCGGTACCCAGATCGATGGAAGCCTGGCCGAGCGAGGGCCACCGTTCGATCTCCAGTCCCTCGACACCCTGTACCTGCTGAACGTCCTGCGGACGGCTCAGCGCGACCAGGTCGACGCGCTGATTGCGCAAGGCGACGAGCATCGACGCGCTGTTGGGCAGGATGGCGAAATCCACCCCATCGAGATAGGGCATGCCCTTCTCCCAATAGCCGGGGTTCTTGTCGAGGACGATGTGCGAGTTCGGCGCGAACTCCGCCAGCATGAATGGCCCGGTTCCCACACTCTGCGAATTCATGCGGTTCTTGGCGCTCTCATCGTCGAAATAGCCATCGGGGATGACGGCACCGTACTTGTTGCCCAGGGTCATGGGCAATGAAGCGTTCGGCTTGTTGAGCGTGAATTTGACGGTGTAGTCGTCAACGATGGAGATGTCGCTGATCGTCGCGAAATCTCCTGCTCCGGGCGAACCGTTCTCCGCATTGCGAATATAGTTGTAGCTATAGGCCACATCCCTCGCCGTCATCGCGGCGCCGGTGTGAAAGGTCACGCCCTGACGAAGCTTGATCGTATAAATCAGCCCATCGTCGGAAACAGTGTAGCTCTCCGCCAGAAGCGGGATTGCCTCGCCCTTGGGGCCTTCGTAGAACAGCCCCTGATACATGAGCACGGTCACGCGGATACGGGCATCCGCCGCCTGGTGAAACGGATCGAGCCCCGGCGGCTCGACGAGAAGGCCCATATTCAGCCTGCCGCCCGCAGTCGGATTCTCGGCAACCGGACCGTAGAGCGGTTCCGTCTGGGCGCTGGCCGGGGAAACACCGACCGCCGCGCCCAGCAGGATCGCTCCCACCAAGCCGGTACGAAGGCCCTTCCCCGGGTTGAACATGTTCAGTAATGACATTGTTATTCCCCTTTTTCGTTGCGTCATTGAATTTTCCGGCCCCGAGGCAGCCCTCCCGCCCCGGCAAACGGACAAGCCCACGATGCGAAGCGGCGGTCAGTCGCGGTAAGCGACCGTCATCTCGACCTCGACCACGGCATTTCGCGGCAGCTCCGCCACGCCGACGGCCGCACGGGCGTGCCGGCCGATCTCGCCGAATATCTCCACAAGCAATTCCGAGGCAGCGTCCAGCACACGCGGCTGCGCGTTGAACCCTGGTGCCGAAGCCACGTAGCCATTCACCTTGAGGACGCGTTCGACCCTGTCGAGCGAGCCGAGTGCGGCCTTGAGGCAGGCCACTCCCTGCAACGTGCAGATACGCGCCTGCTCCCTTGCCGTATCCAGATCGACCTCGGCGCCGGCCTTGCCGAAAACGCGAACCTCACCATCGATCTTCGGCATCTGGCCGCTGACATAGGCGACCCCGTTATGCAGCGTCACCGGCACATAGTTGAAGGATGGAGATGCGGCTTCAGGCAGGTTGATTCCAAGGGATTTGAGCTTTGCTTCGATCATGGCCGCGCTTCTCCTGTGAGTTCTCGGATAACGGCATTGAGGTCATATTGCGGTGCGTAGCCCGTATCCCTGCGAAAGGCCGCATCCGAGATGAGCGGAAAGGTGAGAGGGCTTTCGATGACATCGTGCACGACGGCATAGCCGGGCACGGCAGCCTGCACGGCCGCCACGATCTCGCTCATCGAGGCGGTAAAACCGTTGACATTGTAGTAGGCGGCAAGCGGTCCCGGGCTTTCAAGCGCCAGCAATGTACTGCGCGCAATATCGGCCACATGCATCAGGTCAATACGCTCGTCGTGGAATTGAACGCTGTGGGCATGCCCCGGTCGTGCCTCGCGGATGACACCGCTGATCGCGCTGGCCGCGCCCCGGTACCAGAGGTCGCCGCCCAGAAGGAGGGCCATCCGCAATCCCACGACGTGCAGCCCGTGGCGGTCCCTGTAGTACTGGGCCAGATCCTCGCCCAGAACCTTGGTCAGCCCATAGAAAGTGGTAGGCCGCCGTTCATCGCTTTCATCGACACGCCTGTCGCCATAAAGAGCCGCGGGCCCGTAGACGACGGTCGAGTCCGACCAGACCACCCGTTCAATACCTTCGAGATGCGCCGCCTCGAGCGTCCTGCGGAACCCCTCGACATTGACTTCCATGGCGCGGGCAGCATCCGCATCGCCGCTACGCATCAGTCCCTGCGCCCCGGCGGCATAGGCCGCATTGGTGACGACAGCACCACATCCGCCCTTTGCGATGGCGGCACGAAGCCCGTCCTGATCCAGGACGGAGCCCAGGCTTTCATCGAAACGGCCCGCCAGGTCGCCCAGAAGATCAACATCCATCCTGGGGCCGAAGACATGCACTTTCAGGCCCGCGTCGAGCAGGCAGCGAACGATATGCGACCCCACGAAGCCGCGCCCGCCAATGACGAGAACCGGCTTGCTTCTGTCGAATTGGCTAGAGCTGGAGGTCATCGCGGATACAGGCCTTGAGATGATCGGGAGCGATCTCGCGCAGCGTGGGAACGGTTTGCGCGCAATCGTCTGTGGCGAACGGGCAGCGTGTTCTGAAAACACAGCCGGAAGGTGGCTTGGCCGGGCTTGGGATTTCTCCCTTGAGCACATGCTTCCTGGCCGAGACGACGCCGGGCGCGGCCTGCAGGAGAGCTGCGGTATAGGGGTGTGCCGGACGCGAATAGAGGCTTTCCGTCGGGGCCAGTTCCATGACGCGGCCCAGATAAAGAACCATCACCCGGTCGGTGATCACCTCCACGACAGACAAATCGTGGCTGATGAACATCAATGTCAGGCCCAGCTCTTCCTGGAGCCGTTGCAGAAGGTTGATGACCTCCGCCTGAACGGAAACATCCAGAGCCGAGACGGGTTCGTCCGCGACGATAAACCGGGGAGCCGACGCCAGTGCGCGTGCGATTGCAATGCGCTGGCGCTGCCCCCCCGAAAACATCCGCGGGTAACGTTTGAGGTGATCCGCTGAAAGACCGACCCGCTCCAGCAGTCTTGCAGCCTCCTCTTCAGCCTGTCGTCCCTTCAGCCCCCGGTGCAGGGAGATCGGTTCGATCAGCGCCTCCCCGATGGTCATTCGGGCGTTCAGGCTGGCAAACGGATCCTGAAAGACCATCTGCATATGGCGTCGGAAGCGGCGCATCTCCGAAGGGGCAAGCGTTCCCAATTCCCTTCCGTCGAAGGAAACAGAACCGCGGGAGGCTTCGAGCAGCCGCAGCATGAGGCGTCCAAGGGTTGATTTGCCGGATCCGGACTCTCCCACAACCCCGAGCACCTCACCTGCCGCAATATCGAGATCGACACCCTCGACTGCTCTCAAAAGAGGTTTCGAACCGGACAGGAAGCCGCCACCGAGATCGAAATATTTCGATACCGCACGCGCCTGGACAAGAGGCGGCACAGGCTTGCCGGAATCCGATGGTTCCAGGAGTGCATGTGTCGTCACAGCGCAATCTCCTTCCAACGCATGCATCTGGTGACATGCCCCGGCGCCACATTTTCCAGAACCGGCTCGATTTCACGGCATTCCTGGGCAACAAATCCGCATCGCGGATTGAACCTGCAGCCAGAAGGCGGCGCGAGCGGATTGGGAAGGGTTCCGGGAATTGGCTGGAGGTGATGGCGCTTGCCCTCAACCGACCGCCCGCTTGGAATGCATTCCAGCAATGCCTTCGTATAGGGATGGCGCGGCCGCTCGAGAACCTCGGCAACCGGCCCTTCCTCGACCACCTGACTGGCATACATGACAGCAACGCGGTCCGCGATTTCGCTCACCAGCTTCAGGTCGTGGGTTACGAAGATCATGGCCATCTGCCGCTCCTTCTGGAGCCGTCGCAGCAAGTCGATGATCTGGGCCTGGATGGTTACATCCAGCGCGGTGGTCGGCTCGTCCGCGATCAGAAGCCTCGGATCGCAGGCAAGAGCGACGGCAATCATCACCCTCTGCCGCATGCCCCCGGAAAGCTGATGCGGATAGGCATCGATACGGCTCTCGGGATCTGAAATCCCGACCTTGCGAAGCAGGTCCAGAGCCTTGGCGCGCGCCTGCTTCTTGTCGAGTTTCTGATGGATACGGATCGGCTCGGCAATCTGGTCACAGACCGTGAAAACCGGATTGAGGCTGGACATCGGATCCTGAAAGATCATCGCGATATCCTTGCCCCGGATGCGCTCCATGCCGGGATCTGAAAGGGCGAGCAGATCGACCAGTTCACCGCCGCGATTGACGAATTCGATGGAGCCCCCGACGACACGGGCGCTCGTGCGCGCCAGAAGCCGCATCACCGTGAGCCCCGTCACGGACTTTCCCGAACCGGACTCCCCTACGACAGCAAGCGTTTCGCCTTCGCCGACGCTCAGGCTGACACCGTTGACGGCCTTGATAACCCCTGCATCGGTGTGGAAATGCGTTTTCAGGTCCTTCACCGACAGGACTGGCCGCTGCGTTTGGGATGGCAATCCTGCTTCAATCGACGGCATAACGCGCAACCGCCTCCTCGTCGATTTCGATGCCGAGGCCGGGCCCCTCTGGAACGGCGATGGAACCATCCTCGATGGTGATCGGAGACCTCAGCAATTCGGTCCTGAGCGGGTTGTCGCCGAGATCGTATTCCAGCAGGACCGGCTTGGGGATGTTGTCGGCGTGCGGAAAAACCGGCAGCGAAGCGATATAGTGCAACGCGGCCGCGAGCCCGACGGCCCCGCCCCAGACGTGAGGCGAAAGTCGCAAATGGCTGACATGCGCCAATTCGGCGATCTTGCGCCCCTGCCAGAACCCGCCACAGAGCGACAGATCGGGCTGCAGAACATCAACGCCACCGCACTCCACGAGGCGCTTGAAATCATGAACGGTGTAAAGCGCCTCCCCCGCCGCGATGGGGAGGCTTGCCCGCGCACGCAGGCGGCCATAACCGTCGAGGTCCTGCGGGCATAATGGTTCCTCGATCCAGCCCGGACGAAACGGCTTCAGCCGCTCCATCGCTTCCAGAGCAATGTCGTAGGTGTAGTTCGTATTGATGTCCGCGAGAATTTCGACATCGTCGCCCAGCACTTCGCGCGCAATTCCCATGCGTTCTTCATCGCTTGCCGGGTTCAGGCCGATCTTGATCTTGACGGCCTTGTGCCCTGCCGCAGCCATTCTCTCGATCTGGGGACGGTAATCGGCGGCAGGCGTCTGCGTCATGTACCCGCCGGACGCATATATCGGAACATGCTGAAGCCGCTGGCCACCCAGCAATCTGGCTACGGAAAGACCCAGCAATTTGCCCTGGGCATCCTTCGCCGCCACGTCGATGCCGCTGATGGCATGCATCATGCCGTTCTGCACGCCGAAATGGTAATGCCGCGCCAGGATACGGCCGAACACATGCTCGATGTCGAAAACATCGCACCCTTCCAGGTATCCGCTCAGAAAGGGCAGATAGGCCTTGTTGACCGCCGGCATGCCCCAGGCCTCACCATAGCCGGTCGTACCGTCTTCGAGCGTAAGCCGGACCAATGTGGACTGGCGCCCGGCCGCAAGCGATTTCGACATGCCATAAGCCTTGCCCGTCCCAAGGGGGACGCTCAGCGCGATAAACTCGACAGCCTTGACCTTCAACGCGGCGACCTCCAGTTCCACTCTGCATTCTTGTTTTTATTGGTTGACCATATCCAACCAAATTCAGACTATATCTGAACCATTAATCGTGCAATAAGCAAGAGGCTACGTTAAATTTGTTGCACGACGGCCTTCCCCGAGGCCATCAGATCAACGGGAGGAAACAGGGGCCCATGCCAGACCGCAATCCCATCTGGACCGATCTTACGCCGGATGAACTTGAATTCCAGTACAATCCACAGAAGGCCTTCCCCGACTTTGCCGCTTCTCGGGTGGATCGTGAACCAGCCAACAAGGCAGCCCTGGAAAACCTCGTTCAACATTGCGATATACCCTACGGCGACCATCCCCTGCACAAACTGGACATATATCCGGCCAATTCAGACCGGATTGCTCCTGTTCATCTATTCTACCATGGGGGGTATTGGCGTTCGCAGGATAAGGCGAATTTCGCCTACATAGCGGGAATGCTTGTCGAGCAAGGCATAACCACGGTCATTGCAAATTACGAATTATGCCCCGATTCCACCCTCGACGGTGTGGCGAATTCGGCACTTGCCGCTCTTGAATGGGTTCACCGGAACATCGCCGGCTATGGCGGCAATCCCGACGACGTGACGATCTCGGGGCATTCGGCCGGAGCCCATCTCGTGGCGGAAGCCCTGGCTGCGGACTGGCAAGCCAGGGGCATCGACGCCTCCTTCATCAGGGGCGCCGTGGCTGTCAGCGGGATTTACGATCCCACGCCAGCCATGCTGACCAGCGTGAACGAACAACTTCGCCTGACCCCGGAGATTATCGAGCGTCGCAACGTCGAGAAGCGACCGCTCCATGCCAGATGCCGGGTCTCGCTTTTTGCCGGAGGTCTCGAGCCCTGGCAGTGGATTGACCAGACCTACCGCTACGCCCACCATCTTCACCGAAACGGCGTGATCGCCGAGGTCCACATTCTTCCCGAATACGGGCATTTCGACATCATAACCCCCTTCATGGATCCGCAGAGCGCCTTGGGGCGCGCTCTTCTGGCCGGGAGTTCGCAATCATGACCGCACGTGCTTTTCGCCTGACCGCCTACGACTTCTCGAGCGCGGACGGATACATGCCCGAGGCCGAGGGTCTGCGTTTCGCATATGCCGACAACACGGAATTGGAATTCATCGCAAAGGAGGGCAATCTGAAGATCGCCCCCGGAGACGGCCATTTCCTGCCTCCCCAAACCATGTTGCGCGGCATCGGCTGGCTCTTCGAGATGACGCTCGCGCAAGCCCCTTGCCTGCCGGCATCCGTTGCGCAAATCGAACTTGCCACGGCAATTGTCCTGGAAGGCGATGGCCCGTTTTTCCTGCGTGCGGATGCGGTCAGCTCGTCTCCCGGCGCGGAGACCCCGCGTCACGGTCACCGGGGGCCAGGCATACGCCGCCTGAGCAAAGGTCTGCTGATGGCCGAAGTCGGAGAATTCACGAAGCGGATCAGGGCCGGCGAAGCCTGGTTCGAGACGGGCAAGGAATGGGTGGTGGGGTCCAACATCAGCCAGGCCGGAAACACTTTCATCCGCGTCATGGCCTTGCCGGCGGAACTGAGGGGTGGGAAATCATCCTTCGTACCCGCCTCGCCGGAGGAAGCATCCAAGCCGCGCGCGGTACAATATCGGCTCTTCGACGAGGTCGACATCCCCTGGTAACGGGAACCGCCGCACGCCCCGCGCGGGCCGAGCGAGAACCAAGCGCTTTTCCCATCGAGCCGGAGCATTTTGCAGCAAGGTGAATTGACCTGACGTCCACACAAATGCGGTAAGACAAGAATATTGAGCATTGCGCGCCCAAATGGACGAGCGACGCTCCAACGGCAAAGGTTCCGGAAAGCAGGAACCTTTGCCGAAAACAGGTTTGACGCCGGACCATACGGCGGCCCGCTTCAGATCATGAACGTTGCACCGCGCCATCTGCAGGAGCCGAATTCGCCCAATCATAGAGCTGAGCCAAGAGCAGGCGCAGTTCCTCCCCCC
>SWCE01004036.1_pt1 | contig 56048 bp, 50 predicted proteins | sample 4690061 | NCBI WGS metagenome assembly SWCE01 (sample SAMN10267279, study PRJNA491770) | bioreactor metagenome | isolation source: DHS bioreactor inoculated with subseafloor sediment | place: Japan: off Shimokita Peninsula | collected 2012-10
AAAAAAACCCGGTCACGAGGACCGGGCTTCAAGTTTGGAGCCGCGTGTCAATTGGGGCAAACCCACGGCTCTTCTCACTCCGGGTTGGACTACTGGCCACCCCCCAGCGAGTAAATGTAGACGGACAGCTGCTTGACCGCCGGATCGCCGAGGCGGGCCTGCCAGGCAGGCATCACCCCCTGCTTGGGCAGGCGTATCTGCGCCGCGATATCGGCTTCGCTCGAACCATAGAGCCAGATGGCATCCGCCAGGTTCGGCGCGCCGACCGAGATGTCGCCTTTGCCCTGCTCGCCATGGCAGGCAGCGCAATTGTCCGCGTAAATCTGGGCTCCCGTCTCCGCGAGCGCGGCGTTGGAGGGGGTGCCGGTGAAGGAGACCACATGGGCCGCCACCTGCTTGATCTCCTCGGGGCTCAGAATGTCGCCGAACGCAGGCATATCCGAGATACGGGTGTCGTCGTCGCCTTCCGAACGTACGCCGTGGGCGATGGTCTGATGGATGCTCTCGATGTCACCACCCCACAGCCAGTCGTCGTCATTGAGGTTCGGATAACCGGCAGCACCCTGCGCGCCCGAGCCGTGGCACTGCGAGCAGTTCACCTTGAAGGCGGCGGCTCCTGCCGAGGTGGCGAAGCGGCGCAGCGCCTCGTCGCCCAGAATCTCATCAAGCGGCTTCTCGGCGATGGCCGTGCGCAGGCTCGCTTGCTCCGCAGAGACTGCCTCCAGTGTGGTGGAAAGCTCCTGCCGGCTTGAATAGCCGAGCACGCCCTTGGTGGCCGAACTGATCATCGGCCAGGCCGGATAGGCGATCGTATAGGCAAGCGCCCAGACGATGGTGCCGTAGAAGGTCCAGACCCACCAGCGGGGCATGGGGTTGTCGAGTTCCTTGATCCCGTCCCATTCATGGCCGGTTGTCGAGACGCCGGAAATCTCGTCGATGTGTTTTTCGCTCATCTCAGTCGTCCTTAAGCGGAATACGGGCGGCTTCGTCTGCGCTCTTCTTGCTTCCGGGACGGAAGGCGAAGAGCACCACGCCGACAAAGACGATCACCATGAACAGGAGACCCCAGCTGTCGGCGAATTGGCGCATTGCGGTATAGTCCATCGCAACTCTCCTACCGGTAGCCGGCTGTTTCGTCGTAGGTCGAGAAATCGACCAGCGTGCCGAGCATTTGCAGATAGGCAACCAGCGCGTCCATTTCGGTCACTGCTGCGGGATTGCCGTCGAAATCCGCCACCACTGCCTTGGGGTAGCGTTCCAGAAGGCCGGATGTATCGGCATCCGGGTTGGCTTGCGCCTGAATGTCCGCATTGGCGTTGGCGACCATCTCTTCCGTATAGGGAACGCCCACCCGCTGATTGGCTACGAGCTGCGTGGAGAAATCTCCGATCTCGAGCGGCGTGTCCTTCAGGAAGCCATAGCGAGGCATCACCGATTCCGGCACCACGGAGCGCGGATCGGTCAGGTGATCGACGTGCCAGGTATTGGAATAGCGGCCGCCGACGCGGGCGAGGTCGGGCCCCGTCCGCTTCGAACCCCACTGGAAGGGGTGGTCGTACATCGATTCCGCGGCAAGGCTGTAATTGCCGTAGCGTTCGACCTCGTCCCGGAAGGGACGGATCATCTGGCTGTGGCAGAGATAGCAGCCTTCGCGGATATAGATGTTGCGCCCTGCCAGTTCGAGCGGGCTGTAGGGGCGCATGCCCTCAACCTTTTCGATGGTGTTCTGCAGGTAGAACAGCGGAGCGATCTCCACGATGCCGCCGATGGTGACCACGGCAAAGGAGCACACCAGAAGCAGGGTCGCGTTCTTCTCGATGATCGCGTGTTTGTCGAGCAATGCCATTGCTAGCGCTCCTTAACTGGCGTTTTGAATGGTGGGCGCGGGCTGCGTGACGCGGCCGCCGATGGGCTCTTCCTCACGCTCGTATCCCAGGATGGTCATGATGAGGTTGTAGGCCATCACCACGCCGCCGAGCAGGAACAGGGCGCCGCCGAGTGCGCGCAGCACATAGTAGGGATGCATAGCCGCGACCGTTTCGGCGAAGGAGTAGACCAGGAAGCCCTGATCGTCATACTCGCGCCACATCAGGCCCTGCTGGATGCCCGACACCCACATCACCGCGGCGTAGACCACGATGCCGAGCGTCGCCAGCCAGAAGTGCCAGGTCACCAGGCGTAGCGAGTAAAGGCGCTCGCGGTTCCACAGCTTCGGAACCAGATAGTAGATGGCGCCGAAGGTGATCATGCCGACCCAGCCCAGCGCACCCGAATGCACGTGACCGATGGTCCAGTCCGTGTAGTGCGAGAGCGAGTTGACGGCCTTAACCGACATCATCGGTCCCTCGAAGGTGGACATTCCGTAGAAGGCAACGGCCATAACCATCATGCGGATGATCGGATCCGTGCGCAGCTTGTCCCAGGCGCCCGAGAGCGTCATCAGGCCGTTGATCATGCCGCCCCAGGAGGGCATCCACAGCATGATCGAGAACACCATGCCGAGCGTCTGTGCCCAGTCGGGCAGGGCGGTGTAATGCAGATGGTGCGGACCGGCCCAGATGTAGAGGAAAATCAGCGCCCAGAAGTGGATGATCGACAGGCGGTAGGAATAGACCGGACGGTTCGCCTGCTTGGGGATGAAGTAATACATCATGCCAAGGAAGCCCGCGGTCAGGAAGAAGCCCACCGCATTGTGGCCGTACCACCACTGGGTCAGCGCATCCTGGACGCCCGAGAACAGGGAATAGCTCTTGGAGCCGAGCGGCGAGACGGGAACCGCGAGGTTGTTCACCACATGCAGCATCGCGATGGTCACGATGAAGGAGAGGTAGAACCAGTTCGCCACATAGATATGCGGCTCCTTGCGCTTGAGGATCGTGCCGAGGAAGACGATGAGATAGGCGACCCAGACGATGGTCAGGAACAGGTCCACATACCATTCGGGTTCGGCGTATTCGCGGCTCTGGGTGATGCCCAGAAGATAGCCGGTGGCCGCCATCACGATGAAGAGCTGGTAGCCCCAGAAGACGAACCACGAGAGATTGCCGCCGAACAGCCGCGCGCGCGATGTGCGCTGCACCACATAGAAGGAGGTGGCGATGAGCGCGTTGCCGCCAAAGGCGAAGATCACTGCGGAAGTGTGCAGCGGGCGCATGCGGCCGAAATTGAACCAAGGCTCAAGATTGAGATCGGGGTAGGCAAGCTGCAGCGCCACGGTGACGCCCACGAGAAAGCCGACAATTCCCCAGAACATGGTGGCGATGACGCCGTAGCGCACCGGACCGTCCATGTAGCTCTCGGTATCGGTTTGAAGCGGTATGGATGCCGCCTTCGCCGGAGCGAAGCTCGTGTTGCGCATCAACACGACCGTTCCGACGAAAAGAACAAAGAACAGGACCCACATATGTGCCTGGAAGGCCGAGTCCTGCGCGAGGCCGGCTGCGGCTAGCGCCGCAAAGGCCGCAACGCCGACCAGTACGATCTCGGTGCCAAATCTCATTGCTATTTCCCCAATCCAGAAAAGCGAGCGGGAATCCGGTTCCCCCCGATTCTCGCATCCTTCCTTTCTCTTAGCCGATCGTCACGCGCCTTGATCTGCGTCAAAGCTTCCCGGTCCCGGATCGGAAAGAGAATGGTTTCAACAACCATGTCGGGATGATTGCCATGCAGCGCGCAGGCGAACAGATGAACGGAACGCGGCCCGCCGAACGGTTTTCGGAAGCGGTTCCGCGCTACACGAGCTATCCCACGGCGCCGCATTTCCATGCCGGCGTGACCGGCGAGGTGTTTGCACGCTGGCTCGGCGAAATGCGCCGCGGCGAGGAGTTGTCGCTCTATGTGCACATCCCCTTCTGTGACCGCCTTTGCTGGTTCTGTGCCTGCCACACGAAGATGACCCGCCGCTACGAGCCGGTGGCCGAATTCATCGAAGCGCTCTTGTGCGAGATCGCAACGATTGGCCGCATGGTGGCGGGCAGGGGGCGCGTGCGGGCGCTGCATTTCGGGGGCGGGTCTCCGACCATGCTCAAGCCCGAGGATGTGGTGCGGCTCGGTGTCGCGCTGCGCGCGTCCTTCGAATTCATGGACGATGCGGAAATCAGCGTCGAACTTGACCCCAACGACATGGACGAAGCGCGCTTCGACGCTTTCGCCGCGATCGGCATGACGCGCGCGAGCCTGGGCGTGCAGGATTTCGACCCCCGCGTTCAGCAGGCGATCAATCGCGAGCAGACTTTCGACCAGACCAGGGCGGTGGTCGACGGTGTTCGTTCCAGGGGCGTTCGCTCGGTCAATCTCGATCTTCTTTACGGGTTGCCGCACCAGACGACTGACAGCGTTGCCCGCACGATTAGCGAGGCGCTTACCCTGTCTCCGGACCGCATCGCGCTTTTCGGCTATGCCCATGTGCCGTGGTTCAAGAAGCACCAGACGATGATCGACGAAGCGGCATTGCCCGGACCGAGCGAGCGCTACGCCCAGCAGCAGGAGGCCGCGCGCATCATCCGTGCGGCGGGTTATGAGCCCATCGGCATCGATCATTTCGCCAAGCCTGGCGACGCGCTTGCGCTTGCTGCCGGCAAGGGCCGGCTCTACCGCAATTTCCAGGGCTATACGGAAGATGCCTGCAAGACCCTGATCGGTCTCGGGCCATCCTCGGTCTCGCGTCTGCCGCAAGGCTATGCGCAGAACACCCCGGCAACGGCCAGCTATGAACGCACGGTCAGGGAAGGTGGGGTTGCGGTCGCGCGCGGAATTGCCTTCAGCGAGGAGGATCGTGCGCGGGGCTGGCTGATCGAGAGACTGATGTGCGACTTCGCCTTCTCGCAGGAAGAGGCAGTTCGTCTCTTTGGCGACTATGGCCGGATTCTTGTTGAGGAGGCGCGCGATTGCGCGCGCAACGATGCCGATGCGGGCCTCGTCGAGACGGAATCGGGTTTCGCCGTGCGCGACGAAGCGCGACCGCTTGTCCGCTCGACCGCGGCACGTTTCGATCCGTATCTCAAGCGCGGGGGTGCACGTCATTCGGCAGCGGTGTGAGCCGCTGCCGGGTCTGTTCAATATTGGGGAGGACGAAAGCAGGCAGGATCAGCCGCAGCGCTGCCGTTTTTCCCGCGCGGTTTCTTCTCCCCGTGCGCATCCGCGCGGTTTCTTCTCCCCGTGCGCATCCGCGCGGCTTCAGGCGGCGGATACCTGCCGGGCGACTTTCTCGAAACGCCATGCATTCGGGCAAAAGGCAGGAGGGTGCAAGTGGTGTTCGCCGGCCGTGGCCTGCAACCAGCTGCGGCACGATTGCGTGTTGGCGCAAAGCGCACAGATACGCATCGCCTCTCCAAGACAATCGTCTGTGAGTTGCTGGATATCGACGTCGCAGCGATCAAGCATGCGAACCAGCAGATATGTGTGGCCGTCGCCCATCTTGCTGTCGCTCATATAGCTGTTGGCCGTATCGCTGGGGCACGTCACCGCAGACACTCCTGTTGAACCATGCTCCTTTAGCGGTTTGTGCCAGGGCGTACATTGCGCTGGATCAAATTACAGCGCGCTTCGTCGCAGGCATGCGCAGTGCTTTTCTGCGGGGTTTTCGAAGAAGGATTTGGCAGCCCCTTGCGATGGCCGGCGCGATGGAAATAATGCGTCACGATAAGCATTTCATCTGGAAGGGGCGATCTTGGGGCCTGGGCTTGATATTGCCGGATCGACTCGGAACAACTGTATTGCTGGCTATGCGGTTGCGCTGATTGGTTGCGCAGCACTTTTGTCTGCGGGTTTCGGAACCGGATGGGCCTTCGGCGAAGCGTGGACAATGCTTGTCGGTGGTCTCACCACGCTTGGCGCCGCGGTGATTGGCGGGCGCTATCCGGGATTTCTTGCCGCAGCTCTTTCCGCGGGCGGGGTGGGCGTTGCGGCCTATCTCGGCTCGCTGCCGGTGGCCGCGCCTCTCTTGGGAGGCTTTGCCATCTTTCTTCTGCTGCTAGCCCATGCGGGCGCCGTATGCAGGGATACGGGAGAGGCGAGCCGCCTAATGCGCCAGCGCTACGAAGCGCGAGACGCCCATCTTCGCTCGGTGCTGGACACCGTGCCGGACGCTACCGTCGTGATCAACGAACATGGCGCGATGGTTTCTTTCAATCGCGCTGCGGTGCGCCAGTTCGGCTATGAGGAGGAGGAGGTTCTTGGCAAGAACGTCAATCTACTGATGCCGGAACCTTATCGCATGCAGCATGACGGTTATATGCAGCGCTATTTCCGCACCGGCGAAAAGCGTATCATCGGCATCGACCGCGTGGTCGTCGGGCGCCGCAAGGACGGATCGACCTTTCCGATGAAGCTTGCCGTGGGCGAAATGCAAAGCAATGGTCAGGCGTTTTTCACCGGGTTCATTCGCGATCTGACCGAGCGCGCGGAAACGGAAGCGAAGCTGGAGGAAATTCAATCCGAACTCGCCCAGCTCGCCCGTGTGAACGAGCTTGGCGAGATGGCCTCGACGCTTGCTCACGAGTTGAACCAGCCGCTCTCGGCCATTTCCAATTATGTGCAGGGCTGCAACAGATTGCTCAAGGATATGCCCGACAGCGTGTCGGAGCGCATGCGCGACGCGCTGGAGGAAACCGCGCGCCAATCGCTGCATGCGGGGCAGATCATCCGTCATCTGCGCGAATTCGTCACCCATGGCGAAACGGAAAAGCAGCCGGAGGATGTGCAAAAGCTGATTGAGGAGGCTGCCGCCCTCGCCCTGGTCGGTTCCCGTGAATTGGGGGTCCGTACCATCTTCGAGTTCGCCCCGGCGCTTGGACGCGTGATGGTGGACCGGGTTCAGATACAGCAGATCATGGTCAATCTGATGCGCAATGCGATGGAAGCGATGCGCAACGCCAAAAAACGCGAACTCAGGATATCGGTTCAAGCGGGCGAGGCGCGAACGATCGTGATCGAGGTGTGCGATACGGGCACCGGCGTCCCGGAGGAGATCGCGGACAATCTCTTCAAGCCCTTCGTATCTTCCAAACGCGGCGGCATGGGTGTCGGGCTCTCCATTTCCAAGCGCATAGCCGAAACCCATGGCGGTTCGCTGGAAATGGTGTCCACGGGCGGCACCGGCACTCGTTTCCGCTTCATCCTGCCTGCACTGGAAGAACAGGAACTGCAGAATGTCTGAAGACGTGGTGATCCACATCGTTGACGATGAAGAGCCGGTTCGAAAATCGCTGGCGTTCCTCCTGACCATGGCGGGGCACGTGGCCCGCATCCATGAATCCGCGACGGCCTTCCTGAAGGTTGCGCCAAGCCTGCACGATGCGTGTCTTATCACCGATCTGCGCATGCCGGACATGAGCGGGGTGGAGCTTCTGATCAAACTGCGCGATTCGGGCCATATGCTGCCCTCCATCGTCATCACCGGCCATGGCGATGTGCCGATGGCGGTCGAGGCCATGAAGGCGGGAGCCATCGATTTCATCGAAAAGCCCTTCGATGACGAAGTATTGCTGGCTGCGGTGGGCCGAGCCATTGCCGAGGCCGACAAGCGCCCGCGCGAGGGCGCGGATTTTGCCGATGTGCGCCAGCGCATCGATCATCTTTCGGACCGTGAGCGCCAGGTCATGAAGCGTATCGTGGCAGGCCTGCCAAACAAGGCGATCGCCTTCGAGCTGGATATTTCGCCGCGAACGGTCGAGGTGCACCGGGCCAATGTCATGATGAAGATGCAGGCAAAAAATCTCCCCGAACTCGTGCGCATGGTTTTAGCCTGCGAAGCAGCGCAGGGCTGATTTTCCGCTCCCTTTTGATCCAGAACAAAGCGCTGTGCGGCTTCGTGTCCCAGAGTTGCCATGCCGGGGTGGCGATGATTGCCCTCGGGACTGGGAGAAGCCTTGCCGTGCCTTACACGATTGCGGTCGTTGCACCTGAATCAGCTTTCCGGCTCTCGCTTCGCTTCATGCTCGAATCCGAAGGCTACAGGGTGAGGCTGCTGGACGGCCTTGATGAGCTGTTCGGTCTTGCGGACGGCATCCAGGGCATAGTGATTGATCACGAAATTCTTGAAGAGCGGCAGGTCCCGGTCGGCGAAATCCTGGAAAAGGGCTGCCCGGTCATTCTCCTGGCAAATGCGCCGGATGTGGTTCCGCAACATGCCTGGTTGCGGATTGTCGAGAAGCCGCTTTTGGGCGGAGCAGTGGTTAGGGCTGTTCATGAACTGCTTCATGACGAGCGCCGGGCCCATGCTACGTAGTTTCCCCTAGGGGCAAAACCGAATTTCGCAAGCGCGCCGAAAGAGGCAATCTCCCTGCATAGGCAAGAGTCATTCAGCCAGTGCAATCGGGAGACAACAGATGCTTGCTCAGGCCGTCACAGCTTCTCATTTCCCCGGCAACACCTTGACCGGTCACTCTTTTGCCGGTCGCGACCGGCTGGGCGATCTCGATCGCATGCCCGCCTCCTTTGCACCGGACCAGCCGCATCAGGTGGCCTTTTACGAGGCCAACCAGGAAATCTATGCGCAGGGCGAGGAAGCCAGAGCCCTTTATCAGGTGGAATATGGCGTCGTGCGCCTTTATCGGCTTCTGGCCGATGGCCGCCGTCAGATCAGCGCCTTCCATGTGGCGGGCGAGGTTTTCGGATTCGAGGCCGATGGGCGGCATCATTTCTTTGCCGAGGCCGTTTGCGGCGCCGGCATCCGTGTTTTCCGTCAGCCGGCGGGCGAGGGGAACTGGCGACAGACCCTGAGCGCTGCGCTTGAGGCGCTGGTGCGTGCTCAGGAGCACCTGCTGGTGATCGGTCGTCAGAATGCCGCCGAACGCGTTGCGGCTTTCCTGCTCGATATGCGCAAACGCCAGGGCGGCGAGCGCCAGATCGAACTGCCGATGTCGCGCACCGATATCGGCGATTATCTGGGCCTGACCATCGAAACCGTTTCGCGCATGCTCTCCAAGCTGAAGTCGGGCGGCGTTATCCGCCTGTCCAATGCGCGCGTGGTCGAGGTGGTGAATGAAGCGGCGCTGGAGGCACTCTGCGAATAATGGGAATCCGCCTGGCGGGCCGGCTCCGGAAAACGGGGCGGGTTGGGGCAATGGCGGATCAAGGCTCCGGCCTCAGGCCGGGGCCTTGTTGCTTGTTGTTTTTCCCTATCGGCTGCGTGGAATGCGGGCATCATGCGATCTCACCTGACTGCAAGATGCCTTATCGCGCCGTGTTCCCCATTGGATGGGCAAAGGGCGCTGCGAGATATTGAATTCGCGCATCGTGCTTTCCGAAAACCGATTCCGGTTTTCGGGCCGATGCGCTAGGTTCCCAACGTGCTGACCGTGGATGGAGCCTCCGATGACCCTGCCGCCCCTTGCCGACATGATCGATCAGGCCCATGGGCGCACACCGGCAGATGTTGTTTTGCGCGGCGGTCGCATTCTCGATCTTGTCACTGGCGAGTTCCTCGAAGGGGATGTGGCGATCTGCGGAAGCATGATCGTGGGGACCTGCGAAGCCTATCAAGGGCGCGAGGTGATCGACGTGTCGGGACGGATTCTCGTTCCAGGGTTCATCGACACCCATCTTCACATCGAAAGTTCTCTCGTGACGCCGTTCGAGTTCGAGCGCTGCGTCGCGCCGCGCGGCATCACCACGGCGATTTGCGATCCTCACGAGATCGCCAATGTCGCGGGCATCGAGGGTATCCGCTATTTCCTCGATGCCAGCGCGCGCATGCTGATGGACTTGCGCGTGCAGCTGTCTTCCTGCGTACCGTCGACAGAGATGGAAACGGCGGGCGCCAGGCTGGAGGCCGAGGACCTCGTTCCCTTCCGCGATCATCCGGCCGTCATCGGCCTGGCGGAGTTCATGAACTACCCCGGCGTGATCCACAGGGATGCGGGCGCCATGGCGAAGCTGGAAGCGTGGCGCGGTCGGCATATTGACGGCCATGCGCCGCTTGTGTCGGGGCGCGACCTGAATGCTTATCTCTCCGCCGGGATACGCACGGAGCACGAGGCGACGAGCGCGCGCGAGGCCTTGGAAAAGCTGCGCAAGGGCATGCGCATTCTGATCCGCGAGGGCTCTGTCTCGAAGGACCTTGAAGCGTTGCATCCTTTGATCACCGAGCGCAATTCACCCTATATCGCCTTTTGCACGGATGATCGTAACCCGCTCGACATCGCGGAACATGGGCATGTGGATCATATGATCCGCACGGCGATCGGCCGTGGGGCCGAACCGCTGGCGGTGTACCGCGCGGCGAGCCTTTCGGCGGCGGAAGCCTTCGGCTTGAAGGATCGCGGCCAGATCGCGCCGGGCAAGCGGGCAGATATCGTCGTGCTGGATGACCTGGCGGATTGCAGGGCTCAGATGGTTTTTTGCGGTGGATTGCGTCTGACGGAAGAGGCGTTCGCCCGGCGTGAGACAGTGCCGCCGGTCGCACGTGGCTCCGTCAAGCCGCCGAAAATCGACGCTGCGTCGTTTCGCACCGGTGGCAACCGGGTTGAGACGCCCGTCATCGGCATTCTCCCCGGCAAGATCATCACGCAACATCTGAGCGCGGACATTCCGCCCGTGGACGGCGACAAGCAGCCGGATGCCAGCCGCGATCTCGTAAAGATCGCGGTGATCGAACGGCACGGCAGGAACGGTAATGTCGCCACGGGTTTCGTGAAGGGATTCGGCCTGAAGGACGGAGCCATTGCTTCGACGGTCTGTCACGATCACCACAACATCGCGGTGGTCGGCATGGATTATGGCGACATGGCGCTGGCTGCAAACCGCCTCAGGGAACTGGAAGGAGGCTTTGTCGTGGCGCGCGGCGGCGAGGTTCTGGCCGAATTGGCATTGCCTGTTGCCGGATTGATGAGCCTGGAGCCCTTTGAAAGGGTCAAAACGTCGCTGGAGAAGCTTCGGGCAGCCGCGCGAACGCTCGGCGTGACGCTGGAAGAACCCTTCCTGCAACTCGCTTTTCTGGCGCTACCGGTGATCCCGCATCTCAAGATAACCGACCGTGGCATGGTGGATGTGGATCGCTTTGAGCTGATCTCCTGAAAAGGATCAGGTGGTCACGCCGAGTTCGGCCAGACGTTCCACGCAGGATTCTTCCGCACGGGCGAGTTCTTCAAGTGTATCTTCCAGATCGCGGCGCTTTTGGCGCAAATCCTGTTGCTTTTCCGCGATGCGCGCAAGCATCAGCTTGAGCTGTCCCACTTCTCCGGGGGGCGCTTTGTAGACCTGGATGATCTCGCGGATCTCGGCCACCGAAAACCCCAGTCTGCGCCCGCGCAGGATCTGGCGCACCAGATGACGGTCGGATGGACGGTAAAGGCGTGTTCGTCCCCGCCGTACGGGGTTGATCAACCCCTCATCTTCATAAAAGCGCAGGGTTCTGGTCGAAACACCGAACTCGCGGGTGAGCTCGGTTATGGAGTAGTAATCTCGCATGCCTTTGCGCCCCTGATCTCCGGCAAGCCGGTTAGCCTTGCGACCGCTGTTTCCCCATTCGCCCGCCAGCGGGCGACATATGTCTTTAAAGACAGGTTCATGTCGGGAAAACGCTGGTTGTCTGCATGTATTTGTTTTTCCACACGATGAAAGCCGGAAAGGGGGCAACATTCCGCCACGGGCCGGCAGTGCGACTGAACCGGGGCCCTTGGTTTCTTTCCGCCCGCGCGCAGTGCGGGCGTGAATCCCATGCGGGGTGGAGCAAGCGAACCATGTCCCGGAACAGACTGTCGCCTGCCCGTGCAATGAGCTTGCATGCCGATTACGTAAAAGTCAATTTTCGATAGCCTGCTATGTAGTTTAGCAGGCGGCTTTCGCATCGCCTGTCGTTCCTCGTGACCACGAGCGGCTTCGCTCGTGGTTGCCCTGGTAACCGTGCTGCGGGAAACCGTGCCGCCTTTTCGAGGACGTGGCCCGTGCCGTCGTTGGTGACAGCCCCTGCCACCTCATTCGGCATCACTGGACCGGAGGCAGTCGCAAAAGTTCCTGGGCGGTCGCCTCGTCGGTGATAAGCACCTTGGCATTGGTCGCAAGGATACCCGCACGGATGGCGGAAGCCTTGCGCACGCCGCCGGATGAAATGATCACCTTGGGCACCTTGCGAATGTCGGTAGGATCGATGGACATGGCGCGGCGGTTGATCGGATGCTTGATGACATTGCCGTCATTGTCCACGAAATGGGCCAGCACGTCGCCGACCGCACCCGCTTCCCGGAGGCTTTGTGCATCTTCCACAGTCAGAAGGTTTCTGCGGAAAATCGAGGCATGCTTGCTGATGTCGCTGACGCTGATGAGGGCGAGGTCGACATTGCGGGCGCGTTCATAAAGGTCTTTCAGGTCATCGAGTTTCCACAGCTCCGAAGCGAGCTTCTCGCTTGGCAGGAAAATCGGCGCGGTGATCTGATAGAGTTCTGTCTTGTAGAATTCGGCAAGACGCCAGGCCACGGCCGAAGGATTGTGCGCCGCAGCGTGGGTAAGCCCGCCAAGCAGCGAAACCACGGTCATGTTGTCGATTTCGCGCCAGGTGAGCGAGTTCATGCAGGCCTGAAGCGTGGCGCCCCATCCAATGCCGATGGACAGGCCTTCCTCCAGTCGTTCGGAAAGATACCGCCCGGTGGCGTGGCCGATCACGGAACTGACGCTGGCCTCTGTCTGCTCGGATGCGGGCACCACCACGCATTCGAACAGCCCCATATGCTTTTCGAGTGAGCGCTGAAGCTTCAGGAGGGGCTCGGCCTGCGAATTGATTGTGATTTGGACCGTGCCATCCTCGCGCGTCGCCGCCAGCAACCGGTAGGTCTTGATCCGGCTGATGCCGAGATGCTGGGCGACCTGCTCCTGTGTCAGTCCCTCGACGAAATAGTGCCAGGCTGCGCGTAGCTTCAGTTCCTCCTGGTCGGACTGGAACTTGGTCTTCTTGTTCCGTGTGGCCGCCCTTGCCATGCACAAATCCTTCGCTTTCGAGCCATATCGGCTGCCGCCGATCCATCTATAACCAGCGCCCCCTCATATTCCTAGCGCGATTGAGCTTTCCAATCCGATAGGGATATAAAACAGCAATTAAAAATGAACATTTGCTCTAGAAATATACAAACCATGCAAATATGATTGTCCCTGACGATGCGGTCAACCTTTCACTGCAGGGCCGCTCGAAAATTCTGTGAACGCGATCACAAAGGTAGATTGAATGCGCATACTGCTCTCCAACGACGATGGGGTGGAGGCATCCGGCCTTGCGCTTCTCGAGGCGGCCGCACGCAAGCTGAGCGACGATGTATGGGTCATTGCACCGGATGGAAACAGAAGCGGCTTCGGCCACGGGATAAGCTTGCGCAAAGGCTTCACGGTCTCGCGGATCGGACCTTCCCGCTATGTCTGTTCAGGCACGCCTGCCGATTGCGTCATCGCGGGGATGAATTGGGTTTTTCGGGACGATCGCAGGCCCGACCTGGTGCTCTCGGGCATCAATGAGGGGCGCAATGTGGCCGAGGATGTCTCCTATTCCGGCACAATGGCGGTCGCGCGGGAAGCCTCGCTCAACGGAATTCCCGCCGTCTCCTTCTCGATGCCGCGCGATGCGCAACCCATGTCCATATCGGGCATTGGCTGGCTCGCCGAGCGCATTGCCGGTTTCTGGGAAGCGCGGTCCGATTGGGCTTCCGATGGTCATTGGCTGAACGTGAATCTTCCGCATGCATTGCCTGCGCCGCTGCAGGCTGCCCGTATCGGCCGTGACAAGGTGGCGACACGTGTGCGCATTCACGAGGAAGATGCCGTTCGCGCGCATATCGAGCCGCTCGCAGACCGCAATTATCATGCGCTGCCTGGCGACGAAAACCACTTGATCGCCGCTGGTATTGCTTCGGTGACGCGGCTTAACTGGCATGGAAATGCGGCGGTGCCGGTGGGCGTTCTTCACGAGGAGGGCGCCGAGGCCAAAGGCGTCGCGTGACGCGCGCCTTTGGCAAGACAGGCGAAGGGGAGGCGGCCATCTGGCCGCCTTTTTCAGATCAGGGGATAAACTTCCTTGATCACGTCTTCCAGATGGGTGTTGGCGAAGCCGTCGACATGATGGACCCTGGAGGACACGGTGCCGTCATCGTGGAGCGTGTGCTCCATATAGCCGACACGACGCGATCCCCCCATTTCGGGCACCAGTTCCTCGGTCGTGGTAAAGGCAATGGAAGAACACCATTCGAGTGCGACGCCATTGCGCTTGCGCGAGCGCTGCTGGTGCAGGTGCCCACTCGCGATCAGGCGTAGCTGCGGATGGTTCATCAACGGGGCAAGGCGCGGCCAGCCCGCCGGATCCACCGTCCAGTAGGTGAGTTCCGTATCGTCGGGCGCATCGATATAAAGGGGCTGATGTGAAAACACGGCGAGATGCCGTAGGTCGAGTGTGGCAAGCTGGCCGTCGATCCAGTCATATTGTTCCTGTTCTTCCGGCAGGCCGGACCCGATCAGCATGGAATTGATGCCGATGATACGCCATCCATCGCGATCGAAGGCGAAGCGGTCGCTTTCGTAGAAGGATTTGAAGCGGTTGAGGCGTTCGGCATTGATGCCGCTGCCGCCTGCCTCGGCCGGTTTCGAGAGCCGGGGATTGTCGCCGATGTCATGATTGCCGGGAATGTAGCGGATTTCCCGGCCTATCCCTTCCAGAAGCGCGCGGCACAGAACGTAATCCTCCTCGTAGCGGATGCCGTCGAGGGTGATGTCGCCCGTGTGAATGACGCAGTCGTGCGGGGCTGCGCGCAGCATCTGCGAGAGCATGTCGTTGTTCGCGCGGAAGTGCTCTGTGCGCGGCGACAGATGCGTGTCGGAGATGTGGAGGATGCTGAAGCTCATGAATGTCTCCCGATGGGTATATGCCGTTCGAGCGCATATTAGCGCATTTCAGTTTTTGTACAAATGCATTGACGAAGATAAAATAGTTCAATAATGAATATGCAGAGGCATACGGCTGGCGAGTGTTGCGAAGGAATTCGCGCCGGTTTCTAGGGAGGACACGAATGACAGGTATCGAGATCGTCAATCTCAACAAGCGGTGGGCGACGTTCGATGCCGTGAAGGACGTGAACTTCACCGTGGAGCCGGGCACGCTGACCGTGCTTCTTGGACCTTCCGGCTGCGGCAAGTCCACGACGCTGCGCCTGATTGCCGGGCTCGATACCGTTACATCCGGCACGATCCGCATCGGCGGTCGCGATGTGACCGACGCGCCGCCTGCCCGGCGCGACCTTGCAATGGTCTTTCAGTCCTATGCGCTGTTCCCGCATCTGAGCGTCGAGGAGAACATCGTCTTCGGTCTCAAGGTGCGCCGTGTACCCGCCGATGAGCGCCGTCGCCGTCTTAATCGCGCCGTCGAGATTCTGGGGCTGGGCCCTTATCTTGGACGCAAGCCGTCGCAACTGTCAGGTGGTCAGCAGCAACGTGTGGCGCTTGGCAGGGCAATCGTCGCCGAAGCGCCGATCTGCCTGATGGATGAGCCCCTTTCCAATCTCGATGCGCAATTGCGCCACGATATGCGTCGCGAAATCCGCAACATCCAGCGCGCGCTTGGCATGACCATGGTTTATGTGACGCATGACCAGATCGAGGCGATGAGCCTTGCCGATCAGGTCATTCTCATGAAGGCGGGGCATATCGAGCAGAAGGCCACCCCGGAAGAGCTTTACCTGAAGCCTGCCACCACCTTTGCCGCGCGCTTCATCGGCACGCCACCCATGAACCTCGTGGGCCTCGCGGACGGCGCTGATGGTGCGGTCGTGAAGGGGACCTCGGCGCGCATGTTCGAGGGGCGCGGCGAGGGGCTTCTGATGGGCCTTCGGCCCGAACAGATTCGCGTCGGCGAGGCAGGCATGCTGCCTGTCGTCGTGCGCAATGTTGAGTATCACGGCGCCGACAGCATCCTGGAATGCGAGGCGGGTGAGGAAAATATCACGGTGCGCGTGGATGGCGTCCGCCCTATCGCCATCGGAAGCCGGCTGAGCCTCAGCTGGGAGCCTGAGGCCATGCACGTCTTCGACAGGGAGAGCGGCTTCGTTCAGCCGGCACGCTGACGCTGCGCGAGCGCGCCCGTTTAAGCAGAACCATATTGGTGAGGAGGAGAACATGAAAAACACGAAACGTTTCTTCAAGGCATCGCTGCCGGCCTTTGCGCTGCTGGCGATGGTGGCCGGCGCCGAAGCGGAGCCGGTTGAGATCAACTTCTATTATCCCGTGGCCATTGGCGGCCCGGTGAGCAAGATTTTCGAAGGGCTGATCGAGCGCTTCGAAGAAGGGCACCCGGACATCAAGGTCAATCCGATCTACTCCGGCACCTATTCGGAAACCTTCAGCAAGGCGCTGACGGCGTATCGTGCCGGCCAGCCACCGGAAGTCGCCGTGATCCTTTCGACGGACATGTTCTCGCTGATCGATGAAGACGCCATCGTGCCGATGGAGAACTTCGTCAAGACGGACGAGGACAAGGCGTGGCTTGCCGGTTTCAATCCCGTGTTCATGGCCAACAGCCGCTCGCAGGACAAAACCTGGGGCGTGCCCTTCCAGCGCGGCACCACCTTGTTCTTCTGGAACAAGGAAGCTTTCAAGGAAGTGGGACTGGACCCTGAGAAAGGGCCGCAGAACTGGGAAGAGGTCGTCGATTTCGCGACAAAGCTGACGAAGCGCGATGCCGGTGGCAATGTGGAACGCTGGGGCATGCAGGTGCCGTCCTCGCTGACCTCTTACTGGCTCTTGCAGGGTTACGTCGCCCAGAACGACGGCAAGATTTATGAAGAGACCGGCGACAAGACCTATTTCGACAGTCCTGAAGTGGTCGAGGCCCTGCAGTACTGGGTCGACCTTGCGGCCAAGCACAAGGTGATGAAGCCCGGTGTCATCGAGTGGGCGACCAACCCGAAGGACTTCTTCGAAGGCCGCGCCGCCATGATCACGACGACCAGCGGCAATCTGACAAACATCAAGACGAATGCCCCCTTCGATTTCGGCGTGCAGATTCTGCCCGAACACAAGAAGCGTGGCGCTCCCACCAGTGGCGGTAATGCCTATATTTTCAACGATGTGGAGCCGGAGAAACAGGAGGCCGCTTTCCAGTTCGTGAAATGGCTTTCCATGCCTGAACAGTCGGCCGAATGGAGCATCAAGACGGGTTATATCGCCGCGCGCGACGATGCCTGGGAAACCGATGCCATGAAGGCCTATGTTGCCGAATTTCCGGGTGCTGCGGTGACTCGCGAGCAGATTCCCTACATGGTGCCGGAGCTCTCCACCCACGAGAACCAGCGCGTGGCCCGCGTCATCGACGACGCGATCGAGGCCGCACTGACAGGCGGCAAGTCCGTCGACAAGGCTCTTTCGGATGCTCAGCAGGAAGCAGAGCGTATCCTGAAGCCTTATCGCGACTAGCCGGTTCGATCCCGCGGGGCCGTGCCAAAGTTGCGGCCCTGCGGTTTTCCAAGACAGCCAGAATTTGAAAGAGGGGCTCCGTGTACAGGATAAGAACTGCGGTCACTCCATGGCTGTTGCTTCTGCCAGCGGCTGTGCTGCTGGCAGCCTTTACGCATTTTCCCGCTGTGATGACCTTCATCAGCAGCACCTTCCAGACCCCGCGCGGCAAACGTCCTGCCAAATTCGTCGGCATGGATCATTACGCGTCGATGCTCAGCGATCCGGTCTTCGTTGCAGCGCTCAAGAACAATGCGATTTACGCGCTGGGAACGGTGCCTGCCTCCATCGCGCTCGCGATGCTGATGGCGGTCATCGTGAATTCGGCCATCAAGGGCAAGGCGCTTTTGCGCATGTCCTTCTTCCTGCCGACGGTGCTGCCGATGATCGCCGTCGCCAATATGTGGCTGTTCTTCTACACACCCGGCTACGGCCTGATCGACCAGTTCCTGGGCCTGTTCGGTTTTCACGGACGCAACTGGCTGGGTGACCCTGAAACGGCGCTTGGCAGCCTGATGGTGCTCGCGGTGTGGAAGGAAGCCGGATTCTTCATGATCTTCTATCTTGCGGCCCTGCAACAGATCAGCCCGAGCCTCGGTGAGGCCGCGGCGCTGGAAGGGGCGGGACGGTGGTATTTCTTCCGGCGCGTCACGTTCCCGCTGCTCATGCCGACGACGCTGTTCGTCATGATCAATGCCTTCATCAACTCGTTCAGACTGATCGATCATGTGATCGTCATGACGCGCGGCGGCCCGGACAACGCCAGCACGCTGCTGCTCTACTACGTCTACAACGTCGCTTTCCGTTACTGGGATACGGCCTACGCTTCGGCAATCACGGTGGTGATCCTGATCGTGCTCGCACTGCTTGCCTTCATCCAGTTCGGCATCCTCGACCGCAAGGTGCACTACAAATGACCATCGCAGCTTCCCTGCCGCAGTCGCGCGGTGAAAAATTCTGGGACCTGCTCGAAAAGGCGGGATGCTATCTGCTTGGCATCCTGTGGGTCCTGCCGCTTCTCTATTCGGTGTGGATGGCATTCCATGCCCCCGAATATGAGGTCCGCTTCGAATTTTTCGCGCCGCTGACACTGGAGAATTTCTTCAACGCATGGAATGCGGCTCCGTTCGGGCGCTACTTCCTCAACACCTTCATGCTGATTTCGACGATCCTCGTGTGCCAGTTCGTGATCTGCACCCTCGCGGCCTATGCCTTCGCGCGCTATGAATTTCGCGGCAAGACGCTGATCTTCATGCTGGTTCTGGTCCAACTGATGATCATGCCCGAGGTGCTGCTGGTCGAGAATTACCGGACGATCTCGAAACTCGGCCTTGTCGACACGATCCTTGCCATGGGGCTTCCCTACATGGCGTCTGCTTTTGGCATCTTCCTGTTGCGCCAGACTTTTCTGACCATCCCCAGGGAACTGGACGATGCCGCACGGGTGGAGGGCGCTGGCCCGCTGATGACGCTGTGGAAGGTCTATGTGCCGCTCGCCCGCCCGATCTACGTCGCCTATGGCCTGGTGTCGGTGAGCTATCACTGGAACAACCTTCTGTGGCCGCTCGTCATCACCAATTCGGTGACGACCCGGCCGCTCACCGTGGGGCTGCAGGTCTTCGCATCGCCGGATCAGGGCGTGCAGTGGAGCGTGATTTCGGCGGCAAGCCTGATGACGTCCGCTCCGCTTCTGGTCGGTTTCCTGCTCTTCCAGCGGCAGTTCGTGCAAAGCTTCATGCGCGCCGGCATCAAATAGCCGGCGCTTCCCGATCAGGTTCGGGGACGGCCAGCGGAGGAGCTCACGGAAATCGCCGCGGTTTCCGATCGAATCCCTCTCCCTTCGCGGGTCGTCTCCGGGCCTGACCCGCAGCGCTCAGCGAAGGATGTGGATCGAACCGGGAGACGGCTCCAGGAACACTTGCGACCCGGCCTGAAACAGGCCGGCCTCCGCGGGGTTGGAGATGTCCACCAGCCAGGTTCCGAGCCCATCCACCTCGACCAGATACTCCGCGATATTGCCGAGGAACATCACCCGTCGCACGACGCCCCTGAACTTTCCGCCCTCAGCCGAAAGATGGATCGCCTCCGGGCGCAGGATTGCGGAGACCTTCGTCCCCGTTGGCAGCGCGGGGACAACCGGAACACCGATGCTGACGCCATTGATCTCGATCGTGTTTTTCTCCGCGATCCGCGCGTCGACGATATTGGCCTTGCCAATGAAGTCGGCGACGAAGCGGTTTGTCGGGCGTGCATAGATTTCCTGCGGCGTGCCGAGCTGCTCGACCACGCCGGATTTCATGATGACGATCTCGTCCGAGATGCTCATCGCCTCCACCTGGTCATGGGTCACATAAATGCTGGTGATGCCAAGGCGCTGCTGCAATTCGCGGATTTCGACACGCATCTGTTCGCGCAGCTTGGCGTCGAGATTGGACAAGGGTTCGTCGAACAACAGCACTTTCGGCTCCATGACGATGCAGCGCGCGAGCGCCACGCGCTGCTGCTGACCGCCGGAGAGTTGGTTGGGCGAACGCTTCGCATAACCTTCAAGTCCGGTCTGTTCGAGCACGCGCGTCACCTTCGCCTCGATCTCGGCCTTGGGCAGATGTCTGAGGCGCAGTCCGAAGGCCACGTTCTCGAACACGTTCAGGTGGGGAAACACCGCATAGGACTGAAACACCATGGCCGTGTCGCGAGTGTTCGGCGGCTCGTCGTTCATGCGTCGCTCGCCAAAAAAGAGGTCGCCCGAGGAGGGCTCCTCGAAACCGGCGATCATGCGCAGCAGTGTGGTCTTCCCGCAACCCGAAGGACCGAGCAGCGTCACGAGCTTTCCCGCGCCGATATCAAGATTGATATCCTTGACTGCATGCACGGACCCGCCGTCAGGACCGGGGAAAACCTTGTTGAGGCCGACGATTCGAATACTGTCTGTCATTGAAATCTCACCATGGAGGTGTGGCGGGTCCAACGGTTTATCAGAAAGCTGATGATGCCGATGGCAATCAACACGATGACGATCACCACCACGCTGAAGGCGGCCGAGACGCCGAGACGGCCCGATCCCACCTGGTTGAGGATCTGCACGGTCATGAGGTTCCAGTTTGCCGAGACCAGGAAAATCGCGGCGCTGATCGCCGTCATGGCGCGCACGAAGGCATAGACGAGCCCGGAGAAGAAGGCTGGCGCGATCAATGGCAGCGTCACCTTGCGGAATGTGGTCAGGCCGCTTGCGCCAAGATTTTGTGCGGCTTCCTCGATGGAGGGGTCAATCTGCCGCAACACGGCGATGCCCGACTGGATGCCGACCGGCACGTAGCGGAAGACGAAACACAGGACGAGGATCGCCAGCGTGCCCGTCAGGATGATGGGCGGTGCGTTGAAGGCCAGGATATAGCCGATGCCGACAACGGTTCCGGGCACGGCGAACGAAAGGATCGAGCCGAACTCGAGCGCGGTACGGCCGGGGAAGACCCGCCTCACCACCAGGAAGGCGACCAGCATGCCCAATATGCCGCTGATCGGGGTCGAGACGATGGCGACGATCAGCGTATCCTTCACCGAGTCCAGCCCGACATCGAAGACGTAGCGGAAATGCGCGAGCGTTGGCGTGTAGTTGAAGCCCCAGACCTGGGTGAAGGCGCCGACGACGATGACGGCATAGAACGCCATGACGAGCAGGGCGAAGAAGCTCACGATACCGTAGAGCAGCCATTTCATCGGATTGCTGACGATCTTGCTGGTCGATGCCGTCGGTTTTCCGGTGACGGTGATGTATTGCCGCTTGGCCAGATAATAGCGCTGGATGGCGAAGGCCGTCATCGAGGGAATGAGGAGCACGATGGCGAGCGTCGCCCCGCGCGACAGGTTGAAGGAGCCGGTAATCTCCAGATAGGCCTGTGGCGCAAGCATGGGGAAGGCGGCTCCGGCCAGAACCAGCGGATTGCCGAAATCGGCCATGGATTCGATGAAGACGACGAGGAAGGCGCTTGCGATGCCCGGCAAGGACAGCGGGAAGGTGACTTTCCAGAAGGTCTGCCAGCGCGTCGCCCCGATGTTGAGCGCCGCGTCTTCGAGCGTGGGGCTGAGCGAGGCAAGTACCCCGCGCATCGAGAGGTAGGCGATCGGCGCGAAGGTGAAGACCTGCGAGATCACCACGCCATGGAAGCCATAGATGGAGAAGTCGTTGAGTCCCAGAAGCTGGCGCGTCACCAGCCCGTTGAAACCGAACAGGAAGAGGATCGACACCGCGCTGACGAAGGGCGGTGAGACGATCGGCAGGATCGTGATGTAATGCAGGAGCGTCTTGCCCGGCACTTCCAGCCGCGTCAGGACGAATGCCGCCAGATAGCCTATGGCCACGCTGATGATCCCCACGAGCGCCGCGACGCTGAGGCTGTTGACCAGCGCGTTGCGATAGAGACGGCGTTCGGCGAGTTCCCGGTAGCCATTGAGCGTCCAGACGTCGTTTACCTGCAAGCTGGCCATGAAGACCTTGATGAGCGGGTAGACGACGAAGACGGCAATCGACAGGGCGATCACCGTCAACAGAACGAGCAGGACCGGATCCCGCGCCAGGAGGCGCAGTTGCGAGCGTGCGGTGCCGGACAAGAGACTGTCTGCCTTACTGACCGAGCACGTCCTTGGTCCAGCGCTCGACAAGGCGCTGCTTGTTCTCGGCGGCGAAGGAAGGCTTCACCGAAACGAGCTTGATCTTGTCGAGCGAGGGAACGCCCGCGCCGCCGCTCACATCGGTGCGCACGGGCAGGAAGTATGTCTTGGTCTGGCTGAGCGCCGTCTGGCCTTCGGCGGAGGTCATCCAGTCGACAAGCTTCTTGGCCTCGTCGGGCTTCTGGGCACCCTTGAGGATCGACATGGAGGCGACTTCATAGCCGACACCCTCGCTGGGGAACACGACCTCCACCGGATAACCCTCGTCGGCGAGTTTCAGGAAACCCGGCGTGAACTGGATCGCAAGCGGCGTTTCGCCGACACCCAGCGCGCCGCTCGGGGCCGTGCCGCTCTGGGTGTAGGTCTGAATGTTCGGATTGAGCGCCTTCAGATACTCGAACGCGCCATCTTCGCCACGCTCCTCAAGGAGCGTCAGGATGACGGAATAGGCGGTGCCCGAAGACTGCGGCGAGGGCATCTGGATGAGGCCCTTGTAGGCAGGGTTCTTCAGGTCTTCCCAGGAGGTGGGAATTGGTGCGTTGCGGCTTTTCAGAATGTCGGTGCGCACGCCGACGCCGAGCGGATTCGTATAGATCGCATGCCAGAAGCCGTCGGCATCCTTGAACTCGTCACGCAATGCCGCGGCATTGGGTGAAGGATAGGCTTCCGTCAGTCCGCGTTCCTTGGCGAGGATATGGTTCTCGCTCGGCGCGCCGAACCATATGTCGGCCTGCGGCCGGGCCTTCTCGGCCTCGATGCGCGAAAGCGCGGGGCCGGAAGAGAGGAACACCATCTGCACGTCGACGCCCGTTGCCTCGGAGAAGGCATCGAGCAGCTTCTTCGCGTTCTCCTCGTCAACGCTGGAATAGACGGTCAGCGCATGGGCTGAACCGACCGTGAGCATGGATGCAAGCACGGCGGCAGCGGCAGTCCGCAGCGAAAACTTCATGATTTTCCTCCCCAGAAATCTTGTCACGGGTGACCTTGTTAGACGGATCACCGTATCGACAGCCGGCATGCATGGCAACGTTTCCATGTCGGGTTTTCACCATCGAGCCGGCTTGTCCCGAATATGGTTATTCCTTGGGTTCTTTGTGCTCCGGCGTCCTGGCCAAGGCTTCTATGGAGGCGATGACCGTGTCGGTGGCGCAATAGTCGGGCTTGTGTCCGAGTCCGGGGACGACGATCAGTTGAGCATTCGGGACGGCCTGCGCCATCTGCCGCGAATGGATATCCGGGGACACGACGTCATCCGTGTCGCCCGTGACGATGATGGTGTTGGCCGTGATCTCTTCGTATCGGGGAGCGTTTTCCTTGGTCCAATCGAGCAGCGATGCGATCTCGTGGGCATTGTGCCTGAAGGCCGCAGGCTGAATGGCTTCGGCGGCACGGGTCTTTTCGATATATCCCGCAGGAAGAGGGTCCGGCGAGAAAACCGAACGCGCGGCGCTCCCCATGGCCATCCGCCCGGCAAGGGGCACGACTAGGCGGGTGAAAAGCCAGCCGAAAACCGGCGCGACAGAGGCGGTATAATACCAGGCGATGCCGCCGGGCCATGGATAAAGCGCTGGCGAAAGAAGCAGCAGCCCGCGCAGCTTCTCGGGATGTTCGAGCGCCAGCGCGGCGGCGACGGCGCCACCATAGGAATGCCCCACCACGATTGCCCTGGCGATGCCGCGCTCTTCCATCAGCCTAGCAATCGCACGAGCCTGGCCGTCCGGCCTGCGGTTTTCCGCAGGCCCTGCCTGTGAGCCGCCATGCCCCGGCCTGTCCACGAACAGAAGCGGGCCCCGCCCTTCGAGGGGGGCGCGAAACGCATTGAGCGGGTCCAGAAGGCTGGTGCTGGCTCCGTGAATGAAAAGGACCGGGGGCAGGTCCGCTTTTCCCGCCGCTTCGATCAGAACGCTCTTGATATGGTAGCCGCCGACATCCGTCAGACGCTCATCCAACTGCGCCTTGCGCGCCGGATGGAGGGCGGTGGAAGGAAGGGATGAGAGGGCGGTGCCGGTGTCCATGGCCTGCCTTGGCGCGTTGGAGAGCAATTTCACAGATAAGGCGTCCGCTTGTTTTCAAGAACCTGCAGGACATCAACTCTAACGCATGAGCGCCGCAGGCGGTTCACCAAACAGGGGCGCCGATGTGAACCATCGCCCAAGGAAAGACGTATTGGAAGCAGGAACAGGCAGGGGAGTTTGCCGGATGCTGCTGGGCAGGAGTGGTGAGAACAAGGGCAGGCTGGTCTGGATAACGGGTGGCAGCTCCGGCATCGGTCGCGCGCTTGCCGTGCATCTTGCGCGCAAAGGGTGGCGCGTGGCCGTCAGCGCACGCAGTGCCGATACACTCGAGGCGCTGGCAGCCAGCGCGCAAGGCCGCATCCTTGCCTATCCGCTCGACGTTACGGACGCGCGGGCGGTGCACGATACCTTCTCCCTCCTGGAACAGGAACATGGCCCGCTTGATCTCGTCGTACTGGCCGCCGGCACCTATCGGCGCGACGGGGCGTTCAATTTCACGGTCGAGCGGGCACGCTCCATGATCGACGTGAACCTGCTCGGCTCGATCAACGTGCTGGAGCCCGTTCTTGCGGCCATGATGGAGCGTCGGCGCGGCCATGTGGCCGTGATGGCGTCGGTTGCTGGCTACAACGGCTTGCCGGGTGGCGCGACCTACGGCGCGACCAAGGCCGCGCTCAACAATCTTTGCGAGGCAATGCGCCCGGAAGCCGAGCGCAGGAATGTTACCGTCACGGTGATCAATCCCGGTTTTGTCGATACGCCCTTGACGGAAAAGAACGATTTTCCAATGCCGTTTCTGATATCGGCCCAAGAAGCCGCCGAAGCCATCGAACGGGGGCTTGCCGATAGGCGTTATGAGATCGTCTTTCCCTGGAAAATGCGCTTCACCATCCGCCTGTTGCACGCGCTTCCGGCCTGGCTTCGCTTTTCTGTCATGCGGCGCCTCGTCCGCGAGCCTCAGGACCTCTGAAGCTCGAACTGCGCCACATCGATCCGCCCCGTGCGGAAACCGACCCGGCAATAGGCGAGATAATAGAGCCACATGCGACGGAAGCGCTCGTCGAAGCCGAGCTTGGCGATGGCTGGCCAGGCGGGCCTGAATTTCTTTTCCCATTCATCGAGCGTGGCTGCGTAATCTCTACCAAACCGAAAACAGTCGGTGACCTTCAGAGCGCCGCAAGATGCAGCGTTTTCGAATGCCGTGATCGATGGCAGAAACCCACCGGGAAAAATGTAGGTCTGGATGAAATCGGCCCTGCGGCGATAGGTTTCGAACCGCTCTTCATCGATTGTGATGACCTGAACCATGGCCTTGCCCTGGGGCTTCAGAAGGCGCCGCAGCTGGTCGAAATAGAGCGGCCAGTTCTCTTCTCCGACAGCCTCGAACATCTCGATGGAGACGATCTTGTCGAAGGAACCCTGGCAATCGCGATAATCCTCGATGCGGATATCGGCTCTGTTCTTCAGGCCCGCTTTCTCCAGCCGCCGTCCCGCAAAGACGGCCTGCTCTTTCGACAGCGTCAGCCCCGTCACCCGGCATCCTGTGGTTTTGACGGCGTATTCTGCAAAACCGCCCCAACCGCATCCGATTTCCAGAACATTGTCCTGCGGCCCTATCTTCAACCGCTTGACGATGCGGTCGTATTTCTCCGTCTGGGCGTCTTCCAGGCTCTGGCCCTCGCGTGTGAAAAGCGCCGATGAATAGGTCATCGTGCCATCGAGCCATTGGCCATAGAAGGCATTGCCGAGATCATAGTGGAAGGCAATGTTGCGCCGGCTTCCCGCGCGGGAATTGCGGCGCAGCCTGTGCCGCAGGAAATCGAGACGAGAGACGAGGGCGGATGTGTCGAGAATGCCGTCCCATGCGCTCTCATTGGCAATTGCAAGTTCAAGCAGGGCATCGAGATTGGGCGTCTCCACATGCCCATCCATGAACGCGCGCGCGAAACCCACATCGCCTCCGGTCAAGAGCTGCATGAAGGCGCGGCCCGAGACAAAATGCAGCCTGGCGGCTGGGCCCTGCCGGGGGCCTGAAGCTTCGTGGGTGCGGCCATCGGGAAAACTGAGCGTGATGCGTCCGAATGCGATGGCGTCGGCCCAGCGGCACAGAATCCTTTGCCAGAGCGGCCCGGCGGAAATGGCCGGCGCCCGTGAAGCGTTTTCAATGTGACTCATGCTGAAACGCCTTCTTCTTCATGGAACCGATAGTCCGGTCGATCGGCCTTGGCGCGGGCCGATGCCTGTGGAACGGGATGCCCTTGAGCCAGAGCTTCAAGGCTTCGTAATGGATTGCTCCGGTCACCTTCACCGTCATAAGGGGGTAGGCGATCAGCAGGCGCAGCAGTGACTTGTCGTTGAGCTGGCGGTGCGAACCTGCGAAGGCGGCAAAAAGGACCGGCTTTCCGGCTTCCGTTTCGTTAATTGCCACACGCACCCTTTCTGCCGGCGAGGTGATGGTGAAGCGGTACCGGCAATCCATCGACAGAAACGGGGAAACGTAGAGCTCCTTGGCGCATTCATGGCGCGTCGGCTTTCCGGCGTCTTCATCCCGGTCCTGCACCGGGATCAGATAGCTGTGTCGTTCGCCGAATGTGTTGCACACCTCGTATATGACGAGACGAAGCCGCTCCGTGTCATCATGGCAGAAATAGACGGTCAGCGGGTTGAAAACATAGCCGAAGATGCGTGGATAGCAGAGCACCCCGACGCGCATCCGGCGGCAGTCGAGGCCGGCGCCCGAAATCTGCTTGTCGACCCAGCCGCGCAGCCCGCCTTCTTCACCGGCGCCGTGGTCGCTGTCCCGGAAGGAGAAGACGGCCCTGCGATTGTGGCCGAACAATCGTGATTTTCGGGAAAGCGCGGGCAACTCGTCAAGATCGAGGAACAGCGAAAATACGCGGTAGCTTAACCGATGCGCGCGCGGACGGGAGCGCACATGCACCACCCGGCCCTCATAGATCGCCGACCGCCCGGTCATTCAGCCGCCACCAGTCCGCTGCCGGCAAGGGGGGATGCCGTTGTTTCCGCGCTCCAGGGGCGTCGGGTGCCGCTGATCGCTTCTGCCACCGTGAGGCCCGCCTTGATGCCGTCTTCGTGGAAACCGCTGCCGAAATAGGCGCCGCAGAACCAGGTGTTGCGCTTGCCTTGCAGCAAGTGCAACGCGCTTTGCGCCGAGAGCGCCTGCCGATCGAACAGGGGGTGCGCATAGTCGAACGCCCGGATAACCTGCTCGTCGGGTATGGGGCGGATGGGGTTCAGCGTCACGAAAAGCTGCTCTCGGGTGTCGAGGTCTTGCAGCCGGTTCATCCAGTATGTCACGCAGAGTTGCACGTCGTCGCCGCCATTCCCTTCCGAAACATAGTTCCAGCTCGACCAGACCGATTGCCGGCGCGGCATCAGCGTTCGGGCCTTGTGCAGGACGGCCGTGTTGGGTGTGTAGGAGAAGGCGCCGAGCAGACGGGATTCCTCCGGTGTCGGGTCGTCGAGCATCGCCAGCGCCTGATCGGCATGGGCGGCGATCACGACGTCATCGAACGTGTCGGAGTGCCCTGTTCCGTCGAGAACGGTCACCCCCTCATCGCCGCGATAGACGCGCAGAACGGGCGTATTCAGTCGCAAATCGCCTGAAAAGTCTTCCAGAAGCCGGGAAACATAGGTTCGACTGCCGCCGCAAACGGTGCGCCAGCGAGGCCGGTCCTTGAGAAGCAGAAGCCCGTGCCGTTCGAAGAAGCGAATGAATGCGAAAAGCGGATAGGCACGCATCTCACGCGCCGTGGTGGACCAGATCGCCGCCCCCATGGGCAGAAGATGGTCGTCGATGAACGCGGCGCTGTAGCCTGTTTCATCGAGATACTCGCCGAGGGTCGAGTTTGCGAGCCTGTGATCGCAAAGAAGTCCGGGAGCATCGCGGTAGAAGCGCCGGATATCGTTGACCATGCGCCAGAAACGGGGGCGCATCAGATTGGTCTTCTGTCCCAGCAGCCCCTTGAGCCCGGAGCCTGAATATTCGAAGCGGCCCTGATCCAGCGAAGCGGCAAAGGACATGTCTGAGAGCTGGGTGGGAATGCCGAGCTGCCCGAACAACGCTACAAGATTGGGATAGTTGCGCTCGTTATAGACAATGAAACCCGTGTCGACGGCGACCGGTCCGTCAGCGGTTTCCACATCCACGGTATTCGCGTGGCCGCCAGGGCGCCTCTCCGCCTCGTAGAGCGTGACCGAAGCGCTCTTGCCAAGAAGCCAGGCCGCCGACAGCCCGGATATACCGCTCCCGATCACGGCGATGCGTTTTGGGGTCAAAGAGCGCGTTTTGGCAACCAATGGGATGTTCCTTTCCGGGAAACTTTCTCCTTGTTACGCGGCGAGCCATGTTATGGATTGGTAGCCGGAGAATTTTTCTTCGAGTGATCTGTTTGTCGGGTTTGGCCGTAGAGCGTGGCATGAACCTGGAACTGTCTCCGGCACGGCCTGTCGATCAGGAGGCTTTTTTGATGCGGCACCTCCCAAATGTGCCGCCGATGGCGTCTTGTGGGCGGAGGAAGATGGAAGACGGAGATCGTTCCGAGACGGATGAAGGCGATATGGCCCGCCTGCTCGCTGCCGTGGGTGCGAATGCGAGCATGGAAGCATTTGAGGTCGTCTTCCGGAATTATGCGCCGCGCATCCGCTCCTACATGATGCGGCTTGTGCGCGACCCACAGATGGCTGAAGAGCTGATGCAGGAAACAATGATGACGGTCTGGCGCAAGGCCGCGCTGTTCGACGCGGACAAGGGCAATGTATCCGCCTGGATATTCACCATCGCCCGAAATCTGCGCATCGATAGTTTCAGGCGAACAAGACGCCCCGATTTCGATCCCAACGATCCGGCCTTTGTGCCCGATCCTGAACAGCCCGCCGATGCGGCCTTCGAGGCGCGCGAGGCCGAATTTCGGTTGCATGAAGCCATGAAGGAACTGCCCGTCGAGCAGCGGGAACTCTTACAGCTCGCATTCTTCGAGGAGGTTTCCCATAGTGAAATCGCCTCCCGCCTGGCCTTGCCCCTTGGCACTGTGAAATCGCGCATAAGGCTTGCTTTCGGCAAGTTGCGCTCGGCGCTGGGAGAACGGCCATGAGCGTACGCCACCACGTCAGCGACGAGCTTTTGCTGGATTACGCATCGGGGAGCCTGTCGGAGGGGTGGCGTATCGCGGTTGCCTCTCACCTTGCATTGTGCCCGGAGTGTCGTCGTCGCCTGGCCGTCATGGAAATGACCGCCGGCGCATTGATCGAGGATGAGCAACCGGCGAATTCCCTCGCAGGCGACGATGCATGGAACGCAATGCGAGCGCGTCTCGCAGGCGATGACAGGGCCGCCAGTGGGGGCACTGATACGCCTCGTTCCGTCTCCGGCGATGCGATCGTCCTTCCCGAGCCGCTGCGCTCCTATGCGGGCGGTGATGTCGGTTCGCTGAAATGGCGTCCGCTTGGGCGTGGAGCCTATCACATCCCCATTTCCACGGACGATAAGAGCACCAGCGTGCGTTTGTTGCGCATACCAGCCGGAAAGCCGGTGCCCGAGCATGGCCATGGCGGCCGCGAGCTCACCCTCGTCTTGTCGGGAAGCTTCCAGGACGGCGGTGAACTTTTCGCGCGTGGCGATCTGGAAGAGGCGGATGAAACGCTCCAGCATCAGCCCGTCGCCACGCCCGGCGAAGATTGCATCTGTCTCGCTGTTACCGATGCGCCGCTCAAATTCCGTAGCTGGCTGGTGCGTCTCGTGCAGCCGGTATTGGGTATTTGAACCGACAACGCCACGGCAAGAAGCAGGCCCCATGAGCTACATTGTCGCTTATATCGCAACCGCAATCGTCTTTTTTGCCATCGATTATGTCTGGCTCTCGCGGATTGCTGTCGATTTCTATCGTGCGCGGATGGGCGATATGCTCCTTGCCCAACCAAACCTGACGGCTGCCGGCCTGTTCTATCTCGTCTATGTCGCGGGCATCGTGTATTTCGCGGTGGCGCCCGCATTGAGCAGCGGAACTGCTCTGAGTGCCTTCGCTGCCGGCGCGCTTCTCGGTCTTATCGCCTACGGCACCTACGACATGACCAACCTTGCCACGCTGCGCAACTGGTCGCTGGCGGTGACCGTTGTCGATATTGCCTGGGGAGCGATCCTGACAGGAACCGCAGCGACGGCCGGATATATGGTTGCCATGCATTTTTCGCGCTGAGCCGAAAAGCACGGCACCGGCCACCCACTCAATCATTTTCCACAAGGCCCACGGTTCCCGACCCGGCTGAAAAGCCCGGTCGAAGGCTGCCTTCTACGCCGTGGATATGATGGGGTTCGAACGTCATGCCGGCGAAATGAAATTCGTTAAATGAATTATATTTCAGGCGAATGATTTTCCTTTAGCTCGAAAGTTTTTATCCTTTTTTTGACATTACTGGCAGAAAGCTTAGGTTCTTGCCTGAACTGGAAACCGGAATGGAAAGGATAAATTTTGAATATCGAACGAATTTCCATGAAAATGGCGACGCTCCTTGCCGGCACGGCCCTCATGTTCAGCGCGACTGCGCTCAATGCCGCACCGCTCGATGAAATCAAGGAAAACGGTACGATCCGTATCGCGGTGGCCAATGAAATTCCCTACGGGTTCGTTGACCCGACCGGTGCCGCCAAGGGAGCCGGTCCTGACGTTGCGAAGCATATCGTGGAGGCGCTTGGCATCGAAAAGATCGAGTGGATCACCACCGATTTTTCCTCGCTGATACCAGGCCTCAAGGCCGATCGCTTCGATATGGTCGCGGCCGAAATGGCGATCCTGCCGCAGCGTTGCCAGACCGTGCTCTTCTCCGAGCCCAACAGCTCCTACGGTGAGGGGCTTCTGGTGGCTGCAGGCAATCCAAAGGATGTTCACGCCTATTCGGACTTCGCGGAGAACAAGGACCTGAAGGTCGCCATCATGGCCGGCGCCGACCAGCTTGAGATGATGCAGGCGCTTGGTGTGCCGGAAGGTCAGATCGTGACGCTTTCGGCAAACTCGGATGCGATCTCGAACGTCTCGACCGGGCGTGCCGACGCCTATGCGGCCACCAGCCTGACCGCTGCAAATCTCGCGGAGAAATCCGACAAGGTCGAGGTGGCCGCCAATTTCACCGATCCGGTGATCGACGGCAATCCGGTGCGCAGCTGGGGCGGTTTCACCTTCGCGCAAGGCTCCGAGAGCCTGCGCGACGCGGTGAACGGCGAACTTGCCAAGTTCAAGGAAACCGACGCGTGGAGGGAAATCCTCACCTCCTACGGTTTTTCCGATGCCGATGTGAAGGGTTCCGGCGAGCGCACGACGGAACAGCTTTGCAGCGCGTCTGAATAACAAAACGGGTGCGCCGGCAGGAGGAGGTGTTCCCGCCGGCGCGCCGACATCGCCGTCTGCGAATGGAGCGTGCATGAACGAAATGACCTGGACCGACTACCTCCCCGTCCTGTGGGAGGGGGCTTGGGTGACGATCCAGCTGACTTTCTGGTCGACCATCTTCGGAGCGCTCCTGTCCTTTGCGGCGGGCCTCGGCAAACTCTCGCGCAATCGCGGTCTGCGGTGGCTCTCTGTCACCTATATCGAGGTGTTTCGCGGGACGTCGCTGCTCGTGCAGCTTTTCTGGCTTTACTTCGCCTTGCCGCTCATCGGCGAGGCGATCGGTGTGAACCTGCGTTTGCCACCGGTCATGGCCGGGATTCTGGCCTTGTCGCTCAATATCGGCGCTTACGGTGCCGAAGTGGTTCGCGGCGCCGTGCAGGCAGTGGCCCGCAATCAATATGAGGCGGCCAGGGCGCTCAATTTCACCCGCCGTCAGACCTTGTTCCGGATCGCCCTGCCACAGGCCATTCCCGAGATGATGCCTCCGTTCGACAATCTGGCGATCCAGAACCTGAAGGATACGGCGCTCGTCTCCCTCATCTCCCTTGCGGATCTTGCGATGCGCGCTGAGCAACTGCGCAACTACACACAGGACAGCCCGACAATCTATACGCTCGTGATCTTCATGTATTTCGGCATGGCGCTGGTGCTGACCGCCCTGATGCGGTTTCTGGCTCGCGGTGTCGGACGCTGGCGCCCGGCGGGGAGATAGCCCATGCTTTTCGGTATCGAATGGGACGCAACCAATAGCTGGACGCTGGCTGTCTCGATCTTCCCCATCCTCCTTCACGGTCTGTGGGTGACGCTTCAGGCGACGGTTCTGGGGTTTTTCATCGCGGTTGTTCTGGGACTCGTGCTGGCGGTGCTGAAGGCCGCGCCGACGCGCCTGGTCTCGTGGCCGGCACGGCTGGTCTCGGAATTTCTGCGTGACACGCCGCTCCTGATCCAGCTTTTCTTCCTCTATTATGTGCTGCCGGAGTTCGGCATTGTCCTGCCGGCCTTTCTGACAGGCGCGATCGCGCTTGGCGTTCAATATTCCGCCTATCTGTCGGAGGTCTATCGCGCGGGGATCGAGGCCGTGCCCCTCGGTCAGCACGAGGCGGCGCGGGCGCTGAATTTCGCGCCGACGCGAACCTTCACCCATATCATCCTGCCTCAGGCCATTCCCCGCATCGTGCCGGCGATGGGCAATTATCTGGTTTCGATCAGCAAGGACGTTCCCGTCCTGTCGGTGGTGACCGTGCTTGAGCTTCTGAACGTTGCAACGATCATCGGCGACCGCACGTTCAATTATCTGGTGCCGCTTTCCATGGTGGGCGGCCTCTATCTCATCATGACGCTGCTGGCTGCCCAGGGCGTCAGGCGCCTTGATATGGCGCTGCCCAAAACGGGGATACCGCTTAAATGACAGACCCGATCATCAGATTCGAAAAGGTGGTGAAGCGTTTCGGCGACGTGACGGTTCTCGATGGTCTCGACTTCACCGTCGCTCCGGGAGAAAAAGTCACGATCATCGGACCATCCGGCTCGGGAAAGTCCACGATATTGCGCATTCTCATGACGCTGGAGGATATCTCCGACGGCGTCGTCTGGGTGGGAGACGAGCCCTTGTGGCACGAGCGCGCGGCCGGCGGCGGGCTGAAACCGGCCTGCGAGGCGCATCTGCACCGGATGCGGACACGGCTTGGCATGGTGTTCCAGAGCTTCAACCTGTTTCCGCACATGACGGTCTTGCGCAACATCACCGAAGCGCCGGTGCATGTGCTGAAGGTTGGCAAGGCCGAGGCCGTGGAGCGCGCCATGGGACTTCTCGAAATGGTTGGCCTGACCGAGCACGCGGGCAAGTTTCCCTACCAGCTTTCCGGCGGCCAGCAGCAGCGTGTGGCGATAGCACGCGCGCTGGCGATGCGTCCCGATATATTGCTTTTCGACGAGCCCACCTCTGCCCTCGATCCGGAACTGGTGGGGGAGGTGCAGGAGGTGATCCGCAAACTCGCGGAGGAGCACGACCTGACGATGCTGCTGGTAACCCATGAAATGCGCTTTGCGCGCGAAATCTCTGACCGGGTCTGCTTTATCGATGCTGGTGCGATCCGTGAGGAAGGCTCACCCGAAGAGCTGTTCACCGCACCCATGGAGGAACGGACTCAGGACTTCCTGCGTGCGGTGCTGGACGAGGGCTAGAGGCCATACATCATCTGTTCGCGCGCAAAGGGCGACCGGCGGGCTACCGCGCCCGACTGTATGCCGGTTTGGGATGCGGCAGGTTCAAAGAATTTCGGACTGTTTAAAAACGTGATTCTGCGTTGAAAATGCCGTTGGCAGCCGCTTCTGCGGTGCATTTGCGTCAATCTCACTGCATTTTACGGCGCGCATGGGGTGTACCCGGTCTGCGCGGCGGAGGGGAGTGCAGTGATGGCGGTTGCGATTGCCGCCTTGTAGTTGTAAGCGACCAGCAACGGAACCTTTGCCCGGACGATAATGACCATGGCGCTTTGGAAGAGTATCCGGCCCTATCTTTCCGCGGCCATACGTTTTTTCCACATCAGTTACATCGAGGCAAAAGCACAGCATCACGGCACAAAGCTCGGCGTCCTGTGGGGACCGCTTTCAACCCTGTTCTTTGTGGTCACGCTGGCGCTGATTTTCCATCACTCGGAATCGATGCCGCAGGGCGATTTTTTTCTCTACGTGTTCGTTGGATACATACTTTGGAGCTTTATCGCTGAAACCATAACCGGAAGCACCGACATCATACAGAAACGGCTTGATTTTGCCGTTCACAATGGCCTCTCGGTCCCCGGCCTTTTCGGGAAAATTCTCGTCGACCGGTTGTTTTCATATGGATTGAATCTGGTCTCTTTGGTGATTGTCGCGATTGTCTTTTTTCACGATAAATTTGGCGCCAGTCTTGTTCTCTTTCTTCCATTTGTCTTGATGATCGTTGCCGCGTCCTTCTTCGGAGCCTATCTGGTGAACATCATCACGATACTGTTCCCGGATACCAGAACGCTGTTTCAGGTCGGGGTCCGCTTCCTGTTCTTCGCGTCTCCCGTGTTCTGGAGCGCCAATGAGGTGACCGGCGGTGTTCGTGAATTGCTGACGACCTACAATCCGGTCTCCTATTTTTTGTCGATCGCACGGCAGGCGATGGGCATCGAGATCTTTGACCTTGGTGATTGGCTTGTCGCTCTTGCCGCGACACTGGCAATCTGCGCCTCCGGCACGCTGGCCTATCTCGGCTCCCGCAATTTTATCCGAAATTTGAAATAGAAGATCATGGCTCGGATCGACATAGAAAATGCCAGCGTCAGCTACTACCTGCGCAAGCGGGGTGGGGGCTCCGGCCTGAAGGGCGGATCGGTTGGTGCCCAGATCATTGTCGGCAAGCGCTATCTTGAGATCGCCGCTCTTCGCAACATTTCCCTGTCGCTCAAAGACGGGGATCGTGTCGGCCTTGTCGGGGTCAACGGATCGGGAAAATCCACACTCTTGAAGCTTTGCGCGGGCGCTGTGGCTGCTCAATCGGGGCGTGTGACAATAGAGGGCGTTGTAAGCCCTCAGTTTGCGCTTGGTTCCGGGCTGCGGCCGGAGCTTACGGGGCGGCAGAATGCAGAGCTCAAATGCCTCTATATGCGCGTCCCGCAAAGCATGGTGTCTCGTTACGTGGAAGAGGTGAAAGAGCTCTCAGGGCTGGGCGGTTACTTCGAGTTGCCGATGCAGAGCTATTCGGCCGGGATGCGTTCCCGGCTCGTAATGAGTTTGCTGCGGTTGGTCCGTGGCGAGATATTAATCATGGATGAATGGATCAACGTTGCTGATCCGTCTCTTAATGCAACCGTGGAAGGTCTTCAGTCGCAGCTCGTAGAGCGATCAAGAATACTGCTTTTGGCAAGCCATTCACGGCGTGTTCTTGATGATTGGGTAAATGAAATAATGTGGATAGAAAAAGGCGAAATTCGTGACTTTGGTCCGATTGGAGATGTTTATCCAAAATACCAGAAATGGCTCAAGGAGCGAAATACAAGTGGATAAATTTATTTTGTAAAAGTAACAGAATAAATTATTGTTTTGGAATTATTTTGACGATGATTTGAAATATTGGATTTCATAAATATGCAATTATAATAAACCTTTGGTTGAGTTTCTAAAAATTTCGCAATTGATATATTTTTTGAATTATATTTCACCGGCATTCGTGAAAATTGTATGTTGTAAATGATTTGAATTCTTGCAAAGAGCCTGTTGCGCAAATAAGACGCGAAATGGATTCCTTTACGCAACCCTGGCTACCTTTTGAACGGTCCAGGTTTGCGGTGGCTCGTGAGGTTGCTGGATTTATGAGAGTATTGTCCGTAGTCGGGACGCGGCCTGAGGCGATCAAGATGGCGCCTCTGATTCTCGCTCTGGATCAGGATGAGCGTTTCGAGGCGAAGCTCTGCATAACGGCGCAACATCGGCAAATGCTCGACCAGGCGCTGGAGCTGTTCGGGTTGTCTCCCGCGTTCGATCTGGATGTCATGCAGCCCGGCCAGGACCTGACGGATGTCACGGCCAAGATCATCGCCGGAATGCGCGAGGTGTTGAGGGAGTTTCAGCCCGATATCGTTCTTGTCCACGGTGACACCGCTACAACTTTTGCGGCAACTCTGGCTGCATATTATCAGCGTATCCCGGTGGGGCATGTCGAGGCGGGTTTGCGCACGGGAAACCTCTATTCCCCGTGGCCTGAGGAAGCCAATCGCAAGCTGACCGGTGCTTTGGCCGAACTGCATTTCGCGCCCACCGAAACGGCAAAGGTCAACCTGTTGCGTGAGGGCATTGATCCGGCAGGCGTACACGTTACCGGCAACACGGTCGTCGACGCGCTCTTCCATGTCGTTGGAACGCTCGAAGGCGATGTTTCGATGCAGGAGCGCTTCCGCAAACAATTTGCATTTCTGGATGAGAGCAAGCAGCTGATCCTCGTCACCGGTCACCGTCGCGAGAGCTTCGGCGGGGGCTTTGAGAGGATCTGTACGGCCTTGGCGCAGACCGTTTCGCGTTTTCCGAACGTGGAAATCGTCTATCCGGTACATCTCAATCCCAATGTGCAGGAGCCGGTGCGCCGCCTTCTCGGCGACAATGACCGCATTCATCTGATCGAGCCGCTCGATTATCTGCCGTTCGTTCACCTCATGAACCGGTCGCATATCGTCGTGACGGACTCCGGCGGCGTTCAGGAGGAAGCCCCCTCCCTGGGTAAGCCTGTTCTTGTCATGCGCGACACGACCGAACGCCCCGAAGCGGTGGCTGCGGGTACGGTGAGGTTGGTGGGAACGGATGCCGGCAAGATCGCTGGCGAAATCGCCACGCTTCTTTCCGACAAAGATGCTTACGAGCGCATGAGCTTTGCTCATAACCCCTATGGTGACGGCAAGGCGTGCGAGCGCATTCTGTCGGCATTGGCAGCATTCAAGAAGGCTTGATGCCACATGAGCTATGAAACTGTTTCCGTCATTGGTCTTGGATATATCGGTCTGCCGACCGCGGCGGTTTTGGCCTCACGCAGAAAGATGGTCATCGGCGTCGACATCAATGTGAAGGCTGTCGAGACGATCAATCGGGGAGAAATCCACATTGTCGAGCCGGATCTCGACATGGTGGTGCGCGCTGCGGTCACGCAAGGCTTGCTGCGGGCGACCACGACGCCCGAACCGGCGGATGCCTTCTTGATTGCGGTTCCAACTCCCTTCGTCGACGGGCATCAGCCGGATTTGAGATATATCCGGGAAGCCAGTTTCGCCATTGCGCCGGTGTTGAAGAAGGGGGATCTCGTCATTCTGGAATCCACTTCTCCCGTGGGGGCGACGGAGGAAATGGCCCAGTGGCTTCAGGAGAAGCGGCCGGATCTCACCTTCCCGCAAACGCATGGCGAGGATTCCGACATTCGGGTGGCCCATTGTCCCGAGCGGGTCTTGCCGGGGCATGTCCTGAAGGAACTGGTGGCCAATGACCGCGTTATTGGCGGTATGACGCAGCTATGCTCCGATGCGGCGACCGAGCTCTACAAGACCTTCGTGGAGGGTGAGTGCATCATCACGAATGCGCGTACCGCGGAGATGTGCAAACTGACCGAAAACAGCTTCCGCGATGTCAACATTGCGTTCGCCAATGAGCTCTCGATCATCTGCGACAGATTGGGCATCGATGTCTGGGAGCTGATCCGTCTGGCAAATCACCATCCGCGGGTGAATATTCTGCAGCCGGGCCCTGGGGTCGGTGGGCATTGTATCGCGGTCGATCCGTGGTTCATTGTTGCAAAAACCCCGGACGAGGCCCGCCTCATCCGTACCGCGCGTGAGGTGAACGACGGCAAGCCTGAATGGGTGGTGGAGAAAATCCGCCATGCGGTCAGCGAATTTCTGCTTGCCAATCCGGATAGAACGGCAGGCAGCGTGACGGTTGCCTGTTTCGGCTTGAGCTTCAAGCCGGATATCGACGATCTGCGCGAGAGCCCTTCCATTGAAATCGTGAAGCGTTTTTGCGCCGGTTTTGCCGGGAGCGTTCTCATTGTCGAGCCACACGTTGACAGTTTGCCAACCAATCTGGGGACAGTGCGGTTATCGGCGCTTGAAGAGGCTGTGAGCGGCGCGGATATTCACGTGGTGCTTGTGGGGCACAAGGCCTTCAAGACGTCGCATCTCTTACACAGCGTTTCCCCCCTTGATTTTTCCGGTGCCATCGCTGGGGCGATGAAAGCGGGTTAAAAGGGGCTCATCCATGTAATCATCGGGGGCATTGTCAGGGGATGAACGGTTCGAATGGAGCGCGAAATATGGTGAAAAATGCCAGCGCTCAGCAGGTTCGAGTCGCTCGGGCGTCTTCTGAGAGGCTTTTTTGAAATGGCTGGTTTGAATCGGATATCGATCGATGGCGTTGAATATCTCATTGCACTGCCGAACCAGGAAACCGACTACATCCAGAAAAAGATAGTCGAAGAGGGGCAGCCCTACGAGCTGTCGATGCTTCGAGATATCGCCAGGCGCATCCGACCCGGCGGCCTGGTTCTGGATATTGGTGCCAATGTGGGGAACCACGCGCTCTATCTGGCTGCTGTTGCCGGTTGCAACGTGCAGGCGTTCGAACCGAATGCCTCGCTGTGCGATGCAATGAACCTGAGCGTTGAAGCCAACAAGCTTTCGAAGAAGGTCGAGGTCCACTGCGTCGGTCTCGGACGGGCGCCCGCGAAGGCGCATTTCGGGCATATCGACGAAAGCAATCTCGGTGGCCAGTCGCTTTCGATCGGATCGGGGGAAGGCGATGTCATCGATGTGGTGCGCCTCGACGATCTGATCTTCGACAAGCCGGTCGAGGCCCTGAAGATCGATGTGGAGGGCATGGAGATCGACGTCCTCGAGGGGGGGGCGGAACTCGTGCGCAGGGATCGCCCGCTCTTGTACGTGGAGTGCCTGAACGAGCAGGATTTCCAGAACGTCCGCGACTGGCTGGAGCCGTTCGATTATTGCTACTGGGACACGTTCAACGCCACGCCGACCCATCTTTTCGTGCGTGGTGAAAGCGTAACGGAAGCGCAGCGCCTTGATCGTCTCATGACCAAGGTCGTGCGCGAGGGGTACCTGCGCGAGGAGCGTATTCGCAATCTGCGTTCCCAGCTCGATCAGGCCAATAAGAAGTATCACGATGCGGTGGAGCAGGTTTCGCTCCTGAAGCAGAGAACCCACGATGCGAACCTGAAGTACCGCGAGGTCTCAGAACGACAGCAGTCGATGAAGCGTGAAGTTGAGTTGCAAAAGACGATTCGGGAGAAGGATCTCGAGCTGGTTTCCGAGCGGTCCGACGCGCAGAAAAAACTCTATGAAGAACGCCTTGAAGACCTCCATCGCGGAAAAGCGCTGCTTGAAGCGCAGCTGAAGGAAGTCCTGGCCCAGCGCCAGGGTGCACAGGAAAAAGCGCTCGATTTCGAGGCCTCCAGCGTGCAGGCCATGCGTGAGCTTAATGAACGTCAGGCCGAGATAAGGAGCCTTCGCGACGAACTGAGTGTCGCAAACCGGCGATATGACGAGACAGCGCTGCTCAATGCTTCTCTGAAGGCGGAGATCGAGGTCCAGCGATCTTCACATCTGGAGGAATTGGAAGCTGCAGACAGGCATGCCGAAGCGCAACACAGCATGTTTGAAAGCGAACTGGCGCGCCTTGGCGAAGAAAATGCGGAATTGGAAACGCGAATGCAGGAAGTGGACGAAAAACGAGGCGCCGCAGAAGCAGCTCTTCGAGAACTCGAGCAAACGCGCGGTGAGGCTGATCGGGAATTGCTGGAGCTGCGCGCGCAACTCGAAGCCTTGAAGGTGGAGCTTGCTGAAAGCCACGACAGATACAGGCTGCAGGCGCAGGAATTCGAGCAGCTTAAACGTTCCTTAGAGCGTTTCAGTTTTTCACGGAAGCGTATCCAGCATTTGCAAGATAGTTTGCGCACTCTTGCGGTTTGATGGTCGTAACAAGGCTTCCTATGGCGCGCCATGTGTCCTCGACGGTTCGCTTCTGGAGGATACGCATCCAGTGCTTGATTTTGGCGAATGCCTGCTCGATCGGGTTGAGGTCGGGCGAATAGGGCGGCAGGAACCAGAGCCTTGCGCCAACCGCCCTGATGGCCTTGCGGATCGCTGCTGACTTGTGGCTGCCGAGATTGTCCATGACGACGATATCGCCCGGCTTGAGCGCGGGCACGAGGATCTGTTCGACATAGGCCTTGAAGCACTGGCCGTTGATCGGACCGTCGAAGACACAAGGCGCCGTCAGCCGGTCGCAGCGCAACGCGCCAAGAAAGGTCAGGGTTCGCCAATGCCCATGCGGCGCAAATCCTCGAAGGCGTTTGCCGCGTTTGCCCCATCCCCTGAGCGGAGCCATATTGGTCTTGATCCAGGTTTCATCAATGAACACCAGCCTGCTGGGATCAAGCCCGGCCTGCAAAGACTGCCAACGTTGACGCCGTCGCGCGATGTCGGCGCGCGCCTGCTCAAGGGCGAACAGTGTTTTTTTTGAAGCTGAGCCCCTCGCGCCGCAGGAACTTCCAGATCGTATCATGTGAGGCCTTTACGCCACGCGCAGCCAGTTCATCCTTCAACCCATGCAGCGTCAGATGCGATGTCTGGTTGACGCGCTCGATGATGAAGGCCCGGTGCGGTTCCAGAATGCGCTTGCGGTGGCCGCCCATCTTGCTCGGCGCCACCGAACCCGTCGCACGGTAGCGCTGTGACCACTTCACTGCAGCAGACACGGAAACCTCAAAACGGGCGGCAACCGAACGGCAGGTCTCGCCAGCCTCAATGGCAAGAACCACACGCTCTCGAAGATCATTGGAAAGAGGTGCTGTCATCAGAGGCTGGCCTCCTAACCAGCCAGCATCTTGAATCACAAAACCATCAAAAACGGAATCCCATCGATTCAGTAAAACACTGAAACGCTCTAGAAGCAGAGCGCGAAGCATTTGATCAGGAGCGCGCCGATAGGCAGGAGCAACAAAGGGCTCAAAGCGCGCTTCTGGAAAGCAGTGTTACGCTGGCTCGCGCCGAAGCGTCTCTCGCCGAGAAGCGGTTGCGGGATCAGTTGCATGCGACAAATCTCAAATATCGCAAGGTCACCCAGCAACTCGCTACGGTGCGGCGCTCGCGCGCTTTCGAGGCCGCAACGCATCTGAAGCAAGCCCGCAACTCCTGGAAGTCAGCGGTCAAACTGCCCTGGCGCTTGCTGAAATTGTCCCGCTCCAATCGTAAAGGCGTTTCAGGAAAAGCCGTTTTAGCGAATGGGGCCGAGCGAAATGAACCGATTGCACCGGCTGTTCTTTCCGCGAACTTCGCCGAACGGATCACGGACATTCCGCAGAAGAAGTTGCGGATTGCCTGCATTATGGATGACTTCACCTTCCAGTCCTATCAGCCTGAATGCGAACTGTTCGCCCTGACGCCGGATGCCTGGCTGGAAGAACTCGAAGGCTTTCGTCCCGATATGCTGTTCATCGAAGCGGCGTGGCGTGGCAAGGACGAGCTTTGGGGCAGCAAGGTCGGTCACACCAGCCAGGAATTGAAGGGCATTGTGCAATGGTGCCGGGAGCGGAAAATTCCAGCCGCGTTCTGGAACAAGGAAGACCCGGTTCACTTCGAGACTTTTTTGAGCACAGCGCGATTGTTCGATCTGGTTTTCACCACGGATATGGATTGCATCCATCGCTACAAGGCGGCTCTGGGACATGAACGGGTGTACCTGCTTCCATTTGCCTGCCAGCCCAAGGTGAACAATCCGATTGAAAAATATGAGCGCCGGAACGCATTCTGTTTTGCTGGCGCCTACTATGTTCGCTATCCCGAGCGAACGCGGGATCTGGGCAATTTTGTCTCTCATCTGCCGCAATATCGTCCGCTGGAAATTTACGATCGCAATCTTGGGAAAGATCACCCAGACTATAAATTTCCCGATGAATATCAGTCCTTTATTGTCGGAAATCTGCCGTTTGAGCAGATCGATAAGGCGTATAAGGGCTATCGATATGCGATCAATCTGAACTCGATCAAACAGTCGCAGACCATGTTCGCGCGCCGTGTATATGAGTTGCTGGCCTCAAACACGATCACGATCAGCAACTATTCGCGTGGCGTCCGGCTGCTTTTCGGTGATCTTGTCGTCACCAGTGATGATGGTGCTGAAGTCATTCGAAGGCTGGAGCAGCTGGATAGCGATGAATTTCGGCTGCGCAAGTTCCGCCTCGCCGGTCTTCGCAAGGTGATGAGCGAGCACACTTATCAGGATCGGCTTGCTTATGTGCTGTCCAAGGTTAACGAGGCGCGCCAGCCCCAGCGCCTGCCGGAAGTTCTTGTGGCGGGATATGCGAATACGCAGGCGGAGGCCGATGCCCTTCTTTCCCATTTCAATCGCCAGACCTATGACAGGAAGCGGCTTCTCCTTGCGGTGCCGCGCTCTTTGCGCAAGCGTATTTCTGCCGGTCCGAACGTGGAGGTTGTCAACGCGTCCGACAAACGTGGCCTCGGTGAGGTGGCGGCCGGTGCCGAATGGATTGCGGGCATGGTTGCCGGGGATTTCTATGGCGCGAACTATCTGACGGATCTCATCCTGGCGACCCGCTACAGCGATGCGCTGGCGATCGGTAAGGGGGCATGCTTTTCCTGGAACCGCGAAAGTGCGGAGCTTCAGGCGCCGGATGCGAATCTCGAATACAAGCTCTTGCCGCAATTGCAGTATCGCTCGGCGATTGTCCATATGACCCGGATTGCCGCCCGTTCTTTCGGTGCCTTTGCTTCGGGTTTGGCTGACGGTGGGATTGAAGAAGTGGGTGCTCTTTCCATCGATGCGTTCAATTATTGCCGTGACGGCAATATTGAGGGCGCTGAGCGGAAGACGATTGAAAACGCGGTTGGTGATCTTGCCGACATCGATGTTGGATTACCGCTTGCCGATCTCGTGAAGCGCGCAGAGCGCATTGAGGCGGAAGTGCAGTCCGAAGATGAAACGCCCATGCTTTCCGGTGCCGAATTCGCCGGTTTCTTCAGGAGTCCTGCGAACAAATCTTATTGGTTAAGCGTGGAGGGGGCGGGATGGACAGTGAATTCGTCATTGCCCGATGGCAAGCATGATTATCTTTATGCCGCTCAGGATGTCACGCCTGAGGAGCTGGATTTCAACGACCTGGCATTGTTCCACCTGGACGTAACCCCTGGCCTCAATCTTCAGATGGTTCTGTTGTTCCTTGATGGGGACAAGCAAAGAATTGCTGCGGAGGTGCGCCCATCCAACCGCAATCATTCAGTGCGCATCCCCGAGGGTACGGTTTTCATTCGTATGGGCCTGCGTATTTACGGGAGTGGTGAAGCCACGATCAACGGCCTTGTTCTGGGAGAGCGTCGTTTGCATCCCGCCGAGGTTGTGGGGCGCAGCAAATATCTCCTCCTGACGAACCATTACCCAAGCTATAGCGATCTATACCGCAATGGCTTCGTGCACAGTCGCGTCAAGGCCTACAAGGAGCGGGGCGTGGACGTTGACGTTTTCCGCCTGCGCAAGGGGGAGCCACTGGGATATCATGAATTCCAGGACGTCGATGTCATCACGGGCTCGCAGGAAGCGTTGGAAACGCTGCTGAAAAAAGGCGATTACCAACATGTTCTGGTTCATTTCCTTGATCCGGATATGTGGACGGTTCTCAAAGACCATATCGATAGGGTGAAGGTTACCGTCTGGGTGCATGGCGCGGAGGTGCAGCCTTGGCATCGGCGGGAATATAATTACACTGATAGCGCTACGCTGGAAAAAGCAAAACAGGAAAGCGAAAGAAGAATGTCGTTCTGGAGAGAGGTTCTCCAGGATATGCCTGAAAATTTATCGCTCGTTTTTGTTTCAAATTATTTTGCCGAAGAGGTGATATCCGACATTGGTGTGAGTATTGATAAGAAGAAATATAGAGTAATAAATAATCCTATTAATACAAATTTGTTTAATTATGTTGAAAAAGATGAAAAATATAGAAAGAGAGTTCTTTCTATAAGGCCGTTTGCGTCCAGGAAATATGCCAACGATTTGACCGTTGAGGCGATCGTTCATCTTAAGGATAAGCCTTGGTTCAATGATATGGAGTTCCATATCATTGGCGACGGAGCGTTATTCGAAGAAACATTGCGTCCCTTGGAAGGGGTGGAGAATGTTAGGATCGAACGGCGGTTTTTGAGCCAGAATGAAATTGCATCTCTGCATAAAGAATACGGGATCTTCCTCACTCCCACGAGAATGGACGCGCAAGGCGTGTCTCGTGATGAAGCCATGTCTTCAGGGCTTGTTCCGATAACCAACTCAGTCGCAGCGATTCCCGAATTTGTGGATGAGTTCTGCGGCGTGCTTGTGCCTGCCGAGGATGCGCGCGCAATGGCCAATGGAATTGAGATGCTGTTTGAGAACCCAGATATGTTCTTGTCGCTGTCGCGTGGCGCAGCGGCGCGCGTCCGTAATCAATCGGCTCAGAAAATCGTAGTCGAGCAGGAATTGGCGCAATTTGTTGAATAATTACGTATAAAAAATACCGCGCCAAAATTTTTGGCGCGGTAAAAAATTATGATTCCTGGAATTCTTGGTCTTTTTTGTAGTATTTTGATACAATAATTTCCGCTTCAGGCAGTGTTTCGTCTTCGTCATAGGTGCTTTTGCGGCCGACGGTAGAAAGGCGTTTTGGAAAATCGTGCGTGATTCCAATTTCCTTGAGGCGCTCATTGTCTCCCAGCTTGAAAATAAACTCTGGAAGGACTTGTCCGTGGCTCGTAATGGTCATCCACTGGGGCTTGATATGTGGGTCGCAATATTCGGGGGGGATATAGGATATGAACCTCGCTGCCATTTCGGTCGAAACATCTTCGTCCATTAAGATCGAAATAGGGCGGATGAAATGCTCCCCATTCGGACTTCCCTCCGGTGCCAGCAATTTGTCGCGGAAGAAGGAACCAAAGCGGTCCATGGGGTCACGCATGAAGGTGAACTTCTTGTAGTCGCGATACCGTTCATCCGTGGGGTCGATCGATTGATTGAGCGAGGTGCTGCTGCTCGCATCGCGATCGGCAAATTCCCGGAAATATGTGTGTGCGAGCGCGCGGAATGAAGACGTGCCGCACTTGTAGATCGGCAGGAAGACGACCTTCACTTCCTCAACCACAACCGCTGTGCGCAGGGGTGTTTTGAGAAAATTCTGACTATCCGGGATGACGATGACCGCTTCTTTGACGCCCGCCGCCTTGAGGGCTGCAAGCGAGCGGAACCAGGAGCCGAACGCATTGTCGATGATGGCCGGCCTTCCGGATTTAGCAAAATCCCGGGCGAGGCTCAGACGCTCGCTCCAGGGCATGGTCGTCTTTGCGAGGAAAGGCGTACCATCTGCTTCTGCCTGTTCCTGCGAGAAGAGCACACGCATACCGAATAAGTCCGCAACATCACCTGTCATCATATGGATGATTTTCCTAGCCGCTTTCTATTGTATTGGATGAGAACGAACCTTGGACCCGCGTCAGTCTTGGCGTCACATCTGTTTCCCAAGCCGTCGGGATCGTAACGGAAGGCCCTGGGTAAAGGTCTCAACTATGATAATTATCATGGCTATGCAACCAACGTAGATGCAGCCGTTGCAACGGAAAGTGACCGTGGCCTTCGGGTTGATCCTTTTGGAGTTTGAACTATCACATGGAGCTCCAGTGGCTACGCCGGCATCAGAAAGCAGCGAGTGCAACCCATGAATGGTTCGCCGAATATCCATGCCCGTCTCATCGATGCGTTGCGCGCCGATCTTTCAGCGCGGGAAGAAGAGGTGAGGGATCTGCGCGACAGCGCCAGATATCGCGCAGGCGGCTGGTTGCTCGCGGCCTGGCCTCCCGGACGTGAAACGCTCCGGCTCCTTCCACGGCTGCTGCGTCTTTTCTGGGGGAAAAGCAGACGGGCCCGGAAAAAGCCTTCCATCCGGAAAATACTGAACACCAGCGATGCTATCGGTGTGCCGTCTGTTCTGGTTCTGGCACCTGCTGAACAGAGCGTGCTTTCGTTGGAGGCCGAGACTTGGCAAACGGATGATGCCGTTTTACTGGCGCGCCGCCTCGATGACGCGGAGACACCGGGAACGCTGATATTGTGTCGTCAGGAGCCGGAAATCCTCAAGCGTTTGGCGCGCCTGCGCCTGAAAGGATGGCAGGTCTTCTGGCGCTCCACCGATGATGAGCAGCAGGACGACCCTGCATTGTGCGCTTATATGCAGGCGCATGCCTTGGAATACCTGGAGCCAGAAAATCGATGAGACTTCTCTACGCCTATCGATACGGGATCGTCGGAGGCGTATCGACGCAATTGCTTTTGCGGCAAGGCGCATTGCGTTGGGCCGGTGGTGATTGCGAGCTTTTCTTCACGCAGGACAATGGCCTTGGGGCTCTCCTGAACGAGCGCGAGGGAATTCACTTCGGCTCGCCTGCGAAATTCCGCCGCCTGGTTCGGACTGGTCGCTTCGATGCCGTGGTGATTATCGATACGCCGGAACTGCTCGATGTTGTCACGGGGCTTGTATTTCATCGCCTTCCGGTTTTTCTCGATATTCACACCACCACCAGAGCGGGGCTCGCTTATTTGCGCGATGTCGACGTTTCAAGGCTTTCGGGAATCATGGTGCCGACACTCTATTCGGCGGATCTGGTGCGTGCTCGCTTGCCGAAAGCGGGCAGGGTGAGTGTGATACCCAATATTATCGACAGTAATGTCTTCATGCCTGGACCGGTTCTCGATACGGGCGAAGAACAGGGAAATGTCCGGACCCGTGAATTCGTATGGGTGGGAAAATTGGACCACCATAAGAATTGGCGGTTGGCTTTGATTTACACGGCTCTTTTCAAGGAACTTCTGGGCAGTGTTCGCCTGACGCTGATTGGCGGATACACGGCCCCTGAGAAGCAGGCGCGGGCGTTTTTCGATCTGGCCTACGATCTGGGCATTTCATCTCAGGTCGACTGGTTGGATCGCATTGAGAACGGGATGTTGCCTGCCATTTATCGTCGCTGTGCTACAAGCGGCGGCGCCATGCTTGTGACATCGCGTGACGAGTCCTTTGGCATGGCGGCGGTGGAGGCCCTGCTTTGCGGCTGCCCGCTCATCGCAAACGATCTGCCTGTGTTCAGGGAAGTCTTTCCCGAAACCTCCCTTGTCCAGTTGCTTGACATATGGCAGCCCGAAGAGGTGGCTGCCGCCGCCCGACGGCTGTCCCGTCCGGCTGCCGGCCACGTCGAGGAACTGCGGACTGCGCTCGCCGGGCGCTACGGGCCGCAAGCCTTTCTGGCGAGCATGGAGAAGGTTTTGGGAGGCGTGGATGCAGCCTGAGGCGAAGCTGGAGGTCGTGCAGGCGGAGCTGAAACGGTTGCAGGATGAAAACAGACGTCTGCGCGAAAGCGCGAGCTTCCGGCTGGGGCATCTCCTGGTGTCCGCGGCGCGGTCGCCACGGCGCATGTTTTCATTGCCGGCAGATTTGGTCCGACTGGTTGCCGAATTGAGGCGAAGCAAGGCATTCACGGATCCGACGGTCGGGCAGGCCGCGATTGTGCGTGAACATTGGCTCAGCCTTGCTGCTGATCTCCGGCGCAGAAATGACGGTCCATTTGTTTTCCTCTTCTCGGGAACGACCTTCATTCAGGGAACCAGAGGAAACCGTCCAATACGGCAGGCACAGGCTTTGCTTGGGAGAAAGGTGCCGGTTCTGTTCAGCTATCATCGCAGTCGGCCTGCCGATGATCTCCCGGCATCGTCACATCCATTGCTGGTTCAAAGCCCGGTCGATGTGACGATGCAGGTGATGGAAGAGATTGCCACGGAAGATCTGGGCGGGCTTCGAAAGCTCTTCATCGTCTCATATCCCTATCCCGGCATTGAACGATATATCGCGCTGTTCCGCTCCAATGGCTGGAAGATCATCTACGACTGCAGGGATGATTGGGAAGAGTTCGCCAAGGTTGGAATGGCGCGCTGGTTCGATGCAGAAGTGGAAAGCCGGCTGGTTGCGCAGGTGGATGCAACCTACTGCGTTTCCGCCCCCTTGGTTGCCAAGATGCAACGCTTGGCGCCGGGCAGCCAGGTTGCCTTGATGCCTAACGCCGTGGAAGCCGATTTCCTGCCTGCCGATTATCATCATGAGCCTCAATCCTCGCCACCCATTGTGGGATATTTCGGCCATCTCTCGTCTGCATGGTTCAATTGGGATGCATTTGAGGAAATCGCCCGCCGGCTTCCGCGCTATCATTTCGAGATCATTGGTCATTCTGCGCCCACGGGGCGAAATCTGCCTTCCAATGTCGAGCTTCTGGGACCGAAGCCTTGGCAGGAATTGCATCGCTATGCGCGCCGTTGGAGTGCTGCCATCATACCTTTTCGCATCGGTGCCCTGAGCGATGGCGTGGATCCCATCAAGATCTATGAATATTTGTCCTTTGGGCTGCCGGTGGTGTCGTTCCGAATGCCTCAGATACAGAACTATCCCTATACGACCACGGTCGAGACGACCGAGGCATTTTGCAGCGCCCTGGAACGCGCCTGCCACACTGCGGTGGAGCGCGACGTCATCAATGCCTTTCTGGCGCGCAATACATGGGAGGTGCGCGCGGAGGAATTGTTGCAGGTTCTCGACAAGGACAAGGGCCGCTGACATCGGGGGCAAGGGATTTGGTGGTCCGTAATCTGCGGCTCTGCCTTGGATGCGGTGGAGTTCTCTGATTCGATCATGGAACGCTCAAAAACACCTGTGCCGTCGCGTGCACGGCAATTCTATCCACAATGGACTTGCTCTACCCATGCGCGCTTTGGCGGTTAATTGTTGTTGTTGCTTCATGTGCAATGCGTGGACATTATAATTGATGGCTTAGATCATTGTAATGAAAGAACTTCGCGGCTAGGTAGTGCTCGACACTGATCGTGCTACCTTGGAATTTGACGACATGCTGACAGGCTTAAGCCATCTCGACCGTCTTGAGGCGGAATCGATCCACATATTCCGGGAGGTTGCGGCGACGTTTTCGAACCCGGTTATGCTTTATTCGGTTGGGAAGGATTCGTCGGTTCTGATGCATCTTGCGCTGAAGGCGTTTTATCCCGCGCGCCCGCCGTTTCCGTTTCTGCATGTGGACACGACCTGGAAGTTTCGCGAGATGATCGCGTTTCGCGACCGCATGGCGCGCGAGCTCGGGTTTGAGCTTCTGGTTCACGTGAACGAGGAAGGTGTCCGCGATGGGATCAACCCGTTCGACCACGGGTCCAACACGCACACCCACATCATGAAGACGGTGGCGCTGCGCCAGGCGCTGGACAAATACGGCTTCGATGCCGCCTTCGGCGGCGCGCGGCGCGATGAGGAGAAGTCGCGCGCCAAGGAGCGCATCTTCTCCTTCCGCTCGGCCGGCCATGGCTGGGACCCGAAGAACCAGCGGCCTGAGATGTGGAAGATCTACAACACGCGCGTGGCGCAGGGAGAATCGATCCGCGTCTTCCCTTTGTCCAACTGGACCGAGCAGGACATCTGGCAATACATCCTGCAGGAAGACATCCCCATCGTGCCGCTCTATTTCGCCCGGAAGCGGCCGGTCGTGGAGCGTGACGGCATGACCATCATGGTCGATGACGAGCGCATGAAGCTTCTCCCCGGAGAGAAGGTGGAGGAGCGCATGGTGCGCTTCCGCACGCTTGGCTGCTACCCGTTGACGGGTGCGATCCGGTCCGATGCGGCGACGCTCGAGGCGATCGTGGGCGAGATGCTGACGGCGCGCACCTCCGAGCGCCAGGGGCGGCTGATCGACCGGGACGAGGCGGGGTCGATGGAGAAGAAGAAGCGCGAGGGATATTTCTGAGATGCTGAAGGGCAATGCTGCGCCGCTGGATGAGGCCGGGCTGGATGAGGACGAAGCTCGGACCGATGCGGCCATGAGCGATTATGTGGCCGGCCAGGAGAGCAAGGGACTGCTGCGCTTTTTGACCTGCGGCTCGGTCGACGACGGCAAGTCGACGCTGATCGGCCGGCTTCTTTACGACACGAAGCTGATCTTCGAGGACCAGCTTGCCGCGCTGGAGCGGGATTCGCGCAAGCACGGCACGACCGGCAGCGAGATGGACTTCGCGCTTCTGGTGGACGGCCTGGAGGCCGAGCGCGAGCAGGGCATCACCATCGATGTGGCCTACCGGTTCTTCTCGACGCCGAAGCGCAAGTTCATCGTTGCCGATACGCCCGGCCACGAGCAGTACACGCGCAACATGGCCACGGGCGCCTCGACTGCGGATCTTGCGATCGTGCTTGTGGATGCGCGCCAGGGCATCCTGCCGCAGACGCGGCGCCATTCGATGATCGCCTCGCTTCTGGGCATCCGGCACATCGTGCTTGCGGTGAACAAGATCGACCTTGTTGAGTTCGACCGCGCTGTTTTCGAGCAGATCGCGGGGGAATACCGGGCCTTTGCGCGGGAATTGGGTTTCGAGACGATCCAGCCGATCCCGCTTTCGGCGCGCTATGGCGACAATGTGATCGCCCGCTCGCCGCGCATGGGCTGGTATCGGGGGCCGGCGCTTCTGGAGCATCTTGAGGCGGTGGAGACTGAGGCCGATACGGCCGGGCGTCCGTTCCGCTTTCCGGTTCAATATGTGTCGCGCCCCGATCTGGATTTCCGGGGCTTTGCCGGCACGGTGGCGGCAGGCCGCATCGGGGTGGGCGATCGGGTGACGGTCGCCAAGTCGGGCAAGCAGAGCCGTGTGAAGCGCATCGTGACGCAAGGGGGCGACCTTGCCGAGGCGATCGCGGGGCAGGCGGTGACGCTGGTGCTCGACGATGAGGTCGAGGTCTCGCGCGGCAACATGCTGGTGGTGCCCGAGGGGCGGCCGCATGTTGCCGACCAGTTTGCCGCGACGCTGGTGTGGTTCGACGAAAAGCCGCTTCTTCCGGGCCGCTCCTATATTCTGCGCACGGAGACGGACGAGGTGTCGGCGACGGTGAGCCATCTGAAGTATCGCCGCAACATCAACAATTTCAGCGAGGAGGCGGCCAAGGCGCTGGAGATGAACGAGGTCGGGGTGTGCAATTTCGCGCTGCAGGCGCCGATTGCCTTCGACACCTTTGCCGAGAACCGGGTGACGGGGGCGTTCATCCTGATCGACCGGCTGACCAATGCGACGGTCGGGGCGGGGATGATCCAGCATCCGCTGCGGCGAGCGGCGAACATTCACTGGCAGGCGTTGGATGTGACGCGCGAGGCGCGTTCGCAGATGAAGCACCAGAAGCCCGCGGTTCTGTGGTTCACGGGACTTTCGGGGTCGGGCAAGTCGACCGTAGCCAATCTCCTGGAGAAGAAGCTGCATGCGGCCGGACGGCACACCTATGTGCTTGACGGCGACAATGTGCGCCATGGGCTGAACCGTGACCTGGGGTTCACGGATGCCGACCGGGTGGAGAACATCCGCCGTGTGGCGGAGACGGCGAAGCTGATGGCGGATGCGGGTCTGATCGTTCTGGTATCGTTCATCTCGCCCTTCCGCGCCGAGCGGCGCATGGCGCGCGAATTGATGCGCGAGGGCGAGTTCGTCGAGATCTTCATCGATACGCCCTTCGAGGAATGCGCCCGCCGCGACCCCAAGGGCCTCTATGCAAAAGCCCTCAACGGCGAAATCAAGAACTTCACAGGTGTCGATTCGCCCTATGAGACGCCGAACAAGGCTGACGTGCATCTTCAGACGGTCGGCCACAGCGCTGAGGAACTTGCTGAAAGGCTGGAAGCCTGGCTTCAAGAGAAAGGGTTCTTTTGAGCCGCTCCTTGCGAAGGGCCTTGAACGAGGAAAGACTCAACGCGCCACCGCGTTGAGCGCCTCGGCCAGCCTTTTCGCCAGCATTTCGTATGAATAATGCGCCGAGACATGGCGCCTTGCGGCTTGTCCCATCGCTTCCCTCTGCAAGGGCGGTATGGCGGCAAGCCGTAGAATGGCATCGGCGAGAATCCGCGGGTTCCCAGGTTCCACAGAGAGGCCGCCGCCTGCTTCCTGCACCGGATCGTTTGTCGCACGGCAACAAAAGATCGTTGGCCGCCCCGCTGCCATGAAGTCGAACAGCTTTCGCGGGCTGATGCCATATTGAAACATGGGCGCGTCGATCAGGTTGAAGACGAAGCCATCCGCTTCCGCTGCCAGCGCCGGTATCGCGCTCTTCGACACAGGCGGCTCGAACACGATGTTCCTCGCTCCAACCTGATGCGCAAGCTCCTGAAGCGCCGGCTTCTGGGGGCCGTCGCCCACCATGCGCAGGCGGATACGCGCGCCCTGCGGCGACGCCTGCACAAGGCTCATTGCCCGGATGACGTTGTCCAGCCCGTTCGCGCCGCCATGCGCTCCGAAATACATCAGCGTGAAATCGTCTTTTGCAGGGGCGGGAGCCCATTCTGGCCATTCATCCAAATCTATCCCGTTGGAGAGCCAGAGCACTTTTCTCCGATCGATGCCGAGAGCACCGATATAGTCTCCCGCATTGGGCCAAAGGACGATGATCTTTTCGGCCGAGTTGTAGAGATGTTTTTCAAGCCGGCGCATGAAATACGCCACAGGGCTTTTCTCCTTCAGGCGCCCCATCTCGATCAGTGCCTGAGGCCATAGATCCCGCACTTCGAACACGAAGGGAACATTGTGCCGTCTTGCGAGCCGCAAGGCCGCCCAGGCGGCAAATGGATGAATGCTCGAACCGATGATGACATCCGGGCGCTCCAGCCCGGCAAGATTTGCAGGCACCAGAGCGCGCGCGCAGAAGGTGAGCATGTTGCGGATGCGGTCGAGGCCGTTTCCCGAATAGGAAGGGGTTTTGAGCCAGAGGAAGGGGACGCCACCATGTTCCTCGAGCCGTGCCTTCTCTGCCTGCTCCAGCCTTTGTCGGCCGGTCAGGTGCTCGATGCTGGCTCCGACGATGAAGGCCTTCCAGCCTTGGCCAAGAAGGTGCCGGGCGAGTGAATAATGACGCCCGCCTCCCGCACCTTCGGGTTCTTCGGCGTAATGGTTCACGATCCAGACGGTTTTCATCGGCGAGAAACGGCCATCATGTCCTGAAGATATCTTCATAGATGGAAACGAGCTTCATCTCCTGTTCCTCCCAATTAACGGTCCTGGCTGCGCGAACCGCATTGGCGGCGCATGTCGCGCGCAGTTCCGGGTTCCCGACAAGCGTCCCGATTGCCTCGGCGAGAGCTTCGGTGTCGCCCGGAGGAACGGTGATGCCGAATTCATATGTGTTCACGATAGCGCGTATTTCAGGCATGCCGGAAGCGACCACGGCCAGGCCTGCCATCATGTATTCGAACAGTTTGTTCGAATCCGTCGTGAGGTGATTGAGGCAGGTGTTCTCGATGGGTTGCACCCCGATATCGGCCGAAGCGGTGTAGCTTGGCAGATCGTCCAGGCTGACCGTGGGTATGAAGCGGACGCGATCGCCAAGCCCCGCGTCGATTGCCTGATGTTGGAGAGGTTCGGAAAGCCTGCCGCCGCCTATGAAGACGAAATAGGCCTGTTCGATCATGCCGGCGGCATCCACGAGACGGGCAAGACCGCGACCTTGTTGCAGGCCTCCCTGATAGAGAACGATCGGCCAGGGCATTTCAAGGCCAAGCTCGCGCCGCAATCTGTCGCCGCGCTCTTCGATGAGGAGCCGCGGGCGGTTCTGCAGCACCACGGGCCGGGGAATGCGATAGGCGCGCGCAAAGAATTTTGCACGCGCATCGGTTGTGGTGATGGTGGCGGCAGCACGCGGCATCAGCTTCTTCTCGACCCAGCCGACCAGCGAGCGAAGCTTCGCATAGCCCTCCCTGTCCGTGCTGATTTCATGGGCATCATAGACGAGGGGAGTGCGGGTGAAGAGCGAGGCAAGCCACGCCGTGGGCAAGGTATTGACGTCGTGGCTGTGTATCGCGTCCGGGCGCGAGGCAATCATGCGCAACAGAAGCACACAATGCGTCAGGGATCGGGTGACGACACGCAGGGCCTGGCCCACCGGCCCCTTGTTTGCCTGCCTGGCTGAAACGGCACCGGCATGTTTCTGCGGATTTCCAGGGCTGCGGAAAAGCCACAACGGACTTCTGAGGACGCGCGTCACCTTGATGCCAGAGGCGAGGGTTTCGCGGGCCTCGGTCACTCCAGGCGTGTGGAGCGCGAAAACCGTCACTTCGTGGCCGGCGGCCTGCAAGGTCTGGGCTTCCTTGAGAACGCGCGCATCGTTCCTGAAGTCGTTCCAGACGATCATGGAAATGCGGGCCATTCAGTTCTCCGGTTCTGGACGTCGCGACGGGCCCCGAAGCAGCAAGGCACGCGCCCCTAACTAACCGTATCCGGCCGCCGCGACAATGAGCTGGCCGCGGTAGTTCCAAGCTTGGGCATTTATGCGGCGAAAAGGACGTTATGCCGCAAAATCCGAGAGACGTGCCGTTTTCAAGATCAGATCGGTCGCAGATATGCCGCGTTCTGGAACTGCGATTTTGTTGCAATCTTCTGGCTGCCGACTGTTCGCAGAACAATACGGACAGTTCGAGCACTGGCAAGGATATATCCTGCTTTGAAGTTTACCCGATCCCGATCGCCCGGGGGCGATGGCAAAAGCAGCCCCTCAACGGGCACGCTGTCCTGTCGACGATTATAGACGTGTCGTCGACAGGAATATTTGGCGGAGTTGAGCAGACGGGGTGACACGCAAGGCGCGGCGCCACGCTGCCATGGCGATCAGAAGCGGACGCTCAACATCCCGTTGAAGCCATGCTGGCTTGTGGTTTCCGAAATCTGACCTTTGTAGGAGAGCCCGAGCGTTGCTTGCTGCGTGAGGTCGAAATCGAAGCCAGCCTCGATCAATGCGGTGTTGCGCGCGGTGGGCACGCCGGCGATGGTGAAGTTGGGGCTGCCCGCAAACGCATGGACCGAAATCGGCTCCACATCACCGAAGGCGTGCTGCCAGCCAAGCATCGCTTTGGCTGTCACTGGCATCGATGCAAGCTGGAAGGTGTGTTCCATGCGGGCGCCGATCGTGGCGAAACCGGTGTCCATCGATTGGCCGGCGACCGTCAGGGCCGCGCTGCCGCCCTGTTCGGTGAACCCGTCGGAGCGATGGTGCACATAGGCCAGATTGGCAAAGGGTTCGATGCTTGCGGCGGAGAGATCGAAGCGATAGCCCACCTCGCCGAAGGCCTGGAAGGTTGCGGCATCGTAGTCTGCGTTCAGGCTCTCGGATAATGCGCCCGCATAGACGTTTCGGGCGGTATCGACGCTGTGCCAGCTATAGCCAAGGCCCGTCCGGATACCCAGTTTTCCAAGCTCGGTGCCGGCATAAAGTCCCAGATGATAGTCCTTGCTCTCCGCCGATGATGAGACCGGAGCGGCATCGAGTTTGGATTGACCGTAGCCGCCGAGCAGCCCGACCCGCCAGGCGCCGGCCAGCGCATCGGCGCCGAAGAACACGCCGCCGGAAGACTGGTCCATCGCTGCTGCGTTGCCGTCGCTGTCAATATCCGCCCACGCGCCATAGGCCTCGGTCCAGAAGGAAAGCCCTGTGCCCTGCGATCCGGAACCCGCAGTCCTTTCCTCCGGTCCGAAGGCGAGCGGCCGAGCCGATGCGCCGGGCACCGCGAATGCGGACCGAATCCGGTCGTTCGCGGCATTGCGCAGGAACACGCCATTGCGGCTGAGCGCGCCCTGAAACGAGGCGTGCACTTCACCGGAAAGGAGATCGAAGGCGGCGCGCGCCTGATCCTCGTCCGCGAGGCCGGCAATGGTCAGCCAGACGGGGTTCCCGGTGCCCAACATCTCGATTGCGGCGCTGACGGCGGTCTGGTTCGGCGTCTGGGCAACGTCGGCGAAGGACACGTCGTTGCGGGTAAGGCTCAGGGTGATATCGTTGCCGTCGCCGCCCGCATAGTCCAGCGTCTCGTCGAGAAACAGGAGATTGTTGGTCACGTCGGCGAACGTGCCGTTGGCGGCGGCAGCCCCC
>SWCE01003983.1_pt1 | contig 55918 bp, 51 predicted proteins | sample 4690061 | NCBI WGS metagenome assembly SWCE01 (sample SAMN10267279, study PRJNA491770) | bioreactor metagenome | isolation source: DHS bioreactor inoculated with subseafloor sediment | place: Japan: off Shimokita Peninsula | collected 2012-10
GGGGGGGGGAATGCCTGCGGAGGCCTTCATCTTGCGCAAACTTGAATTTCCAAACGGATACAATCATGAAAATGCAATTCGGCTCGGCAATCCGGGCCTATAGCGACGCCGACAGTGCGCGGCTCCTGGATATATGGCTTGCCGCCTCGCGTTTCGGACACCCGTTTCTCGGCGAGGAGACCCTGGTTCGGCAGCGGCGCATCGTTGAGGAACTCTATCTGGGGCAGGCCGAAATCTGGGTCGCGGAGCAGGCCGGGCAGGTCGTGGGCTTTATCGGGTTGCTCGAAACCTTCATCGGTGGCCTGTTCGTCGATCCGCCAAGACATGGCGGCGGGCATGCCCGCGGGCTGGTGGAACACGCTGCCCGGTTGAAGCCATTTCTCGAACTGGACGTCTATGCGGCCAATCCTGTCGCTCGAGGTTTCTATCGTCATCTCGGCTTCAAGGAAATCGGAAGGCGACCTCAAGATGACGAAGGACGACCATTCGAATTGATCCGGATGCGGCGGGGCTGACATTGAAGACAGGACAGCGGGGAAAACAGGACTGCGGGAAAACAGGACTGCGGGAAAACAGGACCGCGGGCTGCAAGGCCAGCGGTCCTGCCGCGCTTCGGCTGCTGCTGCCTTGCGGATGCGCGACAACTGATTGTCTTCGGAGAGCCTTGCCGACAAAAAAGCGCCGCGCTTCCTCCTGGAAGCGCGGCGCCTTGCTTGTTCCACGGTATTCGCGCAGATGCCAGGCGAGACCACCCGGCTGCCCGATGGCTAATAGCGGCGCATCAAGCCAACGAGGCGGCCCTGCACCTTCACCCGGTCCGGGCCGAATATGCGTGTCTCGTAGGCCGGATTGGCGGCCTCGAGCGCAATGGAAGCGCCTTTGCGGCGGAAGCGCTTGAGCGTGGCTTCTTCCTCATCGACAAGGGCAACGATGATTTCACCGGGATTGGCAATGGTGGTTTCCCGGATGATGACCGTGTCGCCATCGAAAATACCGGCCTCGATCATGGAATCGCCCCTAACTTCCAGCGCGTAATGCTCGCCACCAGACAACATGTCCGGAGGAACTGCGATGGAATGGGTCTGATGCTGGATCGCATCGATCGGAACGCCTGCTGCGATGCGCCCCATGACGGGCACGGACACCACGCCTGCCAGATCGTCATTGACGGCGGCCGGTTGCTTGGTAGCAGGCGGCGGCGTGCGCCCCAGGCTACCCTCGATGACGCTTGGCGAGAATTTGCGTGCCGCATTCAGGCCCGGTGCGATCGAATCGGGAAGGCGCAGCACCTCAAGCGCGCGCGCCCGGTTGGGCAGGCGGCGGATGAAGCCACGCTCCTCAAGTGCGGTGATGAGCCGGTGGATGCCCGACTTGGAGGCGAGATCCAGCGCTTCCTTCATTTCATCGAAGGAGGGCGGTATGCCTGTCTCCTTCAGCCGTTCATGGATGAACAGCAGGAGTTCGTGCTGCTTGCGCGTCAGCATGGGCTTCCCCGGAATCAGTTAAAAACAAAACCAGAACATACTCTATATGTTCCAGTTGTGTTCTGCAACAGCGCGCTTGCGCGAACCTTACGAGAACAGCGCCTTGACGCCATCTGCCACGAACTGGACGGCAAGAGCCGCCAGAATCACGCCAAGAAGCCGGGTAAGAATGGAGCGGCCCGTTTCTCCCAGGAAACGGTCGATGCGCTCTGCGAGCACGAAGACGGCGTAGGTCAGGATGATGGTGACAAGCAGGATCGCAAGCAGGGTTGCGGTGCCTGCGATCCCCTTGAAGGAACCGGACAGAAGCACAGTCGCCGAAATCGCGCCAGGCCCGGCAATGAGCGGAATGGCCAGCGGGAAGGCGGCTATATTGTGGATCATGTCGCGGGTGATGGCGCGTTCTGCGCTGCGCTCGTGGCGCTCCTGGCGCCGTTCGAAGATCATCTCGAAGGCGATGAAGAACAGGAGCAGGCCGCCGGCGACACGGAAGGCGGGCAGTGTTATGCCGAAAATCGAGAGGATCGTGGCCCCGGCCACGCCAAACAATGCGAGGACGCCGAAACCGATGATGGCGGCGCGGACGCCCACCTGATTGCGCTCAGAGCGGTTCATGCCTGTGGTGAGCGCAAGGAACAGTGGGGCCAGCCCCGGCGGGTCGACCGTCACGAGCAGTGTCACGAAGGCGTTGAAAACCGCTTCCGGTCCTGGCATTGCATTCTCCTGCGCGTCATAGGCGGAGCCTGGGTTTCAAGCCCTTCGCAAGCCTGTTGTTTCCATAGCTTCGCCCAGTATAGCCGCGCGCGGGCCAAAGGATACGGGCCGGCTGCGAAAACCCCTTGGATTAAGTGCAATCCGGAGGCTGCTCAATTGGAGAATCTCTGACAGTTCCTATATAAGAAGTCAGTGATTCCTTATTCGATTGTGATCCGATTTGACTGACCAGACGACGCCGCACGGGACCGGTGAGCCCGACGACATCGAACCGATTTCCATTGTCGAGGAGATGCAGCGCTCATATCTCGATTACGCGATGAGCGTGATCGTGTCGCGTGCGTTGCCAGATGTGCGCGACGGCCTGAAACCGGTACACCGGCGCATTCTCTATGCCTCGCACGAGAGCGGCTATCACTGGAACCGGAAGTATGTGAAGTCGGCGCGTCCGGTTGCCGACGTGATGGGTAAATACCATCCGCATGGCGACGCCGCGATCTATGACGCCCTTGTGCGCATGGCGCAGGATTGGTCCATGCGCCTGCCGCTGATCGACGGGCAGGGCAATTTCGGCTCCATCGACGGCGATCCGCCGGCGGCGATGCGTTATACCGAATCGCGCCTCACAAAGGGCGCGCACGAGCTCTTGGAAGACATCGACAAGGAAACCGTCGACTTCCAGGAGACCTATGATGCCTCCGGTTCTGAGCCGAAGGTTCTTCCGGCCCGCTACCCCAATCTGCTGGTCAATGGATCGGGCGGTATTGCGGTCGGCATGGCGACGAATATTCCGCCGCACAATCTCATCGAAGTGGTCAATGGCTGCGTCGCCCTGATCGACAATCCGGCGATTTCGCTTGTCGAGATGCAGCAGTTCATTCCTGGACCAGATTTTCCCACGGGCGGCCTGATCCTCGGTCGCTCCGGCATTCGCAGCGCCTACGAGACCGGGCGCGGCTCGATCCTGATGCGTGGCAGGGTGTCAATCGAGCCGGCGCGCAACGATCGCGAAGCGATCATCATTACCGAAATTCCCTATCAGGTGAACAAGGCGTCGATGATCGAGAAGATGGCCGAACTGGTGCGCGACAAGCGCATCGAGGGCATCTCCGATATTCGCGACGAGAGCGACCGTCAGGGCTATCGCGTCGTCGTGGAATTGAAGCGCGACGCCGTCGCCGACGTGGTGCTGAACCAGCTCTACCGATTCACGCCGCTGCAGACGTCTTTCGGCGCCAACATGGTGGCGCTGAACGGCGGCAAGCCCGAGCAGATGAACCTGCTCGATATGCTCAAGGCGTTTGCGACATTCCGCGAGGAAGTCGTGAGCCGGCGCACGAAATATCTTTTGCGCAAGGCGCGCGACCGGGCGCATGTGCTGGTCGGCCTTGCCATCGCTGTCGCCAATATCGACGAAATCATCAAGCTTATCCGCCACGCGCCCGATCCGCAGACGGCGCGCGAGCAGTTGATGGAACGGCGTTGGCCGGCGGTCGATGTCGAGGCGCTCATTCTTCTGATCGACGATCCGCGCCACCGGATCAATGAAGACGGCACCTACAATCTTTCCGAAGAGCAGGCCCGGGCCATTCTCGAGCTGCGTTTGCAGCGCCTGACGGCTCTTGGACGCGACGAGATCGCCGACGAATTGAACCTGATCGGCGCTGAAATCAGCGAGTTTCTGGAGATTCTTTCGTCACGGGCGCGCATCCAGCAGATCGTCAAGGACGAGCTGCTCGCGGTTCGCGACGAGTTCGGCACGCCGCGCCGCTCCGAGATCACCGAGGGCGGGGCCGACCTTGACGATGAAGACCTGATCCAGCGTGAGGATATGGTCGTCACCGTGACCCACAAGGGGTACATCAAGCGGGTGCCGCTTTCGATCTATCGGGCGCAGGCGCGTGGCGGCAAAGGCCGTTCGGGCATGTCGACCAAGGATGAGGATGTGGTGACGCGGCTTTTCGTGGCCAACACGCACACGCCGATCCTGTTCTTCTCCTCGCGCGGCATCGTCTACAAGGAGAAGGTCTGGCGGTTGCCCGTGGGCTCGCCCCAATCCGTCGGCAAGTTTCTGCGCAACATGCTGCCGCTCGAGGAGGGCGAACGCATCACCACGATCATGCCGCTTCCGGAAGACGAGGACAGCTGGGGCGCGCTCGACGTCATGTTCGCGACCACACGCGGCACGGTTCGCCGCAACAAGCTTTCGGATTTCGTCCAGGTCAACCGCAATGGCAAGATCGCCATGAAGCTGGACGACGAGGGCGACGAGATTCTCGGCGTCGATACCTGCACCGAAAATGACGACGTTCTGCTTACCGCTGCATCGGGACAATGTATCCGTTTCTGCGTGGGGGATGTGCGCGTCTTTGCGGGGCGCAATTCCATAGGCGTGCGCGGCATCAATCTGGCCGAGGGCGACCGCATCATTTCAATGGCCATACTGGGTCATGTGGATGCCTCGCCGGCTCAACGCGCCGCCTATCTGAAACAAGCAGCCACCGAGCGGCGCCTTGCGACCGGTGAGGAAGAGGAAGTCGTTCTCACCAATGAGGAGATCGGTGAGGAAGCGGTGCTGTCGCAGGACCTTTATGAGGAACTGAAGGCGCGCGAGCAGATGGTTCTGACCGTCAGCGAGTTCGGCTATGGAAAGCGCTCTTCCAGCTATGATTTCCGCGTTACCGGCCGCGGCGGCAAGGGTATCCGTGCAACGGATGTGTCCAAGACGGATGAGATCGGCCAGCTTATTGCCGCTTTCCCTGTGGAGCAGGAAGACCAGATCATGCTGGTTTCCAATTCCGGACAGGTGATCCGTGTTCCGGTCGGTGGAATTCGCATTGCGAGCCGCGCCACCAAGGGGGTTACGATCTTCAATACCGCAAAGGGCGAGAAGGTCGTTTCGGTGGACCGCATTTCGGATACGCAGGCCGAAGAAGCGGAAGGCGAGGCCGAGGGCGAGATCGGGACCGAGGTAAATCCGGAAGCGCCTGAAGGGGTAAATTCACCTGAAGGCGCAAATTCACCTGAAGGCCCTGGCGAAACTGGAGGCGAGGGCGGCGAATAGCCTTTTTGGCTCGTTCCGCTTCTTGCCGGAGCTTTGCTGCGCGATCAGAAGCGACGCTGCCTCAGGCGCGGACGTACCCGGTTTTCAAGCTTGACGCGGTTGGCTTCCTCATGCAGGCCAACCGCCGTGGCGATCAGCATGGCCAGGGTCATTGCAGCCGCAAGCGTAAAGATCAGCATGGCTTGTCTCCTTTGACGACATAACGAAGAAGGGTGCCATTTGGTTGCTTCCCGCTTTTTGCACCCGTTTCACATTTATGTGTGTCTTCACTAGCGGTTTGGGTTCGAACCTTTTTTGAACGCGTCATTCATGACGCGTTCACATGGCCGGGCCGCTTGTGCCCTTGGACCGCACAGCAGGGTTGCACACGGAGGCGACTTATGAGCTTGATCGCATCCGGTTCATGTTTGGGGAAATAGACCGATGCCTGATCTTGCAGTGCTTTTATCTTATGCCGCCGCTTCCTTCCTGATCGTCGTGGTGCCAGGCCCTACCGTCACCGTGATCATCGCCAATTCCATCAAGCACGGCACGAGGGCCGGGATGCTGAATGTGCTCGGCACTCAGATCGGCCTCTTCATGATGATGGTGATCCTCGCTCTCGGCCTTTCGGCGGTGGTCAATGTGATGGGCAGCTTCTTCGAAGTCCTGCGCCTTTTGGGTGCGGCCTATCTCATCTGGCTCGGAATCAAGCTGTGGCGCTCCGACGGCTCGCTGGATACGGGCGCGCGCGTTGCGAGGCCTGGCGGCTCCTTCGTGTTGCAGGGGCTGATCGTGATCTGGTCGAATCCAAAGGCGCTTCTCTTTTTCGGAGCGTTCATTCCTCAGTTTGTCGACCCGACGCTGGGCGCTCCGGCCCTGCAGACGGTTCTGTTCGGCCTGATCTTCATGGCTGTGGCCGCGCTTGGCGACGGGCTTTACGCATTTCTCGCAGGAGGAGCCGGCGCGCGGCTCTCGAAGAGCCGAATCCGCCTGACAGAGCGCATTTCGGGGACATTCCTCATCGGCGGCGGCTTGTGGCTGGCGCTTGCGCGTCGCTGAAAGCACGCTCCTCTTACTTGATCATGCCGGTCTTACTTGATGATGCCGGGCGGAGGAAGCTCTCCCGGCATGAATTGCCTTCCAAGCACAAGACGGATAGAAGCACGCGATGACTGAGCGAACAGCCTTTTACGCCGGGTCGTTCGACCCGCTCACCAACGGCCATCTCGACGTCCTCAAGGGCGCGCTGACCATCGCGGATGTGGTGGTGGTGGGGATCGGTCTTCATCCCGGCAAAAAACCGCTCTTTTCCTACGAGGAACGCGTCGCGCTCATCGAGCAGTCCGCCACGGACGAGCTCGGCGAGGATCATTCTCGCATCAAGGTGGTCGCCTTCGACAAGCTCGTCGTCGATGCGGCGCGCAAGCATGGCGCGTCGATCATGATTCGGGGCCTGCGCGACGGCACAGACCTTGATTACGAGATGCAGATGGCGGGCATGAACGAGACCATGGCACCGGACCTGCAGACTGTATTTTTGCCGGCCAGTCCCTCGGTGCGCACCATTACCGCCACACTTGTACGGCAGATCGCTTCCATGGGTGGAAACATCGCGCCCTTCGTGCCTGATGTGGTGCTCAAGGCGCTCAAGAACAAGTTTCCGGCCTGAACCAAAGGAGAGTTTCATGCAGCTTCGCAAGCTTGCCTCGTCGCTGATCGTGGCGGGCGCTCTTATGACCAGCCTCGGTGCAACGCTCGCCGCAGAGCCGGAAAACACCATGATCATCAAGCTCAAGGGCGGTGACGTCACGGTTGCGCTGCGTCCGGACCTTGCGCCCAAGCATGTGGAGCAAATCAAGGCACTCGTGAAGGAGGGCGCCTACAAGAATGTGGCGTTCCACCGGGTGATCGACGGCTTCATGGCGCAGACGGGCGACGTGCAGTTCGGCGATGTGGAGGATGGCTTCGATGCCCGGCGTGTGGGCACAGGCGGCTCCGACAAGCCGGACCTCCCGGCGGAATTCACCAACACGTCGTTCGACCGCGGCACCGTGGGCATGGCCCGCTCTGCAAATCCGAACTCCGCCAATTCGCAGTTTTTCATCATGTTCGCGCCCGCCTCGCATCTGAACGGCCAGTACACGGTCGTCGGTGAGGTCGAGAAAGGCATGGAACTCGTCGATCAGATCAAGAAAGGGGATGCATCCGCCAACGGCATGGTGCAAAACCCGGACAGGATGCTGGACGTGCGTATGGCGTCCGACCCCGAATAGAGAAAGGAACGGCTCATGGCTGAGATCAAGGATCCGGAAAACACAATCATCATGGAAACGACCAAGGGCAAGGTCGTCATCCAGCTTTTCCCGGATGTGGCGCCCGGACATGTGAGCCGCATCAAGGAACTCGCCCGCGAGAATTTCTATGACGGCATCGTCTTCCATCGTGTGATCGACGATTTCATGGCTCAGACCGGCGATCCGACGGGCACCGGCATGGGCGGTTCGGAGAAGCCGGACCTCAAGGCCGAATTCTCCAACATGTCGCATGAGCGCGGCACATGCTCCATGGCCCGTTCGCAGAACCCGAATTCGGCCAATTCGCAGTTCTTCATCTGCTTTGCCAAATCGCCCTGGCTCGACCGTCAGTATTCGGTCTGGGGACAGGTGATCGAGGGCATGGATAATGTTGACAAGATCAAGCGCGGCGAGCCGGTCTCCAATCCGGACTCCATCGTCACCATGCGTGTCGCTGCCGACGTCGCTTAGGCGGGCCTGACCCTTTGTGACCTTCGCCCCCTGTGGTTCGCGGACCGGCAGGGGGCGAAAGTGCCTTTCTTCCCGGTTGCCATGCGCGTTGACCTGTTCGATTTCGATCTCCCGGAAGAGCGGATCGCGCTTCGCCCCGCGAACCCGCGCGATTCCGCGCGGCTTCTCGTCGTGGAGGGCGAAGGCTTTGGCGACCGGATCGTCAATGATCTGCCCGTACTTCTGAGGGCGGGTGATGCGCTTGTCTTCAACGACACCAAGGTGATCCCGGCGCGGCTGAACGGCCTGCGCCAGCGCGGCGAGAACCAGGCGCGCATCGAGGCCACGCTGCATATGCGCATGAGCCCGGACAGCTGGAAGGCTTTCATCAAGCCGGCCAAGCGGGTGACAGTGGGCGACCGCATCAGCTTCGGCCATGAGGGGCGGATCTGCCTGCTCGGAACATTGGTGGCCACCGTCGCCGAAAAGGGCGAGGGCGGCGAGGTGCTGCTCAATTTCGATTTCAGCGGTCCGGCGCTCGATGAGGCGATAGCGACCGTCGGTCATATGCCGCTGCCTCCCTACATTGCCGGCAAGCGTGCGGAAGACGAACGCGACAATGCAGATTACCAGACGATCTATGCGCGCGAGGAAGGAGCGGTCGCGGCTCCCACGGCGGGGCTTCATTTCACGCCGGAATTGCTTTCTGCTCTCGATGCCGCCGGCATAGAGCGCCATTTCGTGACGCTGCATGTGGGCGCCGGCACCTTTCTGCCGGTCAAAGCGGAAGACACTGAACAGCATCGCATGCATTCGGAATGGGGCGTGGTCACGCCGGAGACCGCAGCGGCCCTGAACGCCGTGCAGGCGCGAGGCGGGCGCATCGTCTCGGTCGGGACCACGTCGCTTCGGCTGCTCGAAAGCGCCGCGCGCGAGACCGGCCGCCTGCAAGGGTGGTCGGGTGCGACCGACATCTTCATAACGCCGGGTTATCGCTTCCGCACGGCGGACATTCTGATGACGAATTTTCACCTGCCGCGTTCGACGCTGTTCATGCTCGTCTCCGCCTTCAGCGGCATGGAGCGCATGAAGAAGGCCTATGCCCATGCGATCGATCACGGCTATCGCTTCTATTCCTACGGGGATTCGAGCCTGCTCTTCAGGGACGACAACGCGTGAGCGAGACCTTCACCTTCCGCCTTCTGGCAACGGATGGCCATGCGCGCCGCGGCGAGATTTCCATGCCACGCGGCACGATCCGCACACCGGCCTTCATGCCGGTCGGCACGGCTGGAACGGTCAAGGCGATGTATCTTGACCAGGTGCGGGAGCTCGGCAGCGATATTATTCTCGGCAATACCTACCATCTGATGCTGCGCCCCGGCGCAGAAAGGGTCGCCCGGCTCGGCGGCCTGCATGAATTCGCGCGCTGGCCTTATCCGATCCTCACGGATTCGGGCGGGTTTCAGGTCATGTCGCTCGCCGATCTGCGCAAGATTACGGAAAAGGGTGTGACCTTCCGCTCGCATGTGGACGGGCAGGTGTTCGAAATGCCGCCAGAGCGCTCCATCGAGATCCAGGGTCTGCTTGATTCCGATATCCAGATGCAACTCGATGAATGCGTGGCATTGCCGGCCGAGGAGGCCGAGATCGAACGTGCCATGGAGCTTTCGCTGCGCTGGGCCGAACGTTGCAAAACGGCGTTCGGCGACCAGCCCGGAAAAGCCATGTTCGGCATCGTGCAGGGCGGAGACAAGGCGCATCTGCGCGAGCGCTCGGCGCGTGCGCTCGCCGATATGGGCCTCAAGGGCTATGCGGTGGGCGGGCTTGCCGTCGGTGAACCTCAGGCCGTCATGCTCGACATGCTTGACGCGACCTGCCCGGTGCTTCCCTTCGAGAAACCGCGTTATCTGATGGGAGTGGGGACGCCCGACGACATCCTGAAATCCGTGGCGCGCGGCATCGACATGTTCGATTGCGTGATGCCGACACGAGCGGGGCGCCACGGCCTTGCCTATACGAGGCACGGCAAGATCAACCTCAAGAATGCGCGCCATGCCGAAGACAAGCGCCCGCTCGACGAGGAGAGCGACTGCCCCGCTTCGCGCGACTATTCCCGTGCTTACCTGCATCATCTGGTGAAGTCCGGTGAATCGCTCGGCGGCATGCTTTTGACCTGGAACAACCTCGCCTATTACCAGTCGCTGATGCAGAATATCCGCGATGCGATCGAAGTCGGACGCTTTGATGAGCGGGCCGCGGAGATCATGGCAGGATGGGAACGCGGCGACATTCCCGCACTCTGACCATCATCCGATTCCACCTGAAGGTGCGGGGCCGACGTCCTTGATCTGGCACGCAAAATGCCCTCGTGCCCCGGTGCCCAAACAAGCGGCAGGTTTGCTGCCCATGCCTGTTCAAAGATTGGGCAGGAAGGGGCTGCATTTGCGTTTTTTCGATAAGCTACAGAAATAGCTTGCGTTTCTGAAACTTCCTCGTTGAGAATGTGTTTCGAGAGGAGCGTTTCGTGACCACATTTGACGAGATGCGCCTGGGGGGCCAGGCCAGACCACCCTATGAAGCCTATTCGAGCTGGTTCGAGCAGCAGGATCCCAAACGCCTGAACCAGAAAGCGGGAGACGCCGAGCGCGTGTTCCGCAGAACCGGCATCACCTTCGCCGTCTATGGCGATGCGGAGGCCGCCGAGCGGCTCATTCCCTTCGATATCGTGCCACGCATCATTTCAGGCAAGGAATGGCGGCGGCTGGTGCAGGGCATCGAACAGCGCGTGCAGGCGCTGAACGCCTTTCTCGACGATATCTACCACCGGCAGGAAATCCTGCGGGCAGGGCGCATCCCGAAGGAAGTCATCGCCAATAATGCGGCCTTTCTGCCTGAGATGATCGGCGTCAGACCGCCCGGCGGCGTCTACACCCACATCATCGGTGTGGATATCGTGCGCACGGGCGAGAACGATTTCTTCGTGCTGGAGGACAATGCCCGCACGCCATCGGGCGTGTCATACATGCTGGAAAACCGGGAAACGATGATGCAGCTCTTCCCGGAGCTTTTCCAGCAGGTCAAGGTTCTGCCGGTGGAGAACTATCCGCAACTCCTGCGAGAATCCCTCAAGGCGGTAAAGCCGCAAGGCTGCGATGGCACGCCGACGATCGCCGTCCTGACACCCGGCAGCTTCAACTCCGCCTTCTTCGAACACGCCTTCCTTGCCGATCAGATGGGAGTGGAACTTGTCGAGGGCAGCGATTTGCGCGTCGTCGACGGTCATGTCGCCATGCGCACCACGCAAGGCTTCAAGAAAATCGATGTCCTCTACCGCCGGGTGGATGACGATTATCTGGATCCGCTGACATTCCGGCCGGATTCGGTCCTTGGCGTGCCGGGCATCATGGATGTCTATCGCGCCGGGAAGATCGCCATTGCCAATGCGCCGGGAACGGGCATCGCCGATGACAAGGCGATCTACTCCTATATGCCGGAGATCGTCGAGTTTTATACGGGGCGCAAGGCCATCCTCCAGAACGTTCCGACCTGGCGGTGTTCGGAGCCCGACAGCCTGGCCTATGTGCTGGACCATCTGGAGGAATTGGTGGTCAAGGAGGTTCATGGCTCTGGCGGATACGGCATGCTTGTCGGGCCGGCCGCTTCGAAGAAGGAGCGCGCGGCCTTTGCGAAAAAACTGGCTGCAAAGCCTGCGAATTACATCGCCCAGCCCACGCTCGCACTGTCCACCTGCCCGATTTTCACCAGCAAGGGACTGGCGCCGCGCCATGTGGATTTGCGCCCCTTCGTGCTGGTTTCCGACCGTATTCGGATCGTGCCGGGCGGTCTGACGCGTGTGGCTTTGAAGAAGGGGTCCCTGGTGGTGAATTCCTCGCAAGGGGGTGGAACGAAAGACACGTGGGTCCTGGACGACTGAGAGCAAGCGCCCTTTAGGCGCAGAAGAGGGCGTCTGCGGTCTTTCCGCCGGGAACGCTCCGATGAGGGATGAAGGGGAACCGAATGACTGAGGGGGAGCGCATCTGACATGCTTCTTGGACGTTCCGCAAATGGTCTCTACTGGATGCATCGCTATATCGAGCGGGCAGAAAACATGGCGCGCCTTGTGGATACGGGGCTGCGTCTTGCCCTGACACAGATTGGGACCGCCGCGGATGAGTGGGCTTCGGTTTTGACAAGCGCGGGCGTGCGCAATCTCTTTGAACGGGATTACGACACATTCGATACGGCGACCGTGACGGATTTTCTGCTGCGCGACCTGAAGAACCCTTCAAGCGTTCTGTCGTCCATGGAAACGGCGCGCATGAATGCCCGCATGGTGCGCACGGCCCTGACGCGCGAAACCTGGGAAAGCGTGAACGAGGCCTGGATGGCACTCACCCGGATGCTGAAACGGCCAGTTGGCGAGCAGGACCTGCCATTGGTCCTCGACGCCATCAAGCGTGAGACGGCCCTCATTCGCGGTGCCTTTCACGGAACGATGCTGCGCAACGAGATTTTTGATTTCGCGCAGATCGGCACCATGATCGAGCGCGCCGACAACACGGCGCGTATCCTGGACGTGAAATACTACGTGCTGCTGCCGTCCGTCGCCTGGGTGGGGTCGTCGCTCGACAATCATCAATGGCAGACAATCCTGCGCTCGGTCTCGGCCCTGCGCTCCTACCGCTGGACCTATGAGGGCGATTATCAGCCCAGCAATATCGCGCATTACCTGATCCTCAATCGCCGCATGCCGCGCTCGCTGATCTTCTGCTATCAGGGCATCAATGAATCCCTCGGTTATCTTGCCGAAGAATATGGCGTGCGCCATACCTGCCATGAAATGGCCTCAGCCAAGCTCGAAAAGCTGCGTTCCGCCTCGATCACGGATGTATTCGATGAGGGGCTGCACGAGTTTTTGAAGGATTTTATCCGCGACACGGGCGCTCTGGGCGATAGGATCGCTGCGGACTTCCGCTTCTACTGAGGACATTGGCCATGCGCCTGAAGATCTTGCACCGCACGGAGTACCGCTATGACGCGCCGGTATCCTATGCCTTGCAAAGGTTGCGGCTCGTTCCGCGCAGCAGCGCCACGCAGACGGTCGTCGACTGGTCCCTGACTGCCAACGGCGCGCATGACGAAGTTCACTTCATCGATGGTTTCGGCAACGATACCCGCCTTTTCAGCATCGACGGCGCGCCACACACGATCCTTATCGAAGCGCGGGGCGTCGTGGAAACAACGGATAATTCGGGTGTTGTCGGCAAGCATGACGGGCCGGCGCCGCTTTGGCTCTTTCAGGGAGCTACCCCGCTTTGCACGGCCGGTAAAGGCATTGCCGCCCTTGCCAGATCGGTCAAAGGCGACGATGCGGTGGAGCAGTTGCACCAGCTTATGCATCTGGTGCGCGAGCGCATCGATTATCGTATCGGCACCACCCATTCGGAAACCACCGCCGAAGAGGCCCTAGCACATGGAGAAGGGGTTTGCCAGGATCATGCTCACGTCTTCCTCACGGCCGCGCGCCTTCTCGGCTATCCCGCGCGCTATATCAGCGGGTATCTGCGCATGGACGATCGCGACGAGCAGACGGCAAGCCATGCCTGGGCCGAAGCCCATGTTGAGGGGCTGGGCTGGGTGGCTTTCGATTGTGCCAACGGTATTTCTGCGGACCAGCGTTATGTGCGCGTCGCCACAGGCCGCGATTACCGCGATGCCATGCCAGTGATGGGGATCAGGCTCGGCCAGGCGCAGGAAGAACTTGCGGTTCAGATCACGGTCGAGCAGTAATTCCCGGTGACGAATCTGCGAAAGGCGCTGTCCGCATGACCTATTGTGTCGGGCTGAAAATCAACAAGGGGCTGGTCTTCATGTCCGACACGCGGACGAATGCCGGTGTCGACAACATTTCGACCTTTCGCAAAATGTATAGCTGGTCGCTGCCTGACGAGCGCGTGATGGTGCTGCTTGCGGCCGGAAATCTGGCCACGACGCAGGCCGTTGTCAGCCTGCTCGACGAAAGAACAAAGGCGCCGGACGAGCGAACCGTCTCCATGCTCGAGGTTCCCTCCATGTATCAGGCGGCGCGCCTTGTGGGCGATACGGTCAAGGAAGTGATCCGCCAGTCGGCACCGGTCGGGCAGAGCGCGGATGCATTTGGCGCGTCCTTCATTCTGGGCGGCCAGATAAGGGGTATGGAGCCTCGGCTCTTCATGGTCTACCCGGAAGGCAATTTCATCGAGGCGAGCGATGACACGCCTTTCTTCCAGATCGGCGAGACGAAATACGGCAAGCCGATCCTCGTGCGCGCCTACGAGCCGGACATGAGTTTCGAGGAGACGGTGAAACTCCTGCTCGTTTCGTTCGATTCCACGCTTAAGTCGAACCTTTCGGTGGGGCTGCCCCTCGATGTGCTTTTCTATGAGCGCGACAGTTTCCGGATTGGGTATCAGCGCCGGATCGAGGGCGACGACCCCTATTTCCGCACCATTTCCGAAGGCTGGTCGAGCGCGCTCAAATCGGCCTTCAAGAGCCTTCCGGACTTTACGCGCTGAGCGTTTGAGCGGCCCCGTGTTCTCGGGCCTTCGACGGCAGTCTTGTTTCATGTTCGTTTTTGCGGAATAATTGCAAAAACGAACATGGGCTTTCGCATGACCGTACAACTTCTGACGCCGCGCCATAACGATATTCTTGAACTCGCCCGAGAGCAGGGCCGCGTTCTGGTGGAGGATCTGGCACGGCATTTCAACGTCACGCCCCAGACAATCCGGCGAGACCTGAACGAGCTTTGCGAGCGGCGGCTTCTTGCCCGAATTCATGGCGGTGCATTGATGCCGTCGGGCACCGAGAACATGGAGTATGAGGCGCGCCGCAAGATTGCTGCCGAGGAAAAGCATGCCATCGGAAAGGCAGCTGCGGGACTAATCCCGGACCAGGCGTCCCTGTTCGTGAATATAGGCACGACGACGGAAGCGGTCAGCGATGCGCTCCTTGGCCATGACGGCTTGCTCGTCATCACCAACAATATCAATGTTGCCAACAGGATGCGGGTGTATCCTTCGTTCGAGGTCATCATCGCAAGCGGTGTGGTGCGCGGTTCCGATGGCGGTATCGTCGGCGAGGCGGCCGTTGATTTCATCCGCCAGTTCAAGGTGGATTTTGCGGTTATCGGCGTTTCGGCCATCGACGAGGATGGCGCGCTTTACGACTTCGATTTCCGGGAGGTGAAGGTCGCGCAAGCGATCATCGCAAATGCCCGGCACGTCATCCTCGTTTCGGATTCCACGAAATTCGAACGCAGTGCGCCGGTGCGCATCGGCCATCTGTCGCAGGTTGGAACGTTCATAACGGATCGCTGCCCTCTGCCATCGGTGCGCATGCTTTGCCGGGATGCAGGCGTTCGCCTTCTGGAGACGTCTGTGCGGTAGAGACTCAATGCGCGCATGGATGCGCAAAGTCATTTTCGTTTGACATTCGTTATTCTTTCAAAATAATTCCTTTTGCCTTCGCGTCCGCGCGTCAGGCGTGGTTCATAATGCAGGCAAGGGAGCTCAAAGTGCCGGAAACGGGCGCGCGCGCGGCGCGAGACTTCGATATCTTCATCATCGGTGGCGGCATCAACGGTTGCGGTATTGCGCGCGATGCGGCGGGGCGCGGCTATTCGGTTGGTCTTGCGGAGATGAACGATCTGGCGAGCGGCACTTCGTCGGGTTCCACCAAGCTCATTCACGGTGGGTTGCGCTATCTCGAGCATTACGAATTCAGGCTCGTGCGCGAGGCGCTTATGGAGCGCGAAGTTCTTTGGCGCAATGCACCGCACATCATCTGGCCGATGCGCTTTGTCCTGCCCATCAACAAGGGGCTGCGTCCGGCGTGGCTGGTGCGGCTTGGCCTGTTTCTCTACGACCATATCGGCGGCCGCAAGCTTCTTCCCAAGACGCGCACGCTCGACATGCGCAGCGATCCGGCCGGCAAACCGCTGAAGCGCAACTATCGCCGGGCCTTCGAATATTCCGATTGCTGGGTCAACGATGCCCGTTTCGTGGTGCTGAACGCGCGCGATGCCGCCGAGCGCGGCGCGGCCATTCACACGCGGACACGCGTCACCGGAGCCCGCCGGGAAGGCTCTTCCTGGTCGATCGATCTCGAGGATCTGCGCAGCGGCAGGGTTGAAATCGTGCGCGCCCGTTATCTGGTCAACGCGGCAGGCCCCTGGGTCGATCACGTCATCTCAGGCGTTCTTGGCCGCAACGATGTGCACAATGTGCGCCTGGTGCAGGGGAGCCACATTGTCACGCGCCGCAAGTTCGACGATCCGCGCGCCTATTTTTTCCAGAACGCGGACGGAAGGATCATCTTCGCTATTCCCTATGAGGACGCGTTCACGCTGATTGGCACAACGGACCGGGATTACAAAGGGGATCCGAAGGAGGTCGCCATCACCGGGGAGGAGACCGACTATCTGTGTGCGGCGGCAAGCGAGTATTTCGCCGAACCGGTGCGGCGTGAAGACATTGTGTGGAGCTATTCGGGGGTTCGCCCGCTCTTCGACGATGGGGCATCCAAGGCGCAGGAAGCCACGCGCGACTATGTTCTGAAGACGGAGGAGGCGGATGGCGAGGCGCCGATGCTCCACATCTTCGGCGGCAAGATCACGACTTATCGCAAGCTGGCCGAATCCGCGCTGGCAAAGATCGAAGACGCGCTTGGGGCGAAAGGCGGGCCCTGGACCCATGAAGGGGCCTTGCCCGGCGGAGACTTCCCCTTCGATGGCTATGAGGGGGAAGTGGCGGGTCTCAGGGAAGACTATCCTTTCCTTGACGCTGGATTTGCAGCACGGCTCGTGCGCCTTTACGGGACGCGGGCGCGCAAGCTTCTCGGAAACGCGATTTCCACCGGGGACCTGGGGCGGCATTTCGGCAAGGATCTCTATGAGGCTGAATTGCGCTATCTCGCTGCTCAGGAATGGGCCCTTACCGGTGAGGATGTCTTGTGGAGGCGCACGAAACGCGGGCTGCATCTGAACGCCGAGGAGGCGGCTGCCGTCGATGCCTTCATGCGGGAGCTTGCCGCTGCGTCCCATTGAAAACCTGGTATTCTTCGTGAGAATGCATGCCGTTTTCTGGGCCGTTTTCTGGGCCGGTTTCTGGGCCGGTCGCAACGGGAGGTGACATGAGCGGATTCATTCTGGCAATCGATCAGGGCACGACATCCAGCCGCGCCATTGTCTTCGATGGCGCGATGAAGGCCATTGCCACCGGGCAGAAGGAATTCCCGCAACATTATCCCGATTCCGGCTGGGTCGAGCACGATCCGGAGGACATCTGGAAGAGTGTCGTCTCGACCGTCCGCTCGGCCCTGCGCAAGGCGAAGATCGGCGCTGGCGATGTTGCTGCAGTCGGCATCACGAATCAACGCGAGACCATCGTCGTGTGGGAGAAGGAAACCGGCAAACCAATTCACAATGCCATTGTCTGGCAGGACCGGCGCACGGCGCCGCTTTGTGAGAAACTGAAGAAGAAGGGGCTGGAGGCACTGTTTTCCAGGAAGACCGGCCTGCTTCTCGATCCCTATTTCTCTGGCACCAAGCTTGCCTGGATTCTTGACCATGTGAAGGGGGCCCGCCGCCGGGCGGAGAGGGGGGAGCTTCTTGCCGGAACCATCGACAGCTTCCTGGTCTGGCGGCTGACCGGCGGAGCCGTGCATGCGACGGACGCCACCAATGCCTCGCGCACATTGCTCTACAACATCGAGACCAATGAATGGGATGAGGAGCTTCTCAAGCTTCTCGACGTGCCGCGCGCGATGCTGCCCGAGGTCAGGGACAGCGCCGACGATTATGGTTCCACGGTTTCCAGGCTTTTCGGTCAGGCGATCCCGATTCGTGGCGTGGCGGGCGATCAGCAGGCGGCGGTGATCGGCCAGGCCTGTTTCGAGCCGGGCATGCTGAAAGCGACCTATGGCACGGGCTGTTTTGCGGTTCTCAACACGGGTGATGCCCTTGTGCGATCGAAGAACAGGCTGCTGACGACCATTGCCTACCGCCTGGATGGAAAAACGACCTATGCGCTGGAGGGATCGATTTTCGTGGCGGGAGCGGCCGTGCAATGGCTGCGCGACGGGCTCAAGGTGATCGGCAAGGCAGCCCATTCGGGCGAGCTTGCCGACAAGGCCGATCCGAACCAGCACCTTTATCTGGTTCCGGCGTTTGTGGGGCTTGGCGCTCCCTATTGGGATGCGGATGCGCGCGGCGCGATTTTCGGGCTGACGCGGAATTCGGGGCCAGCGGAATTTGCCCGTGCGACGCTTGAATCGGTTGCCTATCAGACCCACGATCTGCTTGCGGCCATGCGCAAGGACTGGAAAGACGGCGCGGAAAAAACGGTTCTGCGTGTGGACGGCGGGATGGTCGCCAGCGACTGGACCATGCAATGCGTGGCCGACATGCTGGACGCGCCTGTCGACAGGCCAACCACACTTGAAACCACGGCTCTTGGCGCGGCATGGCTGGCGGGCTCGCATGCGGGTGTGTGGCCGGATGCCCGCAAATTTGCGGAAAGCTGGTCCCTCGACCGCCGTTTCCTTCCGAAAATGCTCGCGTCGGAGCGGCGCAGCAAACTCAAGGGTTGGCGTGACGCCGTCCGGCGCACCTTGAGCCGGCAGGACACCTAGCGGAACATTTTCCAAAGGCCATAGAAGAAGAGGGCAGCCCCGGCCACGAAGGTCGGCATGAAATATTGCAGGGCCTCCCAGTCATGCCATGCGAGCGAGAAGCCTCCGCATCCGGTTGTCGCCATTGCGCAGGCAAAGGCGTTCAGCAGCCACCAGGCCGCATAGGTACCGCAGAAAATCACCAGACCGGCAATCACGATGAAGATGTATCTCATGCCTTGCTCGCAGAATTGATGCAGGCGGCGCTGCCGCGTATTCGCACCGGGGGCGATGTCTGGACCGTTGAAATGCAAATCTGGAAAACGGTGGTGAGCGCGCAGGGGCTCGAACCCTGGACCTACTGATTAAAAGTCAGTTGCTCTACCAACTGAGCTACGCGCTCCCGAAGGGCCTGATTTGGCCGGGAAAGTGCGGCGGAACATAGTGAGGCGGTTATCGGTGGTCAACCGCAAAAAAGACGAATTCGGCGGACTTTTTGCACGGGCTTGAAGCGGGTTCTTTCGCGCACCCGCTCCACGCATTGTCTTTGCGTTGCCTTTGCAGCGTGCCCGAAGGCCGGGCGACGCTTTGCCACGCAAAGGTGATTGGCACTCGACAGGCGGGAAGCCTATAGGGGCAGTCATGTTTTGAAATCGGACGGCTCACCGTTCCTGACGATCTTGCACGGAAATGGAATTTTGAAGCATGGCGGTTGATGTCGGTTATTTGAGTGCTGTCGGGGCTGGCGCCCTTTCGTTCCTGTCTCCTTGTGTTCTGCCGCTCGTGCCGCCTTATCTGTGCTACATGGCAGGTGTTTCCGTTGAGGAATTCCAGGGAGGGAAGGAGGCCGGAACACCGCAAGGGGCAGCCCTTGGCCGCACGCGCCTTGCCCTTTTCAGCGCTTCCTTCTCTTTCGTTCTGGGCTTCACCACTGTTTTCGTCCTTCTTGGGGCCGGGGCTTCCACGATCGGCGGCCTGTTGCGGGCCTGGCAACAGGAACTGGCAATCGCGGCCGGCATCGTCATCATCCTGATGGGGCTGAATTTCCTGGGGGTGCTGCGCATTCCCTTCCTCTTGCGCGAGGCGCGTTTCCAGGCGGGCGGCAAGCCTGCAACGAAAGTCGGAGCCTATATCATGGGGCTCGCCTTCGCTTTCGGCTGGACGCCCTGCATCGGCCCCGTGCTCGGGCCGATCCTCACTCTGGCGGGCGGTCGCGATACGGTGGGCCAGGGAGCATTGCTGCTTGCGGTCTATTCGCTCGGGCTTGGCATACCGTTTCTGATTGCAGCCCTTTTTTCCGGCACTTTCATGCGGTTTCTTTCGCGTTTTCGCATGCATCTCGGGCGTGTCGAGAAGGTTATGGGAGCGCTGCTGGTGCTGGCGGGGATCCTCTTCCTGACCGGCGGAATGCAGGCGACAGCCTTCTGGCTGCTTGAAACTTTTCCGGTACTCAGCAAACTCGGCTGACCCGGCGATTGGTGCAGCGTTCGATGGATGCTAAACAATTGCCGAATCTCAACCGCAACGAGCGATAGTCCATGAGCGAACGTAGCTGTCTTTCCGTCATTCTCGCGGCCGGCGAGGGAACGCGCATGAAAAGCGCGACCCCGAAAGTTCTTCACCGGATCGCGGGGCTGGAAATGCTGGCTCACGTGGTGCGCGCCCTTGATATGGCGGGGGCAGGCGACAAGGCGCTGGTCGTCGGCCATGGGGCCGAGGCGGTGCAATCGGCATCGGCGGCGTTCGCTCCGGGGATCGAGTGTTTCGTGCAGGGCGAGCGTCTGGGCACCGGCCATGCGGTGCTGGCCGCACGCGCTGCGATTGCACGCGGCTATGACGATGTGCTCGTCACTTTCGGCGATACGCCGCTGATCGCGCCCGAGGCGCTTGGCGCCATGCGTGCCGGGCTCGCCGGCGGTGCCGATGTGGTGGTTATGGGCTTCCGCACGGAGGCCCCCGGCGGCTATGGGCGCCTGATACTCGACGGCGATCGTCTTGTTGCGATCCGGGAAGACAAGGATTGTTCAGACGAGGAACGTCGCATCACCTTTTGCAATGGCGGTGCCATGGCCATTTCGGGTGCGCGGGCGCTCGAACTTCTCGACGCGGTCGGAAACGACAACGCAAAGAGCGAATACTATCTTACCGATGTCGTCGGCATCGCTTCCCGGAAGGGGCTGGACGTTCGCGCGATCGAAGCGGACTTCGAGAGTGCACTCGGCATCAACAACCGCGCCGAACTTGCCGGTGCCGAAGCCATCTGGCAAGAGCGTCGGCGCAGGGCCATCATGCTCGAGGGCGTGACGATGATCGCGCCCGAAACCGTGTTCCTCTCCCATGATACGGTGATCGGCCGGGACACGCTGCTTGAACCGAATGTCTTTTTCGGCCCCGGTGTGGTGTTGGGCGAGAATGTTAGGATCCTCACCTGCTGCCATCTGGAGGGCGCGCGGGTGGGAGACGGGGTATCCGTCGGTCCTTTTGCGCGGCTGCGGCCGGGAGCGGACATCATGGACGGCGCCAAGATCGGCAATTTCGTCGAGGTGAAGAAGACGACCGTGGAGCCGGGCGCCAAGATTCCCCATCTCTCCTATGTGGGCGACGCCCGCGTCGGCGCGAAGGCCAATCTCGGTGCGGGCACCATCACCTGCAACTATGACGGCTTTTCCAAGCATTTCACCGATATCGGGCCGGGTGCCTTCATCGGTACCAATTCCTCCCTGGTCGCGCCGCTCAAGATCGGGGCCGGAGCCTATGTCGCCTCGGGCAGCGTCATTACCGATTCGGTACCGGAGGATGCGCTGGCTTTCGGGCGCGCCCGGCAGTCGACCCGCCAGGGCCTGGGAAAACGTCTGCGCGACCGGCTGGCGGCGCTGAAGGCAGCCAAGTCCTGATGCCGCCAAACCCTTGGCGCGTAACGGAACCTCAATGCGGAACGTTTAGACAATATGCGCCGGCAGGATTGTTTGCCGGCGCTGATACGGATTGAAAAACTTGTTGATTTTCACTCGGTTCGCCGGCGTTCTAAAAGTTCGCGCGAGACTGGGTTCGGGCAAATCGGTGGGAGCTGGGACAGCCATATGTGTGGAATCGTAGGCATTGTGGGGCACTCGCCGGTCGCTCCGCTGATCGTCGATGCTTTGAAGCGTCTTGAATACCGGGGATACGATTCGGCCGGCGTCGCCACGCTCGACCACGGTGAACTCGCGCGTCGCCGCGCGGAGGGCAAGCTCGTCAATCTGGAACGGAGGCTCGCCTCGGAGCCTCTCGGCGGGACAATCGGCATCGGCCATACCCGCTGGGCCACCCATGGCGTCCCCAACGAGACGAACGCACATCCGCATTTCGCCGAGAACGTCGCTATCGTTCATAACGGCATCATCGAGAATTTCGCCGAGCTGCGCGACGAGCTGTCGAGCGAAGGCTTTGTCTTCACCTCGCAGACCGATACGGAAGTCGTAGCGCACCTGATCGCGCGCGAACTGCGCCAGGGCAAGGCACCGCAGGAAGCAGCTTTCAACGCGCTTAAGCGTCTGCGTGGGGCGTTTGCTCTCGCAATCATGTTCCGCGGCGATGAAGACATGATCATCGGCGCCCGCAATGGCCCGCCGCTTGCGGTCGGGCATGGCGAAGGCGAGATGTATCTGGGGTCCGACGCCATTGCGCTTGCGCCGTTCACCGATTCCATCACCTATCTGGAAGACGGTGACTGGGTGATCGTGCGGCGCGGCGGCATGCAGATTTTCGACATGGACGGACAACCGGTCGAGCGCGCCTGCCAGAAATCCATTGGCACCAGCTTCCTGGTCGACAAGGGCAATCACCGCCATTTCATGGAAAAGGAAATCCATGAGCAGCCGGAGGTGATCTCGCATACGCTGGCGAATTATCTGGACTTCAGCACCAGCCGCGTCGGGGCCTTCGAGACGCCGTTCGATTTCGCGAAGATCGACCGGTTGGCGATCTCGGCCTGCGGCACGGCCTATCTTGCCGGGCTGATCGGCAAATACTGGTTCGAGCGTTATGCCCGTCTGCCGGTGGACATCGATATCGCTTCCGAATTCCGGTATCGCGAAATGCCTCTGTCGAAGGAGAGCGCGGCGCTTTTCATCTCGCAGTCGGGCGAGACCGCCGACACACTTGCTTCCCTGCGTTATTGCCGCAGCGAGGGGCTGCCGATTTCGGCTATCGTCAATGTGCGTGAATCGACAATCGCGCGCGAGAGTGACGGCATTTTCCCAACCCTTGCGGGGCCTGAAATCGGTGTCGCCTCGACAAAAGCCTTCACCTGCCAGCTTTCCGTCCTGGCAGCGCTGGCGCTGAAGGCCGCCAAGGCGCGGGGCAGGATCACCTCAGAGGAAGAGAGCGATCTCGTGCGGCAGCTCTCCGAAGCCCCGCGCTACGCCTCGCAGGCTCTCAAACTCTCGGAACGCATCGAGAGCGTTGCGCGTGAACTTTCCCATGTGCGACACGTGCTCTATCTCGGTCGCGACACCAATTATCCGCTGGCGATGGAAGGAGCCCTGAAGCTCAAGGAAATCTCCTATATCCACGCTGAGGGCTATGCGGCGGGCGAACTGAAGCACGGTCCCATTGCGCTGATCGACGAGCAGATGCCCGTCATCGTGATCGCGCCGTATGATCATATCTTCGAAAAGACCGTTTCCAACATGCAGGAAGTGGCTGCGCGCGGTGGTCGTATCATTCTCATCACCGATGAGAAGGGGGCGCAAAAGGCGACCATCAAGACGCTCGACACGATCGTCATGCCGGAGGTGCCCGAGCTGCTTTCGCCCATCGTCTATGCGCTGCCGATCCAGTTGCTCGCCTATCACACCGCGGTGTTCATGGGCACGGATGTCGACCAGCCGCGCAATCTCGCCAAATCGGTGACCGTCGAGTAGGGCTCTGTCACAGAGCGGCCTCAATCGCCGTTCACATTGGATGCAATCGAGTGCGGCGCACGGCGTGTTTTGAAACAAAACATCCCGGCGCCGCAATTGCGTGCGGCCCTGAAGCGCGTCGCGATTTCCCGGTTTTACTCCATGCGCTTTAGGCCGTTGTTTTTGTGCATGTCTTCGCCCCGAAGCCGGTTCCTGCTTTCGAGAGGCATGCTTTGATTTAACGCGGGCGGGAAGCATTTCACTCGATGTTAAATTGCTTTAACATTGTTCGGGCGTCCTGATCCCCCCGACAATTCCAGAGGCCCGTTTCCGCATCATGACCCGCTTGCGCAATTATTTCTTCACGGGCTTCATCGTCACCGCTCCGCTGGCGATCACGGCCTATCTTGCCTGGTCCATGGTCAGCTGGGTGGATTCCTGGGTGAAGCCCTATATTCCGGGCCGATACAATCCGGACAATTATCTGCCGTTCCCGGTGCCGGGCTTCGGTCTTATCGTTGCGCTCGTGGTCATAACGCTCATCGGGTTCCTGGCCGCCAACTTCATCGGCCGCACCATCGTTTCGATGGGCGAGAACCTGCTCGGGCGCATGCCGCTGGTGCGCAGCGTCTATCGCGGGCTGAAGCAGATACTCGAAACCGTGCTTTCCGAGCGTTCAGACACGTTCAAAAAGGTGGGGCTCGTTGAATATCCGCGCAAAGGGCTTTGGGCGCTGGTGTTCATCGCCACGGAGACGCGCGGCGAGGTTCAGGCGAAGCTTGAGGACGAGACGATCGCGGTGTTCCTGCCCACCACGCCCAATCCCACTTCCGGCTATCTGCTGTTCGTTCCAAAGCGCGATATCATCGAACTCAAGATGACGGTGGAGGAGGGCGCGAAACTGGTCATCTCTGCCGGGCTCGTATCGCCTGAATATCAGGAGACCACGCAGGCACTCGCCGCCGAAGCGCTTGCCGGGAAAGATGGTGATCAGCCAGCCCGCAAGAGCCGCACCGCCTCGTCCCTGCCGAAGAGATAAAGCAGCGTGCGCAGCGCTTCGCCACGCGGCGTTTCAAGCTCGGGATCCTTCGACAGGATGAGCCTTGCGTCATCGCGGGCTGCCTCCAGCAGATCCGTATGAACCTCGATGCGTGCGACGCGGAAGCCCGGCGTACCCGATTGCTTGGTGCCCAGAAGGTCGCCTTCGCCGCGTAGTTTCAGATCTTCTTCTGCAATGACGAAACCGTCTTCCGTCTCGCGCATGACTTCGAGGCGGCGCGTGGCTGTCTGGCCGAGTGGTCCCTTGTAAAGCAGCACGCAGGAGGAAGCCTGCGTCCCGCGCCCCACGCGTCCACGCAACTGGTGCAACTGAGCGAGCCCAAATCGCTCTGCGTGTTCGATGACGATAATCGTCGCATCCGGCACGTCGACACCAACCTCGACGACGGTGGTTCCAACAAGAAGGCGGGTCTCTCCAGCCTTGAAGGCGCGCATGGCCTCGTCTTTTTCCGCCGCCTTCATGCGTCCGTGAACGAGGCCCACGGCAGTGCCAAAGCTCTTTTGCAGACTTTCGAAACGGTCTTCGGCGGAGGTAAGGGGGAGTTCTTCCGACTCTTCCACCAAAGGACAGATCCAATAGGTCTTCTGGCCTTCGGACAGCGCCTTGCGGATACGCTCCACGAGATCGCCAAGCCGTTCCATAGGCAGTGTCACGGTGCGGATGGGCTGGCGGCCGGCCGGCTTTTCGGTGAGCCGGGAAACATCCATATCGCCGAAAGCGGAGAGCACCAGCGTGCGCGGTATAGGTGTCGCCGTCATCACCAGCATGTCTGGCGCATTGCCCTTGGCGGTGATTGCAAGGCGCTGATGGACGCCGAAACGATGCTGTTCGTCGATGACGGACAGGCCCAGGTCGTGGAACTTCACGCTTTCCTGAAAGAGCGCATGGGTGCCTATAATGAAATCCACGCTGCCTGATGCGATTTCGTCGAGGATGCGCTCGCGCTCCTTGCCCTTTTCACGCCCCGTCAGAACCGCTGCCGTGAGGCCGGCAGCCTCTGCCAGCGGCGCTATGGTTGCGAAATGCTGGCGGGCGAGAATTTCGGTGGGCGCCATCAGGGCCGACTGGGCGCCCGCTTCGGCAGCCCGCGCCATGGCCAGAAGGGCAACGACCGTCTTGCCGGCGCCCACGTCGCCTTGCAGCAACCGCACCATGCGCTCAGGGCGACCGAGATCGGCATGGATGTCGCGCACGGCTTCTTCCTGGCCGTGGGTTAGATTGTAGGGAAGTGCCGCGCGAATCTTCGTTTCGAAACGCCCATCGCCGGCAAGCGGACGCCCGGACATGCGCTTCACCTTCGCCCGCACGAGGGCGAGAGACAATTGGCCGGCGAGGAATTCGTCATAGGCGAGGCGGCGCCAGAAAGGGCTTTCGGGCGTCGATTCGTCGGGTTCTTCAGGCGCATGCAGCCGCTCGAGCGCTTCGGCGAAAGGCGGCATGCGGTTTTTTGCGAGAAAGGCCTGGTCCTGCCATTCCGGCAATACAGGCAGGCGATCGAGCGCCTGTGCTATTGCCCGGCGCAGGACTTTTGGCGAGAGGCCGGCGGTCAACGGATAGACCGGTTCCAGCATTGGCAGCGTATCGGCCTCTTCCGCCGGAACGATGAAATCGGGATGCACCATCGAGGCGCGGCCGTTAAACCATTCCATGCGCCCGCTGACGAGGACGCGCTCGCCCTCCGGCAATTGCTTCTCAAGCCAGGAAGAGCGCGCATGAAAGAAAGTCAGCGCAATCTCGCCGGTTTCGTCGAAGGCGAAGACGCGATAGGGCACATTCTTGCGTCCGGGCGGCGCGGGATGGTGGCGGCCGACCGTCAGTTCAAGCGTTACGATGGTGCCTTCGGGCGCATTCGCGATGCCTGGCCGGTTGCGGCGGTCTACCAGGGAGTGCGGCAACACGAACAAAAGATCGCCCACACGCAATTCCCGCCCCGACACATCGCCGGGCACGATATTCGACAGAAGATCGGCGAGTTTCGCCCCCACGCCATCAAGGGCGGTCACGGGAGCGAACAGAGGATCAAGAAGCGAAGGGCGCATCGTGTCATGATGGAAGCCGGAAATGCATCGTGCAAGGCTGACAGACGCTCATGCACACGCTATATCCCGGCGCGTCGACATCTTCACAGCTTCAAAGGCCAGACCATGACAGGCACCACACGTTCCAGCCACGATCTCGACCCGCGCCGACGGCGCGCGCTGGTGCGCTCCTGGCGCCGGGGCACTCGTGAGATGGACCTGGTCCTCGGCGGATTCGCCGATGCGCAGATCGACCGGCTGAGCGAAGCCGAAATGGATGAGTACGAGACCATCCTTGCCGTTTCGGATACGGAGCTTTTTCGCTGGGTGACGGGCGAGGTGCCGATCCCACAGGATTACGACACGCCGCTGTTCGCGCGTATTCTGGCTTCCCGGGGAAGCTGAGCCGAAGACGATGAGCCTGATCGAAGCAATCAAGCTGCCGCGCGGAGGGCGGGGATCTCTCACCGTCGATGGCGTGCCGGACGGGTACGAGGCCTTTGCGCTTGCGGTGGCCGCGCGCGAAGTGGCCCCCGACGGGGCTGTTTTGTTCATCCTGCGCGACGGCCAGCGCCTGCCGGCAATTGCCGAAGCGTTGCGTTTTGTCGATCCCGGCCTGCCGGTGCTCGAATTGCCAGCCTGGGATTGCCTTCCCTATGACCGCGTATCGCCCGGCGGCGATGCGGCGGCGCGGCGTCTGGCGGCCATGTCGGCGATGGTTGAGCTTCAGGAACGACCGCATCGCGCCATCGTGCTGGCAAGCGCCAACGCGATTTTGCAGAGGATGCCGCCGGCCGGCCAGATCGGCGCGCAGGGCTTTTTCGCGCGGCCCGGCAACCAGATCGATATGAACAAATTGACGGCGCGGCTCGAAACCAGCGGTTTCGAACGGGTCTCGACCGTGCGCGATGTGGGCGAATATGCGGTGCGCGGCGGTATTCTGGATCTCTATGCGCCCGGCTGGAGCGAGGCGCTGCGGCTCGATTTCTTCGGCGATACGCTGGAGTCCATTCGCGCCTTCGATGTCGCCACGCAACGTACCACCGGCCAACGCAACGAAGTCGCCCTTCAGGCCATGAGCGAGGTGACGCTGACGCCCGAAGCGATCAGCCGTTTCCGGCGCAACTACATAGAGGCTTTCGGCGCTCCCTCGCGTGATGACGCGCTTTACACCGCCGTCAGCGAGGGACGTCGCTTCGCCGGTATGGAACATTGGCTGCCGTTGTTCCACGAACGCCTTGAAAGTGTCCTCGACTATCTTCCCGATGCGCCGGTGATCTTCGATCATCTGGCGGAGGAAGCGTTAAGCGAGCGTCATGCGCTGATCGTGGATCACTACGAGGCCCGCCGCCAGCAGATGTCTGGCGGCGAACTGGGCAGTGCCGTGCCTTACAAACCGGTTGCACCCGATACGCTCTATCTGTCGCCCGGCGAGGTGAGCGAGGCCGTCAGGGAACGGCTTGCGATCCATTTCACGCCTTTCGCGACGCCCGAGTCCAGCAGCGCGCGCATCTATCACGCCGGCGCACTGACCGGGCGCAATTTCGCCGAGGAACGCGCTGATCCCAAGGTCAATGTCTTCGACCATGCGGTGAAACATATCGGCGCGCTGCGGGCGAACGGCAAGCGTGTCCTCGTCGCCGGCTGGACGGAAGGCTCGGCAGAGCGGCTTTCGCAAATCCTTGCCGAACACAATCTCGGCAATGTTGCGCGCGTCGACGCGCTCGACGCCTTGCAGAAACTGCCATCCGAGCAGGCCGGTATCGGCATTCTGCCGCTCGAAGCAGGGTTCGAGACACGGTCTCTCGCCATCATCAGCGAGCAGGACATTCTCGGCGACCGGCTGGTGCGCCGGGCCAGGAAGCGCAAAAAGGCTTCCGACTTCATCTCGGAGGTCGCAGCCCTTTCCGCCGGGGACATCGTGGTCCATGCCGATCACGGCATTGGCCGGTTCGTGGGCTTGCGCACCATCGAGGCGGCGGGTGCGCCACATGATTGCCTGGAGCTGCGCTATGCGGGCGATGACCGGCTTTTCCTGCCGGTGGAAAATATCGAGCTCCTGTCGCGTTACGGGTCTGACGGCCCCGACACGATGCTCGACAAGCTGGGCGGCGTCGCCTGGCAGTCGCGCAAGGCGAAGCTGAAGAAGAAGCTGCTCGAAATGGCCGGGCACCTTATCCGCATTGCCGCCGAGCGGGAAATGCGGCCGGGCATCAAGCTTTCACCGCCCGAGGGGCTTTACGGCGAATTTGCAGCGCGCTTCCCCTATGAGGAAACCGAAGACCAGCAGAATGCCATCGACGCCGTGTTCGAGGACCTGGGGTCCGGGCGCCCCATGGACAGGCTGATCTGCGGTGATGTGGGATTTGGCAAGACGGAAGTGGCGCTGCGCGCCGCCTTTATTGCCGCCATGGAGGGGTTGCAGGTGGCGGTGGTGGTGCCGACCACGCTTCTGGCGCGCCAGCATTTCAAGACGTTCCGCGACCGCTTCGCCGGTCTCCCGCTGACGGTGCGCCAGGCTTCGCGCCTGGTGGGCACGAAAGAGCTTGCCGAGACCAAGAAGGGGCTTTCCGACGGTTCCGTCGATATCGTGGTGGGCACGCATGCGCTGCTTGGCGGGTCGATCCATTTCAAGAATCTGGGCCTCCTCATCATCGACGAGGAGCAGCATTTCGGCGTCAAGCACAAGGAGCGACTGAAGGACCTGAAGTCCGACGTCCATGTCCTGACGCTCTCGGCAACGCCGATCCCGCGCACGCTGCAACTGGCGCTGACGGGTGTGCGCGAGCTTTCGCTCATCACCACCGCGCCGGTCGACCGCATGGCGGTGCGCAGCTTCATCTCACCCTTCGATCCGCTGGTCATCCGCGAGACGCTGTTGCGCGAGCGCTATCGCGGTGGCCAGAGCTTCTATGTGGTGCCGCGCATCTCCGATCTTGCCGAAATCCGCGATTTTCTGGCTGAACAAGTGCCGGAACTGAAGGTTGCAACCGCCCATGGCCAATTGCCGCCGGGCGAGCTCGACGACATCATGAACGCCTTCTATGACGGCCAGTACGACGTGCTCCTGTCGACGACCATCGTGGAATCGGGGCTCGATATTCCAACGGCCAACACGCTGATCGTGCATCGCGCGGATATGTTCGGCCTGGCGCAGCTCTACCAGTTGCGCGGGCGGGTGGGGCGCTCCAAGGTGCGCGCCTATGCGCTCTTCACGCTGCCTGCCAACCGCACGCTGACCACAACGGCGGAACGACGGCTCAAGGTACTCCAGTCGCTCGATACGCTGGGCGCCGGTTTCCAGTTGGCAAGCCACGATCTCGACCTGCGCGGTGCCGGCAATCTCCTTGGCGAGGAACAATCCGGCCATGTCAAGGAAGTGGGCTACGAACTCTATCAGCAGATGCTGGAGGAGGCGGTGGCCGAGCTGAAGGGGTCCGACGAGGTGTCCGACACGGGCTGGTCGCCGCAGATCACGGTCGGCACGGCCGTGATGATCCCGGAAGGCTACGTGTCCGACCTCCAGCTGCGGCTCAGTCTCTATCGCCGGCTTGCCGAACTGGACACGCCGGAAGAGATCGATGCATTCGGCGCGGAGCTCATCGACCGTTTCGGTCCGTTGCCGCAGGAAGTCGATCACCTGCTCAAGATCGTCTACATCAAGGCTCTCTGCCGGCGCGCCAATGTCGAAAAGCTCGACGCCGGTCCGAAAGGCGCGGTCGTGCATTTCCGCGGGCAGAGTTTTGCAGATCCCGTGGGGCTGGTGAAGTTCATCGGCGAGCAGGGGTCGCTTGCCAGGATTCGGCCGGATCAGGGAATCGTGTTCATCCGCGATTGGCCAACGCCCGAAAAACGTCTTGCGGGCGCTGCCGTCATCATGACGCAACTCGTACGGCTGCTCGACAAGAAGGCGGCCTGACAGGGCCGTGTTTGCTGACAGGATCGCGCTTGCTGACAGGATCGCGCTTGGGCGGGTATCGAGAAGCCGGGCGGCTGCCCGGCTGTCACTCCATTATCCCGTGGGCTGATCCAGCTTGCCACTGGCCTTCGCCTCGGCGATCTGAACGATCGCTTCTGCCAGTGTTTGAGCATCCTGGGCGCCCATCACCGCGTATCGCCCTTCAAACAGGAAGCATGGAACGCCGGTGATACCCATATTGCGGGCGGTCTCGATTTCCTGTTCGACCTCCGGCCGGTCGGCCTCGGTTGCAAGCAGGGTCTCTACAAGGGCTTTATCCATTCCGGCATCGCCTGCCGCCCCGATCAGCACCGCAGGATCGCCGATATCGGCGCCTTCCTCGAAATAAAGCGCAAACAGCCGACCGACCACGCGGTCCTGCACATCCGGCCCCGCGGTTGCCGCCCAGCGGATCACACGATGTGCGTTGAGCGTGTTGGGGGCGACTTTTATGGCATCGAAATCGAAGTCGATGTCGACCTCGCGGCCAAGCTCCGTCAACTGCATGTGAGCCGTTCGGATGCGCTCGGCATCGCCGAATTTCTCCATCATATAGGCCTGCCGGTCCTTGCCGCCCGCCGGGATACCGGGATCGAGCTGGTATGGCCGCCAGTTGATTGCGACCGTCGTCCGGGGAATTTGCGCCAGCGCCTTGTTCAGCCGGGCGCGACCCAGATAGCACCAAGGGCACACGACATCGGAGACGATGTCGATGGCGACGGGCAGGGGCGTGGTCATGGCTACTCCTCGAGCGGTGTTGCGGCCTGATGAGCCGGTCAGTTGCTTTCCGGTTTCTGCCACCAGGTCTGCAGCTTGTATCCATAGAGCGGTGTCTTGTCGGGATGGGCATATTTCGCCCAATAGGCCACCCACTCATCGTTGTTGTGCTGCATCGGCACCACATAGGCGCCGGCGATCAGAAGACGGTCGAGCGCGCGCACGGCAGCGATATAATCGTCCTCGCTTCGGGCATTCAGCATGGCTTCTATCATGGCATCGATGGCCGGATCGGCTGCACCTGAAAGGTTGAACGTGCCTTCGGTGCGGGCGGCCTGCGATCCCCAGCGGGTGATCTGCTCGATGCCGGGAGACAATGTTCCGGAAAAGCCGACCGCGGCGATGATGACGTCGAAATCATAGCTTTGCTTGCGCTGCTGCGCCTGGGAATCATCGAGAAGCCGGATCGAGACGCCTATGCCAAGCTTCTGCAGCGCGCGCTGGTAGACGGCGGCAAGCCGCTCGCCCTCCTGCGAGGTGACGAGAATCTCCATCGTCAGCGGTTGGCCCGAAGGGGTCACCAGCTGCCTGTCCTGCAATTTATAGCCGGCGTCTTTCAGGAGATCGAAGGCTTCACGCAGTTCGTCGCGGCCAAGCTCTGTGCCAGCGGCTTCACGCTTTCCATAGGTGCCGCCCATCACGTCGGGCGTAACACGGTCCATATAGGGCGTAAGAAGGGCTTTTTCCTTCTCGTTTGCCGGCTCGCCGAGCGCGGACAGATAGGAGCCCTGCCAATAGCTCAGCGTCCGTTCGTATTCGCCATTCAGGATGTTCTTGTTGATCCAGCCGAAATCATAGAGTTTCGACAAAGCGCGGCGCACGCGCGGGTCCGCGAATTTTTCACGCCTGGTGTTGAAGAAAAATCCGGACACCGCCGGCGGGACGCCATTGCGGAATGTTTCGGCCACGACGCGGCCGTCACGGGCTGCCGGAAAGTCGATGCCACGCTGACGGCGTACGGGATCGGATTCGGAATAGACCGAGCAAATTCCCTTCTTGAACGCCTCGATCAGCGAATTGACGTTGAGGAAATATTCGATCGTGATGCGGTCGAAATTGTCGTAGCCGCGCTTGGAGGGAGTGTTTTCGCCCCAATATTCCTTGTTGCGCTCGAAGACGATGCGCGTTCCGGGCTCGACCTTGGAGATCCGATAGGCCCCGCTGCCGATGACCGGCTTGAGCGTCGTGCGGTCGAAGGTTTCCTCGTCGAAGGCGTGCTTGGGAACGATCGGTGTCAAGGCGACAATCAGCGGAAATTCGCGGTCCGCCTTGTCGTTGAATGTGAAGCGCACACCGTGCTCGCCGGTCTTTTCGATCTTTTCGATCTTGTCCATACGGCTCGAATAGGGGGGGCGGCCCTTCTTCGCGAAGACTTCATAGGTGAAGATCACGTCCTCAGGCGTCACCGACTCTCCGTCCGACCATTTCGCGTCGGGGTCGAGGTTGAATTCGGCTTCGGTACGATCCCTGTTCATGGATACGCTTTCGGCGAGCAGACCGTAAAGGGAGAAGGGCTCGTCGGCGCTGCGCATCATCAATGGCTCGAAGACCAGATTTCCAAATATCGTGTCGACGACGCCGCGCGCAGTCGTGCGCATGCTTTTGAGGATGAAAGGGTTGAGATTGTCGAAGGTGCCGACAACGCAATAGGTGATGGCGCCGCCCTTGGGCGCATCCGCATTCACATAGGGAAAAGAGCTGAAATCATCCGCGAGCGCGGGCTTTCCGTGCATCGCGATGCCTCGTACCGGCTGCTGATCGGCGGCGAACGCGCTGGCTGAGGCCAGAAACGCTGCCGCTGCAATGGCCCGGGAGATCGCCTTCGGGGACTTCATGCGTGCACCTTTGCCAAACAATCATGGAAAATCTATGATTCGATAAGAAGCCTATCATAGTGAAAGAGTGCCGGCCCCTTGCACCGTGTGATGTTTGCCGCACCGTTGCATAAAGTCTGGCGAAATGCCGGTGCGGGCTGGATTTGGCAGGCCGAGAGGTGTAACACGCCCGCGAAGGTCATGCTGTCGCCGCATTTAAACAACAGGTGACGCTGACGGAAATTATCTGGCGCTGTGCATTAGAGGAACTGAGCCATATGAAGAGCCTGAACGCGAAAGCAATCCGCACCCTGACCGTTGCTGCCGGCGCCCTTTGCGTAACGGCAAGCGGAGTTGGCGTTGCCGCCGCGCAGCAAGCGCAACAGCCGCCGCGTGGATGGTTCAAGGCCTGCACCAAGCAGGAAGATGTCGATATCTGCAACGTGCAGAACGTGCTCGTGGCCGAGACCGGCCAGATGATCACCGGCGTCAGCCTGATCGAGGTGAAGGGCAAGGTGAACCGCAAGGTCTTCCAGATCACGGTGCCGACCGGCCGCATGGTGCCTCCCGGTATCGGTATGCAGATCGACGGCGGACAGACCCAGAAAATCGATTATGCCATCTGCCTTCCCGACCGCTGCATCGCCGAGGCTCCGCTGACGGACAATCTCGTTGCGTCCTTCAAGCGCGGTTCGGAACTGACGCTGACCTCCGTCAACTTCCAGAACCAGCCGAACCCGATCAAGATGCCGCTTTCAGGCTTTACCGCTGCCTATGACGGCGATCCGCTGCCGCAGTCCGACATCGAGGACCGCCAGAAGAAGCTGCAGGACTTCGTGAACAAGAACAACGAAGAGTTCACCGAGAAGCTGCGCCAGGCGCAGGAAAAGGCCAAGCAGGGCCAGTAAGCTCTCTTCAAGGTAAAAAACAGGGCCCACCGGGCCCTGTTTTTGTTTGTACGCTTGTCGTTCTGACGCCCACGCCCGCCTGTGCGGCCCGCATTATCGAGCGGGACGAGGACCGCGCAGTTTCCTCGTTATCCGTATGTTTTTGATCCGGAAGCGGTTTTCACTTCCCACAGACATGCATCAGTGATGGATGCGCTCGCGTGGCTCGTAATGGCCATCGGCCGTCTCGACGAAGAATTCCGCAAGTTGCGGATGGCGCATCGGTTCACCCGAATCGTCGGCCAGCAGGTTCTGCTCCGAGACATAGGCGACGTACTCCGTCTCGTCGTTCTCGGCGAGCAGATGATAAAATGGCTGGTCCTTGCGCGGGCGCACCTCGGCTGGAATGGCTTCATACCATTCATCCGTGTTGTTGAATTCCGGGTCGACGTCGAAAACGACACCACGGAATGAAAACAGCCGGTGCTTGACCACCTGGCCGATGCGGAATTTCGCTGATCCTACATGTGGCATATTCTACTTACCTCTGCCCCCTATGTGGCGCAGCTGTTGCAACAATTCAATCCCGCGGCTTGACGGCGGGCCCGCGGGCGGGCTAGCGCGGGGACAGCGAATAGGGACGCGGCATCTGCGTAAGCGGTCGGCCCGCGAAATGATTGCAAGATGTCGGAAGTCACCGGGCTCGTTCTGCCGTTTTTCGGCTTGATCTTCATTGGCTACGCGGTGGCGAGGCTGAAGCCTCAGCCGGTGGAAGCCCTTGGCTGGATGAACACTTTCGTCGTCTATGTGGCGCTTCCGGCCCTGTTTTTCCAGTTGCTCGCCAAGACGCCGATCGAACAGCTCACCGAATGGAGCTATATTTTCGGTGCTGTCGCCTCCACCTATATCGTCTTCGGCATCATGTTCGCCGGTTCCATGCTGCTTGGTGGTGGTTCCATCGCCGAAAGCACCATCAAGGGACTGTCTGCCGCCTATGGCAATATCGGCTATATGGGGCCGGGACTTGCCCTTCTGGCCTTTGGCGAAGAAGCGGCCGTACCCGTCGCCTTGATCTTCTGCTTCGAAAACATGGTTCATTTCGCTGTGACGCCCATGCTGATGGCGATCTCGGGAGGTCGCCGCGAAAGCCCCGCGCGCATGGTGATCGAGGTTTTGCGCAAGATCGTGCTGCACCCGTTCATTCTGGCCACGGCCGTGGGGGTCGGTGCTGCGGCTCTTCATTTCCAGCCGCCCCTGCCGGTGGAGAGGCTTCTCGCCTATCTCGCTTCAGCGGCTGCTCCATGCGCGCTGTTTGCCATGGGGGTCAGCCTGGCATTGCGCCCGCTCAGGCGCGTTCCGCGCGAATTGGGGGTGATAGCGGTGCTGAAGCTCGTGGTTCATCCGCTGCTTTGCTACGTGATCCTGAGCTGGGTCGGTAATTTTTCCGAAAGCTGGGTTTTTTCCGCCGTGCTCCTGGCCTCACTGCCCACCGCCACCAATGTCTTCGTCATTAGCCAGCAATATGGCGTCTGGATGGAACGCGCTTCGGCAAGCGTTCTGATCACCACGCTTCTGTCGGTGGGAACGGTGACGGCGCTGCTTTACGCCATCACCCACGGAATTCTGCCGCCCGACCTTTTCCCTTGATATCGAAAAGAGCCGAAAAACCGCTGCCCGGCCGCATGCCCTCGCGCATGAAGAAGGCCCTGAGCGGCGCGAAACCGCCAATGACGCCGAGCCCGGCGCTGCGTGCGATCTGCGCCGGCAGGAATCCGGAAAGCAGCGACGCGTTCAGCAGGTTGACCGAGCCGCTGCGGGCCATGATGTCGGGGCGGCGTTTGCGGTCGTAGGCAGAAAGCGCAGTGGCACTGCCGGGGTCGTCACGATTTGCGTCGGCCACCGCAACGAGGTCCTCCACGTCGCGAATCCCAAGGTTCAGTCCCTGGGCGGAGATCGGCGGGAAGACATGAGCGGCCTCGCCAATCAGCGCGACACGGTTGAGGCCGAAGCGCGAGGGCATCAAGGTGCTCAGCGGATAGACCTGACGCCCGCGCTCGACGGTGACATGTCCGAGCATCGAATCCAGCCGTTCCTCGACCTTGGCCGATAGGGCGGCATCGTTGAACTGGACCAGCATGTCGGCGTCCTCGGGCCGCAAAACCCAGACCAGGCTGGAGCGCATGCCTGGGAGGGGAACCTGAACGCAAGGGCCGCTTTCGGCATGGAATTCCGTCGAGGCGAAACCATGGTCGCGGGTGTGTGCGAAATTCAACACCAACGCCGACTGCGGGAGCATGCGAACTTTGGTGCTGATGCCGGCAGCATCGCGCGCCGGGGATTTGCGGCCGTCGGCCGCGACCGCGAGCTTTGCCTCTATCCGTGTTCCGTCGGCGAGCCTGGCGCTCACCGCATCGGGGCGGCATTCCCATTCCTCTACGAGGCTTTCGTGCCATGTGATCGCCGGTTCGCCGCGGACGGCCTGCGCCAGCACCTCTGTGAGACGAGCATTGGGGATGTTGAGGCCGAAATAATCCTCGCCGATTTCACCGGCATGGAAGGTTACCGTCGGGCTGCGGATCAGCCTGCCCGTGGCATCGATCAGGCGCATGCTGCGCAGGGGCGCTATCTCTCCCTCAAGTGCGTCGAGAAGGCCAAGAGGCGCAAGATAATCCAGCGAAGGCCGCATCAGCGCGACGGTGCGCCGGTCCCGTGCTGTGGGCGGCGGACCGGCCAGGATGACCCCATGGCCGCCGCGCGCCAGCATCAACGCGGCGATCAGGCCCGCAGGGCCGGTTCCGGCAACGAAAATATCGGGCGCGCTCTGGCTCATGGCACTCTTCCATCCGTAGGGTCGGCGACAGGGATTCCTCCGACCGCTCCTTCTCATGATGGTGCATGTGCGGGCAAGGTTCAACGCGGCGAAAGCACCCAGCCTGTCGCCATCCGAGATCGACAAGGGGTTTCGCACCGGTTTAAGGACCTGCCTTCTTGCGCCCATCTTGTGTCCAGGCGCGCCCTTCCTGTACTCTTTGCCACCGATAACAAGTTCAACGGCAATCGCCGCAAGGCCGGCAGACAGACGCTCGCGGGGCGCCCATGAAAAAACCGGCACTGAGAAAGCCAGCCATAGGCAAGAAGGTCACTGCACCACAGGCAAAAGCCTTTTCCGTGCATCTTCTGACCGCATCAGGATCGTTTCTGGCTTTTCTTTCCCTGGTCGCGGCGAGCGAAGAGCGCTGGACTGCGATGTTCTGGTGGCTGGGGCTCGCGCTTTTCGTCGACGGCATCGACGGGCCGATCGCCCGCCGTCTCGAGGTCAAGGAAGTGCTGCCCACCTGGTCGGGCGACTTGCTCGACAACATCATCGACTACGTGACCTATGTGCTTATTCCCGCCTTCGCGCTCTATCAGAGCGGTTTCATGGGGCAGGGCCTCTCCTTTCTTTCGGCGGCCCTGATCGTCGTCACCAGTGCAATCTATTATGCCGATACAGGCATGAAGACGCGGGAGAATTTCTTCAAGGGCTTTCCCGTTGTCTGGAACATGGTGGTTTTCACGCTGTTCGTGACACAGCCCGGAGAGCAGATATCCTTCGCGGTGGTGGTGGTTTCGGCACTTCTGACCTTCCTGCCCATCCATTTCCTGCATCCCGTACGGGTCAAGCGGCTGCGCAGTCTCAATCTCACGGTTTTCCTGGTCTGGTGTGCGCTCGGTGTGCTGGCGCTCGTGCAGAACATGCAGGCCGGCGAGGCTGTCCGGCTGGGCTTGGCGGCAACGGGTCTTTATCTCTTCCTGATCGGCGGGGTCATGCAGGCCTTTCCGCGCCTTGGCCTGCGTAGGTGAAGCCGGCTATCCATGTGGATGGAGCGGAATTTCTCGATCCGGGAAATGGACTATTGGACACTTTTCTGTTGAGCATGAAGCTCTTTCAAGCAAACCATGACTAATGCGCGGGAAAACTGTCCGCCTAAGATCGGTTCGGGAACACAAGCAAATTGATCAGAACGGCAGAATGACCAGAACGGGAGCCGGAGTGGGGGCTGAACGAAACGCGGGCGGCGAACGCCTTCTCGACGTGCAGGGGCTGACGAAGATATTCGGCGCACTCAAGGCTTGCGAGGGTATCGACCTGTCGATCGCAAAGGGAGAGATACACGCGCTTCTGGGAGAAAACGGCGCAGGCAAATCCACATTCGTCAAAATGTTGTTTGGCGCGCTTGAACCGGCTGAAGGCCGGATATGCTGGAAGGGGGAGCCGGTCGACATCGCCAGTCCAGGCACTGCAAGGCGCCTTGGCATCGGAATGGTTTTTCAGCATTTTTCTCTGTTCGAGGCCCTGACCGCGGCCGAAAACATCATGCTTTCCCTCGACGAAAACATCCCCATCATGAAGGTGGCGGAGCGGGCGCGTGAACTTTCCAGGACCTATGGCCTTCCCCTCGATCCCTTTGCGCATGTGGGCGATCTTTCAGTGGGCGAGCGCCAGCGCATCGAAATCATCCGTTGTCTGTTGCAGAAGCCGGACCTGATCATTCTCGACGAGCCCACCTCGGTGCTGACCCCGCAGGAGGCGGATCGCCTGTTTGAAACCCTTGAGACGTTGCGCGACGAGGGCAAGTCCATTCTCTACATCTCGCATCGCCTCGAGGAAGTGAAACGGCTTTGCGACCGGGCAACCGTCCTTCGCCATGGCAAGGTTGTGGCTCATTGCGATCCGCGTCAGGAAACGGCGGCTTCGCTTGCGCGCATGATGGTTGGCGACGAGGTGGCCGTCGTTCGGCGCCCGGAGACGGCTGAGGGGAGCGGCGAAGCGCTTCTTGAAGCGCGCAGGCTCAGCAGGCCGGCGGCCAACCCCTTTGCCGTGCCGCTGCGGGAAGTCGATCTCGTGGTGCGCGCGGGGGAGGTTCTGGGTATCGCCGGTGTCGCGGGTAACGGGCAGGGCGAGCTGTTCGAGGCACTTTCCGGCGAAGTTCAGCAGGCCGATGCGGCAAGCGTCCGGATACGGGGGCGTGACGCAGGGAGTATTGGAATTTCCGGTCGCAGACTGCTTGGCGCGGCCTTCGTTCCCGAAGAACGACTCGGCCATGGCGCCGTGCCGCAGATGCGGCTATCGGAAAACCTTTTCCTGTCGCGCTTCAAGACCGATGCGCGCTCGCTCCTGGGCCCGCTCTGGACCGTGCGTTCCGGTGCGCTGGCGACGGCCGCAAAGCGCATCGTGAAGATGATGGATGTGCGCAAAAGCGGCGAGGACCCGGAAGCTGCGGCGCTCTCCGGCGGCAATCTGCAAAAATTCATCATCGGGCGGGAGCTGGACAGGCAACCCTCCGTAATGATCGTCAACCAGCCGACATGGGGCGTGGATGCGGGCGCTGCCGCGCGCATTCGCCAGGCCCTCATCGATCTTGCCCGCAGCGGATCGGCGGTTCTCGTCATAAGTCAGGATCTGGATGAGCTGTTCGAGATGTCAGACGCAATAGCCGTCATGCATGACGGTCGGCTTTCGGTGCCGATTCCCATCGGCGAGGCGACCTTTGAGAAGATCGGCCTTCTCATGGGCGGTGCGGCGCCCGAGCGCCATGCGAGCGACGCGCTGGAGAAAGCATGATGCGCCTGCAACTCGTAAAACGCCCGCAGCATTCGGCATTCTTCAGCGCTGTTTCGCCCCTGATCGCGCTTGCCCTGACGATGATCGCCGGCGCAATCATGTTTTCGGTGCTCGGCAAAAACCCGCTCGATGCGCTCTACTACTATTTCATCGACCCTTTGCGCGAGACCTGGTCCCTGCACGAACTGGCCATCAAGGCTGCTCCGCTCATACTCATAGCGGTGGGCCTTTCGGTCTGTTTTCTTTCCAACAACTGGAATATCGGCGCCGAAGGACAGTTCATTGCAGGCGCCATCGCCGGCGGCATCCTTCCGGTTGTCTTTCCCGATTTCCAGAATGTGCTGGTGCTCCCCCTCATGCTCATCATGGGCATGATCGGCGGCGCCGCCTATGCATCGGTGCCCGCTTTCCTGAAAGCACGCTTCAACACCAATGAAATCCTGACGAGCCTCATGCTCGTCTACGTTGCCCAGCTCTTTCTCGACTGGCTCGTGCGCGGGCCCTGGCGCGATCCAGGGGGTATGAACTTCCCCGAGACCAGGGATTTCCATGCCTTTGCGATCCTGCCCGAACTCATGCCTTCAGCCGGGCGTGCGAATTGGGGCATCGTGTTCGCGCTTCTGGCTGCGGTGATCCTGTGGTTCGTCCTTCGCAAGACACTGAAGGGATTTGAAATCCGGGTTCTTGGCCAGAGTCCGAGGGCCGGACGCTTTGCCGGGTTCAGCGCCTCGCACATGGTGATGGTGTCGTTCCTGATCTCGGGAGCGCTTGCGGGCCTTGCCGGCATCTCCGAGGTTTCGGGCGCTATCGGGCAGCTTCAGCCCTCCATCTCGCCGGGTTATGGGTTCACCGCCATCATCGTCGCCTTTTTGGGACGTCTCAATCCGCTCGGCATCGTTGCGGCCGGTTTCGTTCTTGCGCTGTCGTATCTGGGCGGGGAGGCCGCGCAGATATCCATCGGCCTTTCGGACAAGGCGGCGCGCGCTTTCCAGGGCATGCTGCTCTTCTTCGTGCTGGGATGCGATACACTCATTCACTACCGCATCCGGCTCTTTGGCCGGACAATCGCGAAGACAGGCGAGGCGGGGGCCGAGACCAATGCTTGAATCCGTGCTCATCACGATTGCCACGGCCGCGACGCCTCTGCTGATCGCCGCGATAGGCGAACTGGTCGTCGAGCGCTCCGGCGTGCTCAATCTCGGGGTAGAGGGGATGATGGTCATGGGGGCCGTCACCGGGTTCGGCGTTGCGGTGACCACCGGCTCACCATGGCTGGGTGTGCTGGCAGCCATTCTTGTGGGAGCGGCCTTTTCGCTTCTCTTCGGTTTCCTCACTCTGTCGCTCGTGACCAACCAGGTGGCGACGGGCCTTGCATTGACGCTTCTGGGGCTCGGCGTATCCGGTATGATCGGCGAGGCGTTCATCGGCATGCCAGGCGTCAAGCTTGGCACGATCTCCATTCCTGTTCTGTCCGAAATCCCATATGTGGGCCGGTTCCTGTTCGCTCAGGATCCCCTGTTCTACATCTCCATCCTTCTGGTGGCGGGGGTCTCGTATTTTCTTTTCTTCACGCGAGCCGGCCTCACCTTGCGTTCGGTCGGGGACAATCACGATTCGGCTCATGCATTGGGCATTCGCGTCATCGCGATACGATATGCGGCTGTCGCATTCGGCGGGGCCTGCGCAGGCCTGGCGGGGGCTTATCTTTCGCTCGTCTACACGCCGCAATGGATCGAGAACATGACGGCGGGCAGGGGCTGGATCGCGCTCGCGCTGGTGGTTTTTGCCTCGTGGCGTCCGTGGCGCGTGCTCGCGGGCGCCTATCTCTTTGGAGCCGTGTCCATCGGCCAGCTTCATGCTCAGGTGATCGGCGTCTCCATTCCCTCGCAGTTCCTGACTGCGCTCCCCTATCTGGCAACGGTCGTGGTTCTTGTTTTAATCTCCCGCAACAGGAGGCTGACGATGGTCAACACGCCAGCCTGCCTCGGGCGGCCATTCGTTCCGGCACGATGACGGTTGCCGGGCTCAGCAACAAACCAAAAGGAACGTCAAACATGAGAAAACTGCTTCTAGCCCTGGCCGCGAGCACGGCGGCCCTCGCTTTTGCGGCATCGCCCGCGCTTGCGCAGGACAAGACGAAAGCCTGCTGGATCTATGTCGGTCCGATCGGCGATTTCGGCTATTCCTACCAGCATCACCAGGGCCTCCTGGATGTTGAGAAGCATTTTGGCGACAAGGTGGAGACGGCCTATCTGGAGAGCGTGCCGGAAGGCGCCGATACGGAGCGCGCGCTTGAGCGCTTTGCGCGATCGGGCTGCGACATCATCTTCGCGACCTCGTTCGGCTTCATGGACCCGGTGCAGAAGGTTGCCGCCAAGTTTCCAGACATAAAGTTCGAGCATGCAACGGGCTTCAAGCGCGATCATCCGAACGTCTCGACCTACAATTCGCGGTTCCATGAAGGCCGCTATGTGCAGGGCGTGATTGCCGCGAAAATGTCGAAGACGGGCGTGGCCGGCTATATCGCCTCCTTCCCGATCCCCGAGGTCGTGATGGGGATCAATGCCTTCATGCTCGGCGCGCAGTCGGTTAATCCCGACTTCAAGGTGAAGATCGTGTGGGCCAATACTTGGTTTGACGCGGGCAAGGAAGCAGATGCTGCCAAGGCGCTGCTCGACCAGGGTGTCGATATCATCACGCAGCACACCGATTCCACAGCTCCGCTGCAGGTGGCGGCCGAGCGGGGCATCAAGGGCTTCGGACAGGCGTCCGACATGATCAAGTTCGCGCCCGAGACGCAGCTGACCTCGATCGTCGACGATTGGGGCCCGTATTACATCGAGCGTGTGCAGGAGGTCATGGACGGCACCTGGAAGCAGAGCGATGTCTGGGGCGGCATGAAGGCCGGCCATGTCAAGATGGCTCCCTATACGAACATGCCCGACGATGTGAAGGCGCTTGCGGAGGCCGCCGAGAAGAAGATCAAGGATGAGGGCTTCAACCCCTTCACCGGCCCTGTCTACAAACAGGACGGAACGCTCTGGCTCGAAGAAGGCAAGGTCGCGCCGGATGGTGAAGTCCTTGGCATGAACTTCTACGTCAAAGGCGTGGACGGCGATTTGCCGAAATAGGCCTTTTCAAAAATACATGATTTCAAAAGGCGGTCTGCGGGCCGCCTTTTTTTTGCCTCGTGAATCAGCGCACGTTTGGCGTGCATCCGTATTCAATGGATGTTGTGGGGGCCAGTATTCCGCGCCGGCTGTTTTCGGTGGGCGCGCGTTTTGCGAGGCTCCGCTTGATACGCTTCTACCATGCGCCCTGGTCGCGCTCGTCTGGCATTCTCTGGCTGCTCGAGGAAATCGGCGAACCCTATAAAATCGTGCTCGTGGATGTGCGCGCAAAGCAGGGCGTGCCGGAAGCCTATCGCAAGATTCAGCCGAGCAAGAAAGTCCCCGCCATCGAGGACGGAAACACCGTCGTGACGGAGCGAGCGGCGATCATCCTTTACCTTGCCGATCGGTTTGCGCATGCAGGGCTGGTTCCCCCGGCTGACAAGCCGGCCGAAAGGGCGGCCTACTACAGGATGATCGTCTATTGCGACGCCGTGCTCGACCCGGCCGTGACGGCGCACAGCCTGGGTTTATCCTACGACGGGAGGAAGTATCCCTTCGGCACCTATGAAGAGGCCCTTGCTTTCATCGAGGCGCATCTGGTCCGCAATCCCTATGCTGCGGGCGGACGCTTTTCGGCGGCCGATATCCAGCTCGCGAGCGCGATCAATCACATGATGAACTTCCTCAACGCGCTACCGCGCAAGAGGATTTTTCTGGATTATATCGCGCGGGTGGAAAGGCGCCGCGCCTATTGCCGTATGCAGGAAAAGGACCTCGCTATGGCCGCGAAACTTCCCTATTTCGTCGGCGCCGCCTGAATGTTTCCTCGGGGCACAAGGGCGGTTTGCGAATTTCCCGCCGCCCTTGTGTTTCCTGACCCTCAGGATTCTGAATGGCGGGCTGCGATGTGGTCAGCCACGGACGGCTTCAGTTCGCAGCGTCTCAATGAAGCGGGGCAGGGCGAACGCTGCCTTGTGAACCGCCGGCGTGTAATAGCGTGTCTCGATGCCTTTCGAGCGATCGGCCAGGGTCGCCTCGTCGATATCGAGCGAAGCCCGATCATCCGAGGACCAGCCCAGCGTCATGTGGCCACCGAAATAGGTGGGAACAGCCACAAGATAACAGCCGGATACGGGGAAGATATCGGATAGCGCTGCCATGGCCGTCTGGAATTCCTTGGGTTGCAGAAACGGAACGCCGTTCTGCGTAACCAGAATTCCGCCCGGACGCAGGATGCGCCGCATGTTCGCGTAGAAGTCGGGCGTGAAAAGCACGGCGCCGGGCCCGATCGGGTCCGTCGAATCCACCAGAACAACGTCGAAGCGCTCGCTGGTCTCGGCCGCAAAGGCCGCACCATCGGCGATTTCGACGCGGAAGCGGTCATCGGAAAAAACCGGAGCGTTGAATTCGGAAAAATGCTCGCGCGAAAACTCGACGACGGAAGCGTCGATCTCGATCTGCGTCAGCGACCTGACCCGGTCATGCTTCAGGACCTCCTCGGCCAGTCCGCAATCGCCTCCACCGATGATCAGCACGCGAGAGGGATCTGCGTGTGCCGTGAGCGGCACATGCGCCATCATCTCGTGATACATGAATTCGTCGGCGCTGGTGACCTGCACCGCCCCATCGAGCATCAATAGCTTGCCGAACAAGCGGTTGTTTATGAGTGACAACCGGTGATGACCGGTTGCCTCCTCGTAAAGCACTTCGTCTGCCTCGAATGTGACGCGCACGCCCCTGTGGAGGGTTTCAGAAACGGTTTTCTTGTCCGTCACGCGCTTCGTCCCCGCAAGAGTTCCTGCACCTCCATGCGCCCCGGCGCGAACGCCTCGCGCAAAACGTCGATGCAAAGCTCGGGCTTTGCGTCTCCGCACATGAAGATGTCGAGCGCGGCATAGCCACGCTCCGGCCAGGAGTGGATCGAAATGTGACTCTCCGCAAGCACTGCCACGCCGCTCACGCCGCCATTGGGCTCGAACGGATGTAAATGGATGTGGAGCAAGGTGGCGCCGGCCTCCTCGACACATTTCACCAGCGTTTCCTGGATATAGGGCAAATCGTCGAGGCGCTCCGCCTCGAACAGGTCAACGATGAGATGGGAACCGGCGCATAAGACACCGTCCTTCTCGATAAAGTGATCTTTGTCTTCGCAGACCGCCAGAACGGGCTGCGGAGCGACTGTTTCTTCCTTTTGGGCGGTGTTCAGTACAACTGAATCCATCCCCAATTGGAAAAGGGCGTCGTGCGACATGGCGTCCTCTCCAACCAGCAGATGTGGCCTGACCATTCAGGCGCGGCCCGTATATAGGATAGCAGTCATAGGGCGCAACCCCAATTCGCGATCCGGAGGGATATAATTTTTTTCTCCTTCATGAAAGTATTGACAATAAAAAATTCGAAACTGATCTTTTAATTTTTCACATTTCCGTTGAAGTTCGTCTTTATTTATATTAATCGTTGTTCACGGAATTTTGATTTTTAGTTATATTTTGAAATTTATTTGTTTAAGAGAGATTTTATGGCGTCGAATGTAGATTCTTGGTGCCAAGAAAATTTAATTAACAGATTCGATCTTCTGTCTCTGCTGTTGCGACTGAAGGCTTGCGGATGGCATGGCGATTGTGCGCCTGCGGCACCTCTTCATCGGGTGGAAATGGATGCCGAGCAGGCGTGGAAACTGGCCTCATTGGCCTTGGCCGACTATATTCCTGGTCTGACACACATCGTCCGGCGAGTGGAGCGCTCGACGCCGCGCTGCCTTCTTGATCTGCAGGGCAAGCAGTCCCAGCCTTTCACGTATGACAGGGGGCGCGGAAAGCTCGCTTTCGTCAGCTGCCGCTATCAGGGCAGGGCTGCCGACCTTCTTGCGGTGGCGCACGAATTTGCGCACGCGGTTCAGCTGGCTGCAGCGCGCCGCTCTCCGCCCGCCGTGGTTCGCGAGGTGTGTGCCTTTCTTGGCGAGCAGGCATTGCTCTCCTGGCTCAATCGGAACGATGCCGCGCTCCACGCCGTGGTGGAATGTGCATGGCATCAGGAAAATGCCGCCTATCTTGGCGATGATGCACGGAGTTTGCTGGAAGCTCTGACAAAAAATTCCGGAGATTTACGTTACCGCTGGAATTATCCTCCGGCGCGATTGCTGGCGCACTTATTCGAGAATCGTGGCGCGGCTTTTCTTGAAGACCTGTTTCGCTGGCGGGGAGAGGAAGAGGGTTCGTTTTCTGCGGCCATCGCCGACTTATCCCCCAGGGAGTTTCCCAGATTTCTGCCGGCCTTGCCGACACAGGGCGACAAGCTCTCCGTCTATCGTCAGATCGGCGCAATCGCCCTTCTGGATTTCTTTGCTTGCGAACATTTCGCCAATGAGAGCATCCTTGCGCGATACACTGCTGTGTTCGACCAGATGCGCCGAGGCAGTGTATTTATCGCTGTAACGCCCTTTGGAAATCCTCTCGGATATGCGACATGGCTTCGCTCGGACGAAGGGCGGCTGAATATTAGCGAGATATCGCTACCGGGGCGGCAGGATGCGTTGCGTTCTGCACTGCGCAGGCACAAGCCGGAGATTGCCGCCGGGCCGAAGACTGTTCAGGAGGCGGCTTCATCATGAAGGGACTCGACCTCTATCTGGCAACCGGTTTTGCCTTCGAGTTGCTGGCGCGCTCAACCTATCACCAACAGTTTTCCATAGGATCGTATTTTACGGTTGAGATATTGCCGGCGCTTCGATGCGGTCAAAGCCGCTTCTATGTCAACAATGACGGCGTTCCCACCGGGATGGTGACGTGGGCCCGGTTAAGCGATGCCGTCGAAGCAGATGTTCTTGAGACGGGGCGGGCACTCGATCCTGATGAATGGGCCTGTGGCCCAAACCTGTTTTTCAACGATTTTATCGCTCCATATGGGACAAAGAACGCAATTGTTCGCGATTTGCGAAACGTATTTCCCGGCGAAACGGGCAGCAGCCTGCGGCGCACCGAGGGGGCTGCCGTTCGCAAGGTGAATCGCTGGTTCAACCTGCGCCGTGGAACCCCAAAATGAGACTTCAACCCGCCTGATGCATCACGCATAGCAGCCAGGTGGCAACGGATGCATGTGAGGTCAGATGGCCTCTGTGTATACAGATGAGATGTGCCGAAAATATTTCATCTGTTCCGCACCGGATAATGCAATCCGGTGTTTCACCAGGGGAGCAGCAATTGTAATCTCCCCAAAAAAGAAAGGATAATATCAATGGCTGAAGTATCGAAAGTCACTGCCAATATCTTTCAAGAAAATTTTAGCTTTGGTGGAGGCGCAAGCGGAACGCAAGTGGGACGTGACGTCGGGCAGCTTCTGGGCACGGTTATAGGAGTGTCCGTGGGGGGGCTTGTGGGCAATCTTCCCGGTGCAGGCGTCGGCATGGGGCTTGGAAACACGATCGGGTCGACGATCGGCTCCGAGCTCGGCGCCTTATTCGATTGATCTAAGGCAAGTTAATTAAATACTTTCATCAGTATATATTACGGATTTTCAATGCATATTGTAGTCAATTTTGAGAATAATGCTTTCGCTGACAATTTTAGCTTTGGTGGAGGTGCCACCGTGAATGCAGGCAGCGGAATCGGCCAGGCCTTGGGAAGTGTCGTCGGTGGAGCGATTGGCGGCTACTTCGGAAGTACCGCGGGAGCCGAAATGGGCGAGACCATCGGATCCACGATGGGTGGTTTCATCGGTGGCGCGGTCGTTGGCTATTTTGCCTGAGATTTGAGCTCTAAGTCAGCCTGTATGTCGAAATCGAGGCGATCGGGGAGCTCCCCGGTCGCCGTTCGGTTTCTTCTGCCGACTTTGCGATCGGTTGTTTTTTCTCATGTCTTTCAATACCCTGAACGTATCGCGTGAAATACCGCTGAGCTGGTTTTCCGAGACATTGCGCCGGTATATTCCACTCTATGCGGAATTATTCTTCCTGGCTGCCTGTCTGCGCCTGGTCGGCTTGATCCAGCCATTCATCATTCAAGTGGTTATCGATCGTATTTTGCCCTTCCAGCGTGAAGCCTCGCTGCTGGTTGTCGTGATTGTCCTTGCGGGCGCAGGCCTGTTCCAAAGCCTTTTCACGGTCACCTCGAGCGTGTTGGGGATGCTCACCGCAAATCGTGTCACCCGAGAACTGGGGGGGCGCATCTTCGAGCATCTTTTCAAGCTGCCGCTGGCACATTTCAGGCATTGGCCGGTGGGCGAGACCATGACCAGGGTCGGCGAAACCGACACGATCCGCGCCTTCATTGTCGGCACGACCACAGGCGTTGCGCTCGACGTGCTCTTCGTCGGCGTTTACCTGATCATATTGTTGACGCTGTCATCCAAGTTGACGCTCATCGTTCTTGCCAGCCTGCCTTTGCAGGTACTCATCTATCTGTGCTTTGGCCCGTTTCTGCGGAAACGATTGCGCGCCCAGTTCGATGCCGGGTCAGCACATCAGGCCCGGATCGTGGAGAGCCTGTCGGGTTCAATCTCCGTCAAGGCGCTCGGCGCTGAAAAGGTCATCTTGCGGCGGATCGAGGCAACATTGCACCGTTCGCTTGAAGCTATCCGTCGCGCGCAGATACTCAATATTTCCAGCAGCGAGCTCACGCAGGCATGCGAGCGCGTTGTCACCATCGCCATCATCTATGTTGGGGCGATGCAGGTTTTTGCCGGAGAACTGACCCTTGGACAGCTGATCGCATTCCAGTTGATCGCGGAGAAGATCGCGGGGCCGGTGGCTGGTTTCTCACGCCTTTGGCAGGATTGGCAAAATCTCAAGGTCTCGCGGCAGCGACTTGGCGACATCGTCAATGAGCCGACGGAACCCTTCGGCAACAAGCCAAGTTTGCCACTCGGCACCGAAGATCGTCTTGTCTTCGAGAATGTGGGTTTCTTCTACAGACCGGACACACCCATTCTGAAGCGTTTCAACTTTACCGCGGAACCGGGGCTCTGCACGGTGATCGTTGGCCCCTCGGGTATTGGGAAATCGACTTTCGGCAAACTGGCGTGCGGTCTCGAGATGCCTTCCGAGGGAAGAATCCTGCTCGGTGGCGAAGATATTCGGCTTTACGATCCTGAAAGCGTGCGTACCCGCATCGTTTATGTGCCTCAGGAGCCTTATCTTTTTTCCGGAACATTACGCGACAATCTTTTGCTCGACCGGCTCGATGCAGACGATGATGAATTGCGCAGAGCGCTTTGTGTGGCTGCTGCCGCCGATCTCCCCGAACAGCTTTCCGGCGGGTTCGACGCTCAGGTGGGCGAGCGGGGCAGTGCGCTTTCGGGGGGGCAAAGGCAGCGCGTCGCAATTGCCAGGGCAGTCCTCCAGAAGCCGTCCGTTCTCATTCTGGACGAGCCGACAAGCGCATTGGACGAGGGCGCGCAACGCCGGATGGTGCGGGAGCTGATGGAGCTGAAGGGCAGGGTTACCGTGATTATCATCACCCATAGGCCGGACGTCTTCGAGCAGGCCGATGCCTTCTTCGATTTTGCCGCGGAGGGACCTCTTCATGCGGCAGGATGAGGCGAATACCATCGCGTCCCCCACGCTCCATGCGACGATTTTTGTCTCCCTTGCGGTTTTTATCGTCTGCCTTGTCGCGTCGATCATGCTGAAGGTCGAGATCACGGCTCAAGGAGAGGGGCGGATCATACCGGTCGAGCGTGTTCAGGTGGTGCAGTCGGAGGTATCCGCGCCAGTCACCTCGATTTTCGTGCGCGATGGGGCGAGCGTGACCAAGGGCGATCTCCTCGTGACGCTGGACGCGACGCAGGTTCATGTGGAGCGTGAGTTGATTGTCGAGGAACAGCAGCACCTGCGCATTGAGGCCGCGCGCTTGCAGAACCTGCTCGAAAGCCTTGCAAAAATAGATATCGCAACGGGGAGAATGCCGGAAATCCCCTTTGACCCTCCTGGGTTGGATGAGACGGCGAACACACAAAGAAGCTATGCCGGCGAGCAGGCGCAGCTGCTTGCGGCGGAAAAAGCCGACGTCACGATCAATCTGCGCCGCTTGAGTGCCCGCATTGAAGAAACCAACAAGGCGGTATTAGCGACGGGAGCAAACATCGCACGGGCGGATGCTCTTATTGCGATTCGCGGCGAACGCAGAGCGGCGGCCGAAAAGCTGGCGCGCGATGGCACCGCTTCACGGGCAAACGTTTTGACCGTGCTGGAATCCTACGAGGATGCTTACCAGCAGCGCAACGTGCTTTTGAAGCAACGCGAACAACAGGCAGCCGCTGTTTCGGCCCTTGAAGCGGAGCGCCGTGCGCTTGTGACCGCCCAGAACAACCGTATCCGTCAACGTCGCAGCGAGATTGATGCGCGCCAGGCGACGCTCGCTCAGCAGGCGCGCGCGGCCGAACGCCGGATCAATGGATCCAGGCTCATCGCACCTGTCTCCGGCACCGTTGCGCAACTGTCCCTGTTTACGGTTGGCGGCATCGCCCGCGCCGGCGAGGATCTGATGACGATCGTCCCGTCTGATGGCGGATTGGAAATGGAGGCGTATTTTCCCAATCAGGACAGCGGTTTTCTTCATGCCGGACAAGAGGCGCGCGTCCGTCTGGCGGCATTCCCGGCGGAACGCTTCGGCTCAGTTCGCGCCCGAATTCTGGAGGTCTCCGCGAATTCAGTGGAACGTCAACCCGGCCGGTGGGACTATGTGGTGCGGCTGCAGCCGCAGACGGACTTTCTCGATACTCCGACCGGCCGCCAGCCCCTGCGGCCGGGCATGACGGCCGCAGTCGATGTCATCACGGGCGAACGTACGCTGATCAGCTATTTCTTCGCCCCCATCGTCGATCAATTGTCGAAGAGCCTTGGAGAGCGATAGGTCGCAGTCCTGCCTCACTTCATCAAAACATAGGTGCCGGGTGCGCAAGCAAGGGACGGATACCCGGCTTCCTCATTGCCGGGAGCACGGGCTGCCACCGGTCCCGTGGACCGTTGCTTCAGCCAGTTCGTCCAGTCTGGCCACCAGGAGCCGGGTTCGGCCTCGGTTTCGAGCATCCATGCTTCTGCCTCGGGGTGCGCTTCACCGTGTCGGTATTGCAGACGGCGGTAGCTGCGATGGGGGTGGCCCGGCTCGGAGACGATGCCGGCATTGTGCCCTCCGGAGGTGAGGACGAAATCCACATCAGCATCGAAGAGGTGAATAAGCTTGAACACCGAGCGCCATGGCGCGACGTGATCGGTCACGGTTCCAACCGCAAATACGGGCTGGCGGATATCTTCCAGCTGAACATCATGTCCGTTCACCTCGAAGCGTCCCTGCGCGAGATCATTGTTCAGGTAGAAGCGGCGCAGATATTGGGTGTGCATGCGGTAGGGCATGCGCGTCGCATCCGCGTTCCAGGCCATGAGATCGTTCATCTGCGGTCTCTCGCCGATCAGATACTCGCGCACCATGCGCGACCAGACGAGATCCTGCGACCGCAGCATCTGGAAGGCTCCAGCCATCTGCTTCTGATCCAGATAGCCCTGCCGCCACATCACGTCCTCAAGAAAGGCGAGCTGGCTTTCATCGATGAAAAGTCCCAGTTCCCCCGGCTCGTCGAAATCGACCTGGGCGGCAAGCATGGTCAGGGTCTTGAGGCGATCATCCTTATCGCGCGCCATTGCGGCAGCCGCTGCCGCGAGCAGGGTTCCGCCAAGGCAATAACCCGCAGCATGAATGTCCCGTACACCGGTGATTGCCTCGACGGCATCAAGGGCGGCCATTACCCCGCGCCGAATGTAATCGTCGAAGGAAACATCGCGGTGGCGCTCATCGGGATTGACCCAGGATATGGCGAAGACGGTGAAACCCGCATTGACCAGATAGCGGATCAGCGAGTTTTGCGGAGACAGGTCAAGAATGTAATATTTCATGATCCAGGCAGGCACGACCAGAAGAGGCTCGGTCATGACCGCGCCGGTTGCCGGGGCATATTGGATCAACTCGATCAGATCGTTGCGAAAGACGACCTTGCCGGGTGTTGTTGCGACATCGCGACCGGGCTGGAAATTGCCCTCGTCATGGGGCGTCGCATGGGCGGCATCCTCCAGAAAATAGGCGAAGCCGCGCATAAGGTTGGCGCCTCCCTCGCGCATGGTGGCGGCGATCACCTCCGGATTTGCAAATGCGAAATTGCTTGGCGACAGCATGTCGAGGAACTGGCGCGCGTAAAAGGCCGCCAGTCGTTCATGGTGGGATGAAACGCCCGCAACGCCGGTGGTGGCGTTATGCCACCATTGCTGGGTGAGCAGGAAGGACTGCTCGATGAAGCTGAAGGGAATCTTGCTCCACCCCGGATCGGAGAAGCGGTGATCCTGGGGCAGGGGGTCGATACAGGGTTCCGCCTTTTCGCCCTCAAGTGCGCAATCGCTCACAAAGCGCGCCAGGCGAACCTGCTTGCTCAGGAGCTTGTTCAGGATTTCATGCTGCTTGCCGGGCGAGGCGGCCAGATGAAGCGCCCAGTCCTGCCAGGCTTGAAACAGGCTGATGGGGGAAATGCCCAGTGTGGCCGCCGCGATCGTGGCGTGGTGCATGCGATCGGCAATCCGGAAGGGATCATCGCGGTCCGGCGGTCCGTCCGGATGCGGTGGCGTGGCGGAGATGCTGCGCTGGGTTTGGGGTGGTGTCTGCTGCAGGTTCATCATCGGAAATCTCCGTCACCTGTTTTACTCTCCCGCTTTCGCCCAGACTTGCCGAAGAACGCGTCAGATTCGTGACGTCGCGCGCGTCACCCTATGGTATCCAGTCTCGACCTTCGGCGGCAAATTTCCTTGACGCAGATCAAGTGGCAATCCCGTCATGTTTTGCCGAGCAGAAGGGCTTTCAGGAGAGATCGCGCGGCGTCGCGATAAGGGGCTTCGCGGGCGCCGCCTGCAATGGCGAGGGCCGCCCTGTCGAATGCAGCGGACAGCATCTCCGAGAGCTGTTTCAAGGGGACGCCTGCCAGCCGCCCGTCCCGATCCGCCAGGCGCAAGCCTTCAAGCAGGGTCTGCCCGCCGGACACGCTGTCTATTGCCGCCATTTCGTCGGCGCCCAGAACAACGGGGCCTTCCAGAAGCAGTAGACGTGCGCGCCCCGGTATGCGCATTGCCTCGAAATAGGCGTCGGCACCTTCCGTGAGCGCGTCGAGGGGCGTTTCGGCGTCGCGCGTGGCGCGTTCTATCGTGGATGCCACCTCTTTCGCCTCGGCCTCGACGATGGCGCGAAGCAAATCCGCCTTGTCGCTGAAATGATGATAGAGCGCTCCGCGGGTCACCTTCGCGGCGGCGACGATCTCGGGCGTGCCTGTATCCGCATAGCCTTTTTCTATGAAAAGCATGCGAGCGGCCTTCAGGAGGGCTGTTTGTGTTGCGGCCGTGCGATCGCGGTTTGAACGCCGTTCTGATTTCTCTTGCATACATACAGTCTGTTTGTTAATAAAATAATACATACAGAATGTATCTTATGTGCAGCGAGGAGCAAGCCATGAAATGCACCCAGTTCTATCCGGTCCTGATGGCGAATGATGTCGGGCGGACCGCTTCGTTCTATTGCGAGCATTTCGGGTTTCGTCCGCTGTTTGAGAGCGACTGGTATGTCCATCTGCAGTCAAGCGGGAACGAGGCGATCAACCTCGCGGTTCTGAAAGGCGATCATGAAACGATACCCGCATCGGGGCGGGGGCTGGCGAGCGGGTTGCTGCTCAATTTCGAGGTTCAGGATGTGGATGCTGTCCACGACCGGCTTTCGCAGGCGGGGCTTCCGATCCTGCTTGCACTTCGCGACGAGGCATTCGGACAGCGGCACTTCATCACCAGCGATCCAAATGGCGTTATGATCGACATTGTCAAACCCATTCCGCCGAGCGCCGAATTTGCGGCGCACTATGCGGATGAGGCGCTGGCGCAGGAATGATGCCGGCCGAAGCGCCGGCGTCGTTCATTCCGAGGAGAGCTGCTGGCGCCAGAAGGCAACACCGCCGATGGCGACGGCCGCCGCCAGCCATGCGCAGAGAATGGCAAGTCCGCTCCAGCCGAGAGAGGCAGGTCCGCCCGACAATATCCAGTCGCGCACCGCTTCGGAGGCAAGAGACGGCAGGGGGATGACATTTCTGGTGGGGCCAACATAGAGCGCCACCAGAGAGGTGCCCAGTGTCAGCATGAACGCAGGAATGACGGCGGCGATCATCGAGCGCGAGAGGGTCGTAATCGCCGCTACGATCGCCGTCAGAACGGAAAGCTCCAGAAGCGATGCCATGAACGCCAGAAGCAGTGCCGCAAGACTGTCGGCGCGGATCGTCATGTTGGGCAGGCGCTGCTCAAAAAGCAGGGTGGTCATGATGTGCAGAAGCACATTCGATATCACCACCAGAACCAGGCTGAGACAGAGGAAAGCAAGGCAGGCAAGATATTTCGCGGCCCATAATTGAAATCGGCTCGCGCGCGGTACCAGAATGCGCCAGGTGTTGAAACGGTATTCGGCAAAGAAGATCGAGGCTATGCCGATCGCGTAAAGCAGGTGGGCGAGGGAATTGCCCGAAATTCCGAGCGACTTTGCCGCCGACATGAGTATGTCGACATTGTCCGGCGAGACATGACGCATGCGCACGAAGACCATGCCGTCGAGCAGAAGTTTGAAGATCATTGCGAAGACGGGTACCGAAAGGAAGCCCCAGAAAAGCAATGACGGCTGCCTGGCCAGCTTGAACAGCTCGGCACGGAAGAGGGCGCTCATGATCGGTTCTCCCGCGTCTCGGACAGAAATACGGTTTCAAGATCCGGCTTCACCCATTTGGCCTCATGAATGCGAACGCCGGACGCAATCAGGGACGCGATAAGCTCCGGGACATCATCCGGCTTGACGGCGACATAGAGCCCGCCATTGGCGGGTTCGGCGCGCACACCGAGCTTCTTTGAAACGGCTTCGGCGCCTTCGACATTCAGCCAGAACCGACCGTTGCGCCCAAGCAGTTCCGCCACATCGCCTTCGGCGGCCAATGCGCCGCGGCGCAGGATGGCGATGCGCCGACACACCCGCTCCACCTCGTCCAGCAGATGGCTCGAGAGGAGAACGGTAATGCCGTCCCGCTCGGCAAGTTCGCGGATAAGCGCGCGCATCTCCAGAATGCCATCGGGATCGAGCCCGTTGGTCGGCTCATCGAGCACGACGGCTTCGGGCTGTCCGACAAGGGCACAACCGATGCCAAGCCTTTGCTTCATGCCTAGTGAGAAACCGGAGACCTTCTTGTCGGCTGCGTGCAGGATGCCGGTGCGCTTCAGAACGGCATCCACCGGCAATGGGCTGTCGGCCATACGCGCCAGCATTTCCAGATGCTCACGCGCCGTCAGAAAGGGATAGAAGCCCGGAGCCTCGATCAACATGCCGAGCCTGCGCCGGGAGGCAGGGCCTGCGAGTTCGCCCAGGATCTCGACATGCCCGCGGTCAGGCCGCACGAGGCCTGCGACAATCCGCAGGAGGGTGCTCTTGCCTGCTCCGTTCGGGCCCAGAAGGCCGTAGACCTGGCCGCGCGGAATATGCAGAGTGAGGTCGTCAAGCGCGACCACGGCTCCGGCACCGAGGCCATAGCTCTTGCGGATGCCGTTGACGGCAATGGCGCTATTCGCTGCGCGAGCGGCGACGTTCATGGCAAAATGGCTCCGGGATTCTTCATATGGGTTCTTATGAGGCTTCGCGCGGCGATTTTGTGGTCATCGGGCCGCATTCGAGGCCGTGGCGGATGCTCGAAAACCGCACTGGCGATATCCCATCACAGTTTCACTCCAGGCAACCGGCTTGCCTGCTCGATCCAGGCCGCAACCTGCGCTTCGTCGAGCCCGTCATCCTCGTGGATGTCGAGGTAACGCGTGCCTTCCACCTTGGAAGCCTTGGGCGGCATGGGGAGAAGGGACGTTCCGCTCATGAAGGTGAGCTGGACATATTTCCTGTAACAATACATGGCCAGAAACCAGCCATCTTCCTTTCCATAGAGCGGCGTGTTCCATTTCACGGCCTTTCTCACGTCGGGAAAGGCGCGTTCGACGATGGCATCCACGCGCCGTCCAATGCCACACTTCCACCCCGGCATGGCAGCGATATACATCTGGACGGGCGCATTCCCTTCGCCCTTGGGGATCTGAGGGTTGCCGCTCGAAAGCAGTTTTGGCTCGTTTTTT
>SWCE01003949.1_pt1 | contig 52877 bp, 56 predicted proteins | sample 4690061 | NCBI WGS metagenome assembly SWCE01 (sample SAMN10267279, study PRJNA491770) | bioreactor metagenome | isolation source: DHS bioreactor inoculated with subseafloor sediment | place: Japan: off Shimokita Peninsula | collected 2012-10
CCCCCATCATTGCCATGACTTCCTACGCCATGGACGGCGACAGGGAAAAATTCCTGCAGGCGGGCATGAATGCCTACGTTTCCAAGCCAGTGGACATCAAGGACCTGATGAGCGCCATCTCGGAAATGCTGAGCAGGGAAGGCACGAAAAGAGCAGGCACAATGGAAGCCAGCCGCTGATCTCCCAAGCCATCCAGGCAAACAGCTCGCAGAGATGTGCTCTACCCAGGCGCTGCAAAAGGCCTGGCGCATATTGCGGCCGCTGACATTGTGTGACAGAAAAAAATCATGCTCCGCTTAATCCCCATCATTATCCTCCTGGCCTTGTTTACGACGACGGGCCCTCACACCGCAAAGGCTGACGGAAAAAGCGGCAAAAAAGTACTGATCGTGCACAGTTACGACCGCAATTTTGCGTGGACAGCCGACATCCATGACGCCCTGGAGCGGATGTTTGCAAGGCATCAAATCCAGATACGCACCATGTTCATGGACGCCAACATCAAACGCGACGAGGCCAGCCTCACAGCTGCGGGACTAAAAGCGGCTGAACTGATGGACAGCTTCAGGCCGGACGTGGTCATCACCAGCGACGACGATGCGCAGCAGTATTTCGCGGCGCGGTTTGCAGGCGACAGCTCGGCCCCGGCCTTCGTTTTCTGCGGGGTCAATCAGGAACCGGCGCGGTACGGCTATCCCGCGATCAACGTCACGGGCGTCGTCGAGGAGCTTGCCTGGAGCGATAGCCTTAAGCTGCTGCGCCGCCTGAATCCGGGCATCCGCAGGGTTGCGGTACTTTTGGACTCCAGGTCCTCAAGCCTGGCAGCGATCCGTCCGATGCGCGCCTCGACCCCGGCAGACATCGAAGCCGAATGGATCATTGTCGACACCTACCAAAAATGGCGACAACTGGTTGAATCCAGCAGCGCAACCCACGACGCCCTGGCCATCATGACCTACCACGGACTGACCGATACCGAGGGCCGGATTGTCCCAAGCCAGGAAGTCATGCACTGGACCCGTGAGCATGCAAACATCCCCTCCCTGGGATTTTTCGACTACACCGTCGCCGACGGAGCCCTCTGCGGCGTGATCCAGACCGGATTCGAACACGGCACCCTGGCGGCAGACATGGCCCTGCGCATCCTGAACGGCGAACGCGCCGGAGACATCCCCATCGTGAGTACAACTCAGGGACTGACCATGCTCAACCTGAACGTGGCCAGAAAACTGCGCATCGACATCCCGGAAAATCTCCTCCAGGAGGCAACAGCACTTGTGGAATAAAGCCTTTTCCCTGCTGGCAGTGCTGCTGGGGCTGAGCGTTCTGTGCGCACAGGCCCAGACCGTCCCCAACATTCTGGTCATCCACTCCTACAATCCGGGCCTGAGCTGGACCGACGACATACATCAGGGCATCATCGAGACCTTTGCCGCGTCCGGGAAGCCCTGGTCGATCAGCACCGAGTACCTGGACGCCAAAAGATATCCTGAGGAACACATACTGAAGATGCAGTCTGACCTGATCGCGACCCACGTGCGCGATCACGCCGTAAGCGCAGTCATTGTCTCCGATGACGCCGCTTTCGACTTCGTTTTGCAGCATCGCGACGAACTCTTTGAAAACGTGCCCGTGATCTTCTGCGGCGTGAACAATTTCCAGCCGGAGATGCGTGGCGGTGCGGAGGGCATCACAGGCGTATCGGAAATAATCTCCGTGCGCGAGACCCTGGACGCGGCCCTTGCCCTGCACCCCGACACGCGCAACGTGGTCATCATCGGTGGCTCGATTTCCAGCACGGACAGATCAAACCGCAGCCAGTTTTTGCACCTCATGCCCTCATATGCCGGACGATTGCGCTTCCATTTTTGGCAGGACATCCCCACCCCCGCCCTGCTGGAAAAGGTCTCGGCCTTGAGTCCGAAAACCCTTGTCTTCCTGGCCAACGCCATTGCCGGGAGGGATGGGCGCATGCTTGACTTCGGCCCCAGCGTGGCCCTGATCAAGGCCAATACGCAGAGCCCCATCTACGGATTCTGGGATTTCTTTCTGGGGCACGGCATCGTGGGCGGCAAACTGGTCAACGGGGCCGAGCAAGGCAGAATCGCGGCCAGGATGACCCTGCAAATCCTGGATGGAGTCGCGCCTTCAGAGCTTCCCGTGGTCCGGGAGGTGGCCAACCGATACCTCTTCGACCACCGGGAACTGGTCCGCTTCAACCTTGATGAAAAGGCCCTGCCCGAAGGCTCCGTCATCGTGCATCGACCCCGAAGCATCTTCGAGACCAACAAGCGGCTCTTCCTGATCTTCGGCAGCATCGTCATCGCCTTGCTTGTCATCATCATTTCCCTGGCCCTGGTCGTGCACATCCGCAAGCAGACCCTTCTGGAACTGCAATCGGCCAGGCGCAAGGCCGAGGAAGCCAACGAAGCCAAAAGTCTTTTTCTGGCGCACATGAGCCACGAAATCCGCACGCCCCTGACCGGGATCATGGGCCTGTCCGAACTGGCGCTCGCCAATCCCGGCAGCCGGAACGCGCAGGAATATCTGGCCCTCATCCGCCAATCCGGACAAAACCTGCTGCACATCATCAACGACATTCTCGATTTCTCGAAAGTCGAAGCCGGAAAAATTGAGCTGCAAAAAACCAGCTTCGACCCCGGCAACATGCTTGAGGCCACCGTCGCCTTCTTCAAGACCGGCCTCAAGGAAAAGGATGTCACCCTGTCCCTTGTCCTGACCCAAGAACTGCCCGGGACGGTGCTTGGTGATGAAAACAGGATCCGTCAGATTTTCTTCAACCTGGTGGGCAATGCGGTCAAATTCACCGAAAAGGGAAAGATAGAACTGCGCCTGACAGGGCTGACCTGCGAAGACGACAACCCCCGCATGATGCTGAATTTTGAAATATCCGACACCGGATGCGGCATCCCCGCGGACAAGCTGGACAGCATCTTCGAGCGCTTCACCCAGGCGGCGCGCTTTCCGACCAGAACCTATCAGGGCACGGGGCTGGGACTGGCCATCGTCAAGCAGCTCATCGAGGCCATGGGCGGCTCCATCAGGGTGCAAAGCACGGAAGGGACGGGCACCACCTTTTTCTTCAGCATCCCGGTTGAACGGGCGCTGCCGGGAGAACTGGCGCAAGGACTTGAGCAGGACGGAGAACCCGGAGAGCAGGAGTTCTCCGTACTGGTCACCGAGGACAACCCGATCAACCGACTCTTCCTGCAAAAATCCCTGGAAAAGCTCGGGCACCGGGTCATCTGCGCCACCAACGGCCAGGAAGCTCTCGATATTCTGGAAACCGAGACCGTGGACTGCGTGCTCATGGACATCCAGATGCCGGTCATGGACGGAAGCCTGGCCACACGGTACATACGGGACAGATTCGGACATGACCTGCCCGTCATCGCACTCACCGCCCACGCCCTGCAGGGGGACAGGGAGAAATACCTACTGGAAGGGTTTGACGAATACCTGGCCAAGCCCATCTCCATCAAGGATCTGACCATGGTCATTGCACACGTATGCGGCAAGAAAACACCGTAACCGGTCGGCCCCTATCGTCTGACCGCCGACACAAGCCGAGGTTGCATGCACCGGCATCGTAAACCGGGCATCTCCAGCTTCGAACGTGACCGCCCGGAGCACTGAAAACCGCTCCCACAACGAACCATGACGGACATTTTCTCTTTGCAGAACGTCAAAAGCGCGATAGGGCGCGGAAAACACCAGCCCAAAAGGGCTCCCGTCAAAACCTTCAGCCAGGGAAAGCTGCACATGCGGCCCAAAATCAGAACCGGATATCCCGTCACCATCCACGGCCAGGCCTTCACCAAGGTCGGCATCGTCTGCGACGCCTCCGCCTACGATGAACGGAACACCGTGGAGGTGGTCTACGTGGACGCAGCCTTCAAGGCCCGACGCACGATCGTGGCCTGGCGCGGCGACCGCTTCGAATGGAGCGAACCGAGCTATCCCGGCGTCAACGTCGAAAACGACCCCGACTACGAACTCTACGTGACCACGGTCAAGAACGGCCGCTACTGATCCCGCTGCGCAAGACGGCAGCGCTGCTCATAGTACGCGCCCGTCCCACCCATGTCCGTCTCCACGAACCCGATGATGCGGTTCACCCCGCCGCCCGATTTACCCCACGGCCCACGTCGGTAGACCACGCAGTCCGGATGCATGGACTCGTCCGCCGCGAGCAGCACTTCAAGCCGCCCCAGTTCCGTGACCAGCCAGCCCGCGCCGGGCGTGATGCCAAGGGCCTCAAGAGTGCGCGGATGCACGGTCACGACCGGTGATGCGCCCTGATCCTCGGGCAGGATCTGGGAATGAACAAAACGGCGGTTGATGAGCGTCAGAAGCTGCAGGGGATAGGCTTGCGATGCCTCCACCGGCGGATCGAGACGCGGGGGCAGGCGGTAGAGGCCATCCCCGTGCCCGAAGCGCAGGTTCTCGAAGGCCACGGCGGGATGGTTGGAGCGCACGTATCCCGTGCGGCGCAGCTCTTCCAGGCTGGTGTCCAGGGTCGGAGAATCCAGCGCCTGGCGCAAGGCCGCCTCCGGCTCCGGCAGGATCACGGGAGGCGAAAGCCGCCCGCCCAGCTCGGACAGAATCTGATAATCCGTGCGCACCCCCTGCGGCGGCTCCACGGCCTTTGCGCTCCACTGCACGTATTCATGCAGGAAGGAGCCCACGACATCCTCCTGTTCGAGCATGAGCGCCACCGGCAGGATCAGGTCCGCGACCTCGGCCGTGTCCGTCATGAAGGCGTCGGCCACCACGACAAAATCGAGACCGGCCAGAGCCTCGGCTACGGCCGCCGCCTCCGGGAACTGGTTGGCCGGGTTGATGCACTCCACCCAGGCCATGCGCACGGGGGGATCGGCGCGACGCAGCTCCCGGGCCAGATCGGGCATGAGCAGGGTCCGGCCATACGCCGTCTGAGCCTTCCAGGGCAGGGCGAGATTGGCCATGGAACTCAGGCCGAAATAGGTCCCGCCACCGCTTCTGCCCACCTGCCCCGCGAGCATGGCCAGGGCGTTGATGAAGCGCACGTTCTGGCCGCCGAAGCGGTAGCGCTGCAGGCCCCAGCCCAGAAGCGTCGCCACGGGCAACGGCCCGGCGTAATGGTCCGCCAGCAGAGCCACGTCCTCGGGCCTCGCCCCGCACCACTCCAGGAGCCTTGGCCCGGACTCGGCCAGCAGGGCCTCAAAACTCGCCGGATCGTGGCAACCGGCCGCGACCTCGGGCGCAATGCCCTTGCGGCGCAGCACCTCGCGCAGCACGGCCGCGGCCAGGAAGCGGTCCGTTCCGGGTTTTACGCGCACGAAATGATCCGTGAAACCCTGGGCCGTGTCCTCTCCGGGCGCGATGGTCACCACCGGCACGCCTTTCTTGCGCAGGGCGCGGACCATGGCCGCCAGGTGCACGGAGCCCCGTGCCAGGTCGCGGCCCCAGTTGATAAGCGCCGAGGTGTTCAGGATATCCGAAATGTCGTTGGTGCGCAGGCAGCCGAAGTCTTGCGTGCACGCCTCTATCCCGGCCTCGTCGCACAGCGACCCGTGCAGGCCGGAGGCCCCCAGACTGCGAAAAAAGAGGTTGGAGAGCGCCTTGACCACGCCCCGGTTGCCCGAGCCGCGCACATGCAGGATGGAGCGGGGCTCGTCCCGATAGCGGCCGATCTTCTCGGCGCACAATCCAAGGGCCTCGTCCCAACCTATGTCCTGCCAGCGCCCGCCGACTTTGAGCCGGGGAGAACGCAGGCGGTGCGGGCTGGCAAGACGCCTGCGGTGCACGTCGAGCTTGGGACAGACAAAGCCACGCGTGAACGGATGGTCGGGATTGCCGCGCAGGAGCAGGCCGTCTGGACCCATTTCGGCGACAAGGGAACAGGCATCGGGGCAATCGAGGGTGCAAGCGGTGATGGTCATGTATTCTCCCTAGGAGTCAGATCCGTATGGACTCCCCCGTCTGTGTGTTTGTTTATCGGTGACAGTACTAACGCCAGCGTTGACGGAAGCCAAGACGGGAGGCAATGGTTCACCCATGTCAAACCTTCTTCATCTGACTTCCCCGCGCCGCGAGCGGGTCGAAATCCTGGGCCGCGCCGTCACGGAACCAAGCCCCGGCACGCCGCTCTATCTGGATCGCATCTCGGCCGGATTCCCCTCTCCGGCCGACGACTACATCGAAACCGCCCTGGACCTGAACACCTATCTGATCCGTAACCCCGCCGCCACATTCATGGTCCGCGTCAGCGGGGACTCCATGACCGGCGCGGGCATAAGCGACGGCGACGTCCTGGTCGTGGACCGCTCCGAAGAGCCCGCCCACGGCAGGATCGTGGTCGCGGTGCTCGACGGCGAACTGACCGTCAAACGCTTGGTCATGAAAGGGGGCCAGACCATGCTGGCCCCGGAAAACCCGCGCTACAAACCCATCGTCGTGAACGACGAACAGGACCTGCACGTCTGGGGCGTGGTTTCGGGCGTGGTACGGAAGCTCTAGATGCGCGACTTCTACCTCATGGTCGACTGCAACAATTTCTACGCCTCCTGCGAGCGGGTCTTCGACCCCCGGCTGGAGGGCAGGCCCGTGGTCGTGCTCTCCAACAACGACGGCTGCGTCATCGCCCGCTCCGGCGAGGCCAAGGCCCTAGGCATTATCATGGGCGAACCGGCCTACAAGCGTGAGGCATTCTTCGCCCGCAGCGGCGTGCACGTCTTCTCCTCCAACTACGCCCTCTACGGGGACATGTCCGCACGGGTCATGCAGACGCTGGCGCGGTTCGCGGACGAGACGGAAGTCTATTCCATCGACGAATGCTTTCTGCTGCTGCGGGGCTTGAGCACCTCTTCCATCCTGCAGACCGCCCGCGAGATCCGCCGCACGGTGCGGCAGTGGACCGGCATCCCGGTCTGCGTGGGCATCGCCCGGACCAAGACTCTGGCCAAGATCGCCAATCGGCTGGCCAAGAAGGAAAACGGGGACGGAACGCGCCTGCTGGAGGACGAAGAGGACATCGATCGCGTCCTTGACGGCATGGAGACAGGCGACATCTGGGGCATCGGCCGCAAAAGCGCGCGGCGTCTCGCTGACTGCGGGGTGCGCACCGCCCTGGACCTCAAAGGGCAGGACGACGACTGGGTCCGCCGCCACCTGACCGTGACCGGCCTGCGTACCGTGCTAGAGCTGCGCCAGACCCCGTGCATCGCCCTGGAGGACGCCCCTCCCCCTGCCAGGTCGCTGGTCTGTTCGCGCTCTTTCGGCACGCGCATAGGCAGCCTGGAGAGCCTTGAAGAGGCGGTCTCGGCCTACGTGCAGCGGGCCGGGGAAAAGCTGCGCCGCAAGGGCCTTGTGGCCGCGGCCGTGCAGGTCTTTCTTGAAACGAACCGCTTTCAGCCGGGACCCCAATACGCGGGGAGCCGCTGCCGCGCCCTGCCCGCACCCACGGCCAACACCCTTGACCTGCATGGCCCGGCCCTTGAAATCCTGCGCGAGATCCACAAACCGGGATACAGATACCAGAAGGCAGGCGTGATTCTCCTCGATCTCTCCCCAGCCTCGGGCCGCCAGCTCTCCTTCCTGGAACCCCATGGCGAGGAAAAAACCCGCCGCGACGCGCTCATGCGGGCCATGGACCGGATCAACACCGTCCATGGCCGGGGCACCCTGACCCTGGCCGCCTCGGGCCTGGGGAAAAAGGAATGGCACATGCGCCAGGAGCGGCGCTCCCCCCGGTACACCACCTGCTGGGACGAACTGCCCTTAGCCAATTGAGGACGCCCAAAAACCGTTCTGGACTGCGTTGCTCACCGATTTTGGAGGACTCATGTAGGTAAGGCTACACTTCACCCTCCAAAATCGGCTCTCGCCTTGCCAGAACGATTTTTGGACGCCCTCAAACTTATTGGTTATTGAGAACAGGTGACCACGATCACAACGAATTTTCGGGACCTCAACCGCAATCCACCAAGGAACCCCATGCGTTTTGGACTGTGCTGCCTCTTCGTGGCCGAAAAGATTTCCTTCCGCACCACCACGGCCAAGGTGTTGTCCGCCATGGAGCGCAAAAAGGCCCTGGCCAAGGTCTCGGACATCTGCCTGCACAACGCGGACAACCTGCTCCTGGCCGTGCAGGCGGCGCGGCGGCTCGGCATCGGGGCATTTCGCATCATGTCGCCCCTGCTGCCGCGCATGACCCACCCCGAGGTCGGTTACGCCCTGGATGACCTGCCCCAGGCCGAAAGCATCGCCGCTCGCCTGAGCGCCGTCAGAGCCTTTGCGCAGGAACACGACATCCGCCTGAGCTTCCACCCGGACCAGTTCGTGGTCCTGTCCTCCCCCCACGCCCACGTGGTCGAAAACTCCGTGCGTGAACTTGAATATCACGCATTCCTGGCCGATCTGGTCGGCGCGGACGTCATCAACATCCACGGCGGCGGAGTCTATGGCGACAAGACCGCCGCCCTGGCCCGTTTCGCCGAGGTCTTCAAACGCCTTCCCGAAAACCTGATCAAGCGACTCAGCGTTGAAAACGACGACATAAGCTACACCGTAACCGACCTGTTGCCCATGTGCACGCAACTGGGTCTGCCACTGGTTTACGATGTGCACCATCACCGCTGCAACCCCGACAGCCTGGGCGAATGCGAGGCCACTGACCTGGCGGAGCAGACATGGCGCGGCCGCGAACCCTACTGCCACATCTCCTCCCCGCGCGAAGGCTGGCAAGCGAGCCCCAAACCCCATGCCGATTACATCGACATCGCCGACGTCCCGCAGTGCTGGCATGGCCGCGCCATGACCGTGGACGTGGAGGCCAAGGCCAAGGAACTGGCCGTGGTCAGACTGATGCAGGAACTGAACGGCAGGCAATGATGCTTTTTGTCATACACCTCTGGACAAAAAACTCGGCCAGACTTATCTGTAGGACATTAGTTCCCGATCATTCAGGGAGGATTCATCATGATCAACAAAAGAAAGTCCCCGAGAAAGGCCAGCCTTGAGCAGTGCAGTGTGGAATTGTATGCATCCGCCAGAGGCCCGTTCCCGTCCCGCGTCGTCAACTACAGCGACCGGGGCCTGATGATTGAGATGGATCACCCCCTGACCCAGGGAGAACCCGTAAAAATCCGCTTCCGCCCCGGAGCAGAAAACGCGCAGCGACTGGGCGAAAACTACTGCGTAGGCATGGTCCGCTGGTGCGCCCCGCAGGAAGGTCTGTATTCGAGCAGGTACGGAGTGGGCCTTGAGATGGCGGAAGCCTCGGCCCGCAGAAAATCCTACATAGCGGCCTGAATCCTCCACGATCCTGGTTCCGCATGACGAAATTCCAAAAGACCGAATTTCAGCCTGTATTCCATTGCGTTCTGCACCGATCCGATCCGCAAATTCCCACATAAGAGCCGCCCATGTCCATCGGGGCGGCTTTTTTTGACCCTCCTGCCAGCGCTCCTCCCGATAACAACCCCGAACGCCCTGTAATCGCAGCCGAACTCCATTTTTCCGAAAATTCTCCAGCGACCTTTACGTTCAGCGAATAATCATCGTATGCTTTATGGACATACGTCCTCGATAAATCGACGGAGACTACCATGATCGAAATCCGACTGGTGTTGCCGAACAGGCGGGAGTTCCGAAAGGATCTGTATCGACCCGGCGTCATCTCCCTGTCGCGAATTCTGTGGGGATCAACGGGGGCAGGCCTCTTTCTGGCGCTCATAGCCATGGCCAGTCACGCCACCGGCGTCGGGGTGCTCTATCCGCCACTGGCCGCGACCTGCTTCATCGGCGCGACCTGCACCTATCTGAGAGTGGCCAGGCCCAAGTCGGTCATCGTCGGCCATTTCATCTCCACCGTGGGCGGACTGCTGGGCGTCGCGGCAGGGGAGGCGATGTTCGGCGGCACAAACCTCGCCATCCCCGTCAAGCTCGGATTGGCTGTCTTCCTCTCGGCCGTCCTGATGCAGATTCTGGACGCCGACCATCCGCCCGCCGCCGCGACCGCAGCCATCCCGGCCATCCTGCCCCTGCCTGCCTCCACACTGCTCCTGCCCCTGCACATGGCCTGGGGCGCGGTCCTGGCCGTGGTTTTCACCGTGATCTGGAACCGCGTCTGGTTCGAATGCCCGACCCCGGACGAAGGCTGTGAGCGCACCTGGTTCGATTTGACCATGGCCAAACCCGACATCGTGGGGGTCGGGATCTGCATCCTGGCCACGCTCTTCATGTGCGCCAGACCATGGAGCCCGGTCGTCTACAATGCCGGTCTCTGGATCATGACGGCAGGACTTGCCGTTCTTTCCCTGCACCATTTCTTCGGCGCGCGTGTGCTGGTCACGGAGGTGAAAAAAACGTGCACGCTCAACACTGCGCCGACAACGGACGGGCCCGATCCGATTTCCGGGCCAAACACGAAGGAGGAAAAACATGAACAGTAAATGGATTCCCACCGTGTGTTATCAGTGCAAGGCCGAATGCGCCATCCTGGCCAGGGTGGAGGACGGCGTGCTCAAGGAAATTCGGGGCAACCCCAGGGCCAGGGGCAAGGCCTGCGTCAAGGGCATGGCCGGGGTCTCGCTGGAGTACAGCCCCGATCGCCTGACCCGCCCGCTGAAACGGGTCGGCAAACGCGGCGAGGGCAAATTCGAGCCGTGCTCCTGGGACGAGGCATTGCACGCCATCACCAGAAAACTCATGGACCTGCGCGAGAGGGATGAAGCCCACAAGCTCACGGCCAGCTTCTTCCCCCACTCCATCACCGACCCCAAATGGCGCTTCCTGAATGCCTACGGCGGCTTCATCAACACCGCCCTGCCGCACTGCGACTCGGCCAAGATCGTGGCCTGCATCAAGGCCATGGGCGGCGTGCCCAACCATCACATTCCACCGAATTTCACTTCCGTGCCCAAGGGCGGAGTCATCATCCTCGCCGGACGTCACGCCATGGGTTGCCTCGATGACGCAGCCGTGCCCCGCGACATATTGAACGCCCGGGATCGCGGCGCCATCCTCGTGGTCCTCGACCCCATCTTCACGGCCGACGCAGCCAAGGCCGACTGGTGGATTCCCGTCAAACCCTCGGGGGACACCGCCCTGTTCACGGGCATGGCCCACCACATCGTCATGAACGGGCTCCACAACAAGGGATTCGTTGAGAACTGGGTCCGCGAAGGCGACTTCGAAAAATTCAAAAAATATCTCGCGGACAAGACCCCGGAGGCCATGAGCAAAATCTGCGACGTCCCGGCCCGGGACATCGTGAAACTGGCCGAGATGTGCGCCTCGGCCCCGTCCGTGGGCGTGGACAGCTTCAAGGGCATCATGCTCGGCCAGGCCCTGGATTTCGGGCACGCCTGGACCAACTTCCTGGCCGTGACCGGCAACATCGACAACCCCGGCGGCCAGCCCCTGCCCGACCTGACGCCGCTCTCGCCGGTCCTCCCGGCCCCGGCCGGCCCGAACCTGGCGGAAAAGGGATGGCATCGCACCGGCCCGGACAAGGACAAGTTCGCAAACTACTCCTTCATCATGGAGCCGACCTGGTACGAAGCCCAGGCCATCAAGAACGGCGACCTGAAGGTGCTGGTCACTGCGGAGTGCAACCCGGCCCTGACCGAGATGGGCCAGGAGGAATGGCGCAAGGCCGTGACCATGACCGACGACAAGGGCCAGTACCTGCTCGAAATGCTGGTCAGCTACGAGATCATGCTCTCCGAGACAGCCAAATATGCCGACTACGTGCTGCCGGATAAAAGCTACTTCGAGCGTTGGGAGCTGCTCTACATGCCATGGTGGTACAACTTCGGCCATGGCGTGGCCCTGCGTCAGCCGGTAGTCGAAGCGCCCGGTGAATGCAGACACTCCAACGAGGTCTTCATCGAGCTCGGCAAGCGTCTGTGCCCCGAATACTTCGCCATCAAGGATGACCTGGAATACTACGACATCCAGCTGGCGGGCCTTGGCCTTTCGGTGGACAAGCTGCAGGCCATGGGCGGTCTCTGGTCGCCCGGAACCACGGGCTTTCGCAAATACGAACAGGGCGGTTTCGGCACCCCGAGCAAGAAGGTCCACCTCTACTGGGAGGACCTGGAGGAAGTGAACCAGGCCATGCCGCGCGTGGGGCTGGCTCCCGAATACGAGGTCGACGCCGGGGAGTTCCCATTCATTCTCATCTCCTACAGGACCATCTTCCACCAGGGATCGGGCCAGTGGACCCACAACAACCCGCAGCTGCGCGACCCCGTCGGAGGATTCATGGAGAATCCGCTGCTCATCAACTCGGCCTCGGCCAAGAAGCTCGGCATCGAAGACGGTGCGGTAGTCACCGTGCGCTCCCGCACCGGCCAGATCAAAGTCCGGGCCAAGTGCACCGAACGCATCCGCCCCGACTGCCTGGGCCTGCACCACGGCTTCGGTGCCACCGTGGGCCGCGTGGCGGTGCTTGGTGAAGGAGTCAGCGACAACGTCCTCATCCCGGACTCGGGCATGACGCTCGACTGGCAGGATTTGGTCGGCGGAGAATCGCACGTGTCCACCCGCGTCACCGTGGAACGATGAAGGAGGCAAGCCATGAAACAACTCAGTCTCGCCATTGACCTGAACCGCTGCATCGGCTGCAAGACCTGTGTGGCGGCCTGTCGCAACTACCACGGGCTGGTCGATCACGCCTCGGCCGTGCCCGGCATGATGCCCTATTACCTGCGCGTTGAGAGTGATCGCCAGGGAACCTACCCGGACATCGCCATCCGGTCCTGGGTCATGCCCTGCCAGCACTGCAAGAACGCTGCGTGCATCAAGGCCTGCAAGGCCGAAGCCATCATCAAGGACGAACAGACCGGCATCGTGCGCATCCTGGCCGACAAGTGCCGGGGCAGCCGCGACTGCATCGAGGCCTGTCCGTACGGGGTCATCCAGTTCGACGCGGCCAGAAACAAGGCCCACAAATGCGACCTGTGCTGGGAGCGGGTGCATGTGGGCGAAAAGCCCGTCTGCGCCGAGGTCTGCCTGACCGACGCCATCCGCTTCGGAGAAAAGGAAATCCTGAAAATGGAACTTGAGGCCGAGGGCAAGGAGATCGTCAGGAAGATGAGCGCCCAGTCCGTGATCTACTTCCGCACGCCTGGATAAGGCTTGAAAACAACGCACGAAAAGGCCGCACGCCTCGGTGTGCGGCCTTTTCGTGCGTTGCGAGGCAGGAAGTGAAGGGGGTCGTGTACCTGGTTGAACATCATGAAATCAAAGACATGGATCCCCGCCTTCGCGGGGATGACCAGTGGGTGGCGCGTACCTTTCGAGCTTTATTTCCACGTCGGCAGTGGCAACCTGCATGTTTTTCATGTCCAGGGGCCGGACCTGCCACTACGATAGGGGTAGGGAAGGGTTTCCCCTCCCCTCCCTCCGAACCGTGCGTGCGGTTCTCCCGCACACGGCTCTCCAGTTGGCCATTTCCTCATCGGGATTGGCAAGCCAAAACATGGGCTTCTTTCATGGTGAAAAGCCCAAATTTAGCGAAGAAAGAATTGGGCCAGCGCTTATGATCATCCAGACATCTTCCCGTTCCCCGGCTCTGTCCTCTTTGTTTGCGAAGGACTGAGCGCAGTCGTCTTCTGATAAAACCGTCGACGATGGAGAACGTTGGTCTATCAGCATGCTTGAAGTATCCAAACCAGCCACGCAGCATGGGATTAAGGCTTTCGACAATCATTTCAATAGATCGTCCACACGTTCGCTTGGTTTTCTCCCGGACTTTGTCACGCAGATTCTTCATGCTTTTCTTGCGGACATGTATATTCCCGGCTTCAAAACGATAACCAAGAAACTCAAAGCCTTCGCCAGGCACACGAGCATTACCCGTATGTGTCTTTACCGGATGCAGAGCAAGACCGTTCGCTTCAACCCATTTCTTCACCAAAGCGAGGGCATCTTGTGCCGCTTGAGCATCCCGACATAGGATGACAAAGTCGTCGGCGTATCGGATCATAGCGTAACCAGCTCCATTCACTAGCATATCCAAATCATGAAGATAGATATTGGCTAACAGAGGGCTGATCACCGCTCCCTGCGGTGTTCCAGCCTCTGGCTTCCATTCCTTCATGTCTTCCATAATGCCTTGGGAAAGGAAGCCTTGAACCAGCTCAAGCACCCTGCCATCACTCACTTTCTCCCGCACTCGACGCATAAGCAGATCGTGCGGAATGGTGTCGAAGTAGCTACTCAAGTCGGCGTCCACTACATAGGTATGTCCCACCTTGAGCAATCGGACCACTTCCCGCAACGCGTCTTTACAGCCGCGACCGGGCCGAAATCCAAAGCTGTTGGGATGAAACTCGCGCTCGAAGATTGGTTCCAGAACCATCTTCAACGCACCCTGTACCACTCGATCTTTCACCGTGGGAATGCCCAGAGGCCGCATCTTGCCGTCGCCTTTTGGGATATAAATCCGGCGAACCGCATGAGGCTTGTATGTCCCCTCGCGCAACGCAGGGGAAAGTTCTTCAAGATATTTCGAGGATTGTTCCCCGAAGCGATCAATGCTGACTCTGTCTATTCCGGCGGCGCCCCTGTTGGCCTCAACCCGTTGCCAGGCTGCCTTCAAGGTAGACGTCGCGCAGACCTTATCGATCAAGCTGAACCATTTACCTCCCTTGACCCCGTTGCCCAGGGCCGCCAACATGCGATCCGTCCAGACGGACTTTTCAACCCAGGTCCAGCCTTGCGGCGAACCAGTCTCTACCCCTTGTTTAGCTGTACGCACTGGCGGGGTTGTCCTCGACATAGCCCATCTCTCCTTTTCGCATTGACCTTCCTGCCTCCCTTCCCTCGACGCGGTTTTGCTTTCCGCGCTTTTCCTCAAACATGGAGAAACGCCTTGCGATCGCTTGTTTGTTTCGCTCCCGTCCCCGGTCAAGCATCCCACCGGAGCGGACCTGGAGGAGGTCGTGTCGTTCCCCCGGCCGGCATTTCCAAGGTGTCCTGTCATGTCGATTACGGTACTGTGAAGGCTCTGACTCCTGTACATGTCACCTCATGCACAGGTCTCCCCGCTTATCTCGCTTCGCCTTCCTGACGTTCCGCCCCCAACCATCCTGCAGGCCCGTTCATCGCTTTCACACGCCACCAACAGCGTGAGCGGCGCTTTTCGGACTTCGTCATGAATGAGAAGACTCGCCGCACTGCAGAACCGAATCGGGTTCGTTATCCTACGGACCGCCATTTCGTCTCCGGTTGCTCCCCACCCCACCTCGCAGTGACGCAGTTACCTTCGACTTCAGGGGTGTGGCTTACCCCGAGGTGGACTTACACCACCCTGACAAAGCGCCTTCGCGGGCGCACTCATTCCCGCGAAGGCGGGGATCCATGTTTTCATGCCCGAAATTTCCCGTACACATTGACCCTGCACTGCTTCAGCTTCTATACTGTCTGTTCACGTCGCGCGTCCCTCCCCGGGAAGGAGCGGCCGCCCAACTTTTTCAAGGACAGGAAAATGACCCCTGAACAGCGCCGGGAAATCAAACAGCGCATCGAAAAGCGCATGCAGGAACTCAAGATCACCATCGCCCAGCTCGAGGAAACTTCCAAGCCCGTATCCCTGGACCAGCCCATCGGACGCCTGTCGCGCATGGACTCCATGGCCAACCAGGCCATCAGCGGCCAGCGCCTGACGGATTCCAAGCGAACCTTGATGCGACTTGAGCGCGCCCTGGACAGGGTTGACGATGAACATTTCGGAGTCTGCACCGAATGCGATGAAGATATCGCCATCGGTCGACTGCTGATCATGCCCGAAGCCACGCTGTGCGTGGACTGCGCGGAGTAGGCCCGGCATGGCATCACACCCCGCCCGTCACGTCCTGGCCACCAGCCAGACCCTGTGTTTCAACGCCAATGGACTCCCCGTGGACTGCAGTGGCAGTGGTCAAGACGGAGAATTTCGCCCCGGAATCGCGTGGCCGGTCCCAAGGTTCGAGCTGCTTGAAAACGAACTGGCGCTGGACCTGCTGACAGGCCTCGTCTGGCCGCGCACGGCCTCCGTGGGCGACTTCCCCATGTCCTGGACCGAGGCCCTGGCCGCCGTGGCTGACATGAACCGCGAGAACGCCTTCGGTCATGCCGACTGGCGACTGCCCAACCGCCGCGAGCTTTCAAGCCTTGTCAGCTACAACCACCATCGCCCCGCCCTGCCTGCGCAGCACCCGTTCACGGTCAGTCAGACCTGGTACTGGACCTCGACCACGGCCGCCATCGCCCCGGACTGCGCCTGGCGCGTACATATGGAAGGCGGGCGCATGTTCTACGGCGACAAGACCCGCGACGCCATGGTCTGGCCGGTGCGAGGAAAGAGCCCCGTGCTTTCCCGCACCGGGCAACGGAGATGCTGGGACGCAGCAGGAAACGTCACCGACTGCACGGCGACAGGGCAGGACGGAGAACTGCGCAATGGCGCTCCCTGGCCGGAGCCCCGGTTTGAGGCGGAAGAAGACGGAGTGCGTGATATGCTGACGGGGCTTTTGTGGGCAAAATCAACGGATCATCTGGGGCTCTCTACCTGGGAGGAAGCGCTGTCGGCCGCAACACGGCGGCGCGAAAAGGGTCGCAAATGGCGCCTGCCGACCATCCGCGAACTGGAATCGCTGGTCGACGCCGAGCACCACAACCCCGCCCTGCCCGAAAACCATCCCTTCACGGACATCCGCGAAGCCTACTGGTCCTCGACCAGCAGCGCCTATGCTCCGGACTGGGCCTATTGCCTGTATCTGCACAAGGGAGCAGTGGGCGTGGGTTTCAAGGCCAAGCGGGAATTTCATGCCTGGTTCGTAGAGAAGACGTAAGCGTCTTGGAGTGCACCTGGCACCGGGGCGCAACGCGGCGACGAGCAGAACGTACTTTCAAAAAGCCCGTCTCCAGTGCGAACACGATCGCCTAGTTCAAGTACTTGTCTTCGATCCTGTCGATGGTTCCATCGTTCAGCATCTTCCTCAGTTCTGCGTTGAAACGGTCCACGAATTCGCACGAAACGCGCGCTTTGGAAAACCCCATGACCGTGCCCTTGTCGTTCGGGCTCCTGAGACTGAACGGCGCCTGCTTCACTTCGGCCATTCTGCCTGTGGCCAGCAGCTCATGCTTGCCGACGATGCTGTTGACGATGAGCGCGTCAAACCGGCCCTCGAGCAGCATCGCCAGCATGCTTGGGATATGCGGAGCCTCCACTTTCTCGATATCCGGATCCTCGGCGAACGCGGCCGGAAAGACGAAACCGCGCACCACCCCCACCTTCATGCCGCGCAGATCCTCGATGCGCTCCGGCTGAAATGCCGAATCCTTTCTGGTGAAGAAAATGTAGCTCGTGTCGGTCCGGTAGGGCAGCGACCAGTGCAGGTACTCGTCCCGTTCGGCACGAAAACTCAGGGAAGTGGTCAGCTCCGCCTGGCCCTCTTCCAGCATGGCCAGCACCCGCTTGAAAGGAGCCAGCTTGACGACGGTCCTGACGCCCATATTTTCCAGCGCGGTCATGGCTATCTCCATGTCTATTCCCGGTCCGCCGGCATGCTTCTCCGGCATCACATACGGAGGATATGGCGCGTTTGCCAGGATCACTTCCTCAGGAAGCGGCTGGGCCAGGGCCTGGCCGGAAAAAGATAAGAGAATCAAGTAAAAAACGATTCTGAACATATCCGAACTCTCAACTCCTCAGCTTTGGCTGGACGCAGACCGAAAAGACGAAACGCTCATAAAAACCGAACTTCGACATCTATGACATCCCGCGCCCCGACACGCAACGCCCTGTGCGACAATGGCGTCGGGCCGTACGAATAGCCCAGGACAAAGAGGGCTCACAGGATATTACATTCTTTAAGGATTATCGTGATCGCGGAGCGGTCAAGACATGATGGCGCGGCCCCTGGTGCGCAATTTCCTTTTGAAGACAATTGGCCGGGCGGGATACAAGTGAAAAGGCGAAGTGCACCCGGCTGGCATTGGAGATTTTCCCGCTGACACGTCTTTCCCTTTACACAGTGGCGGCAAGTGAGCAGTATTATTTTTGAGGGGTCACAAAATTGTCCCAACGCCCCACTTGGCTGACGTAGAGAAGACCCTCTTTAATTCCAGGAGAAAGGAACACATGACAAGTTCTCTTCCGGCACTCCAAACGACTCATTACATACTTGCTTTTTTTGCTTTCGCACTTTTTCTGATCGTTTCACCGGCCTCGGCGCAGGAACTCAGAATGCTGCGCATCGGCACGGGGGGCCTGCTCGGAGTGTACTACCCGGTAGGCAAGGCTCTGGCCGAAGGGATCACCAACGCCTCCATCGCGCCGGATCTTATTGCGGTGGAACAGACAAGCGGAGGGTCCGTAGACAACCTTCACGCTCTGCTTGCCGGAGAAATCGAAGTCGGGCTGGTGCAGGCGGATGTCGCCCATCGGGCCCTGAAAAGAGAAGAGCCCTTTACGGAACTCGGCGGGACAGACCAGGTGCGCGCCGTGGCCAGCCTGTACCCGGAGCACCTTCAGATTCTCACCAGACGCGACGCAGACATTCGAAAGATTCAGGATTTTCGGGGCAAGTCGGTGTCCCTGGACGAAGTCGGTTCAGGCACACTTGCGGTCATGCGCATTGTTCTTGATGCTCACGGCCTCGGGGAAAAGGATTTTGACCCGGTCTATCTGAAGCCCGAGTTCACCCAGGAGCGTCTGGCCGATGGCAAATTGCAAGGTTTCTGCCTCATGGCCGGCACTCCGACCAAGGCCATCGCCGACATCATCAATCAGGATTATTATCTGGTACCCGTCAAGCCGGAAATCGGCGCCCGCATTAGCCATGCCTACCCCTACCTCGCCGCGGGATTCATCCCCGCAGGAGCGTACGAGGGGGTCCCGCAAACTCCGACCCTCGAAGTCCACGCTCTGCTGGTAGTTCGGGACGATATGGATGAGCAACTGGTGTACCGGATGACCGAGGCTCTCTGGAACGAACAGACGCAGACCCTGCTGCGCGAGGCCCACATGCAGGGCCAGCATGTGACTCTTGATTCAGCGCTGAGCGGCATATCCATCCAGCTGCATCCCGGTGCCCGGCGGTTCTACGAAGACAAGGGGCTTCGGCCGCGTGGGAGCAGCCTGCCGTGAACCTGTCCAGACGCGACGCGGAGTCATCTTTCTGGATCATCGTCGCAGCGCTTGTAGCGATGATCTTAAGCGCCGGCGTCTTCATCAACCTGACCCTGCGTTCCCTGGAGCGCAACCTGCCCACCACCCTGCTCGGCCAGCTCGAATACCTGAACCGGGTCACGGATGGACTCAGCCACCTGACAACCACCGCCGCCGTCATTGCTCACAGACCCGAGCCCGCAGCCCTCTCGCGCATGGTCGAGGACGTTGACGGAGTCTTTGCGGATCTGGTGGAGATGCGCAACTCCTACGTTTTCGACAATCTGGTCCAGGCCTCGGCCTTTCACTCCGCCGTAGCCCCTTCCCTGGTCGATGTCCGGCAATGGCTGACCCAAGGTGTTTCCGGCCAGGTGCCAGACTCGCCCCTGACCCTGCGCATCGTTCACTCACGACTGCACAACACGCTCATGAAGGCATCCTCACTGCGCAACGAATCCCACGCCGCGGCCCAGGCAGTGCTTCAAGATCAGCGCAGCCGCCTGGAAAAATTCATCAGCGGGGTCAACCTGCTCCTGCTGCTGACCGCCCTGGTCTCCCTGCTGCTCCTGGCCCTGATGTTCCGCCAGCAACGTCTGGCACGCCGCGAGTCCAGGGCGCAGGCCGAGCGAGAGCTGCTCATCACCATCCTCGAATCGACCAGCGACCTCGTGTGCACCGTCGGGCCTGACGGCCAGCTCACCTTCCTCAACCAGGCCGGGCGCAGACTGCTGGGTATGGACGCAGAAGAGCCCCTGGGCGGCCGTACCATCGCCGACCTGCATCCCGCCTGGGCCATGGAGAAAATCCGCATCAAAGGCCTGCCCGCTGCCGCTTCTCCGGCCGGGCTGTGGGAAGGGGAAAACGCCGTCCTGCACCGGGACGGGCGGGAGATTCCCGTCTCGCAGGTCATCTTGTGCCATGGCCGCAGCGACGATTTTATCGGGCATTACTCCATCATCATGCGCGACATCACCGAATACAAGCGCTCCGAGGCGGCGCTGCTCCATTCCAAACTGCAAGCCGAATTCGCCAACCAGGCCAAAAGCGAATTTCTGGCAAATATGAGCCACGAAATACGCACGCCCATCAATGGCGTCATGGGCATGCTGCAACTGCTTCAGGCCGGTCCCCTCGATGCCGAGCAGACAAGCTACACGACAACGGCCATCCAGTCCTGCAAACGGCTGGTGCGCCTTTTAAGCGACATCCTGGATCTCTCCCGCATCGAGGCCAAGAAGCTCTCCATCCAGCTCGCACCCATGAGCGTTTCGGACGTCTTTTGCCAGACCCGCGACCTTTTTTTGCCCATCGCGCACAAAGCCGAGGTCGAACTGTGCTTTGACACGGACCCGACTCTTCCGGCGAAAGTCCTCGGAGATTCGGCCCGCCTGCAGCAGGTGCTGTTCAACCTGGTCGGCAACGCCCTCAAATTCACCCCGTCAGGCAAAGTAACGGTTGCGGCCACCACTCTTTCGCCCCTCAAATCGGGGCGCAGCAGAATGCTCTTTTCGGTCTGCGACACGGGAATTGGCATTCCTGACGAAAATCTGGGCTCTCTTTTCGAACCGTTTTCCCAGGTCGATTCGGGATACACCCGCTCACACCAGGGCGCTGGCCTCGGGTTGTCGATCTGTAAACGTCTGGTGCATCTCATGGGCGGGAGCATGTCCGTTGTCAGCGAGGAGGGAGTGGGCACGAGCATATATTTCTCCCTGGACTTTGAAATCGATTCGGGCCTTGAGCGCTTTGCCTTGGCCAAGACTGCCGGCCCGGCCATCTCTCTGGGCGGAAGGAAAATCCTTCTGGCCGAGGACGATCCCGTCAGCGCCATGGCCGCACGAGCGATACTGCAGAAACAAGGCGCCACGGTGAGCCATGTCCAGGATGGCCAGGCGGCGATTGAAGCCTTGGCCCGCGACACTTTCGACCTGGTGCTCATGGACGTGCAGATGCCAATCATGGATGGGGTGGAAGCCACCAAAGCCATCCGCGCAGGTCGATGCGGGGAACGGAACAGAAATATCCCCATTGTTGCGATCACAGCCTACGCCATGGCCGGAGACAAGTGCAAATTTATGGATGCGGGCATGAACGGCTATGTGGAAAAACCCCTGACCATCAAAGACCTGCTGCTCGCGATTAACAATGTTCTGGAAGAGTGAACCACGCGTGAGGCCGAGCGTGCATTGACGTAACGCCCCCTCCACTTTATCTTTAAAGAGTGTCTGAAAAATCATCCCAAAAGGAACGGCCATGAAAAAAATAACTCTGCTCGTACTTATCGTCATCTTTGCCGCCAGCGGCTGTGCCACCATGCAGCAGCAGTCCAAGACAACCCAGGGAGCCACCTATGGCGCAGCCGGCGGTGCGGCCGCCGGGGCCATCGTCGGACAGATCATCAGCAAGGACACCAAGGGAACCCTTATCGGCGCGGCGGCAGGTGCGGCCATCGGCGGCTTGGCCGGAGCCGGGGTTGGGCGCATGATGGACAACCAGGAAGCGGAAATGCGCCAGGCCCTGGCTCAGTCCGAAGAAGTGGCGATCCGGCGCGAGGGCGATCTTCTGGCCCTGACCCTCAAGGGCGACGTGACTTTTGATGTGGATTCCGACGTGGTCCTGCCCGGCCTTTACAACGAAATCGAACGCATCGCTCAGGTCCTGGTCAGATACCCGCAGACCACCATCGTGGTCGAAGGCCATACGGACAGCACCGGTTCCGACGCCTACAACCAGCAACTCTCCGAGCGCCGCGCCTGGAGCGTACAGCGCCTTCTGGTCGAACGCGGCGTCAATCCGTCCCGCATCACGGCCATCGGCTACGGCGAATCACGCCCCGTGGCGTCCAACGACAACCCAGGGGGGCGCCAGCTGAACCGCCGCGTAGAGATCCGCGTCAACCCGAACACTGGCCAGCAGCCCTACTAGCGGCCCGCGCCCACTTTAAGGCCTTGGCCGGGTAACCGGCTCAGCTCTTCGTCAGTTGATCGGTCCTGTGCTTTACAACTCAGGACCGATCAACTTTTCACGATAGCGCAAGCACAACGCAAATTCCCCGCTCTGGCCACCAAAGAAAACTGGGTCGAAAGGAAAGGCAAGTCTGCCCTTGGCCTTCGCAGGTACAGGAAAAAAAAGCACAAAAGAAGAACGGCCGCACATTAAAGGTCGAACTCTTGCACAAAGACCGGCACACTGCTATGGTTTTCTCAATTCGCGACATTCCGTAGAATTATCACACATGCTGGATTGGTCCCCGCTTACCGAAGCACGGCGTTCGCTCCCCCCTCTTCGATATCACCACTGATTGACGCTGCTCACCCATAAGCGTTCGCAACGCCCATCCGGCATGCCCCGTGTGAAGAATCATAATCCGCCACAACATTCAACAAGGAGAACTCTATGTCTTCGGAAAAAGGTGAAGTTTACAAATGTGAAGCGTGTGGTGCCGTCGTGCTCGTACAGGAAGGCGGCGCGGGAGAACTCGTGTGTTGCGACCAGCCCATGATCAAACAATAATCTGTCAGCTTACCTCTAAACGAACAAACCCCGGTTTTCCTTGGATTCAGGAAAACCGGGGTTTGTTCTGGAATATGAAATGGCGAGCCGTGTGCGCCAAGTTCTGCAAATTTTCCACGGCAGGATGGGTACTCAAGCAACTGGCGACCGAGCATGATCACCACGCCCACGAACACATCCGCCGCCGTTTGAAGCCGCAATCCCCGCTCAACCCGGACACGCTCCGGCCTGTCCGGCCCCCCTCTTCTCAGCCTGGTTGACAGTGCACATACAAGACCATATTCTTATACATAATTCTATTCAAAATAGAATTCAATTTTTATAATTATATTATTACTACCAATAAGATAGAATTCAATTTATTATTCATAATTTTAGTCAAATTCAAAATGAATCCGCATCACAGGATGAAATCATGACTTTATCGCCAGCGGAATTTCTCGAGCAAGGCCCCGCCACTTCCAAGGAAATCCAGGCCGGAACAGGGCTGTCCCAAGCCGCCGTCTCCAGACAACTGCGACAGCTAAAGCATCGCGTCGTCACGATCCAAAGCGGACGGACCCCGCAGTATATAATGACTCGAAACGCTTTCGGTGCGAGCGACCGGCTGCCTTTGGCCACGGTCGACGCCAGCGGCGATGCCGTCCTTGTCGCCCATATCCGTCCGCTGGTGAATGGAGGTTTTTATGTCGAACCATCAGTGGGGATGTCGCCGCTGCTGCTGGGGGACAGGGGGGACGGGCTCTACGACGACCTTCCGTATTTCCTGCAGGACATGGGCCCGCAGGGATTCATCGGAAGGCAGATCGCAAAGGAACTGCATGCCCGTTTTCCCGAGTTTCCTTCGGACACGAAGTGGTGGACAACGGATCACATAGGCAGGTTCTTGATTTCGAGCGGAGACGATCTACCGGGCAACTTCAAGTTCGGGGAGCAGGCTTTGCTTCGCGCACTCCGCACTCCAGTCGCCATCGACGACGCCGAGTATCCCCGCCTGGCCGAGAAAGCCATGAGCGGCGAAGTGCCGGGATCATCCGCCGGAGGCGAGCAACCAAAATTCACGGCGTTCAGCGCGAAGAGCGCATCGCACGTCATCGTCAAGTTTTCACCTCCCGGCGACACTGAAATATCAAAACGATGGCGAGACATCCTGGTCACCGAACACCATGCAGCCAAGGCATTGCGCAGCCAGGGCATTCCCGCTGCGGTAACAAGGGTGTTCGAGGCCGAAGAGCGTCTTTTTCTGGAATCGCAGCGCTTTGACCGATCCGGCCAGCACGGACGGATGTCCATGATCTCGCTTGCATCCATCGACGCGGAATTTGTCGGATCGGGCTCACATTGGCCGCGCGTCATGAAGGCGCTGGCGGACAGAAAACTGGTCTGCCCAAAGCAGGTGCGTGATGCGGAGTTTTTGTGGTGCTTCGGCAAACTGATTCACAACACGGACATGCACCTGGGAAACCTGAGCCTGGCCACGGACTCAAACGCATTCAGGCTCCTGCCTGCCTACGACATGTGCTCCATGGGCTTTGCACCGCGCGGCAATGGGGAGGTGCTGCCATATGCATTCGCGCCGCAACATCCCAAGCGACTGGTCATTGATGATGAAATGTACGCCGCGGCAAGAAGGCTGGCGCTGGAATTCTGGAACAGCGTCGCCCAGGACGACAGGATTTCGGAAGAGCTCAGGGATTTTCTGAACGAAGGCAATCCGGTGGAAATGATGAGATAAGCGCGACCAGGGGGTTTGCGATCACGGTCAGCCGGAAAGACTTCAACATCAAGATCTTCAGCAGGATCGAACCGCATATCGAACCATGCAAACCTCGATGCAAAGAAAACGGCCAGCTGGACTTTTATACCCAACTGGCCGGTTCTGTTAAAAATGGCGGAGAGGGTGGGATTCGAACCCACGTACCGGGGATTAGCCGGTAACTCGATTTCGAGTCGAGCGCGTTACGGCCGGACTTCGCTACCTCTCCGCGAGGTTTTTTGAAATTTTCTTTTCCTGGCGGCGCTGCTTGAAAAAGCCGCTCAGTTTTGCGCTGCATTCCTGTTCGAGCACTCCGCCCAAAGACCAGAAATGGTGGTTGCTCCAGGGCAGCCCCGTGCCGTCCATGCGGCTGACCAGGCATCCGGCCTTGGGGTCCGCGGCGGCGTAGACCACTCCGGCCAGACGCGCCTGGATGATTGCGCCAAGGCACATGATGCAGGGCTCCAGGGTGACCACCATGACCGCATCGGTCAGGCGGTGGTTCCCGGCCCGGGCGCCAGCCTCGCGCAGGGCAAGGATTTCGGCGTGGGCCGTGGGGTCGTGTTCAAATATGGTTCTGTTCTCGCCCCGTCCCAGAATCTGCCCGCTGCCGTCAATGATCACCGCGCCCACGGGCACGTCCCCCCGCCGTTGCGCCAGTTCTGCAAGCTTCAGAGCCTCGTGCATGAAGGGCTCCCAGACCAACAGGTCGTCAGGGCCCGGCGTCGGGGAAGGCGCACAGTAGAAAGTCATGGGTTCGCTGTCAATGATCTTTGCATCCTCTCCGGACGCGCCCTATCTGGCCTTCAGGTAATCGACCCCGCCCTTCAGCAGCGCCGTACCCAGGGTGGACGTCTCCCCACGGGTCCAGCGGGGATGATTGGTCGGGTGATTGTACGCCTCGGGGTGCGGCATCAGCCCCAGAATCCGCCCCGAGGGGTCGGTCAGGCCGGCGATGCCAAGGGGCGAGCCGTTGGGATTGGCCGGGTATTCCTGGGTCACCTCACGGGTGGACGGATCCACGTACTGCAGGGCGATGAGATTCTGCGCCTGCAGACGGGCAAGGGTCGTCTCATCTCCGGGCACGAGCTTGCCCTCGCCGTGACGCACGGGGACATAGAGATAATCAAGCCCCCTGGTGAACACGCAGGGAGACTCCGGGTTGATCCTCAACGTCACCCAGCGGTCCTCGTATTTGGCAGAGTCGTTGTGGCTGAGCGACACTTGGCGGGTGAAATAGGCGCCATCCAGGGCGGGCAGCAGGCCCAGTTTGACCAGCAACTGGAAACCGTTGCAAATGCCCAGAATGAGCCCCCCGGCATCGAGGAAGCCTTTTAATTCTTCCATGAGCGATTTGCCGCTTTTGGTCCTCATGTGCCGCCAGCGCAGGGCTGCGGCCTGCGCCGAGCCGAGGTCGTCACCGTCGAGGAAGCCTCCGGGCAGGATGAGAAAATTAAAGTCGCCCAGTGCGATCTTGTCCGCCGTCAGATCGGAAAAATAGGCGATGGTGGTCTGGTCCGAGCCGGCCTGATCTGCCGCAAAGGCGCACTCGCGCTCGCAATTCGTTCCGTAGCCGGTAATTACCAATGTCTTGACCTGAGCCATCACTCCTCCGAAAATCGGCCGTAGCCGTGCTGTTTGATTACGTACCAACGCCCATTACAGGCCAAGCAATACCGGCGCAAGCCTGAAAATCGACCTTTCAGGCTGTTTGCACTCCGTACGGTTTCTGCTATTGAAGCCCGGATGTTTGCAGGACACCAGGGCCGCTTGACAAGCCGCAAGTCCGCTGCCAAATGTGCCGGCGGACACGTTGGATGTCGTATTTCGGGCTGCCGGCAGGTGGCCCATTTGTTTTGTGGACCATGGTGAACCGCGCGTTGCGCAGGCACTGGACGAAGAACTTTCAGGGAACGAGGCATAGATGAACACCAAATTTATTTTTGTGACCGGAGGAGTATTATCCTCTCTGGGAAAGGGGCTGGCCGCCGCATCCATCGCAGCCCTGCTCAAGGCGCGAGGGCTGCGGGTCTCCATTCAGAAACTCGACCCCTACATCAATGTTGATCCGGGAACCATGAACCCCTTCCAGCACGGCGAAGTCTACGTCACCGACGACGGGGCCGAGACCGACCTGGACCTGGGCCACTACGAGCGCTACCTGGGCACGCACTTGAGCCAGCGCAACAACTACACGTCCGGGCGCATCTACAACACCGTCATCACCAAGGAGCGCCGCGGCGACTACCTTGGCGGCACGGTGCAGGTCATCCCGCACATCACCGACGAGATCAAGTCGTCCATCCTGAGCCTGGCCAGCGACGATCTGGACGTGACCCTGGTCGAGATCGGCGGCACCGTGGGCGACATCGAGGGTTTGCCCTTTCTGGAGGCCATCCGCCAGCTGCGCGCGGACCTCGGCAAGGACAACGTCCTCTACATCCACCTCACGCTGGTGCCCTACATCAAGACCGCTGGCGAGCTCAAAACCAAGCCCACCCAGCATTCCGTCAAGGAACTCAGAAGCCTCGGCATACAGCCGGACATCATTCTCTGCCGCTCCGAAGTCGACCTTGGCGATGACATCAAGCGCAAGATCGCCCTGTTCTGCAACGTGGACCCCGATGCCGTGTTCACCGCCATCGACGTCAACCACATCTACGAGCTGCCCCTGACCCTCTACAACGAGGGCGTGGACCAGAAGATCGCCATCCTGCTGCGCCTGGCCGCCAAGAATCCGGACCTGCAGCAGTGGAGGGATCTTGTCCACAACCTGCACCACCCCAGAACCGAAGTGACCATCGCCATTGTCGGCAAGTACGTGGATCTCAAGGAAGCATACAAGAGCCTGCACGAGGCTCTGACCCACGGCGGCGTAGCCAACCATGCGGCGATTCGTTTTGTGTACGTCAACTCCGAAGAGATCACGCCCGAAAATGTCGGATCCATGCTGTCTGAAGCAGACGCCATCCTCGTTCCCGGTGGCTTCGGCATCCGCGGCGTGGAAGGCAAGATCGCAGCCATCACCCACGCGCGCGAAAACAAAATTCCCTTTTTCGGCATCTGCCTCGGCATGCAGTGCGCGGTCATCGAGTACGCCAGAAACGTCATGGGCCTGACCAAGGCCAACTCCGAAGAATTTGACATGACGACGCCGGACCCGGTCATCTATCTGATGAAGGAGTGGTTCGATTTCCGCAAAAAATGCGTGCAGCGCCGCGACATGACGAGTGAAAAAGGCGGAACCATGCGCCTTGGCGCGTACCCCTGCGTCATCGAGAAGGACACCCGTGCTTTCGAGGCCTACGGCTCCATGGAGGTCTCCGAGCGCCACCGTCACCGCTATGAATTCAACAGCGCCTACCAGAGCCGCTTCGAGGAAGCCGGTCTGACCATCAGCGGCCTGTCTCCGGACAAGAGTCTGGTCGAGATCGTTGAAATCAAGGATCACCCGTGGTTCCTGGGCTGCCAGTTCCACCCCGAGTTCACGTCCACGCCGATGCAGCCGCACCCCCTGTTCCGCGAGTTCATCCGCGCCGCCGTGGCCAACAAGAAAAACGAGTAATAACATGATCGACTGTTCCACCCTGGTCGCAGGACGCCCCTTCCTCATCGCCGGGCCCTGCGTGCTCGAAAGCCTGGACCTGGCCATGACCGTGGCCGTCGAATTGCAGGCCATCGCGCGCGACCTGAACCTGCCGCTCATCTTCAAGAGTTCCTACGACAAGGCCAACCGCACGGCCGGAGCGAGTTTCCGTGGCCCGGGGCTGGACATGGGGCTTGACTGGCTGGCCCAGATCAAGAGCCGCACCGGGCTGCCCGTGATCACGGACATCCACGAGCCGCGCCAGGCCTCCCTGGTGGCCGAGGTGGCCGACGTGCTACAGATCCCGGCCTTCCTCTGCCGCCAGACCGACCTCTTGCTCGCCGCCGCGCGCACCGAGCGCATCGTGAACATCAAGAAGGGCCAGTTCATGGCCCCCTGGGACATGCAGGGACCGGTGGAAAAAATCCGCTCCGAAGGCTTCGACCGCATCTGGCTGACCGAGCGCGGCTCCATGTTCGGCTACAACAACCTGGTCGTGGATTTTCGCTCCCTGGTCATCATGAAGCAGTTCGGCTGCCCCGTGGTCTTCGATGCCACCCACTCGGTGCAACTGCCCGGTGGACAGGGCTCGTCCTCGGGCGGCCAGCGCGAGTTCGTGCCACCCCTGGCACGGGCCGCCGTAGCCAGCGGCTGTCAGGGACTGTTCATGGAGATCCACCCGAACCCGGACAAGGCTCTGTGCGACGGCCCCAACTCCTGGCCTCTGAGCAAGGCCCGCGCCCTTCTCTCGGAACTTGCGGCCATCTGGAGCATCCCTAATGAATGCTGAGCGGCTCGCCCGCGACGTGCGGCTCATGGTCCTGGACGTCGATGGCGTGCTGACCGACGGCGGCCTCTATTACGGCGAATCGGACTGCGTGATGAAGCGGTTCAACGTCCAGGACGGTCTGGCCATCAAGATCGCCCCCCAGGCAGGTCTCGAATTTGCGGTCATCACCGGCCTTGATTCCCCGGCCGTGCGCCGCCGGGTCACGGAGCTTGGCGTCAAGCACTACTATCCGGGCCATCTTCGCAAGGCCCCGATCCTGCGCCGGATTTCCGAAGAAACAGGCATTCCCTTCGCGCACATGGCCTATGTCGGTGACGACTGGGTCGATGCCGCGCCCATGTCCATGGTCGGACTGCCCATCGCCGTGCCCAACGCCCGGCCCGAGATACTCCGGCTTGCGGCCTGGACCACCAGGGCCACAGGCGGCCAGGGCGCGGTGCGCGAGGCCATTGATTTTGTCCTGCGCGCCCAGGGTAAACTCGAAGACATGTGGCGGGGCTGGCTGAGCGAATGAAACGGGCATTGCTCTGGCTTTTGACTCTTGCATTGCTGGCCGGGCTGGCCGGACTGGGAAAGCACATGTTCTGGCCGCAGCAGCTGGACAACCCGTCTCTGCGCGACCTTGACGTGGACCTTAGTCTCAAGGGCGTGACCTTGAGCCAGGGCAGGGATGGCAAGAAACTCTGGAACCTCAACGCCATAGGTGCCGTTTATGCCGAGGACGGGGACGAGTTGACGCTCTCCGACCCGGTCATAGTGTATTGGGGCGATCAGGGTGGCGAACCCATCGAGGTCCGGGCGCCCAGGGGCCAGGTCTGGCAGAAAGAGGACCGGGCCCGCATGTGGGACGGGGTCGACGGAGTTCAGGGGCAGTACGTCATGCGCTCCGAGACACTTGACTACGAAGGAAAAAACCGCACAATCCTTCTCGGCGGCACGGTCGAACTGACCGGCGAGTCCATGCAGGGCCGCTCCGACACTCTGACATATTTTCTGGACACCGGGGACTTTCGCGCCCAAGGCAACGTTCAGGTCATCATGAAATGACAAGCGGGTTATCTATGCGTTCACTCATGCTTCTTCTCTTCCTTGCCCTGGCCGCCCCGCTCTGGGCCGCGCAGGACGTTCCGGTCAAGATCACATCCGACACCATGACCTACACCCAGGCCGGCGACCAGGTGGTCTTCAAGGGCTCGGTGTACGTCATTCGTCAGGATATCGAGCTGTGGTCCGATGTTTTGACCGTGCTTCTGGAAAAAAGGGAAAGCACGGAAAACGCCACCCAGAGCGTGGCCGACGACCAGGGCTCCATCAAAAAGATCATCGCCAGGGGCAACGTGCGCATCAAGGCGGACAACGGACGCTCCGGGACATGCGGCAAGGCCACCTTCGAGGCCGACAAGGATCTTCTGACCATGGAGGAAAACCCGGTGCTGATGGAAGGGGCGAACAAGATCCAGGGCGAGGTCATAAAACTCTTCATCAAGGAAAACCGCAGCGAAGTCCTTGGCGGCAAGGGGCGGGTCGAAGCCATTTTCAATACCAAAGGCGACGCGAAGGGGCTCGGGCAGTGACCATCCTGACCGGGCGGGATCTGGCCAAGCGCTACGGGATCAGGGATGTCGTGCGCGACATCAACCTCGACGTGCGCCAGGGCGAGGTCGTCGGCGTGCTCGGGCCCAACGGGGCGGGCAAGACGACCACCTTCTACATGCTGGCCGGCATCGTGACGCCGACGCGGGGGCAGGTCCTCATAGACGATCTTGACATCACCCGCTGGCCCCTGCACCGGCGGGCCCGCGCGGGCATGAGCTACCTGCCGCAGGAGAGCTCCATTTTTCGCAAACTCACCGTGCGCCAGAACCTGCAGATCATGCTGGAATATTCCGGCTTTTCCCGGGAGGAGCAAAAACGCACGGCGGACAGACTGCTGGACGAACTGGGCATAACGCGGCTCGAAGGGCAACTCGCCGCCTACCTGTCCGGCGGCGAGCGGCGCAGGCTCGAAATAGCCCGCGCCCTGATCCAGGACCCCAAATTCATCCTCCTGGACGAACCTTTCGCGGGCATCGACCCCCTGGCTGTGGACGACATTCAGAGCATCATCACGGGATTGCGCGACAAGGGTATCGGCGTGCTCATCTCCGACCATAACGTGCGCGAAACCCTACAGATCTGCGACCGAGCCTACCTGGTTTACGACGGCCAGATCATCCTCAACGGCAGCCCGGAGGAGATCGTCGCCGACCCGGCCGCACGCAGGGTGTATCTCGGTGAAGGCTTCAGCCTCTAACGGACACGAATTTCCAAGGATTGCCAGGGCCTAAGCTTTATGGCAGATTCGCTACTGGGTAGTCTTCTTGCCTGCAATCCTCTGACACGGTGAAACCACACTCATTATGGGCCTTGAACTCCGACAGAATCTCAAGCTGACGCAGCAGCTGGTCATGACACCCCAGCTGCAGCAGGCCATCAAGCTGCTCCAGCTTTCCCGGTTCGAGCTTCTCGAAGCCGTTCAGCAGGAGTTGCTTGAGAACCCCATGCTTGAGGAAGGGGTAAAGGAAATTTCCGAGGAACACGAAATCCAGGCCCCCGTGGAATCGCGCCCCGAAGTCTCCTACGAAGACGCCGAACTCATGCGCAACGCGGACTGGGAGAACTACCTCGGCGATTTTTCCAGCACCGCCAAGCAGGTCCAGTTCAAGGAGACCGAGGCCCTGGAAGAGATGATGTCCTACGAGGCCAGGCTCTCGGGCAAGCCCTCTCTTGAAGGTCACCTCCTGTGGCAGCTGTGCCTGTCAAACATCACCGAGGAAGAGCAGATGATCGGCGAGGCCATCATCGGCAACCTGGACTCGCAGGGCTATCTGATGACCTCGGCCGAGGACATCGCCTCCGAGACGCTCTCCCCGCTGGCCCAGGTCGAATTCGTGCTCAACCGCCTGCAGCGCTTCGACCCCGTGGGTGTGGCTGCGCGCTCGCCGCGGGAGTGCCTGCTCATCCAGCTTGAAATGCTCGGCCAGGATGACCCCATCCTTGTCTCCATGGTGGACGAGCACCTCGAGGACATCGAAAAGCGCCGTTACAAACCGCTCCTGCGCAAGTTCAAGATCCAGATGGAGGACCTTAAAGCCTATCTGGACATCATCCAGTCCCTGGACCCCATGCCGGGGGCCAGCTACGGTAGCGAGAGCACCATCTATGTCAGCCCTGATGTCTTCGTGTACGAATACGAAGGGGATTTTGTCATCGTCATGAACGACGACGGCCTGCCCAAGCTGCAGCTCAGTCCCTATTACATGGAAGACATGCATCTGGCCGTCAAAGGCCCGGACCGGGAATACCTGCACGACAAAATGCGCTCGGCCATGTGGCTGATGAAGAGCTTGCACCAAAGGCAAAGAACATTATATAAAGTAGTTGAAAGCATTGTCAGATTTCAGCGGGCCTTTTTCGAGCACGGGGTGACGAAGCTCAAGCCGCTGATCCTCAAAGATGTGGCCGACGACATCGAGATGCACGAATCAACGGTCAGCCGGATCACAACGAACAAGTACGTGGCCACCCCCCACGGCATCGTGGAGCTGAAATTTTTCTTCAATTCCGCGCTGGAAATGGATGACGGCACCCAGGTCGGCTCCGAGTCGGTCAAGGCCATCATCAAGAAAATGGTCAGCGAGGAAGACCCCAAGCACCCCTACAGCGATGAAAAGATCGCAGCGGTGCTCAAAGACAAGCTGGATGTGAACATTGCCCGGCGGACTGTGGCCAAATACCGCGCGGTGCTGGGCATTGAATCGTCATCCAAGCGAAAGCAGGTATTCTGAAAATCCCGCCCCGCTCCGCCCTTTTCAGGGCAGACCAGGGCTGACCCTCAACATGCGAGGAGGCTTCCATGAGGATTACCTTCAATTTCAAAAACTTCGACCCTTCCGACCATTTGCGCAAGTACGCCAGAGACCGTTTCGGCAAGCTCGCCAAATTCATGACCGGCACCCCCGACGCCGAACTGCAGGTCAACCTCGAAGTGGAGAAATTCCGGCATATCGCCGATATAGTGCTGACGGGAAAGAACGTGCATATCTCCGCCCGCGAGGACAGCGAAGACATGTACTCCACCGTCGATCTGGTCTGGGACAAGCTTGAAGCGCAGATGCGCAAGATTCGCGACAAGGACAAGAGCCGCCGCAAGAGCGGGGCCGACGTGCCGCCCATGGACGCGGGAAGCTTTGAGGACGACACGCCAAGCAAGCCGCTCATCCAGAAAACCGATGACTTCTCGCCCAAGCCCATGATCGTGGAGGAAGCCGCCCTGCAGCTCGACAGCACTGACAACGTGTTCCTGGTATTCCTCAATGCGGAAAGCGAGCGGGTCAACGTGATCTTCCGCCGCAAGACAGGCGGCTTCGGCCTGATCGACCCTGGGGTATAGGGAATGAAGCTTGCTGAATACCTGGACAAGGATTTGATCATCTCCGACCTCTCGGCCAGGACCAAACCCGAGGTCCTGGCCGAACTCGTTTCGCCGCTGTCGGCCAAATTCCCGGACCTTGATCCCAAACGCGTGGCCCAGGTCCTCATGGACCGGGAACTGCTCGGGACCACCGGCATCGGGGACGGCATCGCCATACCCCACGGCAAGCTCGACAGCATCGATCAGGTTCTGGTCATCGTCGGCCGCAGCCGCGAAGGGGTGGATTTCGCCAGCCTCGACCACAAACCGGCCAACATCTTCTTCACGGTGCTGGCCCCTTCAACCGTGGTGGGGCTGCACCTTAAACTTCTGGCCACGGTTTCCCGCCTGCTCAAAGACGGCTCCTTCAGGCAGGCCTTCGCCAACACTCCCGACCAGGAAGGGCTGTGGCAGCTGCTGCAGACCGTCTAGGCCCGGCGCGCCGGAGAATCCCCATGCAGTCCGATAATGAACAGAAAAACGTGGTCATCGTGTCCGGCATGTCCGGGTCCGGAAAAAGCACGGCCCTGAAGGTCTTCGAGGACATGGGTTTTTTCTGCGTGGACGGGCTCCCGGCACGCATGGCCCCGGCGCTCATCGAGCTGTTCTTCAACTCCTCGACCAGGGACTACCCCGGCCTGGCCATGGGCATGGACCTGCGCCAGCCCGATTTCGTGGGTCAGTGGAAGGAAGTGCTCCTTGATATCCAGAAGTTTTCCGTGCGCCCGACCATCCTTTTCACGGACTCTTCAAATCAGATCCTGCTGCGCAGGTATGCCACCACCCGCCGCCCGCATCCGCTGGCCTCGGGCAACCTCGGGCTCGAAGGCGCGCTGGAGCGTGAGCGCGAGATGCTTGAGCCCATCCGCACCCAGTCCGATCTGGTCATCGACACGTCGCATTATTCGGTGCACGATCTGCGTCGGGTCATTCAGGAGAAATGGGAAAGCCTGTCTTCACGCAGCCAGGGCATGCGCGTGCACCTGATCTCCTTTGGCTTCAAGTACGGAGCCCCGGCCGAGGCGGACATGGTCACGGACCTGCGCTTTCTGCCCAACCCCTATTTCGACGAGGCCCTGCGGCCCATGTCGGGCAAGGACGACGCCATCGCCCGCTATGTGCTCAGCAGCGATCCGGGACGCGAATACCTACGCAGGCTCTTGGAATTTCTTGATTTTACCCTCCCGCTGTATGCGGCGGAAGGACGCTACCGCCTGACCATGGCCTTCGGGTGCACGGGCGGCAGACACAGGTCCGTGGCCGTGACCGAGGCCGTCCTGGCCCATTTGCGAGCCCATGACTACAACGTATCCGTTGAACACCGGCATTTCAGTCTCGGATAATCTGGAGGAGCAATGGTTGGAGTGATTGTGGTGACCCATGGCCAGTTCGGCAAATATCTGCTTGAAGCGGCACAGACGATTCTGGGCCCGCAGGAACAGTGCGCCCATATCGCCGTGGAAGGCTCAGTGGAGATGAGCGCCCTGCTTGCGGAGCTCAAATACACCGTGAAGCAGATGGAATCGGGCGATGGCGTGATCATCCTGACCGACATGTTCGGCGGCACCCCGTCCAACATCAGCCTGTCGCTCCTGCAACCGGGCAAGGTCGATGTGCTGACCGGGGCCAACCTGCCCATGTTGCTCAGGATCCTTGGCATGCGCACCCAGGAACTTTCCCAACTGGCTCAGGAAGCCAAGAACGCGGCCATTCAGGGTATCGTCGTCGCTGGCGAAGTCCTGAGCCGGAAGATCACCGAGGCTTGAGCGTGCTGTGGTTCCGTATCGACAATCGCCTTGTCCACGGCCAGATCATCGAGGCCTGGCTGCCGCACATCAGGGCCAAGACTCTGCTGGTTGCCAACGATGAACTCGCGCAGGACGAATTGCGACAGGAAATCATGAGCCTTGCGGTGCCTAGCGACGTTTCCTTTTTGTGCTGCCGGGTGGCCGAGGTCGCATCGATGCTGAGGCAGGTGCGCAAGAACGCTCCGGACCAAAATGTGCTTATCCTCTTTTCCGACTGCGCCGACGCCAGGGATGCACACATGACCGGGCTGCCCTTTTCACTGGTCAACATCGGCAATCTGCATTACGGACCGGGCAAGGAACAGGTATGCGAGCATGTCGCCCTGGACGCCGCAGACCGCTCCTGTCTCAAGTACTTCAGCGAGCACGGCGTGGAAGTCGATTTCCGCTGCGTGCCCTCGGCAAAAACCAAGGTCAACCTGTGATGCAAACCCATGAATCCCTGACATGCTGAGCGCTCACGATCTTATCCTGCTGGCCGGAGGAAGTTTTTTTTTGCCCTCCTGTCCCTGACCCGCGTTGCGGTGGACCTGGGTTTTGTCCATCGGCCCATCTTTGCCGCGCTGCTCTGGGCGGGGCTGACCTTCAGCCTTCAGCCGGCCATGAGCGCCGGAATCTTCTTCGAACTGCTCTGGCTTGACCTGTTCCCGGCCGGCACCTTCATCCCGCCGCACGCCCTTTTTTCCCTGACCGCCACCCTCACGCTCCTGGCCTGCCTGCCGGATGCCGACATGCGCGTCACGGCGCTCATAGTCATGGGCACCCTGCCTCTGGCCTATCTGGGAGCGTGGGCCGAGCAACTGCACCGCAAGCGGCAAAACGCCTGCTATAACCAGCTGCTAACCTGGAACCGCAGCAGCGGCGTAGAGCTGTTTGCCCCCAACCGACTGACCGTCAGAGCCCTGGGCGAAATTTTCGCGCTCAATTTTACAGTATTTTTCCTCTGCCTCATCCCTCTTCTTTCAGGCGCGAGGCTGCTGCAACCACTGCTCAGCGGAGGCGCGCAGCCGACCTGGCCCATGCTCTGGATCGGGGCCTGCGCCGGAGCCATTCTCGCTCTGCGCGTACCCAGGGCCTACGCTCTGGCCGCTGCCGCCCTGGTGCTTGGCACGCTCGTTTCCCTGTGACCCGCAATGTTCTCTCTTGGCAGCCGCGAATAATTGTGATATTTGGCACAATGTCTTTGTTCGCCAATAAACCCTTGTAGGAGGAATACCATGTCCGTTTATGTTTTTGGTCACAAGAATCCTGATTCCGATACCGTTTGCAGCGCCATCGCACTGGCCGACCTGAAGAGCAAACTCGGCGTAGCCTGCACCGCCACCGCCCAGGGCGAGCTGCCCCCCGAGACCAAGTTCATCCTTGAGAAGTTCGGCGTTGCCGCTCCTGCCGTGAAGACCGAATATGCCGGTGAAAAAGTTTTCCTGGTCGACACCTCCGACCTGGCCCAGCTGCCCGAAGACATCAAGCAGGCTGAAGTGCTCGGCATCGTCGACCACCACAAGCTGGGCGACCTGACCACCTCCAGCCCCCTGGAATGCTGGATCTGGCCCGTTGGCTGTACCGCCACTGTCATCGCCGCCATGTACAAGTTCCATGGCATCGAAGTCCCCAAGAACATCGCCGGCATCATGCTGTGCGCCATCCTGAGCGACACCGTCATCTTCAAGTCTCCGACCTGCACCCCGGCCGACAAGGAAGCCGCTGCCGAACTGGGCAAGATCGCCGGCATCGCCGACCTGGCCGCCCTGGGCATGGAAATGTTCAAGGTCAAGTCCGCCGTTGAAGGCACCCCGGCCCGCGAGTTGGTCCTGCGCGACTACAAGGACTTCAACATGAACGGCACCAAGGTTGGCATCGGCCAGCTGGAAGTTGTCGACCTGTCCATCCTCGACGCCGTCAAGGGCGATCTGGCTGCCGACATCGCCGCTCTGAAGGCCGAGAAGGGCAACCACTCCGTGTTCCTGCTGCTGACCGACATCATGAAGGAAGGCTCCGAGATCCTCATCGCCTCCGACGACGCCTCCGTGGTCGAAAAGGCTTTCGGCGCCAAGCCCGAAGCCGGCAAAGCCTGGCTGCCCGGCATCATGTCCCGCAAAAAGGACGTCGTGCCCAAGCTCGAAAAGGTTTTCGCCTAAGCCTTTGCTCTTTGAATGTAAGAAGCCCGTCCAGGTTCGCCTGGGCGGGCTTTTGTATTTTTTTCTCATACCTGATCCGAGGCAGCCTCTCTTGACCAAGGGCGCCTGCTTCACTAGGTCAATTAAGATAACCATGCACACTCGGGAGTACCCATGATTGAGCTGCATCCCAACTATCTTGTCGACGGACAGGCACAGCGAAAGGCTGTGGTTTTGTCCATTGAAGAATGGAACCATGTCCTTGAGGCTTTGGAAGAACTGGATGACATCCGGGTTTATGATGAAGCCAAGGCCAGACAAGACCAAGCCGTCCCACTCGAAACAATTCTCCAGGAATCTTCCGCCGACTACTCTTCATGACGTACCGCGTCGAAATTCTGAGCTCCGCAGCCAAAGAACTGAAACGGATTCATAGCGACGACCGCGTGCGAATCATTGCAGCCCTTCAAAACTTGGCCAACGATCCTCGCCCGCCCGGAAGCAAGAAGCTCACCAACCGCCCGGCTTGGCGAATACGCATCGGCGCGTACCGTGTCATTTATGAGATCAACGACCAGGAACTCGTGGTACTGGTTGTAGCCGCAGGCAAAGGAAGCGAAATTTACCGGACCTGACCTTGTGGCGACCCCAATCTTCCGTACCGTGCACGCGCTGTGTCATTCCCGCGAACGTGTGCCCAGCATGGGTAGACGGGCTCTGTCGGGCAATGGCGCGGAATCCATCTCGCTTCCTGTGCGACCAAAGTCATGGATTCCCGCCTTCACGGGAATGACGTGGAGGTAGGGCACGAGGCCTTGAGTTGGTCCGAACGCTTGCAACATCTATCGAAAAACAAACCATATCCGGGAGTCGTTGCGGTGTGTGGCGGTTGTCCCGGACAGGGGGCGCCGACTGTCTGACTGAGCGCGGCATCGTTTGTTGAATCGTCGCGGGCCGCCTGAAGATCGGTGTGCCTCCGGCAGGGACGACGATTCAACTCTTGCGAGGCCGGCGAAGGAGTTTCGGCGGCCCATGTCCGGGACAACCGCCACACACCGCCCTCCGCCCAGGCAACGCCGCATCTGCCTTCTATTGCACCTTCTCCCCACCCACATCCGCCCGCAGGGCATCGACCTTGCCGCGCAGATACGCCGCCACCAGATCGCCCATGTCATCGCTTCCCGAATGTTCGCGCGCGTACCGGCGCAGGTCTTCCTCGGTCTGCTTCTCCATGCGCTCGGACTCCATGAACATGAGAAAGACCAGACCAAGAGCGGCGTTGTTCTCCACGCTGCCGTCGCACAGGTGCTGGAGCTGCTCGTCAGAGACCGTCTCAAAGAGGCGCTCGGCAAACTCGCCGATCCATTTGGAATACAGCTCGGGCATGAGGTCGGGAATGAGTTCCGCGAGCCGCTTGGCCGCATCCTCGGGGACGTTGGGCATGGTGACCAGGAAATACTCGGTCAGGGCCTCCTGGCGGCGTTCACTGCTGCCGGAGAATTTATCCAGAATGACAAGAAAGATATGGGCCCGCATCTGGGCCTGGGACAAGGACATACATTCTCCTATATTCCGAAAGAAGCCAGACAGCGGGGGTTCTGCGTCACGGCCGCCATGACGATGCGCGCGCAGGCCTCGGCGTCGGATCCGGCATGGTGATGGTTGAGATCAAGGCCCAGATGGCGACATACGTCCGGCAGCTTGGTCGGCCGCAGGCTCCACAAGGCGCGGGCCAATTCCACGGTACAGACAAAGGGCAGACTTGGCGCAGGCAGACCGGCCATGGTGCAGCACGCGCCAAGCACCGAGCGGTCAAAGCTGGCATTGTGCGCGGCCAGAAAGTCTACTCCTTCAAGAAAGCCCGCGTTCTCAATCCAGAACTCCCGAAAAGGCGGCGCGTCCTTGACGTCAGACCAGTGGATGCCGTGCACATTTACGCAAAACGGCGAAAAACGCGACCGCGGAGGGCGGATCAGGCCATAGAGCCTGTCCACTATCTCACCGCCGCAAACCTTGGTCAGCCCCACGGCACAGGCGCTGTCGCGGCGCGAATCCGCGGTTTCGAAATCAATGGCCACGTAGGCCCTGGAGAAGGTCATATCAGCAGATGCGCGGCAACTGTTCGCCTTCGAGCATGTCCATGAGCCGGGTGCCGCCCAGGGGGGTTTCGAGCACGACCTTGCCGGCATGCTCGCTCCGCACTTCGCCGATCTGCACCGCATCCGCGCCGAGCGGGTCGGAGCGCATCAGGGCCAGGGCGGCCTCGGCGTGTTCCTGGGGCAGGATGCAGATGAACTTGCCCTCGTTGGCAAGATACAGCGGATCCAGGCCAAGAAAAGAGCAGCCCCCGCTGACTTCGGGACGGACCGGGATCTTCGACTCGAAAATCCGGCACTCCACGCCCGACTGGCCAGCGATTTCGTTCAATGTCGTGGCCAGACCGCCTCGGGTGGGGTCGCGCAGCACATGCACCTCGGGGATGGCCTCGAGCAGGCGCACAATGATGTGGTTGAGGGACGCGCAGTCGGAAAGCACGGGAGCCTCGAAGGTCAGCCCTTCGCGCTTGGACAGGATGGCCAGACCGTGATCGCCCATGAAGCCGCTGATCAGGATGGCGTCACCGGGTGCGGCGCGGCGGCCGCTGGGGGCTTCGTCCAGGAAGATTTCGCCGATGCCCGTGGTGTTGATGAAAATCTTGTCCACCGCGCCCCTCGGCACAACCTTGGTGTCACCGGTGACCACCAGCACCCCGGCCTCGCGGGCGGCATGGCCCATGGACTGCACGATGCGCTCCAGATCGGCCATGGGCAGCCCCTCTTCGAGGATGAACCCGCAGGTCAGGTAACGGGGACGTGCGCCGAGCATGGCCACGTCATTGACCGTGCCATGTACGGCCAAGGCCCCGATGTCGCCGCCGGGAAAAAAGATGGGATCCACGGTGAACGTGTCGGTGCTCACGGAAATGGGGCCCTTGATCTCAAGGAAAGCCGCGTCATCAAGACGGTCCAGGACCTCGTTGCCCAGATATTTGAGAAAAAGCTCGCCAATGAGCCGATGCGAAGCCTTGCCGCCGCTGCCGTAATCAAGAAGAACCCTTTCCACTCGCTTCCCCCTTGCGTGCATTCTCAAAAAAATAAGAGGCAAGGGAAGCGGATCGGCCTCTGCCATCGCGTCCCATGCCCTGACCGCGCATCGCTTTCTAAATCCTGTACTTGTAGTATGCCGCACACGACCCTTCTGTGGAAACCATGCATGGTCCCACCGGCGAGGCCGGAGTGCAGGCCTTGCCGAACAGCGGGCACTTCTCCGGCGACATCTTGCCCTTGAGCACATCGCCGCAGCGACAGCCCTTGATTTCCGGGACATCGTGCAGCTGCATGCCGAAAACGCGCATGGCGTCATAATCCGCGAATTCCTCACGAATCTCGAGGCCGCTGCCGGGAATGAGGCCGATGCCTCGCCACAGGGCGTCGCAGGGCGAAAAAATCTCGTTCATGATCGACACGGCCTTGGGGTTGCCTTCGTCGGAGACCACGCGGGTGTAGGCGTTGACGACCTCGACCTTACCCTCGTTGCGCATGGTCACGAACATGTACAGGGCCTGCAGGATGTCCACCGGCTCGAAACCCGCCACCACCGCCGGCAAGCCGTGTTTTGAGGCCAGAAACCGATACGGCTCGACGCCGATGATGGCCGAGACATGACCGGGCAGCAGAAAAGCCTGGACCTGCAGTTCCGGGTCCGCCACCAGGGCGTCCAGGGCCGGCGGGACCAGCTTGTGAAAACAGAGCACGGAAAAATTGGTTATGCCCTGCTCGCGGGCCACCTTGACCGTGGCCGCGATGGCCGGGGCCGTGGTCTCGAAGCCCACACCCAGAAACACGACCTTGTCGGCGGGGTTGTCCTGGGCGATCTTCAGGGCGTCGAAGGGGGAATAGACGACCTTGACGCGGGCCCCTTCGGCCTGGGCGCTCTTTAACGTCTTCTTTTCCGGGCCGGGCACGCGCATCAGGTCCCCGAAGGTGGCGATAATGGCGTTCCTGCCTGCCAGTTCAAGGAAGGCCGCCACTTCGCTGTCATGGGTCACACAGACCGGGCAACCGGGGCCGGAGAGGTGCACGACCTTGTCCGAGAGCAGGGAGCGCACCCCGCTGCGAAAAATGGAAACCGTATGCGTTCCGCACACTTCCATGAATCTGAGTTCCCCGTCCAGCTCGGCGTGGATGCGATCTAGCAAGGTCTTGCACAGCTGGGGGTCCTTGAAATTGTCAAACAAGTTCAATGTTCAGCCCTTCCTCGAAAAGTTTCAGGGTAGCGATGGCTTCTTCCCGATCCAGACGGGTCAGGGCGAAGCCGGCGTGGACGATGACGTAGTCGCCCACTTCCGGAAATTCGGAAATCACATCCAGGCGAACCACGTGTCGTGTCCCGCCAACCTGCACTTCGGCACTTTGTCCCTCGATCTTGAGCACTTCCATCGGAATCGCTAGGCACATGGGGCACATCTCCTGCTTTGCTTTTTATCAACGCTGTTGCTAAATCCCTGGGTGTTTCGTGTCAATGAACTCTTCCCGCGACGACAAGCCCCAAAGGTTCGTACTGCCATGCATTACCCCGAGATTCCCCTGACCCGCATTCCGCTCACAATGCGGGGGCGCATCCCATCCGACGATGAATGCCGGACCTGGTGGAACACCCATGGCATGATGGACCACATCAAGGACCACAGTGAACTGGTGGCAGGCGTGGCCACGACGCTGGCCGTGCTCGCGGCCGAGCAAGGGCTGGGCGACGCGGACGGACTCGGGCGGGACGATTTCGTGCAATCCGTGCGTGCGGCGGGCCTGCTGCACGATCTGGGCAAGACCTACTCCATCAAACACGGCGGCAACCACAGCCAGATCGGCGCGGCCTGGGTCATGGACCTGATCCGCAACCCCCGCATCGCCCAGGGTGTCGTGCATCATGTGCTTTGGCCTGGCGCACTGGACCTGGACAGGCATTTTCTGCCCTTGGCCATCATCTACGCCGACAAGCGGGTCAAACACGACACCATAGTCAGCCTGGAAGAACGCTTCGTGGACCTCTTCGAACGTTACGGGCACTCCGAGCGCAGCCGGGAGTGGATCACCCGCGCCTTCGAGCAGGGCCGCGAACTTGAACATCTCTTAAGCACCTTTCTGGGGGAAGACATACATGAATATCCTTTTGATCGCCGGGGGCTGGTCCGGTGAACGCGAAGTATCGTTAAGCGGAGCCAGACAGATCGAAAAAGGACTGCTGGCGCTGGGGCATCACGTCACCCTCTTTGATCCGGCCCGTGATCTTCGCGGCCTGTACGAGGCTGCCTCGGATCAGGACTTTGCCTTCATCAACCTGCACGGCTCGCCCGGCGAGGACGGCCTGATCCAGTGCCTGCTGGAGCGCGTCGGCATGCCCTACCAAGGCTCGGACTCCCGCGCCTCGCTCCTGGCCCTGAACAAGGCCGTGTCCAAGCAGATCTTCGAGACAGCCGGGCTCCGCACCCCGGCCTGGGAATTCGTGCCTGCCTGCCATGTCGCGAAGTGGCGACCGCTTTTGCCCTTCCCGCTGGTGGTCAAGCCCAACACCGGCGGTTCGAGCCTCGGCGTGGGCATTGTCGCGTCCGAGGAAGAGCTTGAGGCCTACCTCGGCCAGCCGGAAATCGCCGGGCAGGACCTTCTGGCCGAAGAGCTCATCCAAGGGCAGGAGCTGACTTGCGGAGTGCTCGAAGGCTACGTGCTGCCGCCCATCCTCATCCGCCCCAAAAGCGGCGTTTTTTTCGATTACGAAAGCAAATACGTGGCCGGTGCCACGGAAGAGATCTGCCCGGCTCCGATCCCCGTGGAGCTGACCGACAGGTTGCAGGCCATGGCCGCCGCCGCCCACGCCGCCCTCGGCCTGGCCGACTACAGCCGGTCGGATTTCATGGTCGCGGCAGATGGCACACCGTACCTGCTGGAGGTCAACACCCTGCCCGGCATGACCGCCACCAGCCTCCTGCCCCAGGAGGCCCAGGCCGTGGGCCTGTCTTTCGAACAGCTTCTGGCCCGGCTCGTGGACCTTGGCCTGCGCAAAAAACGCTGATGCGCCGCCCCTTTACAGAACGGCTCTTCGGCACCCTCTACACCCTGCTGTGGTGCGTGGCCGGGCCGCTGGCCTTTCTCTCGCCGAGGATGCGCCAGGGCTTAAAAGAACGCCTCGGGCTCGGCAAGATCCGCCCTTGCGACATCTGGATTCAGGGGGCCTCGGCCGGTGAATGCGGGCTCGCGGCGAGCCTGCTCGAACACCTCCAGGGCGTGCCGGTGCTGGCCACGTCCTGTACCAGCCAGGGGCTTGACGTGCTCGGCAAGGTGGACTCGCCCGACCTGCAGACCCGCATGCTGCCCCTGGACCTGCCGCACGTCATGGGGCGGATCTTGGACCAGGCCCGCCCCAAAGTGGTCGTACTCCTTGAAACCGAAATCTGGCCCGGCCTGCTCATGGCCTGCGCATCCAGGGGCGTGCCCGTGGTCGTCGTCAACGGGCGCATGACCTCCGGATCCTTGGCCGGGTACCTGTGCCTGCGCCCGCTACTGCGCCGCTGGGCCCCGCAGGCCGTCGGGGCCATGGCCCAGGACGACGCCGTGCGCTTCGGGCTGGTCTTTGGAGCACAAAGGACCACGGTCACCGGCAACATCAAGTTCGACCGCGCCATGGGCACCCCGCTCATCACGCGTCAGGAGAATCCGCTGGCCGGGCTTTTTGACCACAAGGATTCCTTCGTGGCGCTCGGTTCCGTGCGCGAGCAGGAGGAGCCGCAGGTGCTGGAACTCATCCGGCTGCTGCGTCAGGGTGACCCTGCATGTGTCATCGGCCTTTTTCCCCGGCACATGCACCGCATCCACGCCTGGCAGGAGATGCTGTCCCGCGACGGGATCCCCTTTGTCCTGCGCAGCGCACTGGACAGCCTGGCGCAGCCCGGCAGCGTCGTGCTCTGGGACAGGTTCGGGGAGATGCCTGCGGCCTATGCCCTGGCGCGGCGCGCCTTTGTTGGCGGAAGCCTGGCGCGGCTCGGCGGGCAGAACTTTCTCGAACCCCTGGCCCAGGGCGTGCAGGCCTGCGTGGGCCCGCACACCCGCAATTTCGACTGGGTGGGAGCGGAGATATTTCAGAGCCTTGTCCGCAAATGCAGCACCGTCCAGGACATCGCGGCCTTTCTCCTCTCCCCCGCCCCGCCGCGCGCGCAGGTGCGCGAAGAGGCTCTGGCCTTTGTTCGCGCCAGACAGGGCGCCACGGCCGCGTCAATGGAACTCATCCGTCCCTATCTCAACCGGAGCCCCCATGCCTGAGGTCATCGCCATCATCCCGGCCAGATACGAAAGCTCCCGCTTTCCGGGCAAGCCCCTGGCCATCATCCACGGCAAGCCCATGTTCTGGCACGTCATGCACCGCGCGAGCCTGTGCCGGCTGATCAGCGCCGTGGCCCTGGCCACGGACGACGAACGCATCTTCAGGGCGGCCAAGGACCTCGGCATGCAGGCCCTGATGACCAGCCCGGACCACCCCAGCGGCACGGACCGGGTGCTGGAGGCCGCGCGCCTGCTTGATGCGGCCCCGGACAGCGTCATCGTCAACGTACAGGGCGACGAACCGGCGCTCAGCCCCAAGATGCTGACCGAACTGGTCAGTCCCTTTGATGATCCGGCCGTACAGGTCACCACGCTGGGGCACATCATCAGCCCCAAAGAGGCCCAGTCCCCGGACCGGGTCAAGATCGTACGCGCAGCCGATGGCCGGGCCCTTTATTTTTCGCGCGCACCGGTCCCTTTCGGCCGCGGCAACACCCCGGAATATATAGGGCATATCGGTCTTTACGGACTGCGCATGCGCGTCCTTGAAAAATTCAGCGCTTTGGGCGAAAGTCCCTTGGAGCGGCTGGAGAAACTGGAACAACTCCGGCTGCTCGAAGCCGGCATCCCCATCCACGTGGCCCTCACGCGGCACAGAAGCCACGGCGTGGACCGCCCCGAAGATCTGCAAACAGTCAGCGAACTCATGCGAGGAGAACACCATATATGAAAGCTATTCTGGCCCTTGAGGACGGAACCTGGTTTGCGGGTCAGTCCTTCACCGGCCCCGGCGAAGCCGGCGGCGAAGTCATCTTCAACACCGGCATGTCCGGCTACCAGGAAATCCTGACCGATCCGTCCTATTACGGACAGATGGTCTGCATGACCTACCCGCTCATCGGCAACTACGGCGTCAATCTGGAGGACGTGGAGTCCTCGCGCATCCATTGCCCGGCCATGATCGTCAAGGAGTGCTGCAAGGAACCGTCGAACTGGCGCTCCAAGGAGAGCCTGCCGAACTACCTCATGCGCCACGGCATCATGGGCCTTGAAGGCATCGACACCCGCGCTCTGACCCGCCATCTGCGCATCCACGGGGCCATGCGCGGGTTCATCTCTACCGAAGACCTGACCCCGGAAGAGATCGCGGCCAAGGCCAAGGCCCTGCCGTCCATGGAAGGCGCCAACCTGGTCGAGTTCGTGGCCCCCAAGGAGCCCTATTACTGGGACGGGACAGGCCCGGTGCCCGCGAAGATGGACGGGGACCTGCCGCTTTGGCCCGAGAATTCCGAAGGCAGCCTGCGCGTTGTCGTGTACGACTACGGCATCAAGTGGAACATCCTGCGCCTGCTGGCGGCTGAAAACCTGACCATCCTGGCCGTGCCGCCGACCTTTCCGGTGGAGCTCGTCAAAAAATTGGCCCCAAATGGCGTGTTCCTGTCCAACGGCCCCGGCGATCCGGCGACCCTGAAAACGGAGATCGGCATCATAAAGGAGCTGTGCGAACTCTACCCCGTGGGCGGCATTTGCCTCGGGCACCAGCTGCTTGGCATTGCCCTCGGCGGGACCAGTTTCAAGCTCAAATTCGGCCATCACGGGATCAATCATCCGGTGCGTGACGATATTACCCGAAAGATTGAAATTTCTTCACAAAACCACGGTTTTTGCGTAGACATTTCCAATCTGGACTTCCTGGAACAGACACATCTCAACCTGAACGACCAGACGCTCGAGGGCTTCCGGCACAAATCAAGGCCTATCTTCGGCGTGCAGCACCACCCCGAAGCCGGCCCCGGACCGCACGACAGCCAGTATTTCTTTGCGCGTTTCCGGCGCATGGTCGAAACCGGCCAGGTCCAATAAAACATCTACGTCGCGCACGACGCGCAAGGAGCGCCCATGTCAGCAGAGATTCTCAAGGCCAAGAAACAACTTGGAGAGGTGAACATGCTGCTCAAACAAGGAAAGCTCCTTGCCGCCGTGGCCAACCTGCACGAGGCCGTGGGGTTCATCCTCAAGGCCCAGCTCATGAAACATGAGATGCAGGCCTTCACCGAGTCCCTGGACAAGGCCGCCTACCACCTCGCCAACGACCGCGAACTCAAGAAAATCTACCCGCTCCAAATCAGCTACAAGCCTGGTGAAGAGCGGGAACTTCTTTCCAGCCTCTACAACCTGCTGGCCTTTCTGCAGGAAAATCTTGCCGACGAGGCCAACTCGCACCTGGCAGCGCTGGCGGAATACCGGCGCAAACAGCTGGAGCTGGCCAAAAAGCTGCTGCAGGGCGACGAAACCGCCAAGGCGCAGCAAGTCTGCGGACGGCTCATCGATGCCGCCAAGACCGACACGGAACTCAAAGTCGAGGTGGCCGACATCTTCCTTGAATTCGGCAAGTACGACGAGGCGCTGGAATACCTGAAGGCCGCCTACGCGGACAACCCGGAATCGGCCCACATCTTCAACAAGCTGGGCATGGTCCTGCGCAAATCCGGCCGGTTCGAGGAAGCGGAGAAATTTTACATCCAGGCCCTGGAACGCCAGTCCCATGACGAGGTCATCTACTTCAACCTCGGCCGGGTCTACCTGGACATGAAACGCTGGAAAAACGCCATCGCCGCCGCTGACCGTGCCCTGGCCATCAACGCCGAATTCATGGAAGCGCGGAAGATGAGGATGTACGCGACCAAGCAGATGGAGGGATGAGGGGAAGGAATGAAGGTCACGCCCCCCGCCCATTCATATCAGGATAAATACCTGAACCAAATGCGAATGCTGGCGCTCAAAGTCACCAAGGACCTTGATTGCACCATTTTCTTGTTTGGTTCACGGGCAAGGAAGACTGAGCGGCGCAGTTCCGACATCGACATTGGTTTCAGCGGACTGGACGAGAAAACCTTTCTCAAAACCCGTGACCGCCTTCTGACTGAGCTGGAAGACAGCATCATTCCCCACCGGGTGGATCTCGTAAACATGGACACCGCACCTCCAGAATTCAAGAACATCGCCACGCAAGAGGTTGTCATATGGAAACAAAGCTCGCGCGCAAATTGAACAACCTGGATGATGCGATCTCAAATTTCAGTGATGCACTGACCCTCGAACCAACATCATTTCAAGAACTTGTTGCAGACAATATCAAGTCTGGCCAAATACAAAAATTTGAGTTCACAATAGAACTACTGTGGAAAACAATCCAGGCGTTTCTTTACGAAGTGGATGGCGTTGATGCAATAACTCCAAAATCTGTCGCAAAGGAATTTGTGGAAGCTGGTTACTGTGATTATCCGATGTACGAACTTTTCATACAGGCAATCAACGACAGAAATCAACTCAGTCATATCTATCGTCAGGAAATGGCGGAATCGATATGGAAGCGGCTTCCTGAATACGAGAATCTCGCAAAAGATTTCGCAGCAATCATGCGTGAAAAGTATTTCGGAAAAGAATGAAAATCCTCAACTTCGCCACAGTTCGACGCAACTCATCCCGCAACACTCAACTGACTGCTCGACAAATTCAAAATTCGCAGGCTGTTCAAAATGGTGAACAGCATAATACAAGGCACACGGCACACGCGGACAAGTGGCCTGGGTTTGTTCGCTGACTCAACAGATCGCTGTTTTTCAAAGGCCTGAGAACCTTTCTTCTGTGCCGACCCCCTTGGCACGACAAGTGCTAAATGTTTACAGGCAGCCTTCGGGCTGAAAGGATTTTGACACCTCTGCCAGGATGGCGGGAAACAACATATGCACTTACGAAAACGAGTCCTTGTCACGGGCGGTTCCGGCTTTCTGGGATCACACCTCTGCGAACGTCTGCTGCTGGAAGGCTGCGAAGTCATCTGCGTGGACAACTTCTTCACCAGCTCGCGCCAGAACATCGAGCACCTGCTGCCGAACCCAAGATTCGAACTCATCCGCCACGACGTGACCTTCCCACTCTACGTCGAAGTGGACGAGATCTACAACCTGGCCTGCCCGGCCTCGCCCATCCATTACCAGCACGACCCGGTGCAGACCATCAAGACCTGCGTACACGGGGCCATAAACATGCTGGGCCTGGCCAAACGCCTGCGCATCCCGATCTTCCAGGCCTCGACCTCAGAAGTCTACGGCGACCCCGAGATACACCCGCAGCCGGAATCCTACTGGGGGCACGTGAATCCGATCGGATACCGGTCGTGCTACGATGAAGGCAAACGCTGCGCAGAAGCCCTCTTCTTCGCCTACCACCGCCAGCACGGCCTGCCCATAAAAGTGGGAAGATTATTCAACACATACGGCCCGAGAATGCACCCCAACGACGGTCGCGTGGTCTCGAATTTCATCATGCAGGCCCTGCAAGGCAAGCCCATCACCATCTACGGAGATGGCTCGCAGACGCGGTCGTTCTGCTATGTGGACGATCTGATTGAACTGATGATCCGCTTCATGCGTAACGACCACGAATTCTGCGGACCGCTGAACATGGGCAATCCTGGGGAATTCACGATTCTGGAACTGGCGAAGCAGATTATCGAAATGACGGGGAGTTCGTCAAAGATTTCCCTTGAGCCGTTGCCCACGGACGACCCGAAGCAAAGAAAGCCCGACATTACTTTGGCCAGGGAACGTTATGGGTGGGAACCACAGGTCCGCTTGCGTGAGGGGCTGGCCCGCACAAGTGAATATTTTAAATCAATGCTCAGTATCGGAGTTAGGACCCATGCTTCAACATAATCAGAACGTACTCGAATTTACTAAAAAAAACGAGCCTGATCAAAGCAAAGAATGGACTGCGCAAAAACGCTGGAATCCGTTCAACAGCTATAAATTGCTGGTACATGTGGAGCGGTGGAGAAAAATTAAGCGAGGAAGACCGATTCCTCCTCCGGTCCTAATCACGGTTGACCCTACTAATATTTGCAACTTCAATTGTGCTTGGTGCAATGCAGAATACATACGAAAGCACAGAAATTTTAAGCTCAGTGGGAAAATTTTGAATGATCTTGCAGAATTCCTGCCGACTTGGGGAAAGGATCATTTTGAAGATCCTGGAGTCAAAGCTATTTGTATCGCTGGCGGCGGTGAACCTCTGCTCAACCCACATACACCATCATTCATTGACAAAGTTGTTACCAAAGGTGTTGAGGTCGGAGTCGTCACTAACGGCTCACACATCATGGATGGAATTGACCCACTTTCTCAATGCACATGGGTAGGTGTTTCCGTTGATGCTGGAACACCTCATACATTTAATACACTTAAGAACATCAATCCAGCGTCAGGAATGTTCGAAAAAGTTATCGAGAATATCGCATTATTGACCGACTATGCTAAAAGACACAATTGTAAATTAGGAATGAAACATCAATCATACGGAGTGAGCTACAAATACTTGCTCTATAAAGAAAATATTGGAGAAGTATTCAAAGCTGCAAAATTAGCTAAAGAGATCGGCTGCAAAAATATCCACTTCAGACCCGCCGGAACAACTTGGGATAAAATTGGAACCGATCAAGAAATCATTTTTACTGATGATGATGTAAAATTATTCAACGAACAGATAGCACAAGCCCAACAACTTGATGACGAAACGTTCGGAGTTTATGGCATTACACATAAATTCAGCCAGCAATTCGAGCGCTCAAATTGTTTTCACAAATGTTATTCCGTGTTTATGACAGCTGTAATAAGTCCACCCTCAAGCAAAGCAGCTCCTGAAGATTCGTTTGTGATGGGACTTTGTTGCGATCGACGTGGAGACGACAAGTTAGAAATTTTAACTGACTGTGAGGATGTAAGCAAAATTAATGAGAACTGGGGTGGTAAAAAGCACTGGAAGATTCATGACTTGATAGACGTGGAAAATGATTGCCCGAGATGCACATATCAGCCTCACAATCAAATTTATGAGCAGGTAATTTTGAACGACAGTATGACATACAAGTTCATCTAGGACTCATAATGAACATTTCTTTCATTGGACTCGGCAAACTCGGTCTGTGCTCAGCTACCTGCTTCGCAGCCAAGGGAAACAAGGTCATCTGCATAGACCACAATGAGGACTTTCTTCGCCAACTCATGGAGGGCGACTGCCCCATTGATGAGACGGATCTGCCGCAACTGCTTGCGACGGCGCGGCATAACATGCGTTTCACCCTTGACCACTCGGAGGCAGTGAGCGAATCCGACGTCACGCTGATCATCGTGCCTACTCCGAGCAAATCCGACGGCTCCTTTACCAACGAATACGTGTCGCAAGTGCTGAAGCAACTGGCACCAGCGCTTCGTAAAAAGAAAAGCTTCCACATCGTAAATGTGGTTTCAACGGTCATGCCCACCTCTTGCGAAACAATTTTTCGCCCGCTTCTCGAACATCTCACAGGCAAAACCTGCGGCACGGACTTCGGCTTGGTCTACAACCCTGAATTCATCGCCCTCGGATCTGTTATTCGGAACTTTCTGAATCCGGACATGGTGCTCATCGGAGCATCAGATAAACGTTCAGCAACGACTATACGCGATTTGTATGCGTCCCTGGTCGATAGTTCACCGACATACGCGATCATGAGTTTGACCAATGCCGAATTAACAAAACTGTCCCTAAATTGTTTCGTGACCATGAAAATCAGTTTCGCCAATGAATTGGCTGCGGTTTGCGAACGAGTGCCCGGGGTCGACGTTGACATGATCACCGCAGCCATAGGCGCCGACTCGCGAGTGGGGGCCAAGTATCTTAAAGGTGGACTTGGCTTCGGAGGGCCCTGCTTTCCACGCGACAACTTGGCATTCCAGTGTTTCGCTGAGTCATGCGGTTGGGCAACTCGACTCAGTCCCGAAGTGGTCTCGGTCAACCGGAGCGTGGTTGAGCGACTGGAAAAGACCGTACTCGAAAAGGTGCATCCCACTGCCACTATTGCCCTGCTCGGCTTATCCTACAAAGCAGGCACGCACATTGTCGAAGAGTCGCAACCGCTTATGCTGGCTGAACGACTTACAGCGCGAGGCTTCCGCATACGCCTCCACGACCCCAAAGCGCTACCGACCGTTGCTTCGACGTTCGGCGGAAAAGCTGAGTTATGCGACAATCCATACACCGCCTTGGCCGGAGCAAACTGTATTCTGTTGCTCACTGATTGGCCCCAGTTTCACTTGCTGGATTGGGATCGCATTGAGCGAGATGCTGGCAACACCCCTTTGCTCATCGACTGCTGGCGCATCCTCAAGCACAGACATTTCTCGCGTTTCGAGTACGCGGCTATCGGGCTTGGCCCCAAGTCAAACAGCATGGAGTGGTCATGAATTTCGCAGCCAAGGCCTTTGCGGACAAAACGGTCGAAAATGTCCGCGACTACTGGAACAACAGGCCGTGCAACATCCGGCATTCCCTGAAAGATGTCGGTAGCCGTGAATATTTCGACGAGGTTGAAAAACGCAAATATTTTGTCGAGCCACATATTCCACTTTTCGCAGAATTTGAGCGCTGGAAGGGGAAAAAGGTGCTCGAGATCGGGTGCGGCATCGGTACCGACACCATGAACTTTGCCCGTGCCGGGGCCACGGTGACGGCGGTGGACCTGTCGGATGAATCGCTACAGTTGGCGCGCATAAGGGCTGAAGTCTTCGGACTGCAAGACCGCATTACATTCATCCAGGCCAACGCAGAGCGCCTTTCCGAATTCGTTCCGGTGGAGACCTACGACCTCGTCTATTCGTTCGGCGTAATTCACCATACACCTCGCCCCGACAACGTGATACGCGAAATCCGTAAGTACATGGGCATGCATAGCGAACTCAGGATAATGGTATACAACCGTTATTCGTGGAAGGTGCTTTGGATCTTACTTAAGTACGGTAAGGGTGCCTTCTGGAAACTGGATGAAATGGTAGCGAAATACTCCGAGGCCCAGACAGGCTGCCCGGTGACCTATAGCTACTCAAACTACAGCGTAAAAAATCTGCTGCAAGGATTCAATGTTACAAACTCCATTGCTGATCACATTTTTCCCTACTCCATTTTAGAGTACAAACGCTACGAGTACAAAAAAGAATGGTATTTTGAGATACTGCCCGCACCCATCTTCCGGCTTCTGGAAAAAATCGCGGGCTGGCATCTATGCGTTACCGCAAGGCTGAACGAAACGCGAACCACATTAAGTTGATACGCAACGGAGCACACAGCGTTGAAAACCTTACTTGATGCCCCGATACACCCCATAGAGGCCCACTTACTTCTGGGCGAGAAAGTTAAGATCGACCCGAACGCCACCGGCATAGGTGGATCATGGCAAGGCAAGGAACCGGTTACAGGTATGCCTCGCCCATGGGACCCAGACACCCTTCAGTTCTTTTACGA
>SWCE01003929.1_pt1 | contig 50393 bp, 24 predicted proteins | sample 4690061 | NCBI WGS metagenome assembly SWCE01 (sample SAMN10267279, study PRJNA491770) | bioreactor metagenome | isolation source: DHS bioreactor inoculated with subseafloor sediment | place: Japan: off Shimokita Peninsula | collected 2012-10
AAAAAAAAAGGCTTACAGGAAAACCACCTGTAAGCCTTTTTTTCTTCCCCGCACGCTTCCCCGCACAGGCCATCCCCATAACCTCTCCGAGTCGTATCAATTTATTTCAGCGATGTGCGAGTCCCTTACGCCGTGATGCTTGAACAATCGTGCTCATTATCGAATGAACACGTGAGGGTGGCGGTTGTCATCGAGGCGGCTGGTTTTTTTGGGATTCAGCGCTCGACCCCAGTGGTGCGTGCAAGACAGTCGCGCCTTGAGACTCCTTGTTATTGAGAAGAATGGGGAGTAGTGAATTGTAAAAGATTCCATCCGCTGCTTGAGATCAGTCAAAGACAGCTCACTCCATTGTTTTGTGCCGCGCGAACGTGTCGCCAAGGATATATCCTGGAGCCGTCCATGCCGAAAGTAAAATCCGCCAATAACTCCATGCTTCCTGATTTTGACCTCCAGGACCTCTTCGACAGCGCGCCCATCGGTATTTTCACCTCCACGCCTGAAGGTCGCTTCCTCGCGGTCAACCCTGCATTTGCCAGGATGTACGGCTATGATTCCGCGCAGGAATTGATTGAATCGATCACTGATATTGCCACACAGATTTATGCCGACCCGGAAGATAGGAAGCGGTTTGTTCTGCTGGTGGAAGAGCATGATGAAGTGTTCAACCACGAATGTCGCTTCCGTCGTCGGGACGGTTCCGAGTTCTGGGGAGCGGGAGATGTTCGCGCCGTGAAGGATCAGGAAGGGCAAATCGTCGCGTACCAGGGTTTCGTCAGGGTCATCTATGGCCAGAAGATCGCCGAAGAGCGGCCGCACGAGGGCGAAAAACGTTTTCGCCAGATGTTTCTGGACGTTCCCGTGCCTTACCAGTCCCTGGATGAACAGGGCAATTTTCTTGATGTCAATCAGGCCTTTCTGGATCTGCTCGGTTACAGCAGGGACGAGATCATCGGAAAGAACTTTGCAGATATTCTGCACCACGACTGCCCCGATCACTTCAGGGCCAATTTCCCGCAACTCAAGGCTGTTGGTGAAGTCCTCGGGGTCGAATTCGAGATGGTCAGGAAGAACGGTTCCACTGTTCACGTCTCTTTCAACGGCAAGATTCAGCGTGACGACCGGGGGCGGTTCGAGCGGACGCACTGCATTTTTCAGGACGTCACCGAGCGCAGGCGGCACGAAGATGAATTGCGAAAGGCGAGGGAGATCGCGGAGCGCATCATTGACGATGGACCGGTGGCTATCACCCAGGTGGATCGCGACGGGAAGATTGTCTTCGCGAATCGTAATGCGCAACGCCTCTTCTGTCTGGATAAACCCGACATCGAAACCCTTTGCTACAATGCCCCCGAATGGCTGATCACCGACGTGGACGGAGCCCCATTCCCCGACGAACGCTTGCCGTTTAGCCAGGTAATGTCGACCGGCCAGTGCGTTTACGACGTCCGGCACGCGATTGTCATGCCGAATGGAGATCGAACAATACTCAGCATCAACGGCGCGCCGCTCCATGACGAGCAAGGCCGAATCGACCGTGTCGTATTTACGATTCAGGATATCACCGAACGCGAAAAATCTGATGAGCATTTACTGAAGTACAAACAAATAGTGTCTTCAACACTAGATGGGATTTCTCTTTTAGACAGGGACTATCGATATGTTATTGTAAATAAGTCATACGAATTGTTTTCCAATAAAAGAAAAGAGGATTTGGTCGGAATTTCGATTGCGGAATATCTTGGAGAAAAAGTTTTTAACGAAAATATTAAAACAGAATTTGATAAATGCTTGAATGGTGAAACCATAAAGTTCCAAAATTGGTTTGAGTATCCAACTTTGGGCAAACGCTATGTTGAAATTACGTATTCTCCATACATCAATGCAAAGGGAGATATTTCAGGTGTCGTGGCGAATACCCGCGACATCACCGAGCAAAAAATATTCGAGGAGAGACTGCTGGCGGCCAAGCAGCAGGCCGAGGCGGCCAATCAGGCCAAATCCGAATTTTTGGCCAACATGTCCCACGAAATCCGCACCCCTCTGAACGGGATTGTGGGAATGATGCAACTCTTGCGGACCACTTCCCTTGATCCCGATCAGAACAAATTCGTTCAATTGGCCTTGATTTCGGCCAACCGTTTAACTCGTCTGCTCTCGGACATTCTGGACCTGTCCAGGATTGAAGCGGGAATGCTGGCGATCCACGAAGTCGAATTCTGCATCCACGATCTTGGCAATTCCATCTCTGATCTGTTCAGTATCACGGCCAGGGACAAGGGCGTCCATATGGATTGCGACATCGACACGAAAATTCCTGTACAACTCGTTGGTGATGAGGCTCGGATCAGGCAGATTTTATTCAATCTCGTGGGCAACGCCCTGAAATTCACATCCAGAGGAGGTGTCCGCTTAAAGATTACTTCGTTGAATTCGCACAATGGTGACGACTTTAATGTACTGTTCTCTGTCTGCGATACGGGTATCGGTATTCCAGAAGACAAGTTGAAGGACCTGTTCAAGCCGTTTGTTCAAGTGGACAGCTCCTATACGCGCAGTGTTCAAGGCGCCGGTTTGGGATTGGCCATAGTCAAGCGACTCGTGGGTCTGATGGGCGGGAAGATTTCCGTGGAGAGCAGCGTGGGTGAAGGCACTTGCGTGCGTGTCTTCTTGCCGCTCAAATTGTCTGCCGGTGCGCGCATCCCCGGTCGAGACGAAGAAACAGGGCAACCGCGCGAAACCAGTCATAAGCTGCGTATCCTGCTGGCGGAGGATGACCCGTCAAATGCTCTGCCGACCCGCAAATTGCTGGAAAAGGCAGGCCATACGGTGGTACTGGCGGAGGACGGTCGGCAGGTCCTGGATATGCTCAAACAACAGGACTTCGACCTGATTCTGATGGACATCCAGATGCCGACGATGAGCGGCATGGAAGCCACCATGGCCATCCGCTCATCCACTGACCCTGGCATCAAGAGGGACATCCCCATCATCGCCCTGACCGCCTATGCCATGATCGGGGATCGGGAAAAGTTTTTGGCGGCCGGAATGAACGACTATTTAGCCAAGCCGGTAAGGATGGAAGAATTGGAGCAGGTCTTGATGACTAAAGTTTGTTCACGGCATGAGCCGTAACTATATATCGGAAAACGGAATCGTAAAAAGCATCAGTGCTCTCTCGGCATTATCAATCCAAGCGAAATGGAGCGCATTATTGATTGCAATAATCAGCATATGCCTAAACTTAAATATGATAAAATTAAGTTAATGAGTTTGTTTATACAACATGAATATTTAATAATTTCAATTTTTAATCATTTTTTACGCTTATGTAAACCTTGACCCAGTGTTCTTGATGGTCGTTAATCAGTGCAATTGTCTGTCCTGTCTGCTCGACATCATCGAGTATTAAAATTGTTCCAATTTTTTTGCTTTGCTGTTGTGACACGACGATATGATAGACCGTCTCCATGAAACGGTAATGCACGGTATACTGCGCCCATTGCGGATTGGGGCATGGCGTAATGCGCAGCCTGTCCACTTCAAGACTCAGGCCCAGCAGCGATTCCACGATGAGGCGATACATCCAGGCGGCCGAGCCCGTGTACCATGTCCAGCCGCCACGGCCCGTATGCGGCGGCGCGCCGTAGACATCGGCGGCGACGACGTAGGGTTCGCCTTTGTAAAGGGCCGTCTCTTCGGGAGTGCGCGCGTGGTTGACCGGGTTTATCATGTCGAAAATCTCCCAGGCCCGCTTGGCATCCCCCTGGCGGGCAAAGGCCATGGCGGCCCAGATGGCGGCGTGGGTGTACTGCCCGCCGTTTTCGCGTACACCGGGCACATAGCCCTTGATGTAGCCGGGGTTGAGCTCGGATGTGTCGAAAGGCGGGTCCAGGAGCTGGACCAGTCCGTGTTCACGGCGCACCAGATGCCTGTCCAGGGACTGCATGGCCGTGCGCGCCCTCTTCGGGTCTCCCGCCCCCGAGAGCACGGACCAGCTCTGGGCGATGGAGTCGATGCGGCACTCGTCATTCTCCGTTGAACCCAGCGGCGTGCCGTCATCGAAGTATGCCCGGCGATACCACTGTCCATCCCAACCGCTTTCCTCGATAATGCGGCTCAATTTGGCGGATTCCTGCAGGCACTCTTCAGCAAACGTGACATCCCCGCGCGAGCGAGCCAGCGGGGCAAAAGCCTCCAGCACATGATGAAGGAAGAAGCCAAGCCAGACGCTCTCGCCTTTGCCGTGTTCACCCACCAGATTCATGCCGTCGTTCCAGTCGCCGGAGCCGATGAGTGGCAGGCCGTGCGCCCCAAAGCGCAAGCCGTGGCGGATGGCCCGGACGCAGTGGTCGTAGAGGCTCGCGCTCTGATCCGATCGCTCGGGCAGGTCATAGCAGGACTCCTCGTCGGCACCCAGCGCGCGCATGCGCAGGAACGGGACGTTTTCATCCAGGACGCCGGTGTCTCCGATGGCGGCCACATAGCGGCACGTCGCCAGGGGCAGCCACAGGAAATCGTCCGAACATTTGGTGCGTACGCCCCGGCCCAGGGGCGGATGCCACCAGTGCTGCACGTCGCCTTCCTCGAACTGCCGGGAGGCGCAGAGCAGGATGTGCTCGCGGACCAGGCCCGGCCGCGCATGGATGAGGGCCATGACGTCCTGGAGCTGGTCGCGGAAACCGAACGCCCCGCCCGACTGGTAGGTGGCGCTGCGTGCCCAGAGGCGACAGGCCAGGGTCTGGTAGACGAGCCAGCCGTTGACGAGCACGTTGAGCGATTGGTCCGGAGTCTCGACATGGATGGCCCCAAGGGTATGGGCCCAGTGCTGCCAGACATTGTCGAGGGCTTGCCGCGCTGCGGGCGCTCCCCTGAAACGATGGATGATTTTTTGCGCATCTGCGGCGTCAGTTCCCACGCCCAGCTTGAAGATGATCTCCCGCTCTTCTCCGACTTCGAGCTCGAAGCCGACCTGGATCGCGGCGCAGGAGTCCATGGCCGTTCCCGTCTTGCCGGAGAGCCTAGTGCGGGTCATGGCGGCGGGCGATCGGAGCGAGCCGTTGCGGCCCAGAAATTCCGTGCGGTCGGCAGTGACCGTGCGCAGCACGTCGTCCACATCGAAAAATGCCGTCCGGCTCCCGAATTCGGGATTGTAGGCATTGCGCGCCAAAATGGCTCCGCTGTGCTGGTCGATTTCCGTGATCACGTGAAACGCGGATTTGGGACGCAGGTCGCCGAGCACCCATTCCGCATAGCCGGTGGCGGAGATGCGCCGCGAGCGTTCGGAAACGTTGGACACTTTCAGCACCGAGAACTTGATCGGCGCGTCGAGGGCGACATAGACCATGAGCTCCGAGCGGATTCCCCGCTCGGTATGCTCGAAGACGCTGTATCCGAAACCGTGCCTGCTGACATAAGGCTCCGCCCCGCGACATGGCTGCGGCGTGGGTGACCAGTAATGACCGCGTTCCTCGTCGCGCAGGTAGAAGGCTTCGCCCCCTTCGTTCGTGACCGGATCGTTGTCCCAGGGCGTGAGGCGGAATTCGTGGGCGTTTTCGTTCCAGGTGCAGGAACTGCCGCATTCGGAGATCACGCTCCCGAAGAGGGGGTTTGCCAGTACATTGATCCAGGGGGCGGGCGTGGCCAGGTCCTGGGCAGTGGTGATGACATACTCGCGTCCGTCCGGGGTGAATCCGCCCAGGCCGTTGAAAAAGGTCAGATCGTGACGGGGCTGCGGAGCCGACGGCAAGGGCTCGGAGCGATGTGTCCTGCTTGGCACCAGCAGGGGCATTTTGGTCCGGGGCAACGTGCGGCCGTCAATCTGCTGCGCCAGGGTTCCAAGCGTATCGGAGAGGATGACGCGCGCGACCGACTGGATCAGGATGCGGTCCTCTTCCGCGAAGCGATTGGCCGAGCGTACGAAGATTCCTCCGGGCTGATCGGTTCCGCCGGATCCGACCCCCGCCGCGACGAGGCCCATGATCTGGTCATTGAGGACCTGCCTGTATCCGGTCTGATCCTCGTTCCAGATGACCAGGTCGACTTTCAGCCCCTTGAGGCGCCAGTAGGCGTGGGCCTGCACGAGCTGGCGGACCAGTTCGATATTGGCGGTGTCCTGAATCTGGAGCAGCACAATGGGCAAATCTCCGGAAATCGCGTGGCTCCAGAGTCCGGACTGCCCCCGGCTGTTCTTGGCGAGAATGCCCGGCTCGGCCCGCAGCGCCGCATTGGCGTAAATGATCGATCCCGCAAGACGGCCATAGAGCTGGGCGTCCGCCTCGGAAGCGTTGAGCTGCCGCAGCAGCACCTGGCCGTGCGTCCAGGCCAGGTCGAAGACCCTGTCCGCGATGCGGCGGTCCTGGTATTTTTCAACCAGTTGCACGACTTCTTCGCGGGTTTCGCCGATGCCGGAGATGATGTTGAGCGTCACCGATTCTTCAGGCTCGAGGATGATGCGGCAGCGGATGGAGACAATGGGGTCCAGAACGGAACCCTCGCTGCCCGAGAGCGCGCCGGAGAAATACTCGCCCTTGCAGCTCATGGCCAGTGGATCGGCCACGGTGTTCTCGCGCCCGATGAACTGCATGCGGTCGGTTTCATAGGAGATGTCGACGGGACGCACATCGTGCATGATCATCATGTGCAGCATCCAGGGCGGCTTTTCTCCCTGGGAGCGCGGCCGTCTGGTGCAGAGGATGGCCTGCTGGGCAGGGATGATCTCGGTCTGGACAAAAAGGTTGCTGAACGCTGGGTGCAGGTCGTCGGAAGCGGAGCTGGCCAGGGTCACCTCGGCGTAACTGGTCAGATCGAGGGTCCGGCGGGTCCGGGCGCGGTTGGTGATGCGCACCCGGCGCAGCTCGATGTCGTCTTCGGGTGACACCGTGATCTCCGTGTGGGTGTCGTAATTGTGGTCCTGCACGCGGAATTCGGCCCGCCCCTCGGAGAAGATGGCCTCGTAGCGCTGCGCCTGCTTGCGTGTCGGCTGGTATGCCGTGGACCAATACTCCCGGCTGTCCAGATCACGCAGGAAGCAGAACGTGCCCCAGTTGTCGCAGGTGCGGTCTTCGCGCCACCTGGTCACGGCAAGATCCTTCCAGCGGCTGTAGCCGCCGCCGGCATTGGTGACCATGACGTGGTAGCGGCCGTTGGAGAGCAGTTGCACTTCCGGGGCGGGCGTGTCCGGGCGTGAGAACACGCGGATATGCGAGCCTCCGGTGTCCGAATCCATCTGAAGCTCGGACAGCTCGGAAGTGTGCGCGTAGAAGGCGGTGGTCTTGGGGATGCGCTCCTGCAGAAGCAGCATGGTCGCCTGGAACTGCGGGTCGGAAGCAAATCGCTTCTGCATGGGGCGATCAAGCAGCAGGTGAGCCATGGAGAGCAGGCTCATGCCCTGATGGTGGGCCATGAAAGAGCGGACCACGGCGTTTGTTTGGCCGCGCGGCAGGCGCGAGGGGGTGTAGTCGATGGCCTCGTAGAAGCCGTATCTGGTGTCAAAACCTTCTCCCGCCAGCCGGATGAGGTTCCGGCATGCCTCGCCCGGCGCGACCATGAGCGCCAGGGCCGAGGCGTAGGGCGCGATGACCAGGTCCTCGGCGAGCCCGCGCTTGAGCCCAAGTCCCGGCACGCCAAAGGCCCGGTATTGATAGTTCTGGTGCACGTCGATGGCATTGTAGCCGCACTCCGAAATGCCCCAGGGCATGGAGCGCTTCCTGCCGTAGTCGATCTGTCTGGCCACCGAGGCGCTGCAGGTCTGGTCAAGAAGGGTCGAGTCGAAGGTGGGCATGACCAGCATCGGCATCAGATATTCAAACATGGAGCCGCTCCAGGACAACAGGACCGGCTCGCCTCCGGCGGTGGTCAGGAGGCGTCCCAGCGCGAACCAGCTCTCCTGCGGGATCTGTCCCTGGGCAATGGCGACAAAGGTGGCCAGGCGCGCTTCCGAGGCCAGAAGATCGTAAAAACTGTTGTCCCGGCGGCATTCAGAGACATTGTAGCCGATAGCCAGCAGATGGCTCGCATCGTCGCACAGGAAATCAAATTCCATCTGGGCCAGTCCACTGCATTGCAGGGCAAGGCGCTCGCTGGTCCTGATCCGAGCCTCGGCGAGTTGGCCGGCCTTGGTGATGCGGCTTTGGAGTTCACTCCAGTCGTTGTATTCCGAGGCGTTTGCCGTTTCCTGCTGTCGCACCAGGTCCGGCAGTATTGCCGCGGCCAGGGCTGTCAGTTCACTCAAGGTCGGGATCCGGTCGAGAACGGGAAGGTCCGGCAGGTTCCTGCGCACAATGGCGAGCTCCGTCCACGGGGCAAGACTGGTCAGTTCCGCCAGCGCGTCGGCGCATTGCCGGGCAAAGGCCCCCGCCCACCAGCGTTCGCTTGAGTCTGGATCAGTGTCCGAGGCGCCAAGGCTTTCGATCAGGACCGCGGCCGATGCCGCCAGCCGTTCAAGGCGCTGCCTTGAAGCGACCAGGGTCGCCGGTTCGGGGCGCAGCGCTGCGTTCAGGTCGAGTTTGAGGCTGGCGAGCGGGTCCACGGCCGCTTTCGGAAGAGGCTTCAGGGCGTCTTCCAGGATGCCCAGAGTGTCGCGCAGGCTCTCGAACGTGCGCGGTTCCAGGATCTTGCGATTCTGGAGCTCGAGCAGGCCCGGTTTCAAGGTCAACAGGTGGCCGGCCAGGTTTCCGCTGTCCACGGAAGAGATGTAGCGCGGAGGCAGCGGGGCCAGGGTCAGAGTGTCGTACCAGTTGTAGAAATGACCGCGATATCGCTCAAGCGTGCTCATGGTGCGCAGCGTTTTCATGGTCCGGTCCAGGAACTTTCCGGTCGAGATGATTCCGAAGTCGAGCGCGGACAGGTTGGCCAGCAGCGCAAGGCCCATGTTGGTGGGAGAGGTGCGGTGCGCAACCACGGGTGCGGGGTGTTCCTGAAAATTGTCGGGAGGGAGCCACTGGTCCTCGGGGCCGACGAATGTTTCGAAGAAGGCCCAGGTCTTGCGGGCCGTCCTGCGCAGAAAGAGAGTCTGTTCCCTGGTCAGGGTGTCCCGGCGGCGAGGGATGGGGCGGCTGATCCACCAGATTATGGCCGGGGAGAACAGCCAGAGCGCGAGCAGTGTCCCGGCCACCGGCAGCACCTGCGGCGCCCACACGGCAAGAGTGACCGCCATGCCGATGGCCAGAAGTGGCCCGATCCACATGGCCCGCAAGGAGCTGGCGAAACCGGCGGGGCCTCTTGGGGCGTTGCCCGATGGGTTCCATTCCAGCAGGCGCCGATGCGTGATCAGCATCCTCCAGATGGTGCGCAGGATCGCGTCCAGGCTGAAGAAGGCCTCGTAGGGCAGACAGACAAGGGTGAAGATTGCGCGGCCGAGTTGCTGCCGGGCCAGACCTGCCGACGCGACGAGGTGCTGCCGCGGGGATACTTCATCGGGTTTCTTGAATGCATTTGAGAGCGAGTCCACCAGGCACGGAATCAGGATGATACCGAGCACCACCGTGGTCCAGAAAAGAGCGGTGGGCAGGACCGTCCAGCCCAGGATCAGAAGCAGGACAAGGGACGCAGCGCTCAGGCTCCGTCGCAGATTGTCGAGAATCTTCCACTGGGACAGCATGGAGATAGGATTTTTGTACTGACGCCCGTCCGCGCCGGGAACCCGTGGCATCAGCCAGCGGGCGATCTGCCAGTCGCCTCGGATCCAGCGATGCCTGCGGGCCACGTCCTCGCTGTAGCGGGACGGGTATTCCTCATACAGTTCAACATCGCTCAAAAGCCCGGCCCTGGCATGGCAGCCCTCCAGGAGGTCGTGGCTCAGAATCCTGTTGTCCGGAAAACGGCCCTCAAGCGCCTGCCTGAAGACTGCAACGTCGTAGATGCCCTTGCCGATGAACGAACCTTCGCCGAACAGGTCCTGATACACGTCGGAGACTGCGCTGGTGTAGGGATCAATGCCGACCTCGCTGGCGCACATCTGCGCATATCTCGAACGATTCGCGCCGGGCAGGCTGACCGACACCCGTGGCTGCAGGATGCCGTAGCCGGCCGTGACACGCCCGCGCGCCGGGTCGTAGCGGGCTCGATTGAGCGGATGTGATATGGCGCCGACGAATTTGCGCGCCGAGTCGCGGGCCAGTTGCGTGTCCGTGTCCAGGGTGATGACGAATCTGATGTCCGGCAAAATGGAAGTGTCGCCGACGATGAGCGCGAAGCGGTCCGCCGCATTTTTTGTTCCCCCGCTGAGCAGGGCATTCAAGTCCCCGATTTTGCCGCGCTTGCGCTCAAAACCCATCCATGTCCGCTCGGCGGGGTTGAAGCTGCGCGGACGATGCAACAGGAAAAAGGTGCTGCCGGCTTCGCCCGGATATTTGGCGTTCAGCGCCCCGATCATGTCATGGGCCAGGCTGACCAGTTCCTCGTCTTCAGGCAGAATTTCCCGGGCTGCGTCGGCCAGGTCCGTGAGCAGGGCAAAATGGAGGTGCCGGTCACGGTTCCCCAGAAACCGGACTTCAAGATCGTTGATCAACTCCTCGATGCCGCGTGTGCTGGTAAGCATCGTCGGAACCACGACCAGGGTTCGTGCCTCGGGCGGAATCCCTTTGGAGAAGTCCATGCGCGGCAACAGGTGCGGGTTGCCAAGGAGCGTGGCCAGCCAATTCGCGAGCGATACCGCAAGATGGCTGCAGCAGAGCACAAGGAGCAGGCAGAAAAGGCCGAGCTGCCAGCCGCCAAGCCCGTCGCCTTGGGCTTTGAGCCCAAGGAGTGCGGTCAGCATGGCCGTCAGGAGCACGATGCCGCCGCCATGGACGAGCAATCGCCGGCCGGGATCGCGCAGCATCGCAATGGGCGACCGGCGCATCTGAACCAGACGTTCAAGCTCAGCAAGTCCGTCTCCGACCAGATAGTATCCTACATGGCCCTTGCGTTCCTCACTCTGTGAAGCTGCGCCTTCCCGCGCCAGTTCCAGCGCTCTGCGCGCCACTTCGGGTTCGGTCTGTGGGCATTTTTTTGCTATTTTTTCAATAACATGGCGATAGCGATCCCGAGTGGAAAAATTCATCTTGCCGTAGATGGAAACGGGATCTTCCCCAAGAATGCCCTCCACCGCGCTCAAGGACTCGACAAAGTCGTTCCAGTTCGTGGCGTTCAGGGAACGCAGGCTGCCGATGCTGTTGCTGATGGAGATCTGGTCGGAGGCCTGCTGCTGGTTTTCCAGGCGCACCAGCTGATCGATGGTCTGGCCGGATTCGGACAGGCGGCGTTCAATCCACGAGAGCGGCAGGGATTGCGCCGGACCCTGGCCCTGCAGACGGCGGGTCAGTTCCGCGACGAACGAACTGCCCATGGGCGGGTCGGACCGGGCCATGTCGGCGATGGTCAGGATCAGGCTCTTGGGGTCGGTGGCGGCCACTTCGGTCATCAGATCGGCCCAGTAATCGGCACTGTTGCGCTCTGTCCTTCGTGCGGCGAGGCGGGCCGCGACCCGGCGCAGGTTTTCGATCAGGGCCAGGCGCAGCATGATGGGGATGGCCCACAGCTCGCCAAGTTTCAGGGACGTCACGGTCTGGTAGGCGGCCACGAAGCGGCTCAGATACTCCGGGTCCACGCGACCATCGCCGTGGGAGATCGCCTCCAGGGCGAGGTCGTACACGCGCGGAAGTCCGGCCGAATGCCCGCTGCGAAGCTGCGGCAGTTCGCGGCTGTAGCCCTTGGGCAGGTGTTTGGCGGCGGTGCGGATCTGCTCTTCGATCACATAGAAGTTGTCGAGCAGCCATTCCCCGGCCGGAGTCATGCGCCGATCTTCCTTGACGTCTTCCGTCAGCAGGCGGTGCACATCCCGCAGCACCTTTTCGTTTTCGGCCAGTCGCGACAGGAGGCGATCCTGCGTACGCTTGCCTCTGAGCTGGTGCATGTTGGCCAGAACCTTGCCGTGCAGCTCCATCTGGGCCGCGCTGAAGAGCTCCGCCCGAAGGGGGAGTTCCTCTTCGATGCTTTTCAAGGATGCCCCTCGTCGGGTCAGACGCGTCCAGAATCGTGGGCTGGCGCCCTTGTCTGTGTTGATGCTCATCTTCATGCGCGTGGTCTCCCTGGTTTAGAGCGAAAGCATGAGATTTGCCCTGGCTGCAGACGTGTTGAAATTTATAGGGCCGGGCGCTGTCTACAGCAAAGAAGTCGAAGCGCGGTGTGACGTGCAGGCGGGGCGGTCACGGTCATTTGCTGTCGTTGACGTCAATGCCGCCCAGCACTTCTTTCAGATTGTCGAGTTCGAATGGTTTTGAGATGTAGTCATCCATGCTGGCCATCATGAACCGTTCTCGATCGCCAGACATGGCATATGCCGTCATGGCGATAATGAGGAATTTGAGATAAATTATCTAAAGTATTCGCCTTCCTTGAATAAAATTTACAAGGATTATAATTACAGCGATGACAAGAAGAATATGTATGAATGATCCGATTGTATAACCGCTTACAACCCCCAATAACCATAAAATCACAAGAACTAAAGCAATTGTATATAACATTTTCCCTCACTTATTTATTGATATGTAAGAATTCGTCCGGACTGATTTTGGCAAGTCAGTTCTTTTCCCCTCAGGGGTTTCTCTTTCCTACAATAAGCAGGGCGATTCCGCCCGCCAGAGCGATTGCGCCCATGATCGGGGGCAGAGGAATCGTCCGTGTTTTTTCAGCCGTCATCTGGAGAGGTCCAAGATCAACGACTTTTTCCTGGGTCGTGTAGGTGATGCCCTGGTAAGCAAAGGCCGCTATTCCGAGGACAATCAGCAGTATTCCGACTATGCTTAACGTTTTCATGATCACTCCTGTTTGCCGTGAGGCTGTATGATCAAATTTTTTATGGTATTTGGATGCCCGGAGAACTAAAGTGCTCCGGGCATTGGTTATTTCGGCATACTGCGTATTTGCGCAGGAAGGTTAAAAGGATAAGGGAGACTGTGTTCGACTGTTATTCGTCCAGAACCTTTTCCACCTGTCCTGCTTTTTTCTGAGCCTTGCCTGCGATTTTTTCCGCTAGCCCCTCGGCCTCCAGGGAGGGGTTGTCGATAATCTTTCCGACGGTTTCCTTGATCTTGCCTTTGGTCTCATGGAAAACGCCTTTCGTCTGATTCTTTGTGCTGGACTTCATACACCTCTCCTTTTTTTGTAAAAAACTTCAAACTCTTCCCACTCTTTCACAACCCCGCACTTTTCTAGAAATGAGGGGGCGACGCGTTTTTCGAGGGTACGATGTGTATCGCAATGAACGTGCCAGACTTTTCATTGTTTTTTATGTTGTGTAACGAGATGATTATAAAGAATAAAATAGATTTGTTCTAATATCGTAAGGGAAAAGAAAAGAAGATGAATCCGTCACATATGGCACTACTGCAAGATTTCACCTTTGGCCGCTCTTAATATACGGTCACAAAAATTTTCCTCCAGGTCTTCTTGCTACCTGGAGGATATCTTCAAATCGCGCCTACGGCACCGTGCAAGGAATGGAGGACAGAACCCGCAAGCCCCGGCATAGATGCATTATGAGCATGTCATTCAGGCCAGGTGTCGCAATCGCGAGAAAACTATCGGACCCGAAAAGCAGTTAATTCGTGCAAGTCGTTGTCCGTGTTTGAAGGAGCAGGATGAGTGTAACTATTTTGAAAATAAGATTATTTTACCACGAGATCGTTTTTTACAGACCTTACGCCCGCAACATTCTTGGCAATTTGTCCGGCCTTGATGACGTTCTGTGAAGAATCAACAAACCCACTCAGCTGAACGTCGCCTTTGAACGTCACCACCGTTATCTGCAATGACTTCAAGGAATCTTCATCAAAGATGGCGGCCTTGACTTTAGCGGTGATGGCGGAGTCGTCAACATACTGCCCTGTGCTTTGCCTTGTGTCTGTGCCGGCACAGCTCATGAGTGAAGCAAGCAGCAGGGTGCATAGAATGATTTTGAAAATATTTACGAATGATTCCATTGTCTTGTCTCCATGTTTTGTCGGTAACATGTTGTTCTAGGAAAACTCCTGATCGGGAATTATGTCCCAGGTATTCGCTTTGTCGCTCCTAATGCGCTTCAAAATTTCTCCCGCAGCGATTCCCCCTGCCTCCGGGAGCGCCGAGTCTTCCAAGGCTGTCATGAGCTCCTCCAGCAGATCATTGAACCCTTCCACCTTTTGACCGCTGAACACATGACGAGCCCCGTTGCGCAGTCTTACGGAATCCACGCCGCTTTCGATCAGTTTTTGCAGCAGGAGTTTCCAGGCCGCTTTTTCGAATTTTTTCAATGCCAATCCCGCAAGCCAGGCCACGTCGGCGTCAGTATCGTCGAGTGCGTTCACCAGCGCGGGGATTGATCTGATATCGACGATTTCGCCAAGCGCCTTTGCGGCGCCCCAGCGGGTCTGATCCAGCTTCGAGTGCATCAGTGCGTCCGAGAGGGGGATGACGGCGGGGCCGTCCAGTTCCACCAGGGCTATCCGCGCCTTCTGGCGGACCAGGCCGTCCTTGCTTGCAAGCATTTCCATCAGCGATTTGAGTTTTGTGTCGGTCGAATGTTGTGTGTTCATGATGGCTCCCTAAATATTCATGAATACTTGGAAATGCGCCATTCGAGTACTGGCGGCCAAGTAGGAGAGGTTCTCCGACAGTGCTTCAGATTCTTCCCATCAGCATCAGAATGAGCACGATCAGGAGGATCAGCCCAAACCCGCCGCTGGGGTAATATCCCCAGCTCCTGCTGTGGGGCCATGTCGGCAGGGCTCCAAGGAGTATGAGGACAAGAATGATGATGAGTATGAGTCCCATGATTGTTTTCCTCCTTCGCCGGACAGGGCGGGAATCGCATCCTGCGGACACGTGATCCCGCCTTGTGCAGTCAGTGCAGCTTATTTGTTGAGTCTCGTGAACTTTGCGCCCTTCAGGGACGCATCGACCATCAGCCCTTCAGGACTGAATACAAAGGCCACGACAGGGTCTTTAAGCGATGTGGTGTCCAGTCTCTTGCCGCCCCCAACGTCGACGAATGCGACGTTGCCGGTGACGCCGATCTCCCAGCCTTCAATTTTGACGAAGTCGTCGAGGGCCTGCTGGGTCATGAAGGCGAGGATGATGTCCATCTGTTCCGCGCCAAAGGTGAATCCGTACGATCCGGCGATGAGATTGTAGTATCCGGTGGTCTTGCCGTTTACGCGCAGGGCTCCCTGGCCATAGGTCCCGCCAAGAACAAAGCCCGCCTTGGTGACATCGGACATGATGAGGAGCGCTTTGGCCTCCTTGGCAATCTCCTTGCCGCCGTTCACTTCTTTGTAAAATCGATGCAGCGTCATGTCGGCATGCGTGTCGATTTCTTCGGCCGTTCTGGCCAGCGCGGCGCTTGCAGCCATGCACATCATCGCTAGCGTTACGAGCAGAAATACGCCGTGTGTTATGCCCGGCATGTGTTTTTTAATGAATCCGTTCATGGAACCCCCAGTGCTTGCTGCACAGTTGAAAGTCATTCTTTCTGATTTCCGTAAATGCCGCCCGCGACACCGCCCAGCGCGCCGCCGATCAGGGCGCCGGCACCCAGGGAGCCTCCAGTCAGGGCGCTGATTCCAAGGCCTGTTCCGGCTCCGATGGCACCGCCCGACAATGCGCCCTGCTGCGTGCGGGACATGTTTGTGCAGGCGGAAGCGCTCAAAAGCATCAGTATCATGAGGGAGAGAAGTATTTTTTGCATATCCGGTTCCTTAATTTTGGAGGTTGGGCTTGATCATTTCATGCCAAAGCACATCAAATACCAGCCTGTTTGTCTTGTCAGGGTTGGATTCATAATAATTGTCGAGCCCGGAAGCCATTTCCGCCCAGCTCATGTTGTCAAAAGCCTCGATCCATCCCTTGATGAACTTGGACGGTTCTTCCGCGCGTTTTGCCCGCATCTGGTATTCAAGGGCGACGGCTGTTCCTGCCCCGAACAGGAATGCCTTTTTTTCGGGATCTGTCGACATCATCCATACATATCCATCGACGTCGGGAGATGGAGTTGCTGTTGTACCTTGGGCAAAACAGGAAGACGTGCCTGTAAAGAGAAGTCCTGCGAGCAAGAAAACGGAAAAGTATCTGAGAATTTTCATATCCACCTCTTTTGTTATATATTGGCGTCGTAATGATATGAGCAATAAGCGTTCCGTTGGATCTCGATAAATTATCTGTAAGAATATACTGAATTAATTATTAAAATTATTGAGTCGGATATATAGGGCGGTAAGTCCATTCGTTTGATCCATCATATGATCTGAATCCGCGAAATATGACAGCTGGCTCTCGATGGACGCGTTGTCTGGCGAGTTTACGCCGACAGTCGGCCGGTCAGTATCGAAAGGTGGCTGCCAGCCCGGTCTTGCCGGGTATCTGCGCGGCAGGCATGACCATAACCTGTCCTCCCATCCTGTCCACCAGCTCACCAAGATCGTCGAGTAGATCAACGGCGTTCTCTTCCTTGATGCCCGTGAGTTCATACTTGCCCGTGTCGCCCAGGATTCGCCCGGCAATCTCGCGATCGGATGCGATCATGAGCTTGGACACGCGGCCGTCGGCGGCTCCTCTCAAGACTTCTCCGAGGTCGCTGCTGCCGAATCCGCGAGATTGCGCTTCTCCGTATTCATCGCACAGCGAGGCCAGCCAGGCCTGGTACTGGGGTTCGAGCAGTTCCCAAGCGCGTTCGCGAAGCTCGGATGCCGTCAGCACGAAGGGGTTGAGATCCAGGCCCTCCTCCATAAGGAACGAGTTGTGGCTGATGCTCCGGAAGAGATGATGGTGCTCCGGCAGTGCGGCCAGGAGCAACGGCAGACCGGAGGGGCGCGAGTGATGCTCAAGCACCGCGCGATCAACGGCCCGGAAGAAACGCTGCGTGTCCTTGTCGGCCTCGTCCTTTTTCCCGCCCTGGCCGTGACGCATGGGGCCGACGCCTCCTCCCGCCCCGCCGTAGGAGGCCACCGTTTGATGAGGCTCGGTCAACTCGGAGCCCAGCGCCTCGGTGATTGTACGCGGGACTCCCCGGGCGGGCTCGATCTCTTCCAGCGTGCCCAGGTCGCCCTCGAAGAGTTGGATCCTGGTCAGACTCAGTCCGAGGATTTGGTAGCGGCCGACGTGTTGCATGAAACGCCGCAAGGGCTTGACGTGAAAGCTGTTGCCTACGATGGCCAGTTCGGGAACCGACCGTCTGAGCCGGAACACCCGGAACACGCCCGCCCCACTCAAGACAACCAGTCCGTCCAGTGTGGTGTTCCAGAATTCGCGATCAAGCCCGAGCGCTTCAAACGGCTCCAGGAAGTGTCTGGTCTCTGGTTCGGGGTATTTTGTCCTGAGCGATGATTCCATGGACTTGACCAGGTTGCGGAATCTGATCAGATCCTGCTGGTTTTCGGGGCCGTGACGATGCGTCGGTTGATAGAGGGACAGGCATGGCGGTTGATGTGCAGCCGTCAACTCGGCTAAAGATTCGATGGTGGGTGATACTGTGTTCTGTAACACTTTTCTGCCTCCTGTTTTTGGTCCGATATGACCAGGCGGTCATGGAGTGTTTGGTTCCAAGTGGAATGATTGAGTGGGAGCAGAATTGCCTGTTCACGTTGAACAGCCCGGAACTCCATGCATCCAAGTACGTGTGGACTGCGGCGTAATTTGAATCGCAACTTCCGTGCCTGCGGCACAGGGCGTTTGCCTGGACGCAACTAGCTGATTGCAAAGATATTGGAGATCGGGATGAGCGCGGGCATTGGAAATCCGTCAACGGGAATCGGTCACATTTGGCGCAGGCGCCGTATATGACAGCCTGTCGGTGCGGGCGGAACGCCTGAAATCATCATGCCTCCCTCTGGGTCTTGCCGGTGCTGTCGCAAGGAGGGGTGCATGATGTTCAGGTCGGAGATGACGAGGAAGCGGTGGGGGTATTGAATTCGGTCGCAGGGGCATGGCCGATGCCCGGGCCAGGGCTGGCCTGGGTGAACGGGTGCTGGCCGTGTTACGTGTTGTTGCGCTGAATTCCGAGCTTTCTCATGCGCGCGCGAAGCGTGCTTGGGTTGATGTCGAGGATGGCCGCCGCGCCATTTTTCCCTTCAACGCGCCAGTTCGTTTTCCGGAGCACCTGGAGGATGTGGTCGTGCTCCAGTTCCGCCAGGGCCTTTACGTCCAAACCGGCGGGTTCGCGCGCCTTGAGTGATGCATTGAAATGATCCAGAATCCGCAATGACGGACCCGTGCTGATAATGGTCGCCCTTTCGATCACGCTCTCCAGTTCCCGTACATTGCCGGGCCAGTCGTAATTCTCCAGCGCTTCGAGGGCTTCCTTGGGAATGGTTTCGATCCTCTTGCCGATCTTCTTGTTGAACTTGGCGACGAAAAAATCGACGAGCAGGCGGATGTCTTCCTTGCGGGCCCTGAGCGGCGGGATCGTGATGGGGAAGACATTGAGCCGGTAGTAGAGATCCTCCCTGAAACTGCCATTCTTGATTTCCTCTTCCAGATTGCGGTTGCTGGCCGCGATGATCCGCACATCGACCTTGATGGTGCGCGGACTTCCCAAACGCTCGAATTCGCCGTCCTGGATCACCCGCAGGAGCTTGCATTGCAGCTCCATCGGCATCTCGCCGATTTCATCAAGAAAGATTGTTCCCCCGTCGGCGAGTTCGAAGCGTCCCATCTGCCTGGCGCTGGCTCCGGTGAAGGCGCCCTTTTCACGACCGAAGAGTTCGCTTTCAATGAGGTTTGCCGGCAACGCCGTGCAGTTGATGGTGACCATCGGCCGATCCTTGCGCAGACTCCGGGCATGGATGGCCCTCGCCACGACGCCCTTGCCGCATCCAGTCTCGCCCTGGAGGAGCACGGTCGTATTCTGGGGTGCGATCTGTTCGATCTTGTCGAAGACTTGCGAGATGGCGCTGCTCCGGCCGATGATCTCTCCAAAGTTGAACTTCCGGGCAACCTCGTGCTGCAGGTAGATGTTTTCGGCCTGGAGGCGTTCCTTGAGCTCCTTGATTTCCTTTAACGCCAGGCGCAGGGATTCTTCCGTGTCCTTGCGCACGCTGATTTCCAGTACAAGATTCTTGTTGGCCAGGAGCAACTCGCTCGTTCGCTCCGCGACCTTCTGTTCCAGCTGGTCATGAGCATTTTGCAGTGCGGTCTTGAGCTTGATCTGTTCGGTCACGTCAACGATCATGGACCGGATGTCGCCGTGCGTTCCTTCGACCGGTTCCTTGGCGATGCTTTTCAGGCGGGCCAGGAACATTATCCCATCCGATCTCTGCAGCCAGATTTCGCAGATATCGTCTCCCTCTCTGCGCAAGACATCCGCGCAATGTTTTGAAAACATCTCCCGTCCATCGGCGTCGGCGATCCACAGGCTCATGGGCTTGCCCAGCAGGCGCTGCCGTTCAATGCCAAGCAGTTGCGCGCCCGGGAGGTTGACGCTGCGTACCAGGCCCTGCCGGTCAAAGGAAAAATAGCCTGCAGGGGCAAAGTCATAAAGCTCGGCAAAGGCATTGCGTGATTTCTCGAGCGCTTCATGGGCCTGGCGCAGTTCTTCGTTTTGGATCTCCAGTTCGAGCTGGTGAACCTCAAGCTCCTGCACCAGCCGTTTCATCTCGATTTCTGGCAGAAGGGGACGAGTGCCGGTGTTCTCGGCGCGTGCCGGCTCAACCGCGTGCGGCGCCTCTGCGGGATCGGCTTTTTTCAGTTTTTTTGGTGTGTTCATGATGATCCTCCTTCGCCAAGCCGAAGCTTCAGCCGGTCGTTTTCCTCGCGCAGTACTCCTTCGAGTTCCTTGGCCGCGGTGATGTTTGTAAAGGTCATGACCAGGCCTGCGATGACATCGTTCATGGTCCTGTAGGGCATGATGCGTACCGCATACCAGCGGCCGTCGTTTGTGGAAACCTGTTTTTCCGAAAACACCAGAGTCCTGAGCACCTCAAGGGCCTGCTCGGACATTTCCGGGTAGACAAGGTCGCTGGCGAGGTCGGAAAGGGGGCGGCCCACATCACCGGGGATGAGCTTGAAGATCTTGTTTGCGCCGGGCGTGAAGCGTCGAACGTGCAGGTCGTTGTCGAGAAAAATCGTGACGATCTCCGTGCTGTTGAGCAGGTTGCGCATGTCGTCATTGACCCGCGCGAGCTCGTCCATCTTGGATTGCTGCTCGGCGTTCACCGTCTGCAGTTCCTCGTTGAGTGATTGCATCTCCTCGCGAGAGGTGGTCAATTCCTCGTTGGCGGACTGAAGCTCCTCGTTGGTGGACTGCATCTCTTCGTTGAAGGATTTGAGTTCTTCCTGCGAGGCCTGCATCTCTTCCCTGGTTGTCCGCAGTTCCTCGCGGCAACGCTGCAGCTCCTGTTCCAGCTCCAGGGCCCTGGAGCTGCCTGCCGCTCCCGCCTTTGAACGGCGGATCGCCTTTTCTTTTGGAGGTGTCGGCACATCGGTGAAGATGATCATGACCATGCCTCGCAGCGGCTCGGGATCCTGGATTTCCTGCACGGTGAGGTCCACACTGTGAACCGCGTCGCCTTCCGTGATCTTGAGCCCCTTGATGACGACGGCCTCCTTTTGTCGAAGGGCCTGCATAAAGGCGCTTCCCAGGTCAAAACGCAATCCCTCGCGAGCCATGGCGTGGATGTTCCAGTTGACCTTGCCTGCCGCCGGTTCAAGGTATTTTCCCGTCCTGCCGCTGATGTAGAGGATGTCCCCCTTGTTGTTGACCAGCACGGCGGGCGGTGAAAAGCGCTGCAACAGCACCTGGTCCGCCAGGGACTGGATGTTGACCGCCGGTTTGAGCATTGTGGTCTCCTGTGAAACACCCGGCAGGGCCGGGACGAATGACGACGGGAATGCGATCTTGGAGGGGGTCAGGGTTTCTCCCCGACGCCGGAACAGCCTTGATTTGCTGTCTATGGGAACGAAGAGGTCGGTGCTGCCGCCTATCGCCTCCGAGCTTCCCAGAAAGAGGATTCCGTCAGGGTTGAGACTGTAATGGAAGAGCGAGAGGATCCGTTGCTGAAGTTCGGGCGTGAGATAGATCAGCAGGTTGCGGCAGATGATGATGTCGAGCTTGGTGAACGGCGAGTCCATGATGACATTCTGCGTGGCGAAGGTGATCATCTCCCGGATCTCCTTGCCGATCCGGTAACCGCTTCCGTCCTGTACGAAGTAGCGGTCCAGTCGTTCGGGTGTAATATCTGCGGCGACTCCCTGCGGATAGAGGCCTTGACGGGCCTTGTCGATGGCGTCCTTGTCCAGGTCGGTCGCAAAGATGCGCAGCTTGAGGCCCGACTCCGGCGCAAGTTTGGCAACTGTCTCCTTGAAGGCAATGGCCAGCGAATAGGCTTCTTCTCCCGTGGAGCAGCCAAGGGACCAGGCCCGCAGGGTGCCGTTCTCCGGACACGCTTTCAAAAGCGGCGGGAGGGCATTTGCCTGCAGATTCTCCCAGGCCGCAGGATCGCGAAAAAAGCTGGTCACCCCGATCAGCAGTTCCCGGAAGAGGAGGTCCGCTTCCTGGGAGTTTTCCTGAAGAAAGCGAACATAGGTCGTGATCCTGTCGATCTGGTGAATGCTCATGCGCCGTTCGATGCGGCGATACAGGGTGTTCTTCTTGTACAGGGAAAAATCATGGCCGGTCTTCGTGCGCAGCAGGAGAATGATTTTTTCAAGGCCGCTTTGGGTCTTGTCCTCAAGCGGGGTGATGACCGAACCGACAACCCGGGCATGCCGAATGAGGTCGAGGAGTTTTGCGGGCAGCTCTTCCACCGGGGCCACCAGATCGGCCAGCCCTGCGTTGATGACGTTTCTGGGCATGCTGTCGAACTTGGCGGAGGCGGGGTCCTGCGCCAGCCCCAGTCCCGCCTTTTCCTTGATGGCCCGAAGGCCCATCGTGCCATCGGAGCCCATGCCGGAGAGGACGATTCCGATGCTGCGTTCCTGCTGGTCTTCGGCCAGGGAGCGGAAGAAAAAATCGATGGGAAGGCGCAGTCCGCGAGGAGCGGCCGGTTTGAACAGATGCAGTACGCCATGCAGGATGGACAAGTCGTGGTTGGGCGGGATTACATACACGCAGTTCTCCTCGACCTGCATCCTGTCCTCGACCTGACGCACCGTCATCGCGGTGGCGCGCTGGAGCAGTTCCGGCAGGAGCCCCTTGTGAGTGGGGTCGAGGTGCTGGACGACGACAAAGGCCAGCCCGCTTTTTTCCGGCATATGCCGCAAAAATTGCTCCAGGGCCTCGAGTCCTCCTGCGGAAGCTCCCACTCCGACAATGGGAAAAGCCGGGGGCGTGGTATCTTTTGCCGGCGGCGTGGATTCAGGATTCACGGCAGGGGAGCCGTTATCCTTGGATTTTGACTTCTTGATCATGTTATTTTTTATGACATAATTTTAGGCTCCGTGCCAATAGAATTTTACAATATGAGAATCCTGCCTTGATTTTGTATTTAAGATTGCTTTGTATTGAAGGCATGTCTGTGAATATATGCAATATACAAAGAGAAAGCTTGAAGAAAATTATTGAGTATTTGAGGATTTATATTGATAATATTTTTACTCCTGACTCTTTTAAAAAGAGTTCAACCATTTCAAACGCATCAACGATTCAAGACGGCGCGTCAATGGACGCGATAAAGAGATCCTCCTTTTCGTGCTTGTTCCAGTAGTCCCTGATGTGCTCGATTTCGTCTCTGATGGAGATGAACAGATTTGCCAGCCGTGGCTCGAAATGACCTTCGCTGAGCTGGATCTGGTCCATGGCCTTGTCCACGCTCCATGCTTCCTTGTACGGACGCGCCATTGTCAGGGCGTCGAAAACATCCGCTATGGCGGTAATTCGCGCCGATTCGGGGATGGCTTCACCCTTGAGATTTTGCGGGTACCCCCCTCCTGCCCAGCGTTCATGATGGGACAGGGCGATCTGGGCGGCCAACCGGAAGGTGGGCGTGTCGCTGACCGACAGAATCTTGTGCCCGACCGTTGTATGCTCCCGCATGATGACCCACTCTTCTTCCGTGAGCTTGCCGGGCTTCTTCAGGATGGCGTCGGGAGTCCCGATTTTCCCTGTGTCGTGCATGGGGGCCGCCAGGAGCATCAGGTCCTGCATGTCCACGTCCCAGCCTGCCGCCTTGGCCAGCGCCCTGGCATAGGACGCCATTCGCCAGATATGCACGCCGGTGTTGTCGTCGTTGTAGTGACCGGCCTGTCCAAGCATGTAGATCGCATCCTTTTGTCCCTGCCGAATCTCGGCGACCTGCATTTCCACGGTTTTTTCGCAGGCCCGCTGCTGGTCGGCCAGAGCCAGGTGGGTTTTGACTCTGGCCTGGACAATGGGAGGGGAGACGGGCTTCATGATGTAGTCGATGGCGCCGACCTCAAAGCCCATCGTTTCGTCCCGCACATCGGTCATGGCGGTGATGAAGATGACGGGGATCTTCGTCCATGCCCGTTCGGCCTTGAGCCTGCGGCAGACCTCGTAGCCATCCATTCCGGGCATCATGACATCGAGCAGGATAAGGTCCGGCAGGTTGTCGCTCACCGCGTCGAGGGCCTCCTGCCCGCTCATGGCCACGCTCAGTTCATAGTCGTCCCCGAGCACATCGACCAGAAGATCGATGTTGGATTCCGTATCGTCCACGATGAGTACCAGAGGTTTTTCCGCGCTGGTCAGCATTTTTCACGCCCCTGTGATGCGTAAGAGGTTTTCCGCCACTGCAAGAGCATCATTGAACCTGTATTTTCTGACCAGGGTGGTCAGGTCATCAACCAGACCGATGGCCTCTTCCGGCCAGGCCAGAGTAGCCATTTCGTCCAGGATGGGCGCGCACAGTCGTGGTTTGCGAGCCTTGATCTGCGGCACAAGACGCCCGAGAATTTCTCTCAGGGCAGGCAGGTCCGGCGCTCCTTCGGCGGAGGGAGCCGGAGCGTTTCCATTTGTCAGGCCGGTCAGCGATTTGAGGGAATGCGTGACCGATTCGAGTTCCGCCTTGAAATGATCGACGAGAACAGGGTCTGGGACCCTGCCGGCACCGAACGGTTCCTCCAGTGCCGCGGCTGCAGACTGCAGCCGGGTCGCGCCGATGTTTCCGGCCACGCTTTTCAGGGTATGGGCCAGGATCCGCGCGTCGTGCAAGGCCTTGCTTTCAAGGAGTTCGAGAAGCCGGGCATGGGCATCGTGGTAGCTTTCGTAGAATTTGCCCAGCAGCCTGGCATAAAGCGTGGCGTTGCCGTTCACTCGGGCGAGGCCGTCTGACATGTCGATGCCTGCAAGCGCTTCGGGAAGCCGGGCCTCATGCGCCGGTGCGATGGCCTCTACATCTTCAGGCGCGGCCGGGTCACCGGCGTCCGCAGCATCTGCCCCCGACTCCACATGGCCGGGATCGATCCAGCGCACCAGAGCCGAGAAAAGCTCCCTGGGGTCGATGGGCTTGGTCACATGATCGTTCATGCCCATGTCCAGGCTTTTCTGCCTGTCCCCGGCCATGGCGTGGGCCGTCATGGCCAGGATGGGCACACTCCTGCATCCCGGCATGGCGCGCAGCCTGGCCGTGGCCTCGAATCCGTCCATCACGGGCATCTGGATGTCCATGAGGATCAGGTCGAAGCGCTGCTCGGCGGCGACGTGCAAAGCCTCTTGCCCATTGCCGGCGATGACGACTTTGAGCCCTGCACTACTGAGGATTTCGCTGGCGACCTGCTGGTTGATGTCGTTATCCTCGACCAGCAATATCCGGGCGCCGCGGATTTTTTCCAGCCCGGCGACCATGTTCCTGGATTGGCGGCGGCCGGCGTCGACCTCGTGTCCAAAGGCCCTCATGATGGCATCGAAGAGCACGCTCTGGTTCACGGGCTTGATGAGAAAGGCGTCGATGCCCACCGTCTCGGCCTTGAGCATGATCTCTTCCCGGCCGTAGGCCGTGACCATGATGATCGTTGGCAGTTTTGGCAGGAGTGATTCATTCCTGATGCGCCTGGCTGTTTCGATGCCGTCCCAGCCAGGCATCTTCCAGTCCATGAGCACCAGTTCGTAGGGCTTGACCCGGGATGCCTCGACAACCTTGCTGAACGCTTCCTCGCCCGACGAGGCGGTTTCGGGAGCAAATCCCATGCTTTCCAGGGCTTCGGACAGGATTTCAAGGGATGTCCTGTTGTCATCGACGACGAGCACCCGCATGCCCTTGAAATCTTCGGCCAGCAGCCACCGGGGAGTCTTTTCCCGGCTGTGCAGGCCGGTTCGCACAGTAAACCAGAACGTGCTTCCCTGTCCCGGCGTGCTGTCCACACCGATATCCCCGCCCATGAGGTTGACCAGACGCTTGCAGATGGCCAGCCCCAGGCCCGTGCCTCCGAATCTGCGGGTGGTGGAGGTGTCGGCCTGGGTAAAGGATTGGAAAAGCTTGTCCTGCTGTTCGGGCGACAGACCGATGCCCGAGTCCTTGACGTTGAAGCGGATAAGTGCGTCGCGGCCGCTTTTTTCCAGAAGCTGCGCCGATACGACGATTTCACCCTGCGCGGTGAATTTGACCGCATTGCCTGCAAGGTTGAGCAGCACCTGGCCAAGGCGGAGAGGATCGCCCACAAGATTGAGCGGGATTTCAGGGTCGATGCGGAAGAGCAGTTCAAGGCCCTTTTCTTCGACTTTCAGCAGTAAAAGAGACGCCAGATGGTCGATAACGTCATCCAGGTGAAATTCGATGTTCTCGATCTCGAGCTTGCCGGCCTCGATCTTGGAAAAGTCGAGGATGTCGTTGATGATGCGCAGCAGGGCTTTCGAGGCCGCATCTATCTTGGACAGATAGTCCCGCAGTTTGGGGGACGGATCCGTTTGCAGGGCCAGGTGGCTCATGCCGATGATGGCGTTCATGGGCGTGCGGATCTCGTGGCTCATGTTGGCCAGGAAGTCCGATTTGGCCCTGGTGGCCTCTTCCGCCCGCTCCTTGGCTTCCAGAATCTCCTCTTCGAGCCTTTTCCGCGTGGTGATGTCCGTGGCAAGGGCGAGCAGGGCGTAGGGGCGGCCATGCGCATCGAGCACGGGCAGTTTTGTGGTCAGATAGGCATGCATGGTGCCGTCGGGGTGGGGAACCGTCTCCTCGAATTCCGTAAGCTGACCCGATTCAAGGACCTTGCGGTCCAGAGCCATGATGTTCCCGGCGACCTCTCGCGTCATGAATTCATCGTCCCGGCGGCCAAGGGCCGTTTCGGCGGAAATCCCCGTGGCCTGCTCGAAATAAGTGTTGACCATGAGATGACGACCAGCTGTGTCTTTGAGGATGACGACGCTCGGAAGGTTGTCGATAATGGTCTGCAAGCGTTGCTGGTTGGCCTGAAGTTCGGCCGTTCGTTCCCGGACTTTGTCTTCCAGCCCGTCCCGGGTTGCGGCCAGAACGTTGCTGGTCCGTTCACCCATGGACAGCACCAGCAGGGTGGAGCCCAAAGTCAGGAAGAGCGTGATGCCCAGCACCCCAAAGGCCGAGGCGCGGATGAACGTGTAGTTGTGCAGTGCTTCGTCCACATCGATTTCAACGGCCACTCCGAGGTTGAGCCTGTGGTTCCAGAGCCAGGCGCCAAAGACGGTGACTCCCCGGTAATCCCTGTAACCGGCAAGGTCGGACTCTACGACAGGCTCCGCATTTCCGGTCAGGGGGGCCTGGCCAAGGAGAAGGGCTCGGGCAACGGATTTCGTGAGACCGGCAGTTTGCGCGGGAGCTGTCGTATCTGCATCGGGCATGTTTGTGCCGGGATCCCGCAGCAAAAGTGTCAGGGCGCTCTGCTGGCCCTCCTTGAGCAGCCCTTTTTCGCGCAGTTGCCTTTGGAAACGGCTGCCGGTCAAAAGAAGCCCCTGGTCGTTGAATGCGTATGCTTCGAGCGAAGAGTCGTCCGTCGTGTCGAACAGCAGATCGATGATGCCATCGGCCGAGCCCAGGCGGATGAAAAGTGCCGCGAGAATCCTGCCGTCGAGCCTGACGACCGGGCTGGCGAACAGGATTTCCGGTGGCCTCGGCGGGTCTGTGCCGTTGCCCGCTATTGTCGGGAGCAGGAACAGGCTCTGTCCTCCGAGGACCCTGGCCATGACGTCTGGAGCATCCGTGAGAAAGGCGGGCCTGGTTCCCACCTCGGCCGTGTTGCTGGAAGCGAGGATCACCGAGTCGAGGCTGACGATGGCGAACCCGCTGGCAGGGAACGTCTTTGCCGCCGCAAAGAAATCTCTCGCCTGCTGCTGGACTTCTGACGCCAGAAGCATGTCGCCCCGAGGCTCGACCAGCGCGAGCCGCTGCGTGATGCTCCCGAGCTCGGAAACATGCCCGAGCCGGGCGGTCTGGGCTGTCCTCTGGTTCACCCAGAGTTCCAAAGAGTTGTTGGCGATACGGAGATTGGAATGCAGGCTGCGCTCAATGTCCTGCATGACCCGGTGTTTTATTGCCGACATGGAGGTCAGGGCCAGGGCGCAGACGAGCAGGACAAGCGTGGTGATGCCGGCAAATACGAAGATGCGAAAGCGGACGGATCCGAAGTTTGCAGCCAGTTTGTCGGTATCGATCTTTCTGACAAGCAGGAAGCCGCCAAGGGACAGCGCAATGACAAGGAGCATCGTGAACGGTATGAGAAAGTCCAGGCGGGGCCAAGAGCCTGGTACTTCGGCGGGATATGCCCATGCCGTTGTCCCGCAGGACCACGCCAGGAGTGCAACGGCTGCGACGAGCCACCTGGGCTTGAAGAGTCGTATCAGAGACTTTGCCATGTTCATCACCAGGTCGGGCTGCAGAGTTTGGAGCTTTTGAGATTCTGCCGTGGAAGTGAGCGGCAAACGAATTCTTGCGCCGTTTCAGAAGCATCGCTTTGAAGATGCGTGCGCTGCATGAGGCCTGACAGAATCAACTTCATGTATAGAGGGCATCAGGCCATTGTTCAAGGCAAAGCCCAAATCGTGACGCAAGGTGAACCAAGGTCCGCCAATGGAAAAAGAGATGGCGATGAATCGCGACTCAAGGATCGTGTCCAGGAGTCCGGGACGTGGTCCGCTTTGCACATTGTTTCTCCATGTTCGCGGTGTTTCAGAGTTTCAGACGCCGGGTTCCGGGGCGCTCCTGGCCCGTGTTCCCCGGTACAGAAGCGAATAGACCACGGGCACGAAGCCCAGGGTCAGCACGGTGCCTATGCCCAGACCGCACATGATGACGATGGACATGGAGTACCAGAATTCCCCGCCAAACAGGGCCAGGGGGATCAGGCCGACCACGGTCGTGGTCGTGGTGATGAGGATCGGCCTGACGCGGAAGATGGCTGCGGAGATGGCCGACTCGTCGACGCCCAGGCCGGATTTTCGCTCCTGTACGATGCGGTCGATCATGACGATGCTGTTGTTGATGATGATGCCTGCCAGCGAAAAAATGCCCAGCAGGGCCGGGAACTCGAAGTATGCCCTGAAGACGTACAGCCCGAGAACGGAGCCGACGATGATCAGCGGGATGGTCGACATGACCAGGGCGGTGTTGCGGAACGAGTCGAACTGGAAGAGCAGCAGCACGAGCATGGCCAGCAGGCAATGCGGGGCGTAGCGGAAAAGCTCGCCCTGGGATTCGGACGAATCGGCGATCTCTCCCGCCGGTCCCAGCGCATAGCCGGGCGGCAGGTCGATGGCGGCCAGTCCCGGCGTCAGCGCGGCATACAGCTCGGCTGCGCCCATGTTTGGATGCTTGGCCGCGATGGTCACGGTCCGGCGCTGGTCCAGTCGGCGGATCTGGCTTGGTTCGACCACCCCCTCCAGCCGTGCAATCTGCAGCAGGGGGATGGGTGTTGATGATTTCTCGGAATAGAATTCCATGCCGCGCAGGGTTTCGAGGCTTGATCTGCGCTCAAGCCCGGAACGGATGATGACCGGGATGACGTTTTCCCCCTCGCGGTAGTCGGTCACGGTGTATCCATCCAGTACCGACGAGAGCGTCCGGGCGATGGACTGGCTCGAGAGTCCGGCCCTGGCCGCAAGATCCTGGTCAATCTGCACCCGCACCGACAGGATCGGGTTTTCCCAGTCGCTGCGCAGTCCGGTGATGCCCTCGATGGCGCGGTACTGATCCTTCACCTGTTCGGCGATGACCTGCAGCGTCCGGATGTCCGGCCCCGTGACGCGTGTTTCGACGGTCCCGATGGGCGATGCGCCCAGGAACAGCGTTTCACAGCGCCCCCTGGCCTCGGGCAGTTGCGCGGCCATGTGGGCCTCGGCTCGTTTCATGACGGCGGGCAGTTGGGCGTAGTCCTGCACGTTGACCACGAAGAAGGCCGAGTGCGGCAGCGGGTCGGGCGGCTGCAGGGCCAGGAAGAAGCGCGGCCCTCCGGAGGCGATATACCCGACGTTGCCGGTGATTTCCGGGTTCGCGTCGCCATCGGACAGGAAGTGGGCCAGGCGCTGCGCGGAAGCCTGTGTTTCCAGGATGTCCGTGCCCGCCGGGAGGGAAAGATAAATGGTGAACTGGTTGCGCTCGGAGGGAGGCATGTTGCGCTGCTTGACCTGCCCCATGAGGACCATGGACCCGGCCATGGCCAGCACGACAAAGGCCAGGAAAAGCAGGCGCTGCCCAAGGAGTGCCCGCAGGCAGCGCTCGTAGAGTGCGTAGGCCGCGCCCGTGGGCCTTGCCTCGCCGGCGGATACGGCGGCCGGGGGTTTGAGGAACCAGTAGCACAGGGCGGGGATGACGGTCACGGCGAGGAGCCACGAGGCCAGAAGCGCCAGGATCACGACCTGGGTCAGGGACGCCAGAAACTCGCCGGAAGTGTTGCGGGCCAGCATGAGCGGCATGAAGGCCAGGATGGTCGTCAGGGAGCTGATCAGCAGCGGCAGGGCCAGGGACGCGGCCGAATCCTCGGCGGCGCGTCGTCGGTCGACGCCTGCGGCGAGCCTGCGCTGGATGTCCTCGGCCACGACGATGCCGTTGTCCACCAGCAGCCCCAGCGCCACGATGATGGCGGCGATGGAGATGCGGTGGATGGCTATGCCCCACAGGGACATGCCCACCAGAACTGCCATGATGGTCAGGGGAACCCCGGCGCCGACGATGAGCCCCGTGCGCCAGCCCAGAAAGAACATGACCACGAAGAGCACCACGGCCACGGTCTGCCAGAGGTTCTCGGTGGCCCCGGCCACGGCTTCGGCGACAAGCTGCGGCTGGTAGTTGACCACGGTCAGGGTCATCCCGAGGGGAAGGTCGGCGCGCACTTCCGGCAAAAGGCCCTGGATTTGCCCGTCCAGCTCCGTGATGTTGGAGTCCTTGACCATGGAGATGCCCAGAACCACCGCCGGGGCGCCGTTCAGCAGCGCAGGGGCTTCGGGCGGCTCGGCGTAGCCGCGCCGGACTTCAAGGAGGTCCCGAAGGTACACAAGTCCCTCCTCCTCGGGGAGAGGAATGGATACGTTGCGGATTTCCTCCACACTCCGGAAATCTCCCGAGGGCTGGATGATGATCTTCATGCCCGTTGCGACGACGCTGCCGCCCGGGATGATGACGTTCTGGCGCTGCAGTTCGCCCACCACGGCCGCCGGATCGAGGCCCAGGCGGTTGAGCAGTTCCGGGTCCATTTCCAGCCAGATGCGCTCGGTCTGGACCCCGTAGAGGTCGACCTTGGCGACCAGGGGCAACGCCGAGAACCTGTCGCGGAGCTGCCTGGCCGTCCAGCGCAATTCCGCCGGCGTGAAGCCGTCGCCCGTGAGTGCCAGGGTCACGACCGCGACCCGGCCGAAATCGTCGTTGACGTCGATGCCCAGGGTCCCTTCGGGCATGCGCCCCTCAAGGTCGGACATCTTGTTGCGCAGCCTGCTCCAGATCGGTTCGAGGTCGAAATACTCGTCCCCGAGCTCCGGCAGGATGATGGCCAGCCCGCTGAGAGCCGTCGATTCGATGCTCTTGACCTCGGGCATGGTCTTGATCTCGTCTTCGACGGGCTTGATGAGAAGCTGTTCGACCTGTTCGGGAGAGAGCCCCGGAAAACGCACGACCACCTGCGCCTTGCGCATGGTGATTTCCGGATCCTCCTGCCGAGCCTGGCTGAAGAAAACGCCCGCCGCGGCCACGATGGTGAGCAGCAGCAGAAAGACGGTCAGGCGAACCCTTTCGATGGTCGCGCGGACGAGAAATCTCATGGCGCTATTCCCCCGCCTTGCCGGAGGTGCCGGACATGACGATTCCCTCGCGCGGCGTTTCCGGTTCCCAGCGCCTGACAGTCATGCCGTCCTTGAGGAAGCTTGCCCCGGCCACGACCACCTCGTCGTTTTCGGACAGTCCCGAACTGACGGCCAGCATGTTGCCGCTGAAATCGCGCACTTCCACCAGACGCAGGGTCACGATCGATTGTTCCGGCAGAAAGACAAAGAGCGGGGCGCGTCCGCCCGTTCCTCCGTCCGCCGCGAGACGGGGGATGTCATTCATGGCCAGGGCGGAAAGGGGCACGAGAAAGACCGGGCTTTCGTCAGCGCCCGCAGAGGCGAACTCCACGTTCGCGGCAGCGCCGACCAGAATGCCCAGTCCATCGGCCTGTTTTTGGTTCAGGCTGATCAGGACAGGATAGGCGTTCCCGGCCTCCGCCCTCGCGCCGATTTCCGCAACAGTGCCGTCGATCCGCTCATTCGGGAGCGTTGCGAAACCCACGGAAACCGGGCTTCCGGCCCGCAAGGTGCGAACCAGGGATTCGGGGACAAGGGCCCGGGCCTTGAGCCCGCCCTGGCCGATCATCTTCAGCACGGCTTCCCCGGCCCCGACCTCCTGAAAGGCCGTGACATTCTTTTCCGAAATCTTGCCGTCAAAGGGTGCCAGGATGATCGTTCGCCTGAGGTCGTCCTGGGCCTTGATCCGCTCGGCCTGGGCCACTTTCAGCGAGCTCTCGGCATTCTTCAGGGCCGCGCGCTGATTGTCGAGTTCGACGCCCGGAACAATGCCCTGGTCGTAGAGGGTCTTGATCCTGCGGAACTGCTCCTGGGCCGTCAGCAGCGCGGACTGGGCCGCGCTTTGCCTGGCTTCGGCGGAGCGCAGCGCGATCTCGAAGATCGCCGGCTCGATCCGCGCGAGCTCCTGTCCCTTGCTCACCGCATCACCCATCTCGACAAGCACCTGCGCAACCGTGCCCCCAACGGGGAAAGCCAGGGTGGTCGATGTGCCGGCCTCGACCACGGCGGATATTCTCCTTGCGCCCTGGCCGTTTTCCGCAGTCACCACCTGGGTTTTGACCGCCGGAATGCGGGTCTCGACTGCGGGCGGCTCCTCGGCGCATCCGCTGAAAACAAAAGTTGAAAGGGCGAGCAGGAAAAGAGGGATGTATGCACGGAGTGGATTTTCGGCTGTCTTGATCATTTTTTGTTCTCACTCGGGGATGAAAGAGAGGTTCGGTCGCAGCTTCAGGCACACATGCTGTAGTGGTCGTTTTTTTGGGTCGTTGATTGCCGGAAATTGCTGTTTTTCGAATAATTAACTCGACTTTCGGGGTTGTTAGTAAAATCGCCGCAAGAGAAATCTATCGAGAATAATTGAATATTTTGATTGAGGGGATCCTCCTTCTGTAGTAGTTCTTTTGTTACCACACAACAGAACACAAAAAAAGGAATCCCCGCATGCAAACTACAAATAATGCCATCGATTTGCAACTCATTAATAACGAGTGTGAGAGCAGAATCGATTCGTTTTTCAGTCAGTTCGGAATTGCGACCATTGCGCGAAATTCAAGCATCAAGAAAGCAAGAGGATATTCTGCTTTGACTATTCTTCTGAACATTTTTGTTCTTCCGTTCATCGGAAAGAATATCTATCGAAGCATCGTCATCAATCCTAAAAGCGATGTCGGAAAAGATGCCATCTATGAGTTTATGCGCTCAAGCAATTTCGGTTGGAGAACATTCTTGCTCAAACTGGCCTTTGGCGTTCATGATTTCATAGACGGGTTGACCAGCAAAGATCGCGAATCCGTGCTTATTCTTGATGATTCCACCATTGAGCGTCCCAGATCGAAGAAGGTCGAACTGTTGGCAAAGGTTCACGACCATACGACCGGGCGATTCCTCAAAGGCTTCAAGTTGCTCACGCTGGCCTGGTCCGATGGATCAACCCTTTTGCCTCTGGACTTTGCGCTGCGCTCTTCCGCGAACAAAAAGCAACGATACCAGGAAGTTTCCAAAGACCTTGATAAAAGATCATGCGGTGCGCGGCGGCGTCAGGAGGCAGTGACCAAATCGACAGAACTGGTTGAGCCCATGATTGTGCGTGCACTGAAGGCCGGCATCAAGGCCAAGTACCTGCTCATGGACAGTTGGTTCGCCATGCCGGCCCTGATCTCTGAGGTTTGCAAGCACATCCCCGTCATCTGCATGGTCAAACGCACGCCCAAGATCCACTACATCTTCGAAGGACAGAAGATGGACGTGACGCAGATTTACAGCCAGATCCGCAAACGCCGAGGCAGAGCCAAGATCCTGGCCAATGCCCAAGTCGAGTTCAAGGATGGCCTCAAAGCCAAACTCGTCTTCGTACGCAACAAGCACAAGAGAGACTGGCTGGCCTTGCTTACCACTGACCTCACCATTGCCGATGAAGACGTTGTCCGCATTTACGGCAAGCGCTGGGACATCGAAGTATTCTTCCGCACGGCCAAGCAGCATCTGGAACTGGAGAAAGGCTGCCAAAGCCGGGACTTCGATGCCCTCATAGCCCACACGACCATCGTGATGACCCGGTACATTTTTCTGAGCATCGAGAAGCGCAGGACGGAAGATCCAAGAACCCTCGGTCTGCTGTTCCATCGTTGCTGCGAAGAGGCTGAGGACTGCACGCTCGTCAAAGCGCTGTGCCAAATCCTAGGCATCACCCTGGAAAAACTGAAGAAACTTGGCGAAGCCCAGAACCAGGTCGAACGCATACTGCTTGATGCTTTCCGAGACGTAATACGCAGTTTGGGGCGCAGTTTCGATTATATTTTCAATGAACAAAGGTTGTTAGCTGCTAATGGCTAACCCCGAAAGTCGAGTAATTAATGATTTCTATTTTCATAATCTGCCAAGATGTCAACACGGATATCGCTTCATCCATGCACAAAAGGAAGTTGCCCGCCCTTCGTTTTCTTTGGGACAGGTTATTCCTGGGGGCCGAATTGGGAGGCAAAGATTCCACACGAGGAGTGTTGCGGGCAGGCAAGACAACAAGGAGATGACGGGCGGGTTCCCGACTCCTTGCGGAAAAGGGTCGCGATGCTTCAGAAAAAAGCGTCCGAAGAAGATTCGGCGGCATGCGTTGCGCGAATGTCTAAGACCGATGCAGACGCGTTGCACGAAAAGGGCGCGAGGCGCGCCCTTTTCGTGTTCGATCCTACCTCCTGCGTGACGCGTTGGCCAGATAAGGGAGGTTGAAGGCCGTCATTTCGCAGCCGAGAAGGTCGCTGTGTACGGCCATCAGTGTCTGTGCGTGGGCCAGCGGGACCCAGGGGGCCTGGTCGTGAATGCGCAGAAGGGCCTTCTTGTACAGGGCGTCTCTGACTTTCGGGTCCAGTTCCTGCTGCGCCTGGATCAGGAGGGCGTGAACATCCTGGTCCCTGAAGAACGCCCTGTTGAGGGCCCTCGGCTTCACGGCGTTGTCCAGATCCAGGAGGGTGTAGAGAAAGTTGTCCGGGTCGCCGTTGTCTCCCATCCAGCTCAGCAGGCAGGCGTCATGCTCCCCGTTGTTGACCTGGTCGAGGTATTCCCGCCAGGTGGCCGGCGATACGATCTCAAGCCGAATGCCGATGGCAGCCAGGGACGACTGGATGGACATGGCGATCTTCATGGGCTCGGGGATGGCCGGGCGGGGCACCGGCGGAGTCCACAGGCGGGCCGTCACGCCTTCTGCGTATCCTGCCTGCCTCATGAGTTCCCTGGCCTGCTGCGGATCAAACCCGTACTCTGGCTGGTCGGGGTCGTAGCCGAGCATGCCCGGTGGCAGGGGGCCTTTGGCGATGACCGCTATGTCCTGGTAGAAGAGCTTGACGAGGCTTTGTTTGTTGATGGCGTGGTTCACGGCCCGCCGCACCAGCACGTTGTCGAAGGGCGGCCGCTGGGTGTTCATGGCCAGGTAGCCTACGTTCATGGGCAGGCCCGTGGTCAGTTGCAGCGACTCGTCGCGTATGACCTGGCGCTGGATTTCGTAATCCACGCCATCCATGCCGTGCAGCACCCCTGCCTTGAGAGCGCTCAGGCGGTTGCGGTTGTTGATGATGGACCGGAAGATGAGGGTTTCGAAGTCCGGGGCGGGGCCCCAATAGTGCGGGTTGCGTTGCAGTACGATCCTCTCGCCGGGAATCCATTCGATGAACGCCAGGGGGCCGCTGCCGACAGGATTTTTTCCGAATTCATTGCCGTAGCGCTTGACGGCATTGGGGCAGACGATGGGGGCGGCTGCGATCATGGCCAAGTTCGACAGGAATGGGGCGTAGGGTTTTTCCAGGGTGATGCGCACCGTCAACCGGTCCAGGGCCTCGACGGCCTTGACTCCGGCGAAGGTCGACTGGGCCCAGATTCCTTCGGTGTAGTAGGGGTGGTTTTTGTCCAACTGGCGCATGTACGAGAACGCCACCGCCTCGGCGTTGCAGGGCGACCCGTCGGAAAATTTGAGGCCGTCGCGCAGGGTGAAGGTCCAGACCGTTCCATTTTCCGACGTCGTCCACGACTTGGCCAGCCATGGTTCGATTTCGAAGGTGCCTGTCTTGAAACGGACCAGCGTCTCGAAGATGTGCATCGTGACCTTCAGCGACTCACCGTCCTGGGCCAGCGCCGGATCCAGGGAAATGGAGTCGCCGCCTCTACCCCAGACGATGGTTTGCGTCTGGGCCTGACAGACGTCGCTGCCGATTGTTAAAAAAGTGAACAGAATTGTAATGGATAAGGATACGAAGAAGCCCATTTTTCCGCTCCATCTGGATTTGAAACAAGGTTAAAGTGGACAAAACAAGTACGTATTTCTGCCGATGTCGGTCCCAGTAAGATCCAGATCCTAATGAGTATCCACAAGATATGCTGTAAAGGATGTACAATATATGGTTATCAATAATTATTTTGTAAAATTATTGATAATTATAACTACGCACATCATGCGTGCTCACGTACGTAGTTTTGTTAGTTCGGCCCGTCGCTCGTTCCATGAGACTGCCAGTTTCTTGATGCGGAAGGGCTGTCAGGGCGGTTGCGCCACCACTTTTTCGTCGGTCTGCTGTTCCGGGTTTCTTTGCGGCCTTGTCGTTCAGGTCGTCGGGTGTGGGCGGGGATCCCCTGAGCCGGGGGCGAGAAAGATGACTGACAGGCGGTGCTAGATACATACTAAGTACGTAATTGTGATCAAAGGATACTTAGAAGTCGGTATATATCATTTTGTAAATTAATAACTGATACCCGTATCCAGTCTCCACTACCACGGATAAAGTCTGAAGCCATTGGACGTCTTTTCCGGTGCCTGCAGTGATGGGAAACGAGCTTTCTGCAAACAATGTTAAAGCGGTGCCTCGGATCACTCCCGAGGCGAAAAGGCAGGTGTTCCATGACGGTTTGGGCGATGTCCTCTGTTGTCGCGAGATGTCGACTTTTTTCCGTGATATCAATGGCGCATGTGTTCGCTTTTGAACAGGGACGGTCGTCTTCGGACACGCCTCCCGAGCGTACGTGCGGCCGCTTTCAGCCACGCTTCAGGATTGCGGAGAGTCAAGGCGGGAGGCGGCTTCGGCGTAGCGAGCTGATGCCAAGCCATGGCCGGTGCGTTCATGCAGGCTGCTTTGGGCCAGAAGCGTCAAACCTCATGTTTTCTTTTATCCGGATATCACGGCGTCTGGCGGGCTCCTGCCACGGGGTGAAGGGCTCCGCCGCGCGGCATCATTGCGGTGATTTCTACTCAGCCATGTTGAGAATCATATGATCAAGTTGTTTGAAAAGTCAGTGGCGCTGCTTGTCGTCCTGCTCCTGTTCTCCTCAGAGTGCCCTGCCGCACGGGAGGACGCCGTCGTCGTGACGCTGAACGCCGCGCCGATTTCCCTGGATCCTGCCATCATCACCGATTACGAATCCGTGAAGATAACCAACGCCATCTACGAAGGGCTGGTCAGATACGCGGACCAGACTTCAAATATCGAGCCGTGCCTGGCGACAGGCTGGGAGACGTCGGACGATGGGAAGGTCTGGATGTTTCATCTGCGCAAGGACGTGCTTTTTCATGACGGGACGGCCTTCGACGCCGAGGCCGTGGTTTTTTCCTTTGCCCGGCAGATAGACCGGACGCATGCGTATTTCAACCACAAGGCGAAATATGCCCGTTTCGCCCTGGAGCATATCGAGGACATGCAGGTCGTTGATGCGCATACGTTGGTCATACGTCTGAAAAAGCCCTACGCCCCCTTTCTGGCCAATCTGGCCATGCCCATGGCCGCACCCATCGTCAGCCCTGCCGCCGTGAAGCGCCATGGACCTCTCTTCGAGTGGCACCCGGTCGGCACGGGCCCTTTTCTTTTGCCGGGCCCGACCGCCGATGCCGAGCGGGTGGAATACGTCCTGGAGCGCAATTCCGGATATTGGGGCGGCGCCCCCGGAGTTTCCAGGCTGCATTTCAGGGCCATCAAGAGCACGACCCTGCGCTTCGAGGAATTTCAGCGCGGCGCGGTCCATGTCATCGACAATCTGAAACCTTCGGACATCCCGAAAATCCGGCAACTGCCACAGGCTGTCATGGTCCGGCGACCAGGCATGAACGTGGCCTATCTGGCCATGAACACCCGTCGTCCCCCCTTTGACGATGTGCTGGTGCGGCGGGCCGTGAACCACGCCATCAACAAGACCAGGCTCATCCGCTTCGTTTACCAGGGTTCCGCCGATCCCGCTGCAACGCCGGTCCCGCCGACCATCTGGGGGCATAACGGAAATATCACCGATTATGACTACGATCACAGACGGGCCGGGGAATTGCTCGCTCAGGCCGGGTGGCCGGACGGCTTCGACACTAACATTCACGTCATGACCACCCCGCGCCCCTACATGCCGGACCCGCTCGAAGTGGCGCGCATCATTCAGCAGAATCTGGCCGCGCTGGGGATCAGGGCCTCCATCATTTCCTATCCGTGGCGCGAATTCCTGGAGCGTGTCGACGATGGGGAGCATGACATGTGCCTGCTCGGTTGGGTGGGAGACAACGGCGATCCGGACAATTTTCTCTACACGCTCCTTGACGCGGATAACATCTCCAAGCCCACGGCCATGAACCGTGCTTTTTTCGACAACGGCGAAGTCCACGAACTGCTGCTCAAGGCCCAGGAGATCAGTGACGTGAATGAACGGGCCATCCTCTATGAAAAAGCGCAGGATATCATCCACGACCAAGCGCCGTGGGTGCCTCTGGCCCATGCCGAGCAGCATATCGCCTATTCATCGCATATTTCAGGAATTGTATATAATGTGAATGGATCGTACTATTATCATAAAATGAAAATTACGGATAATTGATTGTGGAATTGATATGATTGATACATTTCGCAAAAAAATAAGGCTTTCCATAAGGACAAAATTTGCGATCGTATTCGCCATCATAATTGCTTTTCCAATTATATTTATCAGTTATTACAGTTATCACACAATAAAGATAAAGCAGAGTTCAATTTTGCGGGAAAGGTTGGTCGACGCATCGACGGATGTGTCGAACATGCTGATATACTACATGAAAAACGCCGTGCAGAAGTCGGACCTCGCGGCGGAGCTTGTCGGGGATGGTCGTGCCCTGCGCTCGGACGAGGTTCAGAATTTTCTCTACGTCAAGCAGGACATCTGGGATAACGCAATCGTTGAAATCTTTGACGCAAACAAAATGCTGCTCGGGCGTAGCTTTGACGGTGAGCCTGGTACTGCTTCCTTTTTTGTTGACGAGAACTCGGAAATTCTTGAGCAGACTCTGCGCCTGGCCAAGATTGCCGACTTCTTCTCTTCCCCGGCGGGCATGTCCATCCGGGCCTCGACGCCCATCATCGCCCCGCACGACTTGTCCTGTCTTGGCGCCGTAATTGTGACATACCCTTTCGACACGCAACTTCTGTACAAAATCAAGTCCAGCATAAAGCACGATATTTTTCTTTATGTCGATCACATGAATGCAATGCGTTCAAGTGCAACGACAAGTTTGATGCGAAATAGCTTTCTGGAATCAGATAAGTCTCGTATAGAGTCAGAAAAAATGCTCATAAAGACGGATGTTGTCGATGGAAGGCTGTATCAGTCGGCATATCGTCCTGTAGTTAATTTTGAGGGGGCAACCCTTGGCTACATCTCCGCGTCGATAGACAGAAGTGTCATTGATCATGAGATAAACAACGCATTCAGGAAGTTGTGGATCGAACTTGTCGTATCCCTGAGCGGCGCCATTGTTATCATTTTTCTGGTAACGAAATATCTAACCAATCCCATCTATTATCTGAGTGAATCCATAAAAAAAATGACCCTGGAGAACACGTTCAGGGATGTTGCCATCGATCAGAATGACGAGATCGGGGATCTGGCGGAATCCTTCAACAACATGATCTCGGAGTTGAGGCGCAAGCAGGAGAGTCTGGCGCGGACCGAAAGGAAATATCGGAACATATTCATCAATTCAGTGGAAGGAATCATGCGGGTCGGCATGGATTTCAGGATAGCGGACTGCAATATTTCAGCAGCACGGATGTTCGGTTACGACGATGTATACGGATTCATGAAGACTGTCGCCAATGTGAAGAACCAGCTGTTTCCTGATGCCGGGGCGGCGGACAGCTTTTTCGCCATGGTTGCTTCCAGGGGCAAGGTCAAGATTCACGAGATCGAAATGGTTCGCCGGGACGGGACGCGCTTTCCGGCCCTGGTTTCCATGCATCTGGCCAGCGAAGCCGATTCGGGAGCACCGGTTTTCGAGGGCAGCATCGCGGACATCTCGGCGCGCAAGGAAAAGGAGAAGGCCGAGACGGCGCGTGACGCCGCGGAAAAGGCCAGCGAGTTCAAGAGTCAGTTCCTGGCCAACATGAGCCATGAAATCCGCACCCCCCTGAACGCCATAATCGGCATGAGCGGCGTGCTGCAGAAAACCGAGCTGGCCGAAAAGCAGGGGGAGTATGTCCGGGTCATCGACACGGCGAGCAGGAATCTTCTGCATTTGGTCAACGAGATTCTCGACTTCTCGAAGATAGAGTCCGGGCAGATGCGCATCGAGGAGGACGCTTTCGACCTGGAGGAGATGGTCGACGAAATATTGAGCCTTTTCATGGCGCAGACATCAAAAAAGGATATCGAATTCATCGCCGACATCGACGAAGACGTGCCGCGCATACTCCTTTCCGACCAGTTCCGCTTGCGCCAGGTCATCATGAACCTGTGCTCCAACGCCTTCAAGTTCACGGAGCGGGGCGAGATCGTCATAACGGTCCGCGTCAGGGCGCTGAGCGACAGGAACTGCGAACTCCTGTTCGAGGTTACCGACACCGGCATCGGCATCCCCCTGGACAAGCGGGACCGTCTCTTCGACGCATTCCAGCAGGCCGACAGCTCGACGACCCGGCGCTACGGGGGGACCGGGCTGGGGCTTACCATCTGCAGGAAGATCGTCGAAATGCTGGGCGGCGAGATCTGGATCGACCCCGACTACCATGCGGGTAGCAGGTTCTGTTTCACCATAGGCGTCATTGTGCCGGAGCATCCCGGGACGGTCGCTGAGGACTTGGACAGTCTGGCCGGAGTCAGGGTCATGCTCGTTTCCGCGAGCGAGAAGCTCACCCAGGTGGTTCCACAGCTGTTGTCCGGCTTCGGCTGTGAGATCACCCGCACCAGCCCGTGCGACTCGCTGCCGGGCCTGACGCCTCTGTCAGACCATTTCGACCATGATCTGGCCGTCATCGATTGTCCGCTGGGGGAGATCGGCATCAAGGAATTCATGCGGTCATATCTGGCGGCCAAAGGGGATGCGGCCCGGGTCATCGTGCTGCTGCCCTACGGGACCCAGGTCGAGGAGCGGCTCTTCGGGGAGCAGGGCCGGGTCGAGTTCATGAACAAGCCCCTTCGACGCAGGCACCTCCTGCGTCGGGTGCTCGAACTCTTTGGCCAGAGCCGGGGCGGGGCGGATCAGGATGCCGCCGCCACAAGGAGCCGCCAGCTTGACGGGAAGCGGATTTTGCTCGTCGAGGACAACGAGTTCAACCAAATGGTCGCCCAGGAGGTCCTCGGTGACTATGGCCTCGACGTGACCATGGCCGACAACGGCAAGGTAGCCGTGGATCTTCTTGCCGGCGGCCACGTCTTTGACCTGGTTTTCATGGACGTGCAGATGCCCATCATGGACGGCTTCGAGGCCACGGCCATCATCCGCGAGCAGCTCGGGATGCGGCATTTGCCCATCGTGGCCATGACGGCCCACGCCACCACGGGGGACCGTGACAGGTGCCTTGAAAAGGGCATGGACGAGTATCTTTCCAAACCCTTGGAACGGCGACGGCTGGAGGATGTTCTCGGCAGGTTCCTGTGTTCGTGACGCCTTGCCGATCTCCTGTTGTATCCGCCGCTACCTTGGCTACAAGCCCCCCTGGACGAATTTTCCATCCTTGACCGTCAGCAGCGAGTAGGGCCGCGACACATCACCGAAGGCGTCAAAAGAGAGGGGTTCGGTCAAAACGCGTTTCGCCTCCGTGCCCAGCAGGGCCTTTTTCAGAGGTTCGCCGCCGGTGCCGCCGGTCTGGGTCAGGGCCTCGAAGAGAATCATGGCCGCCTCATAGCCAAAGACCGCCCCAAAGGCGCCCGCCTCACCGTAGCTTTCACGATAGCGCTGCATGAAGGGTCTAAAATCTGGATTGTCCTCGCTGACCCAAAGGCTCTGGACCGTGGAGATTCCCTCGACGGCGCTGCCGCCGTGACTGATCAGGTGCGGGGTGAAGGCCAGGCTCGATGTGAACAGCGGAGCGTCCAGTCCCGCCAGGCGTATCCGCTGGCTGACCAGGGCGGTATTGATGTCGCTGGCGACGATGCAGATGGCCTCCGGTGCGGCGTCGGCGAGTTTTGCGGGGATGGCCGGAAGGTCCGGCGAGGCCGAGGATTCGAAGTGAATGATTTCCACCACGCGGCCACCGGCGGCCTCGAAGTCCGCGCGCAGGGCTTCAGTGAAGGAGCTGGTGAAGGCCTTGTTCACGGTGTCGTAGACGATGGCCATGGTGGCGCAGCCCCTGTCGACGAGGATGTGTCGACCGAGTACCGCAGCCCGCGACACCGAGACGTCGACCACGCGGAAGAAGAAGTCATCCTTCCCTGACAGGGCGTCCGTGGAGGCCGTGGGACTGATCATGACGATCCCGAGCGGGTCGGTCACCTTCAGCCCGGCCATGGTCTGGGAGCTTGTGGAGTGCCCGATGACGGCCGCGACGCCGCGTTCAGCCAGGAATGAGCAGGCCGCGGCCGCGCCCTCGGGCGTACCCTCGTCGTCCCTGACGACAAGCTCTACCGGGCGGCCGTCAATGCCTCCCTTGGCGTTGAAATCTTCCAGGGCCAGGCCGATCCCGTTGCGTGCCTGGATTCCCAGTTCCGCGTTGTTGCCCGTCAGCGTGACCGCAACGCCGACGGTGACGGGACCGGTATCTTGTCTGTCCGCGTAGAAGTGCCACACCAGAACCAGGGCTGCGAAAAGTATGGCCAGACTGATCAGCGTGAATTGCGATTTCCGTGACATTTGCGTCCTCCTTTCGGGTTGCTGCCGGTCGGGCCGCACATGCTGGCTGGCAAAGGGTTTTGTTCTGATGCGGCAGCTTTCACTTCCGCCAAGGCCGCCAGCTGCCTTCAGCTACTGTGCGCGACCTGTCCAGCGGGCCAGGGTCTGGAGCATCTCCTGGGTGTTGACTGGTTTGGAGAGATGCGCGTTCATCCCCGCTTCGAGACATTTTTCAAGGTCGCCCTTCATGGCGTTGGCGGTCATGGCGATGATCGGCAGGTCCGCCAGGGCTGGCACGGTTCGCATGGCCCGCGTCGCCTCATAGCCGTCCATTTCGGGCATCTGTACATCCATGAGCACGGCGTCGTAGACATCCGGCTTCGAAGTGACGGCATCCAGCGCCTCTCTCCCGTTGGACGCGATGTCCACGATCACGCCGGCGTCGCCCAGGATGGTCCTGATCACTTCCTGATTGAAGACGTTGTCCTCGGCCATGAGCACCTTGAGCCCCGCCACGTCGATTCTGTCCGCTTCCCCGGTCCTGTCCCGCATGGAGCGAGGGATTCCTGAAGAGTCTCCAAGCAATCCCATGAGAGTGTCGAAGACCAGCGACGCCGTGAAAGGTTTTTCGAGCACTGCGTTGATGGGCAGATGCTGGGCTTCGTCCAGGGCGTTGAATCGCACGGGTGAAGCCAGGAGAATGATGAAGGTCTCATCCGGGATTCCGCGTTCACGCAGCCTGCGCACGAGCTCCACCCCGGTCATGTCCGGCAGGAGCCAGTCGACGAAGAGGAGTCCTCCCGCGTTTTCCTCGAAGCGGGCCAGGACGTCGCCCGCCGTCAGGACGCACTCAGCCTCGATGCCGAAGGACCCCAGCACCTGGGCCAGGGTTTCGCCGGTCGTGACGCTCTTGGTCGCGACCAAAGCGGGGCGGTTCGCGAAACCGTCAAAACTCCAGGGCCCGGCTTCAACCTCCTGAGAAAGCGCCTTCAGGCGGATGGTGAAGATGAATTCGGTCCCTTTTTCCTCGGCGCTGCGCACATCCATCTTGCCGCCCATGAGGGAGACGAGAGCCTGGCTGATGGACAGGCCAAGACCCGTGCCGCCGTATCTGCGCGTGGTCGAGGCGTCGGCCTGGCCAAAGGCTTCAAAGATGCGCTGCCTGGCTTCCTCGGAAATCCCGATTCCCGTGTCCCGCACGCTGAAATTCAGCGTCATGACGTCGTCTTCCCTCTTCTCGCCGCCGTCGGCGATGCTGACCACGATCTCCCCGTTTTCCGTGAACTTGATGGCATTGCCGATGGTGTTGATGAGGATCTGCTTGAGCCGCAGGGGATCGCCCAGAAAGGCCCTGGGCAGCCCTGGCTCAACGGAAAAGATGATCTCGTCGCCGTTTTCGAAGGCCTTGGGAGTGAGGATGTGGGAGATGTCGGACAGGATTTCGCCGAGCTCGAACCGCCGGGATTCGAGTTCGAGCTTTCCGGCCTCGATCTTGGCGATGTCGAGGATGTTGTTGATGATCCCGAGGAGATGGTCGGCGGCGGCCTGGATCTTGTCCAGATAGTCGCCGAGCCGTCCGGGAGTGGCCAGCTTGCGGGCCAGTTCCGAGAATCCGAGGATGGCGGTCATGGGCGTGCGGATTTCGTGGCTCATGTTGGCCAAAAAGTCGCTCTTGGCACGGGTGGCGGCTTCTGCGGCTTCCTTGGCGACCTGCAGTTCGCGCATGCGTTTTCTTTCGGTGAGGTCCTCAAGAATCCCTTCGATGACCATCCCTTCGCCAGCTTCGCCGATGATCGGATACGCCTTGACGCCCACGGGAACGAGGCTGCCGTCCTTGTGGCGGGCCGTGGTCTCAAACACCTGCACCCGGTCCGGGCGCAGGGCCTGTCCATCGAAACAAACCCTGTCGGATTCGCTGCAGACGAGGTCGTGCAGACCAATCCCGGCCGCGATCATCCCGGCGGCGGAATCGTACCCCAGGAGCCTGGCCAGGGCCGGGTTGGCCATGAGCAGGGTGCCGTCCGGCGCGAGTCGGAACAGGCCGTCGGGGGTGTTTTCGAAGATGCTGCGGTAGCGCTGCTCGCTCTTGAACAGCTGTTCCTGCCGCTGGTGCAGGGCCGTGTTCATGCGTTCGAAGGAGGAGTTGAGATCCTGGAGTTCCAGGAAGGAACTGCGTTCGCCGCTGTCTTCCGCCGATTTTTCGAACCTGCCCTCCATGAGATTTCTGGCCCAGGCCGAAAGGTTGCCGATAGGGCGGATGACCTGGTGCTGGAGTTCCCTGCGGACGCGAACGGCCACAGCGGCCCAGATCGCCACGGTCACGGCGATAAACAGGATCAGGAGCAGGGCCAGGGGGCGCAGCAGGGCAAGGAGGTGAATCCGGTTGACCACGGTCCAGTCCGCCTTGGCGACGGTCGCGGTGTTGCTCAGCACGAAGGTGCTGTCCGTCTTCTGGACGCTGTGATCCCCGCTCTGGGCCAGGTCCAGGCTGTCCCTACTGAAGTAGCTTTGTTGCTGGATCATTTCCGGGTTTGAATGGACGACGAACTTTCCGAACCTGTCGACGATGAGGGTCTCGCTGCCGACGAGGCTTTCATAGACTTCGCCATGCAGGGTCCCCAGGCTCAGTTCGCCAAAGACAAAGCCGCCCCCCCGCAACGGGCGGGTCAGAATCACGGCCACCGCCCCCGTGTCCGTGGAGATGAAAGGGCTGGACACGGTCACGCTCAGGTCCGCGGGAAGATTCTGCGCAAAGGGCATCCGGGACATGTCGAGTCCCTGGAAGTTTTCCAGATACGGGATCGTCAAACGCACCCGGTTGTCTGTTCCGACCAGAACAAGCGTGTCGAAGTGGTGGTAGGCCTCCTTGGCGCTCTCCATGGCCAGCCTGGACTGGTCGAGGCCGGACTCCTCTGCCATGCGCCCCACGGCGTCGATGATGCGGGTTGCCTGGTCGAGAAATCTGTCGACGACCCGGGCTTGGGAATGGACCAGTTCTTTCTGCTGGTTGCCGATGACCTGGAGCCCCAAAAGACTCAGGGCGATCAGCAGGGCAAGCATGAATATAACCAGCGGCAGGAAGAAACGCAGCAGCAGGTGGCTGAGCAGGAACCACTGCAGGCTGTTTCTGGCGAGTTCTTTCTTCATGCGTGCTTTCGCTTCTCCCGTGTCGGGACTGGGCGCAACGAGTCTCCCTCATGGTCATGGGGAGCGTATTGTGCCGCTTGTCTGGGCGTCGTGGGGGCCGGAGTCAACGACGGATGCGGTCGTCGTGAGTCTCTCGTATTCCGAATACTTAGAATGTAAGTATGGAAAATGAGTATATATATTAACAAAAATATACATTTAAATGCGGATTTTTACAAGCGCAATTTCTGTTACGCTCGCTATTTAATGCGAACGGTGCATTTTTCAGACGAAATTGCAGCCACGCAGCCAGAACCCGGAGACGACAGAGGGCGGGGTGATGCAGGGCGTGTTCTTCCCGTTTGGTCGCACGGCGGATGGCGTAGCGGAGTTTGGCATACAGCCTTCAGTCAGGGGCTCGGTGTCATGGGTCTGCCCGCGGCCTGTCCCTCTTATCGACGCGCGTGCCTGTGCCGACCACCCGGAGCGCCGAGACTGAAAGCTGCGGTAAGAGCGCAGGGGCTGACCGGGTCGTGTCCTGGCCCGGAGGCTTCGGGTATCCGTCCGGGCCAGAATCTTCCTTCGCAATGGCCCGGAATGTGGGGGTTTCAGGTCCATTAGCACCGCCGGTGTGCGGATGTGTACGTAGTTATAAGTATGTTTCGTTATTGGAACGCGTGGTTTCTACTAGGTGGCTGGTATGGCGGGTACGAAAATCTACCCATTATAATACTGAATAAATACATACTGATCTGAGTTAATTATCTCATGAAAAGTATCTAGAAGATGTAATCAGGAACGGTTTGAATACGCTTGCAACGCAAAAGGAGAGAATTGCCATGATCAAAAAAAGAGGAGGAAACTCAATGAAAGGGAAACACTGTGTTCTGTCTGTTATTGTTTTGGGCCTGACGTGCTTGCTGGCCACAGCGGCTTTCGGCCAGAGCGAGGTGCGGCAATACGATGTCGATTCCGTTCTCAAAGGGGTCACCGGGGGCGGGCAGGGCGCCACGCTGCCCGCTGCCCTGCAGGAGGCGTTCAAGACCAACCCGACCTTCCTGGCCAGCAAGGCCGAATACTCGGCGGCCAGGGCTGCGTACCGCAAGTCTTTCGGCGAGCTTTTGCCCTCCCTGAGCCTTACTGCGTCCACCTCGTTCAAGCATGTCCGCAATGACGGCACCATCAACCGCTTCAGCGGAGGCTCCAACGACATCGTCACCGACGAACAGAAGCTCTCGCTGTCGCAGCTCGTCTGGGACGGCGGTGCCACCACGGGGCGCGTCGACGCCGATGAGCTGCACGCCGACTCCAAGCTCAAGGAGGCCTACAACAAGGCCGCCGAGGTGGCCCTCGATGCGACGCAGTACTACCTCGATGTCATAAGGGCGCGAGGCATCCTTGAGCTCAGCAGGCGCAATGTGGGCAATCACGAGCAGGTCCTCGAGATGGTCTCCATGAGGCAGCGCAGCGGAGCGGGCACCAAGGCCGACGTGTATCAGGCCGAAGCGGCCCTGGCCGAAGCCAGATCCAAGCATATCCATGCCGAACAGGCCGTGCGGGACACCGAGGCCAACTTCGCCAATGTCTTTGGTGCGCTGCCCGGTGTCCTGCAGCTGCCCGGCAAAGAGTCGGCAATTCTGCCGGCGACCATCGAATCGGGCATCGACATGGCGCTGGAAAACAACGACGCCATCAAGGCGGCCGACCTTGGCATCCAGCAGCGTGAGAAAAAGCTGGCCTCGGCGCGCGGCGCCTTGCTGCCAAGCATCTCCCTGCGGGGCTCGCTCGGCAGGGCCGACAACACGTCCGGTTTCGACGAAAGCTACCACGACGCGTCCCTCGGCATGTACCTCAACTTCACCATCTTTGACGGCGGCTCCAATCGTGCGACCATTGCCGAGGCCCGCAGCCTGCTGCGCCAGGCGCAGTTCAAGCGCGAGGAGACCCGGCGCGCCATCGAGGAGGACGTACGCACGGCCTACAACTTCATGAGGGCCACGGCCGACCTGCTCCCCGTTCTCGCCGACAACGTCGATCAGAACGCCAAGACCCTGTCCAGCTACTTCGATCAGTTCCGTATGGGCTCGCGCACGTTGCTGGACCTTCTGGATGCAGAAAAGAGCCTTTTCGCCGCCGAGCAGACGCTCCTGAACGGCAAGCTGGCGCACGTCTATTCCTTTTACCGCACTTGCCTGCCGCTTTCCACGCTGCTTACGGTTCTGCAGCTTGAAGAGGTCGCCAAGGTCGAGGAGGAATAGGCCGCGTTTCCGGGATGCCGTCAGGGAACGCGCAGGGCGCGAGACGGGATGGCCGGGCATGACGCGGGAGATTTTCCCGCGGATCACACAACCAACGGAGGTGACGTCATGGCACCCGACATCAGTCAAGACAAGGAAATGTCCAGGGATATCCCGGTCATCCCCGCGATGAACGGCGAGAACGCCTCGGACGGCCCTGGCCCGCGTATCGCGCAGCCTCCGGCCCCGGACACTCTGGCCCATTGCTTGCTGCACATCGCGCGGCATCATGGTCGTCCCATCTCCAGGGAGGCCATGCTGGCGGGAGTCCCACTGGCTGATGACGGGCGTTTGACACCTCTTCTCGTGCCTCAGGCTGCCGAACGGGCCGGACTGGCTGTCCGGGCCGTTCGGCAGGCTCTGGGAGGCATCAGGGCCGAGGCTTTGCCGGCCATCCTGCTGCTCAAGGACGAGAGCGCGTGTGTCTTGGCTTCACGTGGGAGCGACGGCAGCATGGCCGTAGTCTTCCCGGATGTCTGCGACGGCGTCAGAAAGTATCAACCCGAGGAGATGCAGGATCTCTACGGCGGATTCGTGATCTATGCCCTGCCGTCCACGCAGCAGGACACCCAGATGCGTCCGGAGGCCGCGGCCGCTTCACGCGGCCACTGGTTCTGGGGCGCCTTCCGTGAACAGAAGTGGTCCTATGCCCAGGTCATGATCGCGGCCTTCATGCTCAACTGCTTCGCCCTGGCCAGCCCTCTCTTCGTCATGAACGTTTACGACAGGGTTGTACCCAACAACGCCATGGAGAGCCTCTGGGTCCTGAGCATTGGCGTGGCCGTGGTCTTCTGCTTCGATTTTCTCATCAAGACGCTGCGAGGTCTTTTCATTGATCGCAGCGGCAAGAAGGTAGACATCCTTCTTGAAAACCGGCTTTTCGTCCGCATGCTCGGGATGCGACTCAAGGACCGGCCGGCGTCGAGCGGCTACTTTGCCAACATCATCCGCGAAATGGAGGCCGTACGGGATTTTTTCACCTCCGCGACCCTGACCAGCTTCATCGACCTACCCTTCATCTTCATCTTCATCGCCTTGTTCTGGTATATCGGCGGCCCCATCGCCTTCGTCTTCATGGTCGTCCTGCCGCTGGTCGTCACCGTGGGCTTTCTGATCCATTTTCCGCTGAGGAAGGCCGTTTGCAGTTCGCTCGAGAGCGCCCACGAAAAGCACGCCATCCTTGTCGAAGCCCTGAGCAATATTGAGACGGTCAAGGCCGTCGGCTGCGAGTCGACCCTGCGCAAGAAGTGGGGGGAAAGCGCCCATCTGGGGGCCGGACACGCCGTGCGCTCGCGCTCCCTGTCGCACCTGACCATGAACATCACCGGCCTCTTGCAGCAGTTCGCCTACGTAGTCATCATCATTGTCGGCGTGTACCTCATCCGCGAGGGCGAGATGACCACCGGCGGCCTCATCGCCTGTTCGATATTGAGCGGTCGGGTCATGACGCCTTTTGCGCAGATCGCCCAGCTCATCACCAGGCTGCAGCACGCCGTGACCTCCTACAGACGTCTGGACGAGGTCATGCGCATGCCGGAAGAGCGCCCCTTGGGGAAGCGCTTCGTGCAGCGGAACCTGAATCGGGGCGAGGTCGAGTTCCGCGAAGTGGAGTTCAGCTACCCCAACGCCTCGACACCGGCCCTGAGCTCCTTCAACCTGAACATCGCCGAAAACGAGAAGGTCGGCATCCTCGGGCGGACAGGGTCGGGCAAGTCCACCCTCGGCAAGCTCGTCCTCAACCTCTACACGCCCGACAAGGGGGCGGTGCTCATCGACGGCACGGACATGCAGCAGCTCGACCCCGTGGACATCCGCCGGGCCATCGGCTTCGTGCCCCAGGACGTGACCCTTTTCCAGGGCTCCATTCGGGACAATATCTGCATGGGCTACCCTCAGGCCACGGACCAGCAGATACTGAACGCCGCGTTCATCTCCGGTACCCATGATTTCGTCCGGCTCCATCCCCAAGGCTATGACCTGCCCGTGGGCGAACGGGGGTGCAACCTCTCCGGTGGCCAGAAGCAGACCGTGTCCATCGCCAGGGCGCTGTTGCACAACCCGAAGGTTCTCGTCCTCGATGAGCCCACAAGCTCCCTGGATAACCGCGCCGAAGAGCTGTTCATGAAGCGGCTGAAGCTGGTCATCAAGGATAAAACCCTGGTTCTCATCACGCACAAGTCTTCGCTGCTGGCCCTGGTCGACCGGTTGGTGGTCATCGACGAAGGCCGTATTGTCGAGGACGGCCCGCGGGACGAGGTGCTTGAAAAGCTGATGCAGGGCGCGGTCAAGCGCGCCGGGGGGG